>Ga0310892_10000081_pt1 | contig 21622 bp, 15 predicted proteins | sample C0D1metaG_FD_203747 | JGI IMG/M metagenome (GOLD analysis project Ga0310892, IMG submission 203747) | Lab incubated soil microbial communities from West Virginia University Organic Research Farm, Morgantown, WV, United States - C8D2 | ecosystem: Environmental > Terrestrial > Soil > Agricultural...
ATCGACGCCATGGGGACGTGGGCGTTGCCGCCAAAGACGATGCGCTCGTAGATTTCGTCGGAGATGGCGAGCACGTCCCAGCGCTGGCAGAGGTCGGCAATCACCTGCAGCTCGTCGCGCGTGAACACCTTGCCGGTCGGATTGTTCGGCGAGTTGATGATGATCGCCCGCGTGCGGTTCGAGAACGCCGCCGTCAGCTCGTCGGGATCGAAGCGCCATTCCGGCTCGCGCATCCGGATGTATTTGGGCTCGGCGCCGGCGAGGATCGCATCCGGGCCGTAGTTCTCGTAGAACGGCTCGAAGACGATCACTTCATCGCCCGGATCGATGCACGACAGCATCGACGCCATCATCGCTTCCGTCGACCCGCAGCAGACCGTCACCTGCTCGTCGGCGACGAGCTCGACGCCGTAGCGCAGCGAGAAGTCGGCGGCAATGGCGTCGCGAAACGCCTTCGTCCCGTACGGCGGCGCGTATTGATTCTGCTCGCCCTGGATCGCCGCACAGGCGGCGTCCTTGATCGCCTGCGGCGCTTCGAAATCAGGAAAGCCTTGCGAGAGGTTGACGGCGTTGTGCAGCTTGGCCAGCCGCGTCATTTCGCCGAACACGGAATCGGCGAACGAGGAGACTCGCCGGGCGCTTCGAATCTTGGTCACTACTGAGAACTATATAAAAACCGGTAGTCCTCGGCAGTACCCAGGATGCGCTTGACGTAATTCTGCGTCTCGGGGAACGGGATGTCGTCGATGAATTCGTCCTGCGGGAGCCCCGGCTTTTCCCGCTGCCAGGCGACCACCCGGCTGCCGCCGGCGTTATACGCGGCGAGGGCGAAGTGGACGCCTCCATACTTGCGGATCTCGTCCGCGAAAATCTGCGTGCCGAGGCGCACGTTGACCTCGGCCTCCGTCAATCGCCGCGTCGAGAACGGCCGCACGCCGAGTTTCCGCGCGTAGCTGCGGCCGGTGCTCGGCAGGATCTGCATCAGGCCGTAGGCATTCGCGTGCGAGACCACCACCGGATCGAAATTCGATTCCTGCGCGACGAGCGCCGCGACGAGATACGGATCGAGGCTCCGCTCCTTGGCGTACTTCTGCAGCAGCGACCAGTAGTCGACCGGGAAGATGATCTTCAGGATCTCGGACGGCATCTGCTCGCCGCCCGCGGCGAGGTATTGCGGGTAGGCGCGCTTCATCGCATTGATGCCGGCCCGCACGTTGCCGAGCCGGTTGTGCGTCACCGCGATGGTTGCCTGCAGCTGCGGGGAATCTCCCCACACGCGCTGCGCGTACTGCAACTCGCTCATCGCTTCCCGATTGAGGCCGACCGACAGCAGCGAGGCGATCCGCCCCGAGGTGGGGATCACCGGCGACGACAGCGGCTGGCGCCGCAGCGTTGGCGCGATCGTGCCGCCACGTTCGCCTTCGAGGCGCTTCACCGCCAGCCGGCCGTAATACGAGTTGTGGTAATCGATCGCGGCAAGGCGCAGGCGCGCGGTGCCGGTCTCGATATCGCCCACCTGCTGAGCCGCGCGGCCCGACCAGTACAGCCACGACGGCCGATAGTCGGATCGCGGAAACTGCTCGGCGCCGCGATCGAAATACTGGAGCGCGTCGCTGAACTGCCCCTGACGGTACGCCCACCATCCGGCCTTCCACGCCGCCCGCTCGGTGAAGCGGCCCGCCGGATAGCGATTGAGAATCTCGCGGAACACCGCGTCGGCCTCGGCATCCTGATCGTCGATGATGTACGCGGATGCGAGGTTGTTGAGGACCTCTTCGGCAAACGGGCTGTCTGGAAATTTCTCGACGAAGGCGCGCGACAACGCGATGTGCTCGTCTCGCAATTTCAAACCGCGCGTCGCGGTGACGTAGTGGAAGTTCGCTTCGTCGGCGAGCGGGCCCGTCAGGTGCGGACGCAGAGCGTCGCGGCCCTCACGATTGCGGCCCAGCGCGATGTCCGCGGCCGCAATCCGGATCAACACGCGATCGCGATCGGTGGCTGCCACGAACGACTTGACACGATCGTACGACTGCTTCGCGCCCGCCCATCGCCGCGCCTGGAACAACGTTTCGGCCCGCGCCAGTTCCTTGGCTACAAACGGCGCCTCGAGATCGACGTCCTGCTTGTCGAGCGCCTGTCCCGCCTGGTCCGCCTCCGCCGTCGTCGGGAAGTCGTAGTAGGCGCGCTGTAAGGCTTCGACCGAACGCATCGGCCGCCCCGCGAGATCGGCGGCGAGGCCAAGACGCAGCCACGCCATTTGCGGCTGTGCGAGCTTTTTCAGCACGAGCGATTCGTAAACGCTGACCGCGCCTTTGTAGTCCTTCTGCGTTTCGCGGATCTCCGCGACTCGAAACGCCGCGTCCTCGGGAAGATGTCCTTCGATCTGCCGCGCCGCCAGATCGCTGAACACGTTGTCGGCGTCGGCGTACCGCTGGAGCCGAATCAACGCCAGACCGGTGTAATAACGCGCGTAATCCGCGACCGGAGTCGTCGACAGCGCCCCGTCGCTCACGAGTGGAAGCGCCGCGGTGGCGCGATCCTCTTCCTCGAGCAGCCGAACACCACGCAGGAAGTTGGTCAGCGCCGGACCGAGCTTCGCGTTCTGCTCCGGCACGAGCCACATCGACGCCAGATCGTTCGGAACCGGGGGATGCGCCGTCGCCGATAACTTCGCGGGAGCAATCGTACCGGCCCGTCCGGGGACGACGAGTTGCGCGGATAGCGTCACGCCGGCCAAGAATGCAGCGGCCGCCACGAACGAGGGAAGTTTCATCTCAGATCAGGTTACCCAGTAGCGCCGCATCTCCGCCAGCGAGCGTCTTGATCAGCTCCTGGTGAAAGTAATCCGTGTGGGCCCGGACGCCGGCGGGCACCCGCTCGTTATACGCCTCGCGGGCCTTCTCTATTTCAGGGGCCAGGCGCGTCAGCAGGTTGCGATGACGACGGCCCTCGTTCACTGCGGGCTCATGGAATAGACGAATCTCCGAGACCAGCAGCCGTGCCGTCCGGCGCGCCGCCGCGGCGACCCCGTCCGTGATCTGCATCAACGCGCTCGTCGGGTCGCTCGACGACGGAATAGGTGGCGTCGACGGGGTCGAGGGTGTCGGAGACGCCGGACCGGCAGCCGATGGAGGCTGAGTGCGCGGCGCCGTCTTTTGCGTCGTCAGCGCTTCGAGACACCGGCCCGCATGACGGGCGAGCACTTCGATCAGCTCGGGCCACGAACTGGGCACGTGACGCTCGTGACCGTCGGTCGTGACCGCGTCGGCATACACGACAGCGACGACGCGGCCGCCGACGATCACCGGGACCGCGAGTCCCATTCGATCCTGCGACAGCGCTTCGAAGCCGGGCCCGACGCTGGCGCTCTGGCTATCCTTCGTGGTGACCGCGCGCCCGGCGCCGACGGCGAGACCGATCACACCTGAATCGGCGAGTGACAAATCGATCGATTTCGGCTGCGAGTCGCGCGGGCCGAATCCCGACATGCGCCAGCCAAGAATGCGATCGTTGCGCAGGACCACCACGGCCGCCCGAGCCGCTTCGCGGGCGGTGGCCAGCGCCAGTGCATCCAGCACCTCGCTTAATGACGATGCGCCATCGAGGCCGCGAACGCTCTCGAGCAGGCGGCTCACGCCGGCCATTTCGATCTCGCGCTCTTTGACGCGCGCGGCCGCAACCGCGGTCTTCAGATCCGCGGCGGCCTTGGCCTCGCCATCCGCGAGCGCCACGCGCATCCGGTTCTCGGCAACCTCGAGCGCGTCGTGCATCTTCTTGTCGACCTCGGCCTGGAGCTGGTTGCGGATCTCGCGCGCGGCTTTGTCGCGATCGTCAGCGAGCGCCTGGGCGATCCGTTCCTCCATCTGCGCGCGGCCGCGGATCTCGGCGTCGGCGACGCGGGTCCGGGAGGCCTGCTCGGCCTCCTCGAAAATCTGGACCTTCGCGGCCCGGATAGCTTCCTCTTGCTCGGCGGCGGCCTCTTTGAGCAGCTCCTTAACGAGCGGAGCTACGGCCTGATCGACTGTTGATCGAATGCGATCGTCCAACGACATTGTTATGTCTCGACCCGGCTCGGGGTCATCGGGGACTCAGGCAGCGGCTGGGGTGCGCGCTTACGTCCGTGTCTGCGGTCATTATGGAGAGTGGCCGTACGCGAAGTCAAGGCACCGTTGCGGCTAACGGCTTGCTTATCAACGATTTGCTCGTAGTCTTGAGTCCACATGCTAGGCTGGTCGCGTTGGCGTTCCTGGTCTTTTTCCTGTCCGGTTTTGCAGCCGTCCTCTACCAGGTGATCTGGCAGCGCCTGCTCGTCTTCTTCTCGGGCGCAGACGTCTATTCCATCACTATCATCGTCGCGGCGTTCATGGCGGGGCTGGGTCTCGGCAACGTCGCCGGCGGAAAACTCGCCGATCGCCTGGGGCCCGGATCGAGCTTGAGGGCCTTCGCGGCCGCCGAGCTCGCGATCGGCATCTTCGGCTTCTTCAGCAAGTTCCTGTTTTACGACGTGCTCTACACGCAGCTGCCGCAGCTCGGCGACAACATCATCGTCGCCACGATCGTGCTGTTCGCCAGCTTGCTGGTGCCGACCTGCCTGATGGGCGTCTCGCTGCCGTTGTTGTCGCGCGCGTTGACGCATGACCTCGGCGATGCCGGGCGGATCATCGGATCGCTCTACGGATGGAACACGCTCGGCGCCGCCGCGGGCGCGTTTACGACGACGTGGATCCTGATTCCGAAGATCGGGCTCGAGGGCGCCTTGCTGTGGGGAGCGGCGAGCAACGTGCTCTGCGCGATCGGCGCCTTCGCCATCGGGGCGCGACGCCCGGCACGCCGCACCACCATCGTGGGGCCCAACAGCGATCGGGGCCGCGCCTTTCCCGCCCTGCCCTTTTCGAGCTGGATCCTGGTCTATGCGCTGACAGGCCTGATCGCACTCGGCTTCGAGATCACGTGGTTCCGCCTGCTCGGCGTGGTGCAAAAATCCACGGCGTTCACGTTCGGCACGGTGCTCGCCGTGTATCTTGCCGGGCTCGGCCTCGGCGGCGCGATCGGGTCGCGATTCGTGCATCGCGGCATCGCGCCCGGGCGCGTCTTTCTGCTCCTGCAGTTCGCATTGATCTGGTACGCGGCGGTCTCAATCGCGTTGATCATGTCGGCCATTGGCCGGGGCAGCCCCGCCAGGCTGGTGGCCTACCTCGGCGAATATGAGCCGTACTACGTTTACGACGCCGTACTCGCACTCAAGAACGCAACGCTCACCGACCTGTCGTCGCTCGCGCCGCTCGCAGGTTTCGCGATGCTGTATCTGGCGATCCCGGCGCTGATTGTCGGACCGCCGACGTTTCTGATGGGCGTCAGCTTCCCTTTCCTTCAGCGGGCATGCCAATCGGATCTTCAGTTGCTGGGCCGGCGCGTCGGGGCCCTGGTGTCGGCAAATATTTCGGGCAGCGTGATCGGAACGATGATCACGGGCTGGTGGCTGCTGCCGGCGTTCGGTACCGCAATCACGCTACGGATACTCGTCGGTCTCGGCGCCTTGCTCGCCGTTCCGTTATGGCAGGTATCGTTCGGCCGCTCACGGCTGGTGACGACGGCCGGCGCGCTCGCGATCACGGTTGCGGTCCTGACCGCGCTGCCGGACGGCGGCACACTCTGGGCGCGGCTGCACGGCTCCGCAACGCACGCGGTGATCGCCGCCGAAGACGGATCCGGCGTCTCCGTCCTGAAACCATCACGGTCCAGCCGCGACACCGCGGTCTTCGTCAACGGCATCGGCCAGAGCTGGATTCCGTACGGCGGCATTCACACCGTGCTCGGCGCCTTGCCGGCGCTCCTGCATCCCGATCCTCAGAACATCGTCATCATCGGACTTGGATCGGGGGACACCGCGTTTGCCGCGGCCGGCCGCAGCGAAACGTCGCGCCTCACCTGCGTGGAGATCATCGGGGCGCAACTGACGACGCTGCGCCGGCAGTCGGCGATTCAGCCGTATCCGGGTTTGACCCGCGTGCTGACCGATCCACGCATCGACCACGTCATCGGCGATGGCCGCGCGTTCGTGCTGCGCTCCGGGCCGGTGTTCGACATCATCGAGATGGACGCGCTGCGTCCGACGAGCGCCTATGCCGGCAATCTGTATTCGCGCGAGTACTTCGACCTGCTCCGGCGGCGGCTCAAGCCCGGGGGGTTCGCGGTGACGTGGGCGCCGACGGCGCGGACGCGTGACACGTTCGCCAGCGTGTTTCCCCATGCCCTGGTGTTTGGCGACATCATGGTCGGCAGCAGCGATCCGATCGTGTTCGACCCAGCCGTCATCAAGGTGCGCCTCGAGGCCGTCCGCGATTATTATGCTGAAGCCGGCATCGACATCGTGGGCCTGTTCGGCCCGTACCTGGCCGGGCAGCCGCACCGGATTGGGCCGGGCGATGCGCGGAAGACCGCCGACCTGAACACGGACTTATTTCCGCGGGACGAATTCTCATTGCCGGATTGACGGCGCCTCCAACCGCAGCGAGCCTTGATAATGTCTACAAAATCCGAAAGCCGTTTCAACTGGAGCGACCCGCTCCTCCTGGAACAGCAGCTCACGCACGAAGAGCAGATGGTCCGCGACACGGCCCGCTCCTACGCGCAGGACAAGCTGATGCCGCGCGTGCTCGAGATGTTCCGGCACGAAAAGACCGACCCGTCGATCTTCCGCGAGATGGGCGCGCTCGACCTGCTGGGCATCGTCATCCCTGAGCAATACGGCGGCGCGGCCATGAACTATGTGAGCTACGGCCTGGTCGCGCGCGAGATCGAGCGCATCGATTCGGGCTTCCGCTCGATGATGAGCGTGCAGGGCTCGCTTGTGATGGTGCCGATCAACGAGTTCGGCACCGAAGCGCAAAAGCAGAAGTTCCTGCCGAAGCTCGCGACCGGCGAATTCATCGGCTGCTTTGGCCTGACCGAGCCGGGGTTTGGATCCGATCCGGGCGGCATGCTGTCGCGCGCGAAGAAGGTCGACGGCGGCTACTCGTTGACCGGCACCAAGTCGTGGATCAGCAACAGTCCGATTGCCGATGTGTTCATCATCTGGGCCAAAGATGATGAGGACAAGATTCGCGGCTTCATCCTCGAAAAAGGCATGAAGGGTTTGAGCGCGCCGCCGATTCACGGCAAGGTCGGCTTGCGCACGAGCCTGACCGGCGAAGTCGTCATGGACAACGTCTTCTGTCCGGAAGAGAACGCGTTCCCGGACGTCCGCGGATTGAAGGGGCCGTTCACGTGCCTCAACAGCGCGCGCTACGGCATCTGCTGGGGCGCGATGGGCGCAGCCGAAGATTGCTGGCATCGCGCCCGCAATTACGTCATGGAGCGCAAGCAATTCGGCCGGCCGCTGGCGGCGAATCAGCTGATCCAGAAAAAGCTCGCCGACATGCAGACGGAGATCGCGCTCGGCCTCAATGCCTGCCTGCGGCTCGGCCGCATGAAGGACGAAGGCACGGCGTCGCCCGAGATCACCTCGATGTTGAAGCGCAACTCATGCGGCAAGGCGCTCGCCATCTCGCGTGATGCGCGCGACATGCTCGGCGGCAACGGCATCGTCGACGAGTTCGGCGTGATCCGCCACCTCGTCAACCTCGAAGTCGTGAACACCTACGAAGGCACGCACGACGTGCACGCGTTGATCCTCGGCCGCGCGCAAACGGGGATTCCGGCCTTCTCGAACTAGGGCCGCTTATTCGTTCCAGACGTAGAGAAACTCGTCGTCGCTCGCCGTGGCGACGTTCCGCCCGTCCTTGCGCGTGGCGCGATTCAGCGCCGAGCGGACTTTTTCCTTGCTGTCGGTGAGCTGCACTAGCGGCACCTTGAGCGCGACGCCTTTGTCGATTTGGTCGAGGTCCGACAGGATCTTCGTGACAATGGCCTTGTGCTTTCCATTGCGGCCTTGCGGCACGTCAATTTGCCGCATGCCCTGGAAATTCATCGCGATTTTGTTGCTTCGGCCGGTCATGAGATCACCCTCGGCGACCGGCGGTAACGTTAAATAAACGTAGCGTTATCGTATCGACCGCTTAAGACGCTCACTCAGTATACGTCCCAACGTACTAAAGGGCACATTCGCATTACGGCTGGTTGCACCAGCCCCTAACGATCTGACCCGCATGAAGGAGGAGCGGCTACTGTGGCTGCATGTCGAAACCAAAAGCGTCCAATAATGGAAAGACGCGAACGCACTTCGAGCAGATTCCCGTAGCGGTGGTCGCACAGATTGCCGTGGCGGATGTCGCCGTTAACCAGGTCCCCGATCGGCGCAAGCCGTCCAAATCTCCACCATCACCGCCTGGGAACGAGTCGTAAATGTTGCATGAATTCCTCGCCTCCCATCGTGACGCCATCATCGTCAGGACCAGGGCCAAGCTCACGGATCGGCCGTGGCCGCTCGTCTCCACCAGCGAGCTCGAATACGGCGTGCCGCTGTTCCTGACGCAGCTCGCGGAAACCCTTCGCTACGAGACCACCGAGACGCCGTTTTCACCGACTGCGATCGCGATGTCAGCCGTGCAGCATGGCGCCGAGTTGCGTGCGTTGGGCTTCAACATTTCCCAGGTGGTGCACGATTACGGCGACATTTGCCAGGCCGTCACCGAAGTCGCCGTCGAGACAAGAAACGCCATTACGACCGAAGAATTCCACGTCTTGAATCGATGTCTCGATACCGCGATTGCCGGCGCCGTCACCGAACACGCGCGCATCACGGCCGAGTCGAGATCGACCGGCGAGATTGAGCGATCGGGGCAGCTCGCGCACGAAATCCGCGACCTCCTAAACACCGCGCTGCTGGCGTTTCACACGCTCAAGCGCGGCACGGTTGCCATCAACGGCAGTACCGGCACCGTGCTGGGCCGGAGCCTGATGAACCTGCGCGATCTCGTGGACAGCACCTTGTCAGACATCCGCATGTCGGCGAACATCGCGCGGCAGGAACGGGTGCCGATCAATCTTTTCCTCGATGAGATCGGGCTCGCCGCCAGCCTGCACGCCGAATTCCGCGAGCTGCGGTTCGCCATCAACCAGATCGACGCCCGCATGTTCGTCAACGCCGACCCGCAGCTGCTGGCCTCGGCCGTGATGAACCTCTTGAACAATGCGTTCAAGTTCACGCCTGCGGGCGGGCACGTCGCGCTGCGGGCGCTGCGCGACGGCAATCGTGTCCTGATTGAGGTTGAAGATGAGTGTGGCGGCATTCCGGAAACGAAGGCCGACCCGTTCCAGGCCTTCACCGACCGGCGCAAGTACGACCGCAGCGGTCTTGGCCTCGGCCTGTCGATTGCGCGCAAGGCGGTCAGGAGCTGCGGCGGCGACATCAACTTCCGGAACCTGCCCGGCACCGGGTGCATCTTCGTGATCGAGATGCCGCTGGCGACCGACACCCCCCTGCCGATGCCGACGGCGTAACGCGCCGCTAGCGGAAGATGCCGCGGATCCGGCGGCCCGCTTCGGACACCCAGCCTTGAACGGTGCGGGTGAGACGCTGGCGGATCGAACCGCGATGGATCGTGCAGAGACGATCCGGAACGTCGTCGCCCTCCTTGAAGTACTCCGTATAGATCGGGCATCCATCAACCGGCTTGCGATAGCTGATCGCGCACAGCGCTTCTTCCTCGAGCCCGGCGGGGCGTTCGAACTCGAGCGGTGGCCGAAGGCGCGCCGCTCGCTGCATGAAGTCCGCCCAGATCGGCAGCGCGTATCGCCCGCCGTACCCGTCGGCGCCAATTGGTTTCGGATCGTCGTAGCCGACCCACACGCCAACGACGACCGACGATGAGAAGCCGACGAACCAGGCGTCCTTGAATTCGTTGGTCGTCCCGGTCTTGCCGGCAATGGGAAACCGAATGCCGAGTTGTCTGGCGGGCAACCCGGTGCCGCGATCGATCGCATCCTCCAGCATCGACACCATCTGGAACGCCACTTCGGGAGCGATGACGCGCTCGGTCTCGACGCGCTGCTCGAACGCGGTGCCGCCGTCCGCGTCGCGCACCCGCGTAATGTCGCGCGGCCGGACCCGCAGGCCGCCGTTGGGAAACATCGAGAACGCCGTCGTGATCGCCAGCGGCGTAACGAGGCCCGAGCCGAGCGCCAGCGACGGAACGTCGGGGAGATCGTCGAGTCCGGATCGTGACGCGACGCGCAAGACTCGGCCGGTGCCGACTTGCTGCTGCAGCAGCGAGGCGGCGCGGTTGTTCGATTCGATTAGCGCCGCTCGCAGCGTCAGCTCGTCGGGCGCATCGTCGTGCACGTTGCGCGGCGTCCATTCGTCCGGACCTTGCGGCGCGATCTGGTTGAGGCCCGTCAGCGTCGACACCGGCGACATGCCGCGTTCCAGTGCCGCGGCGAAGACGAATGGCTTGAAGGCGGATCCGGGCTGACGCCGGCTGCGGCTCGCCCGATTGAACGCCGATTTCTGATAGTCTCGGCCGCCCACAAGCGCGAGGATGTTTCCGGTCGCCGGATCGATCGCGACCAGCGCGGCCTGAAGCTGTGGCTTGCCGGTGCGCTGCAATCCCTTTTGCACCGCCGCCTCGGCGGCATCCTGCAACTCGGCGACGAAGGTCGTTTGCACACGCCAGTCGGGCGGATGATCGCCGCCGAATTCATCGCGGAACCGTTGTCGCAAGTAGGCCTTCGCGTAGCCGTGACGCGAATCGCTGTCGCTGCGATAGGGACGCACGCGCAAGGGCGCCTGCAGCGCGGCGCGATACTCCGCATCGGTGATGAATCCCTCGTCGCGCATGCGCGCCAGCACGACGTGGCTCCGCGCCCGCGCCTCCTCGAGATTCGACCAGGGCGACAGCGCCGCCGGCGCGCGCGCCAGGCCGGCAATCAGTGCGCTCTCCGCAAGCGTCAGTGATTTCGCGGACTTGCCGAACACCCGCTGCGACATGGCTTCGACACCGTAGATGCCGGCGCCGAGAAAGATCCGATTCAGGTAGAGCTCGAGGATCTGCTGCTTGCTGAGCTGCACTTCGATCAGAAACGCGATCACCGCTTCGCGCGCCTTGCGACCGTAACTTTTTCGATTGGACAAGAACAGCGTGCGCGCGAGCTGTTGCGTCAGCGTGCTGCCGCCCTGCCGCGAGCCGCCCGCGCGCACGTTTCGAAACAGCGCACGCCCGAGCGCGATCGGATCGACGCCGGGATGCAGGAAGAAGCGATGATCTTCGACGGCGACGAACGCGTGCTGAAGGTGCGGAGCGATCTCCGCAATCGGGACGTCGTGGCGTTGTTCATCGAGTCGAAACCAGCGGCGGCCGTCGGCAGTATGAAACCACGTGTCGCCGACACCCCGCGTGAGCCGAGAGACCGCATAGCTCTGCTTGGCGAACCACGCAAACGCAATCGTGGAGACGATGATGAACGCGTACAGCAGGTACTTCGCCCTGCCGAGGTCGGTACGCAGCCACGCACGCATATTTAGCGATGTTCACACATACCTTGTTACGCTTGTGAAGTGCCGTTCATTTTGCTCCTGCTGTTCGTGCCGATCATCCTCATCGCGCTGATGCCGGTGATCCTGATCCAGCGCTACCGCGCGGGCAAGGCACGGCGGCTGGCTCGTCCATGGGTGGCCACGCTCAACCTCGCGGTGATGGCGTTCTCGGCGATCTTCTTCCTCGCCTCTGCCGGTTTCACGACGATCTGGATTCCCATGGCGTTCACGGGCGCGGCGATGGGACTGGCGGCTGGTGTCCTGCTCGGTGGGCTCGCGCTGGCGATCACCCGGTGGGAACCGACCCCGCGCACGCTGCACTACACGCCGAATCGCTGGCTGGTCCTGATCGTGACGCTGATCGTCTCGGCGCGCGTCCTGTATGGTCTGTTTCGATCGCTGGCGATGGCGCGGGCGGGCTTTTCCGGTACTGAACTGGTGACCGCATTCGGCGTGCCCGAATCCCTCGCGGCCGGCGCAACCGTGATTGGGTACTACCTTGCGTATAACGCGGGGCTTCGCTGGCGGATTCGGCGCTGGCAGCACCGCGCGTTGCGCGCCCTGTGACGCGTCTGCCCTGCGCGAAGTTCACGCTGGCCGAAGACCGGTGTGCACGAGTCGAAGGGTTACGTCGTGCTCAACGTCGGATCGGGCGTGCCGCCGTGACGGCTGCAGAACTCCGACAGTATTTTCTGGTCGGGCTTCACGAACTCGATGCCGGCGCGATACTGAATGGCCCCGCCGGTCGGCACCGCAATGGCCCAGGCGACCTGCCCCTGCAGACGGACTTCCCCGGCGGGATCCGGCAGAATCAATCGGACGATCTTCAAGGGACGCAGCCGCGTCGGGGACTGCACCTGCGCGCCTGAGATCGAGAGATCGATCAACTGTCCGTCTTCGCCGTTGACGGCCACTGAGAACCGGTTCATGGGATACCGCGCCGCTTGCCGGGTGCCGGCGCGCTCGAGTGGCCGCGTGGTTTCGAGCAGCGCGTCGAGCGGCGACAGCGATGCTTCCGCGAGGATCAGCGGCGACTTCACATCGTCTTCGATGAAGACGCGAATTACCGTGCCGTTCTCGCTGGCTTTGGCCTTCAGGCCGGCCACCAGCGTCGCCCCGCGCGACGTGGCGGCGAACGCCGAATGCATGACGACGACGTCCGGCGGCCGCGACAACACGGTGTCCTGCACCTGGACCAAGTCGGCTTCCGAAACCACGGCCACGACGTCTGACTCGGCCAGCCGCTTCTTCACTGACGTCAGGTGTTCGGGCCTGACTATGACGATCGCAATCACACTAGGCATCGGGAGACGCGCTGTCCAGAATATCGGATCATACCGCGCCGGATAATAGCACCGGCGCAGTTTGACATTGAGGCGACCCCCCTTGATACTCGCGGGAGCGCGCTGACAGGGCGCCACCCACCCGCGGCAAGGGAATACTCCCACCTGTTTGGACTGAGTCGTGTGCGCGTGCACCTTCTTTCAGCCTGGTTTCAGCGGGTCACAGGCGATTGATGAAAGGAGGTCGCTATGACCGCTTCGAAGTCTCTACCACCTCGTCCGTCTGTCGACTCTCTCCGCAAACAAGCAAAAAAGCTCGCGCGTGAACGGTCCTTGTCGCAACGCGAGGCGCAGCTCGTGCTCGCGCGTGAGTACGGCTTCGCCGGCTGGAAGAATCTCATCGCCGAGGTGAGCAAACGCCTCGGCACCGGTTTGGAGTGGGCCGTGGCGCGAGCGCGACAGGTCATTCACGACAACGACGTCGAACGCTTGACGCAGTTGCTGGCTGAATACCCCGCGCTGCTGTCCTGGCAAGGCAACGACTGGGACAGCAAAGGCGGCCTGCTCGGAATCGCCACTGGCGCTTATGGCGACGCAGGCGACCCCGAGAGAGAAAAGTGGTTCACACGCGCCGCGTGCGCGGAGTTGTTGATCGACGCCGGGGCGGTCGTGATGCCATCGGTCTGCGAGGGCCTCATTCAGGCTCGCGCGAGAGGGCTGCTCCAGCTGTTCAAGCGAAAAGACTTGCTGCCGCACACGCTCAAGTTCTTTTCCGCGCTCGGCGATCTCGACGCGGTGCGGGCGCTTCTGGACGACAACGATCGGGCGACGGTCAACGAAGCGTTCCTGATCGCCTGCAGCTTCCACTACGAGGCCGTCGCGTCGCTCCTTCTCGAGAGGGCCATCGCACTCGATCCTGAGCTTGGCACACGCATCGATGCAACGACGGACCGCGCTGCGTTCATCACGTTCTTCATCGACAGGAAATCGATGGACTGGGCGAACCCCACGAAGACGGAAGCGTGGAAGGCGTTTGCCATGGGTCGAGTCACGCGCGCGATTCATAATGATGACCTCGCGACGTTTGTCAGCGTTCTGCGACGCGAGCCGTGGCTGCTGGGCGACGAGTACGTGCCGTTTCAGAACGAGCTGATCGAGAAGGCCACGCTGAACGATCGCGGCCCCTTCATCGCCGCCCTGTTCGATCTCGACCCGGCAATCCTGCGACGCCAGCCGCCCCCGCCATCGCAAGCCATCGAGATCGCTTGCACCTACGCGAAGCTCCACCTCATTCCGTTCCTCACCCGCATCTGGCCATTACCTGACGACCTGCCGCACGCGGCCGCGATCGGAGATCTCTCGCGCGTGAAGCGCTGGTTCGACGAATCCGGCGCGCCGGCGCTGGGCGACGTCGCGAACCACTACCCATCCAGTCCGTACATGCCGAAGGACCGAGTTGACGAATATGGGCGTCAGTGGGGCGTGCAACGCGTGCCGCGTGTCCTCGACGTGGCGTTCGCCTGGTCCGTCATCAACCGCCACTTCGACGTGGCCGACTTCCTCCTCGCACACGGCGCTGATATCAACACCAGGTGGAACTCGCACGAACCGGCGAGCATCCTGCATCACCTCGTCTTCGAGGACAACTACGAGTCGATGCAATACCTGATCGATCGCGGCATCGACATGACGATTGAGGATTACCGCTGGAACGCCAATGCCATCGGCTGGGCTCGCTACGGCAAGAGCGACGAGAAGATGGCGCAGTGGCTCGAGGAGGCCGAAGGAAAGCGCGGCGGGAGTTGGTCGCGGTAAGACGGAACGGAGAATTGTCTTCGCCGTGCGGGTTGCGGGGGAGGTGCAACCCCACGGCGGTGGCCGGTGGCCGTTGGCCGCCGGCCGAAAATAGCTACACTGGCGTCCGCGTGAACGCGAGCACGCGTCCTCTGCCGGGACGAGTTCCCCATACGGCTTTTGACTGCCGCCAGTCCTCGGCGAGAATAGCCCACATTGCCTGGTCCATGCGCGCCCCTCCCCGAAGAAACGAGCTCCGCATGACACCCTCTTGAACGGCGCCCATCTTACTGAGCGCTCCGTTGCCGCGTCGGTTGGCGACCGCCGCACGCGCTTCGAGCCGCTGCACGCCGAGCACGTCGAAGGTGAAGGTGAGGATAGGTGTCGCCGCCTGTTGGAAGAGCCCGGTACCCCAGAACGCCGACCCGATGGCAAAGCCCCACTCCGCCACCGCGCAACCACGATCGGCGATGCGCACCTGGAAGATTCCAACGGCTGTGTGGTGCCCCGCCGGCACGACGGCAAAGCAGATGTAGCGGCCCGCCGAACGCTCACGCTGGGCCCACTCGATGAATCGCTCGAATCCCTCGACGCTGGTCGGCGGCGGCGAAATGAAGCGCGCCACTTCCTCGGTCGTGAGCATGGCAAAAAGTGCCGGTGCATCCGACACCTGGACTTCTCGGAGCGTTACACCGTCGCCGGCAAGCCTCGGCAAGCCGGCCTGCCAATCGCTCGTCACCACATCAGGCGACGTCGTGTGTCTGGAAGCGACGGTCGCGTTCGCCGTCTGATCGGCGAGCATCCCGTGCCCCTGGAGTTTGGCGCGATTCTGCAGCGTTGCCATGGCTATTGACACGCCTCCAGCGCGCAGGCGGCGAACACCGACGCGGTGTCCCTCATCAACAGGCTGTCGCCCCGGACGATGTTGTCGCCCCAGACGATGTTTTCACCCCAGACGATGTTTTCGCCCCAGACGATGCCGTTGCCCCAGACGATGTTGTTGCCCCAAACGATGTTTTCGCCCCAGACGATGTTTTCGCCCCAGACGATGTTTTCGCCCCAGACGATGTTTTCGCCCCAGACGATGTTTTCACCCCAGACGATGTTGTCGCCCCAGACGATGTTGTCGCCCCAGACGATGTTGTCGCCCCAGACAATGTTCGAGCCCCAGACGATGTTGTCGCCCCAGACAATGTTGGCGCCGTCAATGGCTGCGTCGGCTGTCAGGTTCTGGAGCTGCACTGCGCCATAGAGGAGGCTCGCCGACCACGCCTCGTCTCCGCTGCCAAACGTCGTCGACAGCGGCAGCGGCGCGACCAACCAAGGCGTGCTGCGCGTGTCGAGGGCGCGCGTCAAAGCGACCGCGCCGGCGGCATTGATTTCACCAGCGCCTTGCGTGAGCACGTCCACGCCGGCAAGCGGCGTTGCGGAGTATTCGAGGATCGCCTTGATCGCGTATGGATTCAACGGAGCCATCGGCGTCTGATCGGACTGGAGCGCCGTTCGATTGGCTTCGATCACCAGCGCCGCAACACCAGTGGCGACCGCCGTCGCCATGCTCGACCCGCTCAGCCGAATGTATTGCCCAGACCAACCCGGCAACGCCGCAAAACGAAACTCGTTGTACTTGTTGTAGAGGGTTGACCTGTCGGTATCAGCAACGATTCGATGACCGGGCGCGACCAGGTCCGGCTTCGCAATGCCGTCGAGCCATGATGGGCCGCGCGAGCTGTACGGAGCGACGGCGTCATCCGCCCGATTCACCGTCCCCGCCGTGTTCGTGGCGCCCACGGTAATCGCGGAAGGTGCGTTGCCCGGAGAGGAGATGCCGGCGTAGCCCGGCTCTCCCGTCAGGGGATTCATTCCGTCGTTGCCCGAAGAGACGATGACGACAATCCCCGCGTGGACGGCTCGTTCCACGGCCTGGACGAGCGGATCGGTCGCGACCGATTCGTAAATCGGGTGGCCCAATGACAGGTTGATGATGTCGATGCCGAGCGCGGCCCGCTGTTCGGTCGCGAAGGTGATCGCGTTGATGACGCTGCTCGTCAGGCCCGTGCCTTCCCTGCCGAGCACTCTCAGGCCGATCAGGCGCGCATTGGGCGCGATACCCTGAAAGCGGTACTCGTTCTGCTCTCCGCTGCTGCCAATTGTGGCGGCGATGTGTGTGCCGTGTCCGTACTCGTCATTCGGTGCGGCCGTCTTGCCCGTGGCTCCCCTGAAGTCATAGAACGCGACGATTTGATCGCGGATATCCGGAATGTTGGCGAGGCCGGAATCGATAATCGCGACCCCGACTCCATTGCCGGTGAGGCCCGTGCTCGACGCACCGACGATGCTTCGCACCAGGTCCAACCCAACCAGCGCGTCGTCGTTTCCACTCGCTGACTGATGCGACCTCACAACGGCGTCAAGCGATACCGACACCACCCTCGGATCGTTGGCGAGATCCTTCAGGTCGCTCGAGTCAACGATCGTCGTGATCGCGTTGATCGTGCCGTGTTCGGCGACGATCATCTTGCCCTTCGCGGTCAGTTTGTCGCGGACGGCGCTGGGGTTGGTGGAAGTGATGATGACCCGTACTGGTCCAGACTCCCCTTGCGCCTGTGCCTTTTGGAGCGCTTTGTCGAGTTTGTGCTTTGCAGAAAAGGCCGGCGACGGCAGCGCCAAGAGCGCCACCAAAAGCGACCACACGAATAGTTTGGGGGGACGACACTCCGGCATGAAGCAACAGCTGAGCAATTAAGGAGCCAGCTGACCTTTCTAGAACCGACTGATTGTTATCAGCGAGTTACGAGCTTTGCGGCGAAACTCCCTTTCGATGACTGTTGCAGTCCGGAACAACGAGTACCGTAAGTTGACCGAGAAAGCATTTGAAATTAACGAGTTAGATGGGATGGCTCAAATCGCAACAGTGTCTTGAAGCGGTGCGCGGTCATCTTTTCGTGGCGTTGCTCGCGCTTTCGTTCGCTGGCGCAGATATCGTTCTTCAACCCCGAGGCTCAGAAACCCGCAATCGAATGCTCGCCCAGCCGTTTCGAATTCTTTCTTGAGCGCCTCGAGTCAGTCCTCGTAAAGTTCTTAGAGATTAAAAGTTCTTCGATATTAAAAGTTCTTCCAGAATTACTTAGTTACCATGATCGCGAACTTTTGTCTCGCCCGAGGCAGACTTTTTGGCTTCGTAGCTTGCGAACTCCCGGTTTTCGGCGCCTCATGATCGGCGACGAACTTGCTCTTCAATGAATCATGTTGCGAACCTTCTCGTCATTACAGTTTTGGTTTGTGTTGAAGCAAAGCGCGTCGATCAACATTGACCCCAGGAGCATTGCCACACGAGTGTCGCAGTTGCTGTCCCCTTGCGCATTAGGTCACGGTGACATGCTCAGAATCCGCGATGAAGAAGGGTTCCTCGCATTGCAATGCGCCGACTGCGGTCACACGAAACGCGTCCTCCAGAAGCCGGCGATTAAGGGACCCAAGCATCACGCCCCGCCGGTCAAGGGCGCGCCGTTGACGTCCGCAAAACGCGTCCGGCAGGAGCGGACGTATCCACGGTCGGCGTAGAAAGCTGGCAGCACGCGCACACCCGCACTGCGCTGATCGAGCGCGCTACTTCGATGCAGGGGCCGCGACGCGAGCGGCCGTGACTCGATCCGGCATCCGTTCGAGTCCCACGAGCTTCCAGCCACCCGTGTCCTGACGGAACACGGCGCGGACCGGCTGCTTCCAGGTCGGATGCGCGGCGCTCTCGGCCGCGATGTCGACGGCAATGAATCCGCTGGAAGGGATGCCGGCCGGCGGCGCGATCGTGGTGGTGGCGCTGGTGGTTTCCGACAGCGGCTTGGTCGCGCCGGTGGCGTTGTCGAACACCATCCAGGACGCTCGGTAAGTGACAGGTCCCGATGCGACACCGCCAGACACGGCGGCATTGTCGAAACTCAGTCCCTTCGCATCGAGCCGCGGCTTGACGATCGGGTTGATGGCGGTGAGGTAGACACTCTTGATCTTGTCTCGCCGCTCAATCAGCACATCGGCGAGATATTTCTCGGCCACCGGATCGCTGATCTCGCCGACGTGGACGATCGCGCGGATTATGTCGTCGGTGAAGGCTGCGACGCGCTGCGCCGCCCAGAACGCATCGTCATCGCGCAATTCCATATATGCGGTCGTCGGGGTCTGCGGGCGCCAGTCCCTGGGATCGAACACCTTCCCCTCGAACTTGCCGACTGCCGGGAACTCCTTGTAGTTGACGGTCTGCCACGGGCTGAGCCCGGCGCCGAGTGTGAACAACCGTTTCCGCGACGGGCCGAACTCAAGGAAGTATTCGTAGCTCAGGTCCCACTCGTAGTAGTCGTTGCACATGCCGAAGGTGGAGCCGACATCCTGCAGATAGTGCTTCACGATCGATCTGCCGTTTTCGGTAATGAGCGTATCCAGCGTGTTCGCGCCCTTCAGATCGGTGAGATTGGTCCACGCGCCGAACACACGCAAGGCGCGCAGCTCGCGGCGATGCTGATGCGGGACCAGGTCGTTGGGATCGTCGGGGCGCGTGCCGGCGTACTGAAAACCGTAGAGGATCTTGCCGGGCAGCAGACGGCCGGCGATGACGCGGTAGGTGCCGTCAGCGTTTGGGGCGACCCTCTCGATAATCGCGTTGATGTCGTCCTTGTTGAACGGCGTGCGTTTGCCATTCGGACGGAGGACGGTGGCCTTCGGATCGATGGTGGTCTTCTTCGGATCGAGGGTTGTCAGGAACGATTCCACCTGGTTGTAGCCGAGCGCCCAGAAAATCTTGGTGGCGATCGCCACGGACGCGGTCGCGCCTTCCTTGAACTTCGGCGGATCGAATTCAAGGAACCACGTTTCGCCCTTAGCGTCGGTCGCCGTAAATCCCGGATGCGAGCCCGCGGTTTTTTCGCGGATCAGCGTCCACTTGGACGGATCGGGCGGCTGGCCAATATTGGCGCCGACTGTGAGTTCCTGCAGAGACATCGATCGCGTGCCGATGCGGTTGGTGAACCAGCTCGAGTCGGGCACTTCGTCGATGGTGTTGATGTTCATGGCCCGCAAGCCGCTCGGCTGATGATCCGACGTGACGAACAGGTTGTGGAGCAGTTCGTACATCTCCGACTGTCTGAAAGGCGCCGCCTTCGAGGCGTCTTGCGACTCCGGCTCGCGCGCGATCGGATCGTCCGGAAAGTAGCGCGGGGCCTGGCCCGAGGTGGCGGTTGCACACATAGCGACCGTCGCCAACAGGACGGCGATGCGGGCGCGTGACGAAGCGAGTGATGTGAACATCGATGGCTACTCTAGAAAGCGGCGGAGGTGGTGAACACGAAAATCAAACTTTCGCGGCTCTTGGCCAGTTCAACGCGCAGCGGCGTCGAGAAGGGGCCATGGAACCGGAAGCCGATGCCGAAGTCGTCCTTTAGTCCATGCAAGTCGAGTTGCGACCGGGTCGGCGCAACCTTCCCGGTGTCGTAGAAGAATGCCATGTCGAGATAGCGGTTGATCATGATGCGCCACTCCGCTTGCAGCAGCAGCGTGTTGCGATCGTGAAAACGCCGGCTGCTGTAACCGCGCAGTGTCGAGCCGCCCCCGAGCGACGGCAACATGAAAAACGGCGTCTCTTGCCCGACTTTGTCGATCGACGACTGCACGCGGCCGCGGAACGAGAGCACCCAGGCCTCTCGCAGGATCGGCACGTGTTGCACCGCCTCGTACTGAACCATCTGGAAACCGTACTGGTCGTCTCGGTCGTTGTACTGATGCAAGGTCGCCGAGTAAAACCCGCCACGGCGCGAGTAACCGGGAGACGTGCGCCAGTCGATGCCGACGGTGACCTGGCTGTGAAGGTAGGTCACGTCCGCGTCGATGCCGGGCAGTTCCTCAGGTGAATACATCGTTTCGATTGACGGGAAACTGCCGACCCCGGGTCCAAGATTCCAATTGGAGTACTCGACTCCTGCGCCGAGCATGAAGATCCTGCGGGTCGGAAAGATGCTGAACAGCGCCGATCCGTACGGCTGCTTGAACGAGTAATTGACGCGTTGCTCGTCGTTCGTGTTCATGCCGACGCCAAAAAAGCCGACCTGCGTGGCCTCGCGCCATCCACCGAGCACCGACAATTCGCCGCGACGGTTGAACATTCGCGGCCCGACGAATTCGACTTCCGCCCGCTTGTAACCTGCGATCGAATAGCTGGCGCGCGCGTCGATGTAATTGTAAGCACTGACGGGGGTGGCGCGGCCGGCGCCGAGCGTAAATCCGCCGCCGGAGTATGCGCTTTGGAAGTACGGATGCCACCTCATTGTCGCGCCCGAAATCAGCCGATCAGCGCGCCGGAAGAGGCGCTCCCCCTTGCTCGGAGCGTACGGAGCGAGCGCGCCATTCTTGGCGGCCTGCTGCTGCTCAATCGATGCCTGTCGTGTGGCGGGCGGCGCGCCGCCGGCCTGAGGCGGTGGTGACGGGGTCTGCTGCGCCTCATCGGATGAACCGGGCGCTTGCGCCGCTAGCGGACTCCCGACGGCCGTGATGGCCGCCACCAATAACAGTCCCAACAGTCCAGGAGAATGCACGAAACCCCCACGTTCTATCCGCGCGCCTGACAGCCGTTCGTCACGCCACACGGGATATTGTCCTCGAACGCAAGAGCATACTGGGCGCTGACACACCTTGCAATACGCCTGGGTGTCATGCCCGGGCCGTTCCCACGGCGCCTGTCACCTTGTTCTACTGCTGACGTTCATCGCGCCGCCCTTTCGCCAGGCGTGGTGGAACGAACCGACGACCGACGTGTAAGGTTGTTCTCTCCGAGGGTCAAGTTCGCTTCCATAATGGCTATGGGCCGCCATCGCCTCGGCTGCTCAGGAGCTGCAACGCTGCGAAAGCCCCGCGTTCTCATCGCCGCAGCCGCAGGGGTGCTCCTGATTGCGCTCGCGGCTGTGCATACGGCACCGGTCCGGGCGCTCGTCCTGCGCCGCGTCGTCTCGGTCGTTCGCGCGTCCTACGGAATCGACGTGCGAGCCGGATCTCTCTCGTACAACGTTTTGACGCTCTCGGCGGAGCTGCG
>Ga0310892_10000087_pt1 | contig 21098 bp, 24 predicted proteins | sample C0D1metaG_FD_203747 | JGI IMG/M metagenome (GOLD analysis project Ga0310892, IMG submission 203747) | Lab incubated soil microbial communities from West Virginia University Organic Research Farm, Morgantown, WV, United States - C8D2 | ecosystem: Environmental > Terrestrial > Soil > Agricultural...
CAATAGCGGACGCTCTTGCTGGTTATTTCGCGACCTCGACAGCAGTGCGGAGCGAGACCGCCAGCTCATTCTTGTTGCAAAATTTTGGCGCATCGGAAGAGCTGACATTCGAGTCAGAGGAATGGCACGACTGGTGCTCGGGCCGCTATTTCAACATCAATTGCCTCCCTCGCTGGAAAAAAGGGCAATCAGCTCGCGCGGATGAAGGTGCGGATGTAAAACGGAAGAATTTGGAGATTGACACGAACCTCTTTTACTCCCGGAGCACATTCGGCGGCGACACGTGCCGCAACCTGCTCCTCCGGTGTGGCGACAACTCCCCAAATGCGGACCACACCGCTGGATACTACGAGGTTGAGAAGCTGAATTCGGACACCGGCATCTGACAGGTTCTTTTCAACGGTTGTTTTGATCTTGCGATCGTCAATTGAAGGAACACCGGTTTGGCGGGCGACGAGGCCGTGCAGGAGATTGGCCCGGCTGACGATGCCGACAAGCTTTCCGTCATGAATCACTGGAACGCGCTTGATGCGGCGCTTTTCGAGAATCTCGGCAATTTCTTCGAGCATTGCGTCGTCGTTAACCGTAATGAGCTCGCGCGTCATTACGTCTCGGGCGTGGCGACCATGCGTTTTGATGTAGTCGATTGCGCTGTGTTCGGGAAGCAGAAGTAGTGATAGCCACCAGGAACGGCGGCGCTCCGTCCCCATTTCTGGTCGTCGGATGAGGTCGCCCTCGCTGACGATGCCCACCAGGCGTCCGTCAGGTTCTACTACAGGTACAGCGCTAATTCTGTTGTCGAGAAGGCATTTGGTAATTTCTGCAACCTCAGCATCTGGCCCGACAGTGATGACGCCCGTCGTCATGATATCTCGTGCCTGCATTGTCACTCCTGATGTTCAGACGCCGCCAACATCCTCCGTATTAGTTATTGAAGCCCAGCCTTGCGCATGCCTTCGAGAAACTTAGCCATCGGACCGGCTGTATAAGGAACGTGCTTTTCGATCCATGCAATCGAGATGTCGGGGTGCAATTCCTTGAGTTGGTCCAGTTCTGTGCGCGCCTCATCAATCTGCCCTGCCTGTGCCAGGCTCGCGCAAAAAATCCGATGGCCAGGAGCCCAACCGGACCGCTGCTGGAGGGCCTTGCGGCCGAAACTGACTGCCTCGCCGTAGCGCCCAGCCTGATAATGCGCTGCCGCAAGCGCCGTGAAGCAAACCGCATTCTGCGGATCGTGCGGACTCATGCGGATCGCCTGCTCCGCATGCGTGATCGCTTGGTCCGATTGGCCGGCGAGCGCGAGGGCCAAGCTGAGATAGCTGTGCGCCGCAGCGAAGTTTGGATTGAGATCGATGGCCCGTTGAAACTCTTCAATCGCTTTATCGGTACGCCGCATTGTGTACGCCACGTAACCGAGCGCGAAATACGCCCAAGGGTCGCTGTCGTCGAGTTCCGCCGCCCGGGTAGCGAGGGCCGCGGCCTGCTTCACCTGCGACTGTCGCTCACCGGAGGCCCAACCGACATAAGCCGACACCAGCATCATGAATGCCAGCATACTGTGCGCCGGCGCGTAATCCGGGTAACGCTCAACGGCCTGTTTGAGGATTGCAATCGCGGCTTCGCCTTCGGCTTTCGTCAGTCGCCAGAACAGCGAGTTTGCTTGACTTACCATCTCCCAGGCGCCGAGGTCCTCCGGGGAGTGACTCTGCGAGCGGATGCCTTCAGCCTGCAGCAGCTTTGGTTCGATCGCAGCAACCACCTTCTCCGTGATCGCGTCCTGCAAGGCAAAAACGTCGGTCAGGTCGCCGTCGTATCGATCGGCCCAGATGTGATTGCCAGTCTCGGCATCGATCAACTGAGCGGTGATGCGCAAGCGGTTGCCGCCCTTGCGCACGCTGCCTTCCAACACGTAGCGCACGCCCAGCTCGCGGGCAACGCGCTTTATGTCGATCGACTTACCTTTGTAAATAAACGACGAATTGCGCGCAATCACGAAGAACCAGCGCAATTTCGACAAACCCGTGATGATGTCTTCGGAAATACCGTCGGCGAAATACTCCTGTTCGGGGTCGCCGCTCATGTTGGCAAACGGCAACACGGCAATCGACGGTCGCTGGCTCGCTGCGCGTTCCGGTTTCGCAGTAGTCGGGGCTCCGAGCGACGCCTCCGTTGTGCTCTCGGCGAGGGAGACACGGTGGATCCCGATCGGACGCGCAATGTTCTTGACCATCTGCTCGCCCATGTCCTCGAAACCGAAGCTGAGCTTATCGCGTACCTGGTCGTGGACGTTGCGCGACACAAAGATACCACCTGGTTCGGCAAGCGCCTCCAGCCGGGCGGCCACATTAACGCCGTCACCGTAGATGTCGTTATCGTCGCTGATAATGTCACCGACATTGATGCCGATGCGAAATTCGATACGCCTGTCCGCCGGCACATCAACATTGCGCTCGAGCATGCCGCGCTGAATTTCAACGGCGCAGCGCACAGCGTCGACGACGCTGACGAATTCCACCAACATGCCATCTCCGGTCGTCTTAACGATATGGCCGCGGTGCTCGGTGATTTTGGGATCAACCAGATCCTTACGATGCGCCTTTAACTGATGCAGCGTGCCTTCCTCGTCAACACCCATCAGCCGACTGTAGCCGGCGACGTCACCCGCGAAGATCGCTGCAAGCTTGCGCTCAACATGATCCTCGACCATGGCGGTTTTCCTTCGGGCTAATCCGTCACTTCCCGACGAACGGCATCCGCACTTGACTGAGCAACCGCTAATTCGGGGCTACCGTCTTTGATCCAGATCAATCTCGCAGGCTGCTGTGCACGTGGCCATTAGACGCACGCATTACCGACATAGCTGTCACGCACAATGGTGACGACATCCGCCGAGGTCTTTGGCTGCTATCGCCAGTGAACCTTGATAGTATTAAAAAAACAGGATGCGAGTCGCTCGCTGGACAGTAACCGACTAAGGCGTCATTTGTGCCACCGGCAGCGGCTTTGTAGCTGTTGTTGATTGTCGCGCTCCCGCTTGTAAAAAGGGAGGTGTCAGATGCTAGGCGAACATATCCAATCACAACACTTGGTTATTCGTTATCCGAACTGTCCGAAGTGCGGGACGAAAATGTACCTCGCTCGACTTCAGCCGGGAAAATCTAACCATGACCGCTTGACCTTCGAGTGTCCTCAATGTGCATGCGTGAAAATGGAAATCACGAAAGTCCATTAGGGCGTTTCGGTTGCCCCCTGGAGGCATCTCTCTCATGGTGGCGATCACGGCGGCAGTCATGATGTATATGCGGTGATCGCACGCAGATTTTGGGAGGCTTAATGTCCGCTTTGGGTCAAAAGCAGACATGTGCAACGCAAAAGGTCATGTCCGCTCTACCCTCGAAAGCGGACATTCGGCATTGCAAACAGAATGTCCGCTATGGGACGTCGCAATTGGATAGGACGCGGCGCCAATACATTGATCTAACTCAATGCGCACAGCTCAGATGTGTGTATCTTAATTCTGGGGCCCGCGGAGGGATGTGATGATCGAAATCATCGAGATCCTACGCCAGGAACATCGAAATCTCGAAAAATTGCTCGGCGTAATGGAGCAGGAGCTAGGAGTCTTCGATCGAGGCGACGGCCCGGACTACGAGGTCCTTGGAGCAATTATTGAATTCTTTAAAAAATATCCTGACTCCTGTCATCATCCAAAGGAGGATATCATTTACGAGAAATTTAAGGTGCGCGACCCCGATCGAGCAGCGTCAATTTCTGACCTTCAAGCTGAACATCGAGAAGGCGCAGTGCGATTGCGTCGTGTCGCTCAAGCTATCGAAAACGTTCTAAATGATGAGGAAGTTCCGCGTGAAGGTGTCGACCGGATTGTCCGCGACTTCATCGACAATGAAAGGAAGCATATCGCTTTAGAAGAAGAGGTGGTTTTCCCGGCGATAGTCGACACATTACAACCCGGAGATTGGGCCGATGTCGCGTTGACGCTGGCCGATCGGTACGGTCCGCCGTCAGCAGCAGATTTTGAGGAGCAGTTCAGTACACTTCGTCGAAACATACTCGAACTTGAGGAGGCCGCAGTTGCGCGGCGGTCATAGTGTTTGGGTTGCCGTGCGGGTAGCGCGCGATGCTGTTCAATATCATCATACTTTTTATGATTGCTTCCATCGCCTGGGTCCTATGGACAGAGCGCAAGAGCAAACAGGCGTTAGACAAAGATGCCTTGGATCAGGCGTGGCGTGAAGTGCCCGATGACCCGCATTATATTGAGCGGCGGCATTATGAAGAACGTATGCGTATACAGGACGAAGCGCGGGCCGCCGCTGCCAAACGGGCGAGCGTCGGATCGAGCGGGATCGGCGGAAGCTGATTCGGGTACTCGAGGAATTCGTTTGAGCTAGATCGAAGTCCCGTAGGGGGCGCGACATGACCGTAAGACATCTTCTTGAACAAAAGGGCCGGAACCTTTGGACCATTAATCCGGATGCCACGGTCCTTGATGCAGTGGCAAAAATGGCTGAAAAAGATATCGGTTCTTTGGTTGTGATGGACGGTGAAGAATTGATAGGCATCATAACCGAGAGACACTATTCGCGGAATGTCATTCTCAAAGGCAAAACCTCCCCTACCACGCTGGTCAGGGATATCATGGAGAGAAACGTAATCTATGTCCGGCCAGAACAATCGGTCGAGTTATGTATGGCTCTGATGACCGAGAAGCGTGTGCGTCATCTACCGGTGCTCGAAGGCAAAAAAGTGATGGGCATTATCTCCATCGGCGATTTGCTCAAGGCAATAATTTCCAAACAGCAATATTTTATCGACGAACTTGAACACTACATTCGCGGTTAGCGCCGTTCAGGCAGCGGCACGAACAGCTGCCTGGGCGGACGTGACGACAGTGGGGGACACGGAGTCTTGGCGCGGGAGCAGGCAATTTTACAGGCGAAATTGACAATCGTCACCCGATAGGATTCCTCGACAGGAACGTCCGCCTTTTACTCCCAATTGGAAGTCGCGGCAGAGGAACTCATGGCAAAATTTCAAAACATCCTGGAGACCGTCGGCAATACACCCGTGGTGCGGATCAACCGGCTGGCACCACCCGGTGTCAACCTGTTCGTCAAGATCGAGGCCTTCAACCCATTGGGATCGGTTAAAGACCGGCTGGCGCTGGGTGTGATCGAGGCCGCCGAGAAGTCTGGCGAACTCAAGCCGGGACAGACGGTCATCGAGGCGACAAGTGGTAATACGGGCATCGGGCTCGCAATGGTGTGTGCTGCCAAAGGCTACCCGCTGGTGGTGACCATGGCCGAACAGTTCAGCGTCGAGCGGCGCAGGCTGATGCGCTTTCTCGGCGCCAAGGTCGTGCTGACCCCGCAGGCAGGGCGCGGCTTTGGCATGGTGGTCAAGGCGATCGAGCTCGCCAAGGCGCACGGTTGGTTCCTTACCCGCCAGTTCGAGAACGAAGCCAACCCTGACATCCATTCCCGCACCACGGCGCGAGAGATCATCAACGACTTCAAAGATGAGAAACTCGACTACTGGGTGACCGGCTACGGCACCGGCGGAACGCTGAAGGGCGTGGCGCGCGTGCTCGCCAAGGAAATGCCAAATACCAAGATAGTGCTCTGCGAGCCCGAGGATGCGCAGCTGATTGCCAGCGGAATAAAGCAAGAGCGCAATCCGGACGGATCACCGTCGGCGGCCCACCCGGCCTTCAAGCCGCATCCGATGCAGGGGTGGACGCCAGACTTCATCCCGAAGCTGACCGCAGATGCCGTAGACATGAAAGTGATCGACCGAATCATCCACATCCCGGGCGCCGAAGGCATCAAATGGAGCGGCGAGCTTGCACGCAAGGAAGGCATCTTCGTCGGCATAAGCGCGGGAGGCACGTTTGCCGGCGCGCTGAGGGTCGCTGCCGACGCACCCAAAGACGCAAACATCCTCTGCATGCTGCCCGACACCGGCGAGCGTTATCTGAGCACACCGCTGTTTGCTAACATAACGGCAGACATGACCGAAGAAGAACTGGAGATTTCACGCTCGACGCCCGGCCAGCAGTTCCCGGCCAAGACGCCGTAGCGTGGAGTCCATGACTGATCCCTAACTTCGCTTTGGGTAAAATGCGCCCGGCTGATCCCAGCGCATGACGTGACCGCACTGCAGCCCTGCATCTTTCACAATACGGACCGGATGCGCTGCTGAACCGCGATCTTGTTGGAAATCGTCCGCAGGCCCGGAATTGCCTCAATCGCGACTCTTATTGCGTCTCTTTGAACCTGCGATTCGACAATACCCCACAGCTCGGCGGCACCGTCATTGATGATGACGTTGACATTCCCGGGCCACCACGGTTCCGACTCGAGCTGCGTGACCACATCATTCCCCGATATCGAGCCCTCAGTCGATTGCCGCGAGGAGATGTCTTGTTGCGAGCGCAACAGCGCCTGAACAAGATTGGCCCGGCTTACAATTCCGATGACCTTGCCATTATCGACTACAGGCACTCGCTTGATACGATGCTTCTCGAGCAGGCTGACAATCCTTGTAAGCGGCGTGTCTGCAGTCACCGCTATCACCTGACGGGTCATTACATCTGCGGCCCGGCGAGCATGTGATTTGATAAAATCCTGCGCTAACGCCTCCTTTCCGGTAAGGAACTCGAGCCACCATGAGGATGGCCGCTCGGTGCCGACTTCCGCGCGATGAATGAGATCAGCTTCACTGACGATTCCTAGCAGGCTGCCAGCCTTATCAACCACCGGCAGCGCGCTTATCCGATTCGCCAGCAATATCTCTGCAATTTCCTTCACGGAAGTGTCGGGGTGGACCGTAATGACATTCGTCACCATGACATCGGCCGCATTCATCTTGCTTCTCCGCTTCTGCTATATCTTGCAAAAATTCCACATTCGGGCCGCTACAACATTGATTTGCATCAATGCGCTCATCACGGTCCGTGCGAATATTTCAAAATGAAAAATACGGGGCGATTCAGAAGGATAATCAAGACGATCGGCAGTCTTGTGGCGCAGCCACATTCTTCCCGCTTCGCTTGCGGTGATTGTGGCCGCAACGCGCAATGCGGTCTCCCACCCCACGACGATTGCATCTTCAGACTGATGCAAATAGCCCGTGATGGCGATCATCCATCACGGCCGGCGGTCTGGCCAGATGCGGGAAGGCGTCATGAAATCGGTCGTTATTAAACGCTCAATTCTCATAAACGGACGCAAGACCAGCGTATCGTTGGAAAACGAATTTTGGGACGGTTTACGTGAAATTGCCGACCGCGGAATGATCGCACATTCGACGCTGGTGGAGCAGATCGATCAAGAGCGTGACAACGTTAATCTTTCCTCCGCCATTCGTGTCTTTGTATTCAATCATTTCCGGTCCCAAGGCAGGGTTAGGCCGGCCGGTAATTTTGAAGCATCTCGGGGGAAAAGCATGGAGCTACGGGCGCAAGCCGACGGACGCAGGGTGCTGGCGGAAGGATTCAAGGACACCGAAACGTGTGCAACGCCGAGAGAGGAGCTCGAGAATTAGCGCGAGGAAAGCCAATTTTTCGCTTAACGGAACTGCTTTGATGCAATCGGATGAATCACGCAGGGCTGCTTGTATCAATTCTAAGAGGAGACACGTCATGGACAAGCAACCTGTTGCACATCCAGACTATGAAAGCCTGCAATCCATTCTAAACGCCATTGCGCAGTGGATGCGGCGCTATCGCCAAGCGCGGGGAACACGCAACGATTTGATGAACTGCTCGGCGACGGAAGTGGAAAATATGGCCCGCGAGCTGAAAATCACTCCGGCTGAGCTGGCCACCCTGGCAAGGAAAGGACCGGACGCCGCCGATCTTTTGCAAAAGCTGCTCATCGCGCTCGGTGTCGATCCGAATGGCGTTGAACATGACGACCCGTCGGTCATGCGAGACCTGCAGCGGCTGTGCACAACATGCGGGGACAAACGGCAATGCGAGCTTGACCTTGCAAACGGCGTAAGCGCCGATAAGTTTCGCGACTATTGCCCGAACGCATTTACGCTGGACGCTTTGCTGCAGGCAAAACAAGAGAGGCGGAGGCGGCGGCCCACCGCATCAAAGGCGCATCACGGTAAGTAGACCGCAGCCATTATTGGCCCTCGCTCCAGGACGAATGGCGATAGTCGTTCGGTTGTTTGTTGTTGAAGTCTGGGAATGAAAAGCTAATCTGGGAGCGTCTGACCTGTATCAATCCCGGGGGAGATCATGCGAGCGCCTTTAATCGCAGCCGTTCTGGCCTTAGTTGGGGGTCTGTTTCTCGCTATCTCGGCTTTCGTCGGGGTAACGCCCTTTGCCGATTGGACAATGCTGGGGGCGGAAATCTGTGTTGTGGCGGCGGTGGTTGTTTTTCTCGGATGGTTTCTTGCCGGCTGTATCAGCGAAATACGCAACGCCTGATACTGCATATGCCGGACGACCCCAGCTAGCGTGATAACCACTACGTCTTTGGTCGCCAGGCTCGCGCTGCGTTGGACTGACGCTCGGCTTGAAGGCAACTGGCGTAACGTCCTCGTCCCTCCAAAAAACTAAATGGGTACAGGCAAGCGTTCAGTCAGCGCGGATCTACAAAAACACCACAGTTGAAGCACTCAATCGTGGCTGAATGGTTGGATACGCCTGGAGAGGTCGTAAAGAAAGTTGCGGCCGTACCCCTCACGAGGAAACCGGCGCCCGTACGCCCCGGCGCAGCTTCAGAAGGCTGCGGCGTCTCGTCGCTAACGGTCGCTTTACCTGGCTTTGTTCCCTTCGATGGCACCTTGTGGCCATTGGCAGCGAATGCCTTGCCGAATCCGGTGAGCGCACCGCCACCCGCCGCACTCACATGGCAGCGACCGCAGGCCAGCTTGGTTTGCTGGGCATAAGACGGCAGGGCATCAGCCGGGTCCGGTGTGGCGAAAGCTGCCACTCCAACGATAAATCCTGCCGCAGAGGCCACTGCCAATGCATATGCGAGGGCCGGTATCGGTCTTGGTTCCTGCTTGCGATCCGTCATGTATGCTCTCCGCCGTTCAACGCCTATGCGTCATTTGGCGCGCGTTATTACTTCTTCGAAGTTTCCTCGTCCTCGTCCGGCATCTTTGGCAACTTGTGCGCGACACCCTTGTGGCAGTCGATGCAAGTTAAGCCCGCTTTGAATCCTGCGTCCATCGCTTTTGCAGCCGCTTCTGTCTGCTTGTGCGGGTCCATCGCATCGGCCGAATGACAGTTGCGGCATTCGTGTGAATCATTCGCCTTCATCGTCGCCCAGACACGCTCAGCGAGCGCAAGGCGATGCTGCTCGAATTTTTCCGGCGTATTGACGGTGCCCAGGACTTTATGAAGAAGCTCGTTCGACGCCTGGATCTTCCGGCGGACCTTGTAAAACCATTCGTGTGGAACGTGACAGTCGGAACATCTGGCCCGGACGCCCGACCGGTTCTTGAAATGAATAGTCTGCTGCAGCTCCTTGTATACGTTATCCCGCATTTCGTGACAGGAAATGCAGAACTGCTCGGTATTCGCCACCTCCATCGCCCAGTTGAAGCCGCCCCAGAACAGGACGCCGCCGATGCCCCCGGCTATGAGCAACGTACCAAGCGAAAAGCGCGAGCTGGGACTCCAGAGAAAGGTCCAGATGCGGGAGATCAGTCCTTTTCGGGGCTTCGCTGCGCCAGCATCGCTCATGTATTTTCTGCCGGTTAGATCCTGGTGGTTATTGCGCCAAGGCCCCTCGCCCGCATGCGTGCTACCAATTGGCGGCAAGCCCTAAGGAGACGATTTGTGCCGTGTAGTTCGGGTTGTTATAGGCGAGGAACAGGGAGCGCCCGCCGTTGGTGATGTCTGCGCCGCCCGCATCCGCAGCCGACGGTGAGTAGGGCGTGAAATTGTCGGTCGCCCAGTTGGTGTTGGAGTTCTTCTCGAACGTATAACGCGCCTTGAGAGTGACTTTGCCGACAAAGCCCATCTGCTTCACGACGCTCGGATCGACATAGTACTTCGCGAGGATGTTGAAGCGCTGGAAGTAGTTTTTTTCGTCCGGCCAGGGCGGGGTCGGTCCGGCTGAGTTATTGCCGGTGCAACCATTGTTGCCAGAGGCACATCCGATCGTGCTGTTGGCTTCGTTCGCTATCGCCAGCACGTAGTCCGCCAGGATGTCGAGCTTGCCGGGGATCGCGTTCCAGAGACCCGACACTATGAAAGTATTGTAGTGCTGCGCGATTTGTGTCGACCACTTATTACTGTCGTTAAATGGGATCGACGCACCGCAACAAGACTGCATATAGAGAAGGTGCTCTTCGTAATTGTAGCCGAACGTCGCGCGTAGTTCGGGAGTGATGCGGATGCCGAAATCGGCGCCGACATTCCACGACCGGTCAGATTGCGTTCCCAGCGAATTGGTGACGAGATTGGACGCACCGATTACCGCGTCGGTTGGATATTCGATCCAGCGCACGCCGCCATTCGGGCTGACGGTGAGGTCCTTGGTGAGCGCAATTTCGACAATTCCATTCGCCTTCGTCTGATTGCGATTCTGCACAAAAAATTGACGCATGGCAGCCCCGGCGTCGCCGGGGGTGCTAACAAGCCAATGATCGTAGCGGCGTTGCGAATATTGCACCGAAGAACGCCAGGTCAACCAGCTATAGGGGGTCCAATTGACGAAGGCCTTGCCGCCAGGCTCGTTGGTGGAATCCACCTCGCCGTTCTGGTAGGTGTACCGCTCGAAGAAATACCCCACCCCAAACGTCCAAGCGCGATTGGGCTGCCACTTCAGGTCGTCTTCGATATTCAGTCTTGTGTAGGAGGTTGGCAGACGTGTGAGCGGCTGCGCCGTCGACACCCCGCCATCGGCATAGGCGTAGTTGGCGAAGGTCAATACCGGCGTGTTGTCCCGGCGATCGTAATAGCGGACCCTGGCCGTATTGGTCAGATCGCTGGTCAATCGCGAATACAGCACGTTGTTGGTGAGGAAGGCGTTCACTTCGCCGTTCAAGCTCGCCGCCGGATACGGCCTGATTTGCCCCGCGCCAAGACCGAAGCTGAGGCCATTGGTGGCGTCGTTGAGGAACGGATCATTCTGCCGGAACGCCATGTATTGGACGTTGCTGACATAGCGGGTCTTGAAAAGGGGTATCTCGACCGCGGTGCTCCAGGTCGCGCCGTTGACGTTGTTGTCGGGATAGAGGCCGTAGCGCAACAAGCTTGCTCCGAAAGGAGCCGGGCCAACGGCACTGCAGGTTCGGCAGAACGGATTGTCGACGTCAATGGATTTGTTCTCATTGCTGTAAAATGAGCCGGAATATTTCAGCGCCGTGTTCCACCGGGTGCCCCACGGAGTGGTGCCGGCATACTCGCCAGACGCATTTGCGTTCTGGGTGCGATCGTCGAGCGGCTGCGGCACCTCGATCGAGCCTGAGGACGGACGCGGATTGGCGGCGGTGCCGACACCCCAGCCGATGCCGAGCGGCCGTGTACCGGTGCGGTGTTCGTGCGAATAATCTACTTTGAAGTCCCAGTTATCCAACATCGTGTTGCGATAACCGACAATGAATCTTTCGCGCAGGGTCTCTAGGTCGATATTGTACATCGGCGCAGGAAATCCGGCGCCCCCGAACCCCGCGGCGCCGCCGATGAACCGGTCAATGTTCGTGCGCTGTGCCTGACTTGGATTAAAGGTGGCACCCAACTGGCCCTGCAAGAAATTTCGCGTTGCGGTGTCGACCGTCAGGCGGGTCGAGCCCACGCCGCCAAAGAGCGTCTTGGCGCTAGTGCTCAAAAGGTGCGGGATCTGGTCCCAGCCGATATTGAAGTATTGCCGGCCAGGCTCGTACACCTCTAGCTGATAGCGCTGATTGTTGTAGCCGACGTTGTCAGCCCAGAAGTCTACGGCGAAACGACCGTCTGTGGTACCTGCTTTGATCCCCAGTACGTCCAGGAACGGACCACGCGGGACCTTCCCGTACTCATCCATCTTAGCATTGCTGTTGGTCGTTTTCGGCGTCAGCCAGAACGGATCTGTCGGAATTTTGCCAAAGCCGCTGGGCGGCTTCTCAATGAAAATATTGCCTCCCGCCTCGAATATGCCGTTCCAGTACCAGTCGGCGGCGTTGATGCTCGGCGCCTTGGTTGGCATTACGACGTCAGCAGCCATAGCGGAGTTGCCTGACGTGTTAGCATCCTGCGCAAAAACCAGCGTCGTCGGAAGCGTCGCTACCAAGAATGTGCCGCCTAGCAGTGCCGCTCTGCCGGAATTTAAAATGCCGTTCCGGATTTTCATCGTAGCCGCCCCTTAAACGACCGTTCGCACCTGATCCCAATTCGCGCTCGTTACGTTGCCGTCACACAACCCATAGACAGATCTGGATTTCCTCCGTTACCGCATAAAACGTGGCCCAGCGGGATTGTTTGACCCGTGGTGGTTCGAGTGGCAATTCTGGCACTCGCGGCCTTGCGCATAGAGCGTCACCAGCGGATTGCGCGGATTGCTGTTGTGCTGACCGCCTGAGTGGCACTGCTGACACAGGCGCGGCCGCGAAATCTTCAACAGGAAGTCGTTGTTGGAGCCGTGCGGATCGTGACAGTTCAGGCAGCTCTCGGTTACGGGCGGATGCTCCCACAGGAACGGTCCGCGTTTTTCTGCATGACACTGCCAGCAAACTTCGTTGACGGTCGCCGTCTTCAGTAGATTTTCCGAATAGCTGCCGTGCGGATTGTGGCAGTCGGTGCAAACGACCTTCCCTTCGCGCACGGGGATGTGTGAGGACCGCCACATTTCGGCACGTTTATTCTTGTGGCACTGGAAGCACGTGTCGGGCTGAAATGCTGTCTTTAGCTGATATTTGCGCGACACGTCCTTCATAACCGTGTGGCAATTGCTGCACATGAGGCCACGCTCATCGTGCGTGCTGCCGTGCCAGTTTGTCCGATTGCCTTTCTCATGGCAGCCGAGGCAAATGCTGTTGTTCTCTTCCGCAGTGCGCGACAAATCTTCCGGGCGGAATGAGATGATCCCGCCCACACCGCGCCCGCCGCCCGCCTTCACGTGCGCCGAGCCGGGGCCATGACAATTCTCACAATCGAACTTGCCCTTCTGCGTCTTGCCTATCTTGCCCATGAGCGTGCGGCTGAACGATTCAGCCTGGTTCGCATGGCAGGTCACGCAAACTTTTGCGCCCACAAAGGTGGCGTCCACGGGAGCGGTTGGCTTGGTCCCCCCCGCGACCGGGCCTTTGCCCTTTGGCGGCTCTTTCGATGGCGCAGAAGACTGCGCCGGACCATTCAATCCACGCAAAAAATCGAGCAGATTGTCGGCCTCAGCCAATTTCGGCAGGTCCGCGGTCGGCGCCGGCTCGTCTACGCCAATCCGATCCGCAAAAGTACGCAACGCCGCGTACGCGGCATCAACTGATTGGTTTTGGTCAACGTTTTTTGAATTCTGGTCCGGGCTGCGGGCCGGTTTGACGCCACTGTCGATCAATTGAACATAGTCACGTAGTGCCGAAAGACTGTCATCCCGACCAGTCGCTTCGACAGCTTTTGCCGTCGCAGCGAAGAAAATCATCGCAAGCAAAAGGAAAGAAATGGCTGCGGCCAGTTCAGTCAGTCGATGACGGAACTCAAAGCGACAGCGATAATCTACGAGGAACCTTCGATACTTCCACGAGAACGCACGCCCACTCGTGACTGCGTGAAACATCTGAACCCCGCCCTTGCAATTATTCTCATTTAAAAACCGTCCCGATCAAGGGAAAAAAAGGGGAATTACGCAGAATAGTTTTGTGGTGTGTTATTTTGGTTCCAACGCGTATGTCGGTACGGTAAGTACCTACTCCGGGTGGTCCCCCTCTTGTGCGGCGACGCAATAGCGCTAGACTCCGCCCAATAGATCGGGGGTTTGCAATGATCTCGCGAAGTCGGCGAATGTCGAGAACGGTCCGGAAAGTGGCGGTTGGCATCACTGGTGCGGTCTTCGTAGTGGGAGCGGTCGCTGTTTTCGGCGCTGCGCCGGCGAATGCGAAGCCGGAATTCTCGGCCGAGACCAAATTGCCATGCGGCCAATGCCACGCAAATCCCGCAGGCGGCGGCAAACTCAAGGCGTTTGGCGAAAAATTCAAGGCCAACGGCAACAAACTAAAGTAGGTCCGGCCATTCAGTGGCGAGTGCTCCCAACGTGCAACCGGCGCAGCGCTGCGCGAAGTAGGCGGCCGGCGCCTGGTGCCGACCCCTGTCGAACGGTCCAATGATCCTCTGGATGATTTTCGGGCTAATGACGGCAGTGGCCATCGCCGCCGTGCTCTTTCCGTTTGTCCGTCGCCAAACCGAAGAATTCTCAGGTAACGACATTGCTGTTTATCGCGATCAGCTCGGCGAGCTTGATCGCGATAAAGCGGCCGGTTTGATCGGTAAGAGCGAAGCGGAAGCCGCTCGCGTTGAAATCTCGAGGCGCCTGCTCGCCGCTGCCGATGCCGATGCCGCCGAATCCGCAACGGCGGCTTCCGATCCTGCCTCAGCGGCACGCTTCCGACGTTTCATCGTCGCCGCCGCACTTCTGCTGCTGCCGGCCGGAGCCGGCGCGCTTTATCTTCAATTGGGTTCGCCGGACTTTGCCGCCATGCCGGCCGGGGGCGCCGTACAGCCCGAACAGCAAACACAGATTGAAACCCTGGTTGCCAGGATCGAAGTTCATCTTCAGAGCAATCCCAAGGATGGTCGCGGTTGGGAAGTTTTGGCGCCGGTCTATATGCAGCTTGGGCGCTATTCGGATTCGGTGAGCGCCTGGCGAAACACATTGGCCCTGCTTGGGGAGAGTGCCGATCGCGAAGCTAATCTCGGTGAAGCACTGATGGCAGAGGCAAATGGAGTCGTGACTGTTGAAGCAAGAGCGGCGTTTGTACGCGCAGTAACGCTCGACAATACCATCGTGAGCGCCCGCTACTATCTGGGCAGGGCTGCAGAGCAAGATGGAAAGCGCGAAGAGGCTGCCAAAATCTGGCGCGATCTTGTTGCTGAGGCGCCAGCCGGAGCACACTGGGCGAACGATGTGCGCGCCGCGCTTGCCCGGATCGAGTCCAATTCCACCGCATCCGGCGCAACCGGGACACAGACAGCGGGACCCACAAGGCAATCTCCGGACGCCAGTCTCCCCGTTGGCGCGGCGAATTCACCAATTCGCCCGGCCAACCCGCCCGCAGCGCCGCCGCAACATGAAGGTGACGCGATTCAGGGAATGGTCGACCGGCTCGCCGAGCGCGTAAAAAAGTCGGGTCTTGATCCAGAAGGCTGGATCATGCTGACGCGCTCCTATCTGACCCTCGGCGAAAAGGAAAAGGCGGCCGCAGCAATCAGCGACGCTCGTGCCGCACTGGCCGGCAACGCGGCGATGCTGCAGTTTTTTGACGAAGCGTTGCAAAAGTTCAAAGTCGATGACGTCGCAAGTCGAGCATCGGCATTGCCCGCCTCGCCTGCCACCGCAGAGCGCGCGCCGGTTGAGGACGGTAACCAGACCAACGAGATGATTCGCGGCATGGTCGCCCGCCTTGCGGAGCGCCTGAAAACAGACGGCTCCGACCTTGATGGCTGGCTACGGCTTGTGCGCTCTTATGTGGTCTTGGGCGAGCGTGACAAGGCCTTGAGCGCGGCAGCCGACGCACGTCAAGCCATTGGCGGCGACCAGGATAAGCGCCGACGCTTCGATGATTTCGTCAAGTCGTTGGGGTTGGACGGCTGATCGCCGGCCCGCAAGGCCGCAATGGAAAATTGAAGAACCACCAGCTTGACGCAAATCAAACCTCCGGAACGTATTATGATTTTTAATGAATTTCTCTAGACACGCCGGATGACGGCAGTACCAGTTCGAAAGAAAATAGGAGGATCAGATGAAAAGGCGGCCTCTGCTGTCCATCAGTGTTGTCGCGCTTAGTATGGGGATGATTACGGGCGCGGGGATCGTAAACGCGCCAAATGCATGCGCTGCGGAAGAGATGGTCAGTTTCAAAGAAGACATCCTCCCGCTTCTTAAATGGCGCTGTGCCTCGTGCCACGAACCGGGCGGCGCAGGCTACGAAAAGAGCGGGTTGGATTTAACGAGCTACGCTGGGGTGATGAAGGGCACGAAATTCGGTCGCATGGTTATCCCTCGCGAACCGGAAAGCAGCAACTTAATGTTGTTGCTGGATTGGCGAGCGGCCCCTGCTTTGCGCATGCCGCACGGCAAGAAACAGTTATCGAGTTGCGATCGCAGCACTATCCGCGCCTGGATACGGCAAGGCGCCAAGGATAATTAATCGCGTTGACCCGCATATGAATTACGAGCATTTCTTTTCAGCTGCTTTGGACAGACTTCACCAAGAGCGGCGCTATCGCGTGTTCGCCGATCTCGAGCGAGTGGTTGGGCGCTTCCCCTATGCTATCTGGCATTCGCCGCATGGTAAGCGCGAAATAGTTACGTGGTGCTCGAACGATTACCTCGGGATGTCACAACATCCAAAGGTAATCAGCGCGATGGTTGAAACCGCAGCGCGCATGGGTATCGGCGCCGGTGGTACCCGCAACATCGCTGGTACAAATCATCCCCTGGTCGAACTTGAGCACGAACTTGCCGACCTGCACCAAAAGGAAGCAGCGCTTGTTTTCACTTCAGGCTATGTCTCCAATGAAACGGGCATTTCGACAATTGCGCGCCTCATGCCGGATTGCCTCATACTGTCGGACGCCTTCAACCACAACTCGATGATCGAAGGTATTCGGCAATCCGGTAGCGAGAAAAGGATTTTCCAACACAACGACCTGGATCATCTTGAATCGCTATTGAAGGACGCCGGCGACCGGCCAAAATTTATCGTTTTTGAAAGCGTTTATTCCATGGACGCCGACATCGCCCCCATTGAGGCGATATGCGACCTTGCGAAGAAATACAACGCCATAACCTACCTTGATGAAGTGCACGCCGTGGGCATGTATGGCAGGCGCGGCGGCGGCGTTGCCGAACGCGATGGCGTAATGTCGCGTGTCGACATTATTGAGGGCACACTGGGAAAAGCGTTCGGGTGCCTGGGCGGCTACATCGCAGCGAGCGCAAGAATCTGCGACGCAGTACGGTCGTATGCTCCCGGGTTTATTTTTACGACGGCGCTTCCCCCGCCCATTTGCGCCGCGGCCTGCACTTCCATCCGTCATTTGAAGAACTCGCAATGGGAACGCGATCGTCACCAGCGAAGCGTCGCCACAACCAAGTCGGTGTTAACAGCGGCCGGCCTGCCAGTCATGCCGAGCGCTACACATATTGTACCAATTGCAGTCGGCAATCCGGAGAAATGCAAGGCCGCGAGCGATCTTCTGCTGGAGCGGCACAACATCTATATTCAGCCGATAAATTTTCCGACTGTGCCAAAGGACACCGAGCGCCTGCGCATCACACCATCGCCCTACCACGATAATGCCCTCATCGATACGCTTGCCGCCGCCATGGTCGATGTGTGGCAGGAACTCGATTTGCCCCTCTCCCAGGCACTTGTCGCCGAGTGAACGCCGGAAAGGGACCAAGTTGGGCAATGCCTGACTGCGGTAGCCGAAAGACCGCTCCGGAACATTCCCATTATTGAGCGGGCCAAACTAATGCGAATTGTCTCGATCGGCGATCTGGCGGAAATCGAATGCGGCTAGGCTGCGTTCAAAAGATTGCGTCGCCTCTTCCACCCCTTCCGCATAGGTCACCATGTTCTGGCCGAGCTTCGTGAGCTTGTAGCCAGTCGGTTCGCGCAGAACGAGGCGACGACCTAGCCGTTTCTCCAGTTCATCAAGCCGTCGAGGGACGGTCGACCGGTTGACGTTCAGGGCTTTCGCTGCGCCAACAGTGCCGTGACGCGCGATTGCCAAGAAATACTTCAAATCGTGGGGGCGAGTTCCTATTGATAAGCGGCGTCGGCGCGCTACGGCACAGCACAGTTACATTCAGCTATTTCCGGTCTTTCGCCTTCGGTACCTACCAGCGGCACGCCTGGTATGTCTCCCAGGTATCGATGGGACATACACCAACGACCTAAAATAAATTGATTCACCGCAATAACTAAATAGATAACCCTGCCAAGCTTGCTTCCAAACTTGGCAGAAAGAGAATGAAGCGAACGCTATGATCAACCGCGAAACCGGACTTGCGAGCGATCCCGTGGTCGAAACGGCCCTCAAAGCAATTGCTGATTGGGTAACAAATTATCGTAACGCGATTGGCTTTAATAGTGAATTTGGCACGTGTGGGCCAGACGAAGTGATGCGTATGGCGAAAGAGATTGGAGTGACCCCCAGTCAATTCCGCGAGCTGGTCAGCAAGGGGCCCGGCGACGCAAATCTACTGAAGACTATGTTAGTCGCCCTGCACGTCGACCCAAAAATCCTCGCTGATATGGACCCGCTGATCATGCGCGAGCTGAAATGGCTGTGCATCACCTGCAGCAACAAGAAGCGATGCAAGCATGAACTTGCCATGGGAACAGCCACCGAGCATTTTCGGGAGTTTTGCCCCAATGCCGTGTCGCTCGATGAGCTACTCGATCCGAAAGGTCAACCGTCCTCACATTAGGGAACGTGCCGCGCGCCGCATCGACGCCTCGGGGTCATCAGCGGATACGACGGCAACGATCGAGTTGTTAAATTTTGTTGGCGCGTCCGGTGCTGGGGCTTAAAGGTCCCTTTCGCTCGCGCCGCAAACCGTCCGGCATCCGGTCGAGATGGCTGGACATATCTACAGGAACATTAACCGACGGAACATGCGCAGCAATCCTGACTTCAGTTTTCCCGGTGATACTCGCGAATTCCAGGCACAGACCAATAATTACATAACAAAAGAAAATGAGGGGACCGATAGTTATACAGATTGCAGCAGCGTTAAAAAGAAAATCACCCGCTCCACTCGCGTGTAGAAGGCTCGATATTACGAAACCGATGACGCCAACTAGCGTAACTATAGCCGCAAGCATTGGAAAAAACATAACACCATTAATCCTGTGATTCTTTATCAGTTAGCATCTACCTCTCCGCTGATTTCTATCTGCTTTTTTATAGTCCAAAACAAGTCGATTGGATTTGACCAAGATCAAGGCGCGCTACGCGCTGGCCGGAGACCTTCAACGCAACCGGGTGGGGCAATGTTGAAGTTTGTTTATCGCCCGCTTCCTGAGAGAGGTGTGCAAATGCTTGAACAGACTAAACATGAACCTACCGGCGCGGTCTTGCCGCATGGCGTTGCGCTTTTACGCGACCCGATGCTGAATAAAGGCACTGCCTTCAGTGAAAAAGAGCGTGATACGCTGGGTTTGCGTGGCCTGTTGCCTGCCCATGTTCTTTCTATGGAAATGCAGGCACAGCGCGTAATTACCAATTTGCGGCAGCTGCCGAACGATCTTGAAAAATATGTGGCGCTTAATGCATTGCATGACCGCAACGAAGCGCTGTTCTTTCGCATTGTGTGTGACAACATCGACGAGATACAGCCGTTGATCTATACGCCCACCGTGGGACTCGCTTGCCAAAGATTCGGTCATATTTTCCAACGACCGCGCGGCCTGTTTATCAGCGCCAACGATCGGGGGCGCATTCCACAGCTTTTGGCAAACTGGCCGTATCAGGCGAAACTCATCGTAGTCACAGACGGCGAACGCATCCTGGGTCTCGGCGACCTTGGTGCTAACGGAATGGGAATTCCCGTCGGCAAGCTTTCTCTGTACACCGCGTGCGCGGGGATCCACCCCGAACTTTGTTTGCCGGTGATGCTGGATGTCGGCACGAATAACGAAACATTGTTGAACGACCCATATTATGTCGGACTGCGGCAAAAAAGGCTTAGCGGTGCTGCTTATGATGAATTCGTCGATGAATTTATTGCCGCTGCGCGCGCAGCGTTCCCGGGCGTGCTGATCCAGTTTGAGGATTTTGCGAACCATTCAGCATTTCATCTGCTGCAGAAATACCGCGACAGCATTCCGACCTTTAACGATGACATTCAGGGAACGGCTTCGGTGGCTCTTGCCGGCCTATTTTCGGCCTTGCGCATAACAGGCGGTAGACTCTCCGATCAGAAACTGTTGTTCCTGGGCGCGGGTGAGGCCGCCACCGGAATCGCAGATCTTGTGGTTGCGGCTATGATAGCGGAAGGCACAAGCGAAACTGAAGCGCGCTTGCGCGTTTGGCTGGTGGACTCACGGGGTCTGGTTGTCAAAAGTCGCAAAGCTCTGAGTGAGCACAAGCTTCGTTATGCTCATGACCACCCTCCGGTCACGGACTTTCCGAGCGCGATCCGCGCACTAAAGCCAAGCGCAATCATCGGGGTTGCGGCCGTTGGAAACACTTTCACGCCCGAAGTTTTGCAGCTTATGGCACGGCTTAATGAGCGCCCTATTATATTTGCCCTCTCCAATCCAACCTCAAAATCCGAGTGCTCAGCCGAAGATGCTTACCGCCATACTGGTGGACGCGCATTATTCGCATGCGGCAGTCCATACGATCCTGTTCAACTCGACGGCAAAACGTTCGTGCCAAGGCAAGGAAACAACTCGTACATCTTCCCCGGCGTTGGCTTGGGCGCCATCGCGAGCGGCACGCGACTCGTAACCGATGAGATGTTCATGGCAGCTGCACGTGCCTTGGTGAAGCTTGTCAGCGACGAGGACATCGAGCAGGGCAGTCTCTATCCAGCACTACCGCGAATTCGGGAGGTTTCGGCTAATATCGCTGCTGCGGTTGCTGATGTTGCCTACAAGCGCGGCCTTACGGCAGGGAACGCGCCGAAGGACTTGATCGGGTATATTCGCTCACAAATGTACGATGGGCGATATTGACGTTGATTCACACGCGCGCGGTTGCGGCGTGGCGACGTCGTCCAAACGGAACTTTACTTCGGCGCTCGATTTCTCACTGCCGGCAAGTACTTGTTTTTTCTGGTACAGGCGGGTGGACTTGAACCACCGACCTCTGGTTCCACAGACCAGCGCTCTAACCAACTGAGCTACGCCTGCACAGGCAGCCGGCTTTTATCGAAGCCGATCCAAGCGGCCGGAACCTAGGT
>Ga0310892_10000101_pt1 | contig 19961 bp, 19 predicted proteins | sample C0D1metaG_FD_203747 | JGI IMG/M metagenome (GOLD analysis project Ga0310892, IMG submission 203747) | Lab incubated soil microbial communities from West Virginia University Organic Research Farm, Morgantown, WV, United States - C8D2 | ecosystem: Environmental > Terrestrial > Soil > Agricultural...
AACACAGTCGTGGCGAAGAATGCCGGACTGTGCCGCAGTGTTCTCGACGCGTAGCGCAAATCCTGCACGAACTGTTCGAGCCACACCCATCGGCTCGTTTCATAGAAGCGCTCCTTCACGAGCGCCACGTTGCCGAAGGCTCTTCGAGCCTCTGCATTTGCGCGATCGCGGCTCCATCCATCGGCGACGAGTCGATCGGCTTCCAGATCGAGGTGAGCCTGAATTTCTGTTGAGAAGTCGTCGGAGGAGCGACGTCGGCGAAAGAAGGACATCACCCTTTCTCCGGTTCAGGGCCGAGCACTCGTGACATCGCCGCGGCGAGACGCCTCCACTTCGTGGATTCATGGGCGAGCTGATTGCGTCCGCTCTTGGTCAGCGTGTAGAACCGCGCCTTGCGGTTGTTCGAAGACGTTCCCCACGTGGCGGTGATCCAGCCTCTTTCTTCCAATCGTTGCAGGGCGGGATACAGGGCGCCGTGCTCGACGAGCAGTTCGTTGTCCGATGACTGCTGGATCGCGCGGGCGATGCCCTGACCATGCTGCGGGCCGAAGATGAGCGTACGGAGAATGAGCACATCGAGGGTGCCCTGCATGAGCTGAAGACGACCTGCGCGTCGGGTAGACATCCAACCTGAGGATCGGTGATCTTGGGTCAGATGTCAACCCGAAGAACGTGTCGCGAGATGGGGTTTTTGCCTGCCCTAATTAATGTCGTTGTTATAGGCTGTGCCCAGCCATGGTGTCGAAATCTCTCTGCCTGTGGGTCGCCGTTGTCGCGTTGATCGCTCTTCAGGGCGACCAGAGATCCGTGGTCGCAGAACGGGCGATGAAGTTGACTCGCGATGCGGTGTGGAAACCGGTGACGTCAATTGCCGTCGGGTTCCCGACGTATCACCCGCAGGGCATGGTCAAGATCGGCGACACGTTCTACGTGACGTCGGTCGAGATCAAGGTGCCGACCACGCGCTTTCCGAAACCGGTGGATGGATACGATCGCGACCCGGGTCAGGGCATCGGGCATCTGTTCAAGATCGACAGAACCGGAAAGCTGCTCGCCGACCTGCCCCTCGGTGAAGGAACCATGTATCACCCCGGCGGCATCGACTACGACGGCACGAATATCTGGATACCCGTGGCGGAATACCGTCCCGACAGCCGTTCCATCATCTATCGTGTCGATCCCGCGCGCATGCAGGCGGCCGAGGCCTTGCGCTTCGCCGATCACATTGGCGCCATCGTTCACAATACCGACGACAACACGCTGCACGGCGTCAGCTGGGGCTCGCGGCGGTTTTATCGCTGGACGCTCGACAAGCAAGGGAAGGTCACCAGTGCCGATGTGCCTCCCGACAAGCTGCGGGTAATGAACCTCTCGCACTACGTCGATTACCAGGACTGCAAGTACGCAGGTGGGCGGCGGATGCTGTGCTCCGGCGTGACCGAGCTGCGTCAGCGTCCTGATGCGCCCCCCTTCCGACTCGGCGGACTGGAGTTGATCGACCTCTCCGGCGGGCGCCCGCTCCATCAGGTGCCAGTGCTGCTGTGGACTGCCGACGGCGTTGACATGATGCACAACCCTGTATGGATCGAGCCGTCCGCCACCGGCCTGCGCGGCTATTTCATGCCCGAAGACAACACTTCCACCATCTATATCTACGACGTCGACGTGAAGTAGCCCGCCGTGGCTTTCATGTTCCGTAAAAGGTGGCTGGCACCTTTCCGGGAAAGGTGCCAGCCACCTTTTACGGTTTTTGAACGCGCCGCGCTGTGTCGTCTCCACTTGACATCCCAGTGAAGTCATGGCATCGTTCCACTGGTATGGCCAGTGAAGGCAGTAACCGCGTCGAACTCCTGCAGGGCACCCTCGATTTGATCGTCCTGCGCGCGCTGACGACCATGGGACCGCAGCATGCGTATGGACTCGCCGCCAGGCTCGAACAGATTGCCGATCATCCGTTCTCAGTGAATCAGGGGACCCTGTACGCTGCCCTCGTGCGTCTGGAGCAGAGCGGCTGGATCAAGAGCACCTGGCAGAAAACGGAAAACAATCGCGAGGCGAAGTACTACGCGGTCACCAGGACCGGGACCCGCGCGCTGGAGAAGCAGACCGAGCGCTGGCAACGGCTCGCCGGGCTGGTGAACAAGCTCTTGCTCGGGGAGTCGTCGTGATCGGACACCTGCGTCGATTCGTGCGGCGGCTGCAGAGTCTATTTCGCCCGTCCCGTGCCGATCGCGAATTGACGCGGGAGATTAACTCGCATCTCCTTCTTCTCGAGGACGAGTTTCGCCGTCGCGGCCTGTCCGACGACGACGCGCGATATGCCGCGCGGCGTGCGTTTGGCGGTGTCGAACAGGCGAAGGAATCGCAGCGCGATGCACGCTCCTTCCGGTGGCTCGACGACGCCCGCCGCGATGTTCAATACGCGGCTCGCATGCTGCGCCGTTCGCCGGGATTCGCGATCGCGGCGGTCTTGACTCTCGCGCTTGGTATCGGTGCCAACTCCGCGATCTTCACCGTCGTGCATGGAGTGATCCTGCGCCCGCTGCCATATCCTGACCCTGACAGGCTGATTGGTGTTGTGCAGCAGCACAAGTCGTTTGGCGTCGACGTCGTGACCCTGCCGGACTACCTGCAATGGCGCGATGAGGCGAAATCGCTGAGCGCTCTCGCCGGGGCGTGGAGAATTACCGTCAACCTCACCGGTGTCGACGAACCGGAGCGCCTCGGCGGCGCCGCGGTCACGTCGAACCTCTTTCGTACGCTCGGCGTGGGTCCACAACTCGGGACAACGTTTCCTGACAGCGCGAGCGACTCGCAATCGGTTGTTTTGTCGGACCGGCTCTGGCGCCGGCACTTCGGCGCCACGTCGAACGCGTTGGGGCGGACGGTCTCGCTCAACGGCGTGCGACGAACAGTGATCGGGGTGATGCCGCCTGGATTCGCGTGGCCGGAAGGCGTCGAGCTCTGGATCCCGCTGGTGCCAGAAGGCGGGATGAACCGCGGGTATCACCAGCTGCAGGTTGCGGGCAGGCTGGCCACGGGGGCAACGCTGGCGGATGCGCGCGCCGAACTCGCAGCGCTCGCCGCGCGATCGGCCAACACGTTCCCGGCGACCAACAAAGACTGGGGCGTCCAGGTGTCGTCGCTGCTCGATTACACGGTCGGAGCGGCGTCCCGCTCGCTGTTGATCCTGGCCGGCGCGGCCGGATGCGTGCTGCTGATTGCGTGCGCGAACGTGGGCGGCTTACTCACGGCGCGCGCGCTCGCCCGGCGCAAGGAAGTCTCGCTGCGCACAGCCCTCGGAGCGAGCCGCTCGCGAATCCTGCGGCAGCTCCTGACCGAGAGTGTCTTGCTTTCGCTCCTCGGCGGAATCGCCGGCGTCATCGTCGCCGAGTTCACAATCCCCGCGCTGCTGTCGCTGACGACACTGCCGCGTGCGGCGGACATCGCTCTTGACATGCGAATGTTGTTGGCCACGCTGATCGCGTCGGTCTGCGCCGGTCTGGCGTTCGGGCTCGCGCCCGCCGCGGCGACCTCTCGCGTCGCGGTGACCACAGCGACGCGGGTCCGTGGCGACGTGGCGTCAGGTTGGCTGCGGTCGTCGTTGCTCGTTTTCCAGCTGGCCGCCGCCGTCGTCTTGCTCACTGGTGCCGGACTGCTGCTGCGAAGCTTCTACAAACTGCAAACGGTGGACACTGGCCTGAACCTGGATCGCATCCTCACGGCGCGGTTCTTTCTGCCGCGCGCCAGCTATCCCGTGGAGCGAAACATATCCTTGTATCAAGAGATGATCGCAAGGACGAAAGCATTACCGGACGTCGCCGACGCGGCAGCCGTGAGCGTGTTTCCGTTCTCGGGGGTCAGCGCCAACGTCGCCTTCACAATTCCGAGCCGACCTCCGTCCGAGACATTGTTGACGGCGAACTTCGCCGCGGCTACGCCCGGTTATTACGGTGCCATGGGCATTCCACTCCTGGCCGGCCGAAGCTTCGACACGTCGGATAGTGCCAATGCGCCGTTTGTTGCCGTCATCAACCAGTCGATGGCGGAGCGATACTTCCCGGGTGAGAATCCAATCGGCCAGTCCATCCAGATTCTTGGTCCAAAACCCAGGCAGATTGTCGGCATCGTTCCCAACCTGCGCCAGCGTGCGCTGCATCTTCCCGCCGAGCCGGAAATCTACGTTCCACATGCGCAATTCCCCTCAGGCGGGATGTTCCTCGTCGTCCGCACGAAAGACGACCGGCCGCAGCGAGTTGCGACAGCCGTTGGTGCGACGGTGCGTTCGGTAGATCGCGACGTGCCAATTGCCAGCCTTCTTACCGCCAATCAGCTACTGAACGAGACCATGTCGTCTCGGACGCTCAACCTGGTGCTGCTGTCTGTCTTTGCGGCGCTGGCGCTGATGCTATCGGTGGTTGGCGTTTACGGCGTGCTCGCCTTCACCGTGTCGCGCCAGACAGTCGAGATCGGCATCCGTATGGCGCTCGGGGCGGCGCGACGAGACGTCTTGCTGCTGATGGTTCGAAAAGGACTGGCGCCCGTCGTCATCGGTGTTGCGTGTGGCCTTGCGGTCGCCTTTGCGTCGACACGGGTTCTGCGGACGTTGCTGTTCGATGTCGGACCGTCGGATCCCGCAACCCTCGTCGGTGCGGTTGTCATTCTTCTTGCCGCCAGTGTCGTCGCCGTTCTCGGTCCGGCACGGCGAGCTGCGAACGTCGATCCGCTGGCCGCATTGAAAACCGATTAAGGATCGTGCGACGTCTCGGTACATGAAAACGGCCGGCGGAAAACCGCCGGCCGTTTCCATTCGGTAGGGACGTCTCAGCGACTTCCCCCGGTAGTGTTTGCCATGCATGCACCTCCCGGCCGCGACCGATTCATGTTCGCCCGGTGAGGGCCGTGGTCGCTCGAGCCTTTTTTGCGCCATCGCAGAGCGAGGCGGACTGACATCTCAGAATAGCATGGATGACGCGGTCTGAAGGCCGCGCCCTGCACGGCGATGCAGGGCGGGGTCTTTAGACCCCGCCGGCGAAGTGCTATCGTTCTGCCGAACTCAGCGATGGCCACGCTCCTCCAAACACGCGACCTCAAGAAGCACTACCAGATGGGCGCGTCAGTTGTCCGCGCGCTTGACGGCGTATCGCTGTCGGTCGAGGAGGGAGAATTCGTCGCGCTGCTTGGGACATCCGGTTCCGGCAAGTCAACGCTCCTCAATCTGATTGCCGGACTCGACCGGCCGACGGACGGATCGCTGCAAATCTTCGATCGCGACCTTGCGCAGATGTCGAGCGAAGAACTCAGCCTTCATCGACGGCACAACGTCGGCATCATTTTTCAATCCTTCAATCTCGTGACGACGATGACGGCGCGCGAGAACATCACGCTGGCGATGATGTTTGCTGGTGTGCCGCGTGCCGCACGCGATACCGCTGCCCATACCCTGCTCGAAGCGGTGGGCCTCGGCGGCCGGCAAGGCCATCGTCCTCGCGAACTGTCGGGCGGGGAACAGCAACGTGTTGCGATCGCTCGCGCGCTGTCGAACAAGCCGCACTTGCTGCTGGCCGACGAGCCAACCGGAAATCTCGACAGCCACACGTCGCGCGACATCCTCGGGATTCTCAAGAACCTCAATGAACGTGAGGGGAAGACCATCATCATGGTCACCCATGACGCGTCGCTCGCCGATGCGTACGCCAACCGTACGGTCACGTTGCTCGACGGCGTGATCATCGATCAACGAACACCATCACGCGTATGACGTTTCGCGACACGCTCGGCCTGGCGCTCCGGAATCTCGGCGAGGCGAAGCTGCGCACCTCGTTGACCACGCTCGGCGTATCGATCGGTATTGCGTCGCTCGCGGGCATGGTGTCGCTTGGCGTCGGACTTCAGGATCAGTTCGTGGCTCGATTCACCAAGTCCGGACTGTTCGACAGCATTACCGTTACACCGGGGCAGGACGTTCCAGGCGGCCTCGCGACGATGGCGCGGGCAGGCCGTCGCGGCTTCGGCGCGAACCGACGCGCGCAACCTAGCGCCCCTTCGGCGGGCGCGACACCACTCCGATCGGACTTGAACGAGGAGACCATCAAAGAGCTCGCGGCACTTGATGGGGTGAGAGAGGTCTATCCGAACGTGCGCGCGCCAGTCGAAGCGAAATACGGAAGTGACTCTGAGGGGCTGCTGGCGGCGGGCGTGCCGATGACTGCAAAAGACGAAGGCGCGTTTCAGGCGATCACTTTCGGACGCTTCTTCAGTGATGATGCCGCAAAGGAGTGTTTGCTGAGCCTCGAGATGGCGAAGCGGATCGAGGCCGCCAATCCGCAGGGGCTCATTGGTCACGATCTGATTCTCATCCACGCCGCACCCGGTGCCCGAGTCTCCGTCCCTGCGCCCGGCGAAGGAGGATTGTCCGCAAACGCCTCACGCGTTGAAGAACCGTATCGAATCGTCGGCATCATCGAACGGGAGACCGGTCCCTTCGGTGGTTCGGTTGCCGTATCAGGTTTGATGATCCCGCTCGGCCGCGCGAAGGCGATTGCCGCCGCCACGCGAGCGCTGCAGCAGTCGCTCGTGCCGGAGCGTGTCAGCGAGCGAACCTACAACGCGCTCATCGTCAAGGCGAAGCACGCGCAAGCCGTGCAGGACATCGAAGATCAGATCAAGAAGAAAGGGTTTTCGGCCTTCTCGTTGAACGATGCCTTGCAGGGGGCAAAGCGTGGCTTCATCATCCTCGATATTGTGCTCAGTCTCATTGGCTCGATCGCTCTGGCTGTCTCGTCACTTGGCATCATGAACACGATGGTGATGTCGATCCTGGAACGCACGCGCGAGATTGGGATCATGAAAGCAATTGGCGGCAGCGATGGCGACATTCGCCGTATCTTTCTCATCGAAGCGTCGGCCATCGGTTTCTTTGGCGGCGTAACCGGCGTCGTGCTCGGCTGGATTGTCGGCAGAATCATCAACTTTGGCGCGAATATTTACATCCAGAATCAGGGGGGAACACCGGGCAATCTTTTTTCACTGCCGTTCTGGCTGATTGGTGGAGCGATAGGATTCTCCGTCACGATCAGCCTGCTCGCCGGCAGCTATCCAGCGGCGCGAGCCGCCCGGCTCGATCCAATCCGCGCGCTTCGACACGATTGACCAGGAGTTGCCGTGAAAGCGATCTTTCTTCTCGCTGCCATCCTTGCCGCGCCGCCAGCCTTCGGTCAGACCAAGGCAAAGGCGCAGAACGTTCCGGAGATTTCCTACGAGTCGGTGCCCGGCTTCTTAAAGCTGCCCGCCAACCTGTACCTCGGCGAAGGCATCGGCGTCGCGACCAACTCCAAGGGACATGTCTTCGTGTATACGCGCAGCGGCGACACGCGCCTGTTCGAATTCGATCAGAACGGCACTTTTGTCCGCGAGCTCGGGCAGGGGCTTTACGGATTCGAGTTTGCGCATGCCGTGCGAGTGGATCGCGACGACAACATCTGGGCCGTAGATGAAGGCTCCAACATGGTGATCAAGTTCACGCCGGACGGCCGCGTCGCGATGGTAATAGGACGCCGGCCGGAGGCGGTCGAGGGGCTCGTCGCCGCAACACCAGGCGCGCCGGACCCGCAGCCCGAGCCCTACGTGTTCAGCCGTCCCACCGACGTCGGCTTCGACGCCGCTGGAAACATATTCGTCACAGACGGCTACGGTAACTCGCGGGTCGTGAAGTTCGACAAGAACGGCCGCTTCATGAAGCAGGTCGGCACAAAGGGAAACCAGCCCGGTCAGCTGAATCTTCCGCACACCATGGCGATGGATGCAAACGGCAATGTCTATGTCGGCGACCGCAGTAACGCCCGCGTTCAGGTGTTCGACAACGATCTCAACTTCAAAACGATGTACGACAACGTCGGCAATCCATGGGCCGTCTGCATTTCACCCGGGCCGCACCAATACCTGTTTGTGTCGAACTCGATACCGGATAACGGTCTGGCGCAGTACCGTGACATCACCGGCGAGATCTACAAGATGGAACTCGACGGCACCATTATCGGCAGGTTCGGTAAGCCCGGGAAGCAGCTCGGCGAGTTCAGCACGGTGCACGAAATCGATTGTCGCAATCCCAATGAGCTGTTCGTCGCGGAAATCACGGCATGGCGAGTCCAGAAGATCCTTCTTCGGCCCACTTCATCGGCACGATAGGAGAGATGAATGGTACGGTGGTTTTGTTTCGCTGCGATTCTCGCGACTCTCCTGGCCCCCGGCACATTCCAGGCGCCGGCACCTGCCGAGATTGCCTTTGACGGGTCGGCAGACTTTCTGAAGCTGCCAACGGATACCTATCTCGGGGAAGTCGCAGGCGTTGCGACAAATTCTCGCGGCCAGTTGTTCGTATACACGCGGTCCGGCAACCCGACCGTCGGGCTCGGGAACTCACGTTTGTTCGCGCATGGTGGCTCGCGGCTGTTCGAGTTCGACCGAAATGGAACGTTCGTTCGCGAGATCGGGCAGGGAATCTATGCGTTCCTTGTCGCGCATGCCGTCCGAGTCGATCCGCAGGACAACGTCTGGATTGTCGACGAAGGATCGAACCAGGTCGTCAAATTCAATGCCGACGGGCGTGTGCTGATGATCCTCGGCCGTAAGCCGGAAGCTGTTTCGATCCGGGTCCCGTCGCCGAATCCGTCGGCTGCGCCACCGTCCCGCGGATCGTCTGGCGCACCTGGCGCCGGTGGGGCGGGAGACCAGTTTGTCCGCCCGAGCGACGTCGCGTTCGACAGCGAAGGCAACATCTTCGTGGCCGATGGTCACGGTGCGAACGCGCGGATCGCGAAGTTCGATCGAAACGGTCGGTTCCTTTTGTCATGGGGTTCTCGAGGCAGTGATACCGGCCAGTTCAACGTGCCGCATTCGATTGCCACTGATACTCAGGGGAACGTCTACGTCGCCGATCAGGGCAACAAACGAATTCAAGTCTTCGACGGCAAAGGCGGGTTCAAATCGCAAATGACGAACGTGGGAGTGCCGCATGCGGTCTGCGTCAGCGGCGGAGCTCATCAATATCTATATAGCTCCCACGCTGGGGACCAATACGGCATGGACGACGCCGCGATCTATAAGCTGGAATTGGATGGACGTGTCGTCGCGAAGTTTGGAACCGCTGGGAAGCAGCTCAAGCAATTCGGATTAGTAAACGCAATCGACTGTCGAACCGAGAATAGTTTGTACGTAGGCGAGCTGACGAACTGGCGTGTCCAGAAATTGACGCTCCATCCTGGTCGGTGAGGCACGATCGGCCGATTCTGGCCAATTCTGACGTAGAATAACGGCACAGCCCGATGTTGTCGTCTGCTGCATTTGTTCTCTTTTCGCTTCTTGCGGTTGCCCCGCCCGAAGGGCAGATCCTCCAGGTGGCCCCTCTCGCGCGCGGCGACCAGGTGCTTGTTTCCTTCAAGCTGACACAGGAGCCCACCGAAGAGATCCGCAATGCGATTCACAGCGGCCTGACGGTCAGTCTCGTTTACAAAGTCGATCTGCGACGCGGCTCGAGCGTCTGGTTCGACCGCACGATTGAGTCGGCAGTCGTCACCGCAACGGTGCGCTTCGACAATCTCACGAAAAAATACGCCGTGACGCGCGCCATCGACGGCCGGATCGATCGGGCCGATTCGATGGAGCGTGAAGATGCCGCGTGGACGTGGCTGACCAATCAATTCGAGCGGTTGCCGCTGTTTCGCAGCGAGTCGCTCGAGGTGAACGCCGAATACTATGTGCGCGTCCGCGCGCACACGACTCCGCGCATCATGTCGTTCGTATGGCCGTGGCAGGCCGACGACGTTGTCGGTCTGGCCAAATTCACGTTCATGCGGTGATGCGGCAACGTTCTGCGGCCTTGATCGCCTTGTTCGTGCTGGCGGCAACTGCGGTGTTCGGCCAGCAGCCACCGGTCTTCACGCCATTCGGTGCGCTCCCGGTTCTCGACAACTATCTCGAAGCGCTCCGCCGGCAAGCCGGCATCCCGGGAATGTCCGCCGCCGTCGTGCGCGACGGCATCGTCATTTGGGAAAAAGGCTACGGGTACCAAAATACTGCCTCCAAAATACCAGCAACGCCCGACACGCCCTACCTCGTTGGCGATCTGAGTGGCACGCTCGCGGCAGTCATGCTGCTCGAGTGCGAGGAACGGCGGCAGTTGTATCTCAACGATCCGATTCGGAAGTACGGCGCGCAGCTACCCGAGGCGAATGTCACGATTGCACAGCTTCTCAGTCATACGACCCCGGGTCTCGAGGAGCCCTTTACCTACAGTTTGGAGCGATACGGGCAACTGACGACCGTGATGGAGCACTGCGGCGAGGCACGGTCATACCGCAAGAGTGTCGCCCTGTTGCTCGACCGCGTCGCCATGCGGGATTCGGTGCCAGGAACCGATCTGTGGCAGTCCGACAGCGTTCTTCGCGAAGGAGAATTCGACGGCGAGGACGTCGATCGTTATCGGCGCGTGCTCGATCGGATGGCACTCCCCTACAAGGTAGATAACCGCCTGCGCGCGGAGCGCAGCGAACTTCCATCGATGGGGATGAGCGCAGCCGGCGGCCTCGTGACCACGGTACGGGATCTTGCCAAGCTCGATGCGGCGCTCGATTCGAACGTGATCCTCGCGCAGGAAACCATCGACAGGGCGTGGAGCCCGGTGAAGCTGGGGGAGTTCGTCGCGCCGATGGGGCTTGGCTGGTTCGTCCAGAACCATCGCGGCGAACGAGTCGTGTGGCACTTCGGCAACGTCGGAAACGCCTATTCGTCGCTCTTGCTGAAACTGCCGGATCAAAAAATTACGTTCATTCTCCTGGCAAACAGCGATGGCCTGAGTGCGTCGTTCCAGCTGCCCGCTGGCAACGTCACCAAATCACTCTTTGCCGCGCTCTTTCTCAGGCTCGTGACGTAGTGCTTGCGCGTTTTCTGACCAATCTTGCAGCCGGAGTCCTTCTCGCGCTCACCTTTCCGTCGGTCGCCGCTGCCGAATGGCACTTCGTACCGACCATAGGCTGGACGTTTCAGGCTGATACGAGTTTTCTCGATCTCGAACAGGCCACGTCGAAGGTTCATTGGACGTTTGGCGGCACCGTCACGCTTGTCGGTTCCGGAATTCTTGGTGTCGAAGGCATGTTTGTCTGGACGCCGGGGTTCTTCACGAACGACGAGATCGCGCTGCCGGATCGAATCGTCACGAAAAGTCATGCCCTCGCCATGATGGGAAACGCGGTGCTGACGACGCCGCGGAACTGGACCGAATACGGGCTCCGTCCGTTTTTGTCTGGTGGGTTTGGAGTGCTCGGTTTCTCCCGCACTGAAGTGAACAACGTCTTCCCGGACAAGCGGAATATGCCCGCCTTCAACATTGGAGGGGGCGCAATCGGATTTCTGTCAAAACGCACGGGTGTTCGCTTCGATCTGCGCTACTACAACAATTTAGGCGAGCCCACCGCGCCCGAAGACAGCTGTCTCGGTCCCTGCCACCTCCGGTACATGACCTTCACGGCTGGGGTCGTCATTCGCCGGTAGCGTCGTCAGCCGCCAGCCGCCCAGAGCCACCGCATTTCGAATCCCGGATCAACGGATCCCGTGCAGGCCGACTGTTCACCGATCACGACACGAATACGACCGAGCCAGTGATCCTGATCAATCGAACGCTTGCGACTCGCATGTTCGGTGGAGTCGATCCAGTGGGACACCGAATCGTCTCAACGGCGATCAACATCGGTCCGCTGGGACGCAACCTCGCCGGACGTGTGCCGTTCAGGATTATTGGAGTTGTCGGCGACGTTCAGCACACACCCCTCGGCCGCGCTCCTGAGCCGGTCATCTATCACACCCATCGTCAGTTCCCATTCCGGCCGATGAATCTCGTCGCCCGTGGCCGCGATCCGCGCACGATCGCAATCGCGCTGAAAAGCGCGCTTCATCGTATCGACCCATCGCTGCCGTTGAGCAGCATTCGAACGATGGACGATCGGGTCCTCGACGCCGCCGCGGCGCCGCGCATGCTGATGTTGGTGCTGATCGCTTTCGCGGCGATCACGGCGATTCTCGCCTCGATTGGTGTTTAGGCCTCGCCTGCGTTCTCTGGCCACGTCCGTCACACTCCACGGCCTCGCCTTGACCGCGACCGGGGTCGTGGTGGGCCTCGTCACCGCGCAACTTGCCGGGACGCTGCTACGGGGCGTGCTCTTTCAGACAAGGACCAGCGATCCTGCAGCGCTGATCGCAGCGGCAGGAATCCTGGTGGTGGCTGCGGTCATTGCATGCGCGGTGCCCGGCTGGCGGGCGGCGCGTGTCGAACCGCTGGAAGGACTTCGCGCTGACTAATCGCCGCCCGGTCCTTTCTTTTCAACGGGCGTATTGAACGATCGTTCGACCGTGTCATTGACGTCGGTCGACACCGGCTGGTCGCGCCAGAGCCATCTCATCATGTCGGGGAAGATTGCGCCGCCCTGCTTCTGTCCGTGACGGCCGATGCCCCAGGTATAGTTCACGTCGTAGCCCTTCTCACTCAACGCTCGCATCAGGCGGACGTTCTGAAGAAACCAGTCGCGCGTTTCGTCGTACTGGCCGTTGCGACCGACGCCACGATTGTCGTTACGGCCGTCCTGGAGAAAGATACGGATCGGCTTCTTGTCGGTCTTTCGAACGAGATCGGCGTAAGCATGACCGCCGCGAAGGTTGGTGAAGCTGCCGACGATGCTGAGGACTTTGCGGAACTCGTTGGGACGCTCCCACGCAACCGTGAAGGCGGCGATGGCACCGGAACTGGCACCGCCGATGCCACGACGTTCCGGATCCTTCGAGATGTTGTACTCCTTGCTGAGCGCCGGGAGCAGTTCGTCGACGATCACACGCGCGTATTTGTCGTCGAGCGTGTTGTACTCAGTCGGACGGTTGGTCGTGCGGTCGCCCCACTCCTGCGGCGTCGGTTCCGGCTGCTCCGGCGTTCGTCCAGGATTGATGAAGACGCCGAGCATGACCGGAATCTCGCGGCGATAGATCAGATTGTCGAACACGTTCGGTGCTCGAACATCACCCTCCATGTTCTTGAACGCCTGGCCATCGTTCAAGATCATCAGGCTCGCCGCTACCGACGGATCGTATTGCACCGGCACGTACACCCAGTAGGTATGCTGCGTTCCCGGATACGCCTGACTCGGCAGCGTATACGGTCCACGCACTTCTCCCTTCGGCACGCCGTCCCGCGGAAACGAGTCAGGGCCGAGTTGATAATGCGCGTCGGTGTTCGGCGGCGGTGGTGTCGTGGGCGTGGTTGGTGGTTGCGCCGGCTGCTGCGCGAACGTGGTCGCGACGGTACCAAAAATGACAGTGGGAAGAATCGTTTTGGTGTTCATCTCGATCCTCACAAAAACTTCTTCAGAAACGCGATGATCTCCTGGCGGCCTTCCGGCGTTTCCTGATGCTCAACGTCGTAGCGCAGGAGCTTCCATCGTTCCGGATGACCGAGCTTTGCGTATACCTGCTGCAGCTCGCGATCGATCACGTCCAGTCCCTCGACCGGCGTCAGCTTATCGCGGAGTCCGGCAAGACCGAGGTGGGCGCGTGGCGCAATGAGCGCGTTGATTTGCGCGGTAGTGAAGTGTTTCAGCAAGCTGGGTACATAGTAGTAGAACCCGTGATACGAGAGCCCCTTTCGCTCCAGCAGCGCCTGGAAATCAGTGAGGCAGTTGATATCGACGGTCACCTTGATCCGTTCGTCCAGCGCACCGAGCCACCAGGCCATCGTGCTGCCCATCGACATCCCAAGCGTTGCGATTCGTTGCGGATCGACTTCCGGCCGCGTCAGAAGATAGTCGAGGGCCCGCAAGTGGTCGTACACCATCATTCCCCACAGCACCTGGCCACGCCACAACATCGCTTTGAACATGTCGGCTTCGCTCGTGTGGCTCCGCTCGCCGAAAATCCACGAGTCGATGCATAAGGCCACATAGCCGAGATTTGTCAGCTCCTTCGCATATGGCGTCGGCTGGAGGTAACTCCGGCCTTCGATGAACTCCTGCTTGCCGATCTTGTAGCCGCCGCCATGAGAGTGGTCGAACAGCACCCCAGGAACTCGTCCAGTGATCGTCTTTGGACGGGCGAGGTACGCGGGCACCGTCTCGATTCCGTTGAGATCCAGATCCCACGTTTCCAGAATGTATCCATCCCGCTCTTCCTCATTCCGTTTCTTTCCGCTGATCGGCCGCTTGCGGTCCGGAAGATCACCAAGGAGTCCGTACAATTCGCGACGGCGCGCATCAGGGCTCGTATTGGCCGTTGCGGAAGTCTTTTGTTGGGGTGTCATTGGCGAAATCGAAGCAAGGGAAGCGAGACCGGTCAGAGTGAGAACGTCGCGGCGGCGGAGTTGTGTCGGCAGCATACGCGAAATCATATCTGCGTCGGACGTATGATGCTTGCCGGAGGCGAACATGGCTGCGATTGTCGTCATTCTCGTAATCCTCTGGTTTCTGGGCTTCCTCACCAAGCACACGCTCGGCGGGCTGTTGCACATTCTCCTCGTGATTGCCGTGATCTTCCTCCTAATCAATGTGATCCGCGGTCGCGGACTCTAACCGCACACATTCATGCATCTGCAGGAACTGAAGCACTCAATCGTTCAGCTTTCTCTCGATCTGACGAATATCGACGAGGCGATCGACACGGCCGCGATCGGTGTCGACGCGGGCGTCGATTGGCTTGAAGCAGGTACGCCACTCCTGCTGGGCGAAGGTCTGCACGCGGTGGAAACGCTCCACGCGCGATTCCCAAATCATCCAATCGTTGCCGATCTCAAGACGATGGATGGCGGCTACCTGGAGGCCGAGATGATGGCCAAAGCCGGGGCGTCATTCGTGGTCGTGATGGGCCGCGCGCACGAAGCGACTATCCGTCGCGTCGTCGAGGCCGGACGCGACTTTAACATCCGGGTGATGGGCGACAATCTGGGTGCTGAAAACCGCATCGAATCCGCGCGATGGATGGCCAGCCTCGGTGTCGACGTGATCGTGCATCACATCGGTTTCGACGAACGCGCGATGATCCGCGGCTTGAGTCCGCTCGATGAACTGGACGATGTCGTGCGGGCGGTGTCGATCCCTGTTCAAGCGGTCGGCGGACTGTCAATCGATCAGGCCATCGAATGTGCTCGACGCGGCGCTCCGTTTGTCGTTGTCGGCGCGCCGCTGGTCATCGATGGGCAGGCGTTTCGGCCGTCGGACAATCTGCACGACAAGCTCAAGCAGATCTGCGAGGCGGTGCATCGAATCCCTCATCACTAATCACTCATCGTCAATCCCGGATCCTGGAATCCCGGATCCTGGCATCCCGGATCCGGGCATCGCTGAATCCCAAAATCGCGCCGCGATTCGGCGATTCACGGATTCGAGGATGGGTGATTCATGGGATGCACGATGAGTGATCAGTGATTAGCGATTGCTAAATGCCGCGAGATCGGCAACCCCGATTTTCAGGGTTGCTTTTGCGAGCCGGTCCAGTTCAGCATCGGGTCCGACAAAATGAAACGTCCGATGCACATGCGTGTACTTTTCGCCAGGCGCAAGACTCAGTGCGGGTGACGACGTCTCGAGTTCGTAGAATGGGCCGAGTGGCGGTTTACCGGGAGCAGACGGCCCATCGTTGTAGCTGTTGACGACATCTCCCTTATAAGGATCCCGTTGGAGCTCCCACATGGAGTTCACGTAGTCGGTCGCCCCCTCCGGCCGGTTGTACTGGACGAGTGTGAGCACCTGGCCGGCGGCATCGTAGCTGCCGACAAGGGGCAATGCGCGCGAAGGAGGAAGTCCTATCTTGCTGCGATACTGCCCATCGCCGCGGAAGTAAATCATCGGCTCCTTGATGATCAGCCTGTTTGACGGGACCTTTCCGAAGTAGGCGTCGTTGACGACGGCTGCCGATTTGTCTGCAGGGTTGGCGTTGTAAGGAATGGCGATCGTGGTTGAATCCGACGGCGTGAGCTGACCGAGAATCCAGATCGAGACCAGCCCCGACTGTTGTGTCCATTGTTGAGTTCCCGCGTTGGTCACGGTGTTCGCCGATTCGAAGGCAACCGTCTGGACATCGCTCCCAGGCGTTACACCCAGGAGGGACGCCACTTCCGCATCGCTCAATAGCTTGACGGTGCGATCGACGTCGAGGTCGAACCGAGTTCCCGAGTAATTCACAAGCGACATGTGCTTCTGGAATGCGATCGAAGTCTGCGACTCGCTGGCGATGGGCCACCCAGCCCAGTCGAACGCCTCCGGAACCTGCCAGTGATCGAGATCGAAAGGGTCGCCTTTCTTGAAGTAGAGCGCGTACTGACCGCCTTCCGGTCCGAGCCAGAACCGGTCCTCGCCGCCGAAAACGTTCATGTGCGGCTGTCGCTTTCCCGACTCGATTGCCGCGCGCCCGAGCCAGCCGAAACTTGGCGAGTCGCTGCCGCCCGTCGTGCTGGTCATGACCCGCCCTTGATACACAGGCGCGACCGCGACCTTCGCCGCGCCGCGCGGTCCAGTCAAGACGACGATCTTGGTGTGCTGATTGAGAAATGCGAGATCTGATTCGAACGGAGCCATTTTTGCCTGCTCGGTCGGCCCTTCGACTCCCGGTGCTTCGGCCTTGCAGCCGTGTAACGACAAGACGGCGACAACAACAGAAGCCAGTAAGCCAAGAGGGCGACTGAGCATTATGTGTTCGCAATTGGTGAGTTGGTGTGTTGGTGAATTACGCCATTCGTTCGCTGTGTCGACCTGGATTACGCGCGAGTCACGCCGAGCTTCTTCAGCACTTCGTCCGGGCAACCTTTCCACTCGGCCACGAACACGTTGCCCATGTACTGAAGATCCTTGATGCCCATCCTGCTGGTCCAGAAACCGCTGGCGGTGAGATCGCGGAACGTATTGAAGAACGCGACGCCATGCGACATCCCGGCGGGCGCTTTCCCGGGCCAGGCGATGTCGTCCAGCACTTTCGAGCGTTCGGCCACCGTGCAGGCGACGAAGGTCTTTTCGTAGCGATTGACGCATTCGCGATCGAGCCACGCGAGGCCGCCTCGCATTGCCGTCTGGCGTGCCGGCTGATCGGCCATCATGAAGTCCATGAACTGCGGCACTCCGGCATCGGTCGCGCTGCCGGATCGATCGTCTTTGGGAATGATCATGTCCGCCAGGATGCCAATCGTCGCCCATTCACGCGTGTTGAAGAACTTTGGCTTGTAAGGCGTGCCCGTCTTCTGTGCCGTGGTCTGCGCCGTTTGTGCCTGGGTGTGCGCAGTCTGAGCCTGGGCTTCTGTCCAGGTGAATCCTGCAGCCGCCGGCGCCGCAGCCAGCAATTGAAGAACAGTTCGTCGAGTGGTCTTCATAGGTCTACACCGTTCCTGCCCGCCGGGCGTCGGCGATGAATTCAGCGGTGCGCATCGACAGCGCCAGGATGGTCCACGTGCAGTTCTTGTCGGCCTGCGATGGCAACGGGCCGCCATCGGCCACGAACAGATTCTTCACGTCGTGCGCCTGGCAGTTCCTGTTCAGCACGGATGTCGAAGCGGTGTTGCCCATCCGGGTCACGCCGACTTCGTGAATGATTCGTCCGCCCGGCGCAATGCCGTAGCCATCTTCTTTTGTCGGCATCGGTGATGTCGGCGTACCACCCATTTCCTGGATGATCGCGCGGAACGTCTCCTGCATGTGCTTCACCTGGTTCAGCTCGTAATCGCTCCACTTGTAGTGGAAGCGAAGCACCGGGATTCCCCATTTGTCGACCATCGTCGGGTCGATTTCGCAATAGCTGTCGTCGTTCGGAATCATCTCGCCGCGGCCGGCGAAGTTGACCGTCGCGCCGTAGAGCCGGCGATAGTCGTTCTTCAATTCCCTGCCGTATCCGCCGAAGGAATGCGGACGCCCGGCAACCTCGACGCTCGTGAAGTTGTGGATGCCGCCACCAAAACCGGCATTCGGCATGCGGCGTCCGCCGCCGATTTCGATGTGATATCCGCGCGGGAAGTCGAGCTTCTTGTTGTCGAGCCACCACGGCATATAGAGATGCATGCCGCCGACGCCGTCCTCGTTGTGCGGAATGCCATCCATGAGTTTCGGGATGAACCCGCTCACGCTCGTGCCGGTCGAATCCATCAGGTATTTGCCGACCGTGCCGCTCGAGTTGGCGAGTCCCTGCGGGAACTTCGATGATTTCGAGTTGAGCAGCAGTCGCGCCGATTCGCACGCGCCACCGGCGACGACGACAATTCGGGCGCGAACGTGATTGTCGCGCGAGGTCGCCTTGTCGACGTAGGTCACCCCGTTTGCCAGTCCCGCATCGTCGATCGTGATCTCCCGCGCCATCGCGCCTGCGATGATCTTCAGTCGTCCGGTCTTCATTGCCGGAGGAATGAGAACCGAGGGTGACGAGAAGTTCGAGTGGGTCGCGCATCCGCGGCCGCATTGGCTGCAGTAGTGACATGCTGGCCGGCCGTTCAGTGGCTTGGTCAGGATTGACAGTCGAGACGGGACGCACGGAATGTTGAGCCGCCCGGATGCCTGCTTGATCATCAGCTCGTAGCATCGCGGCTGCGGCGGCGGCATGAAAATGCCGTCCGGCTCGTTCGGGAAGTTCGGCAGGTTCGCACCAAACACGCCGATGAAGCGGTCGATCTTGTCGTAATACGGCTTCAGGTCGTCGTAAGTGATCGGCCAGTCGTCGCCGAGGCTGTCGAGTGTTTTTCTCTGAAAGTCGTGCGGGCCGAAGCGCAGCGAAATGCGCCCCCAATGATTCGTTCGACCGCCGAGCATTCGGGATCGAAACCAGTCGAACTGATTTCCCGGGGCTGACGTGTAGGGTTCTCCCTCGAGCGTCCAACCACCGAGGGCGCCATCGAACTCACCGAACTGCCGTTCGGGAATCGCGGCGCCGCGCCGCGGTGTGTCGTAGGGCCACTTGAACATGGCCGATTCCGTGGTCGAGTCCCACAGGGGACCCGCTTCGAGCATGACGACGTTTGCACCGGCCTCGGTGAGCACCATCGCGGCCATGCCGCCACCAGCCCCTGAGCCGATGACACAGACGTCGTAGAGTGTGCGGTTACGGATTATCTGCATGAGCGCCCCCGGACTCCGCGAGGCTACGTCGGCGGGCGCCGGGTGTCAAGAAAGGCGGGCGGGTTCGGGCGGCTCAACCGGCCAGATTTTCAACTGGACGGCGGTGCCGGGCGCACAATGCTTGTCGCCTCGCCACGGTGAGGAGGCGATCAATCCGGTCGCGGTCGCAAAATCTACCGGGCGGGAGAAGTAGAAGCCCTGCGCATACTCACAGCCGATCGATCGCAGCCACTCGAGTTGCTCAGAAGTTTCGACCCCTTCTGCAACCACGTCCATGCCCATGTTGTGTGCGATCGCGGCAATCGCGCGAACCATTTCCGCGCCATCGTCACGGCCGATGCGGCTGACGAACGAGCGGTCGACCTTGACGGTGTCGACCTGAAGGCGGTGAAGATAGCTCAGCGAAGAGTAGCCGGTGCCGAAGTCGTCGAGACTCCACGCGACGCCGAGCGTCTGTAAGCGCCGCAACGTCGCCTGTGCCCGACGAATGTCCCCGAGAAACGCGCTCTCTGTGATCTCGAGCTTGAGACTCGACGCCGGCAGTCCTGATTCTTCGAGCACGTTCTGAATCTCGCTCGTGAGGTCGGCGTCGCCGAACTGTTTGCTCGAGACGTTGACGCAGATGACTCCGGGCGCTGCCGCTCCGAACTGTCTTTGCCACTCCGCCATCTGCCGGCACGATTGCGCGAGGACCTGCCGCCCGATCAGCACGATCATCTCGGTGTCTTCCGCGATCGGGATGAAGTTGGCTGGATCGATCAGGCCCTGCGTCGGATGGTGCCAGCGCACCAGCGCTTCGAACGCGGCGAGCTTGCCGCCGCGGATCGCGACAATCGGCTGGTAATA
>Ga0310892_10000103_pt1 | contig 19807 bp, 22 predicted proteins | sample C0D1metaG_FD_203747 | JGI IMG/M metagenome (GOLD analysis project Ga0310892, IMG submission 203747) | Lab incubated soil microbial communities from West Virginia University Organic Research Farm, Morgantown, WV, United States - C8D2 | ecosystem: Environmental > Terrestrial > Soil > Agricultural...
CGAAAGCGTTTGTCAAGGAAGACGGTCCGGACGACGAGCTCGAGCCCGAAGCGCCGGCGCTGCCGCATTCTGGAAAAAATTACATTACCCCGGCGGGCTACGCCCGGCTGGAAGCGGAGCTGCGCAAGCTGGTCGAGATCGAGCGTCCCGAAGTGGTCAAGACCGTGGCCTGGGCCGCGTCGCTCGGCGATCGCTCGGAGAACGCCGACTACATCTACGGCAAGCGCCGCCTGCGCGAGATCGACCGGCGCGTGCGCTTCCTGATCAAGCGCCTGGAAGGCGCCGAAATCGTCCGTTCGTCCGGGCGCGACACCGACCAGGTGTACTTCGGCGCGACGGTGAAGCTGAAGAGCGCGTCGGGCGAGAAAACCGTCACCATCGTGGGCGTGGACGAGGTCGAACCCTCGCACGGCCGCGTATCCTGGGTGTCGCCGATCGCCCGTGCGTTGCTCAAGGCGCGGGAGGGCGACACGGTGACGCTGCATACTCCCGCGGGAGACGAAAAACTCGAAATCCTGGAGGTTACATACCGATGAGCCTGATCAGGGAGTTCCGTGAATTCGCCATCAAGGGAAACATCGTCGACCTGGCGGTCGCCGTGATCGTCGGCGCCGCCTTCGGCAAGATCGTGTCCTCGCTGGTCGAGGACATCGTCATGCCGTTGATCGGCTCCGTCGGCCGCGTCGACTTCAAGAGCCTGCTGTGGCAGGTGGGCGAAGCCAAGATCATGTACGGCAAGTTCATCCAGACCTGCGTCGATTTCATGATCATCGCGCTCGCCATCTTCGTGATGGTGAAGATCATCAACGAGCTGCGGCGCCGCTATGAAGACAAGCCGCCGGCCGTGACGCCGCCGCGCCAGGAGCAGCTGCTGGAAGAGATCCGCGACCTGCTGAAGCGGCGCTAGTTCTTCTTCAGGTCGCCGGCCACCACGACCGACAGGCGCGCCGGGTCGATGTGCCTGCGCAGCGCGGCGTTGATCTCGGCCGGCTTGAGCGCGGCGATGTTCTTCTCGAACTCGATGTCCCAGGCGAAGCTGCGCTTCACGAACAGGTAGTTGCTGAGCCGGCTGGCGAGCGCGCGGTCCTGCGCGCGCGCCAGGCGCCGCTGCTCGAGCACCGACATCTTCGCCGCTTCGACTTCCTGCGCCGTAAAGCCGTCCCTGACCGCGCGCGCGAGCTCCTCGCGGATCGCGCGCTCGACGCGCTCGCGGTTCTGCGGCGCGAAGATCGCCGCCACGCGGAACGCCGAGGACTCGTCGAGCGAGCTCGAGCTGAAGGTGGTGTAGGTGCTGTAGGACAGGCCTTCCTTCTCGCGCACGCGCAGCGGCACGCGCCCGGTGGAGGAGCCGCCGAGCAGGTGGTTGGCGACGATCAGCGCCGGGAAGTCGGGGTGGTCGTCGCGCATGCGCACGTTGAGCCCGCCGCGCAGCGCGGCGTTGGCCTTGTCGGGCGTCAGCAATTCGTTTTCCAGCGCCGGCTTGTCGAAGTAGCGCGACGGCACGCGCTGGAACGGCGTCGGCGTGGCCCAGTCGCCGAACAGCTCGTCCACCGCCCGGGTTACCGCGTCGGCGTCGAAGTCGCCCACCGCGACGAATTCCGCGCCGGTGGCGCCGAGCAGCTCGCGGTAGCAGGCCCTGGCGTCGTCGAGCGTGGACTTGCGCAGCCATTCGATGCGCTCGTCGACGGTCGGCGTGTAATGGGGATGGCCGGGCACGTAGTCCTGCAGGTGGCGCGCGAGGCGCACCCCGGCGAGCGAGGCGGGCTCGTTGCGCTGCGACTCGGCGCCGCTCAGCGCCGCGCGCTTCATTTCCTCGAACTCGGCGCTCGGAAACGACGGCTCGCGCAGCACTTCGGCGACGATCTTCAGCGCCGGGATCAGGTTCTCGCCGCGCACTTCGATGCTCGCGCCTTCGGCGCCGACCTGCACCGCGGCGTTGAGCTTTTCCAGCGCGTCCTTGAGCTCCGCGCGCGTGCGCTTCTGCGTGCCGCGCATCAGCATGCCGCCGGCGAAGCTGCACGCGGTCTCGCGATTCATCAGGCTCTTTTCGTCGCCCCAATGCAGCGTGAGCGTGGCGATCGCGCGCCCGCCGCGGGTTTGCTTCGGCAGCAGGGCGAGCTTGATGCCGTTGCGCACTTCCTTCTTCGCCACGCGTTTTTCGATGTTCTGCGGCGAAGGATCGAACGCTTCGCCCAGCCGTACGCTGTCGCCGCCCTTGTAGCCGGCGAGCGCGGACTGCAGGTCGGGCGTGGCGGGAATCTCGGCGCGCTCGGGCCGCTCGGTGGGCACGAATTCGCCGAGCGTGCGGTTGGCGGGCTTCAGGTAGCGCTCGGCGACGCGCTGCACATCGGCGAGCTGCACCGCGCGCAGCCGGTCGCGGTAGAGGAAGAACAGCCGCCAGTCGCCGATGGCGATGAACTCCGAGAGCGAGCGCACCAGACCGCCGGCATCGAGCTGCACTTTCTCGAAATCGTTGAGCAGCGCGGTGCGCGAGCGCTCGAGCTCGTCGGCCCGCAGCGGCTCCTTCTTCACGCCCTCCACCACCTCGAGCAGCTTGTCGCGCGCCGCGCCGAGGTTGCCGTCGCGCCCCAGGTAGGCGCCGAAATACATGTAGCCCGGGTCGTGCATGCCGCGCTCGGCGCCCCAGCTCGAGGAAGCGAGGCCCTGCTGCACGAGGGCGCGGTGCAGGCGCCCGGCCGGCACGTCGCCGAGGATGTTGGCGAGCAGGTCGACGGCGGCGAAATCGGGATGGCTGCCGGCCGGCACGCGGTAGAGCGCCGACACGATCGGGTTGTCGCCGACGCGCTCCAGGCGCACGCGGCGCTCGCCGTCCTGCGTCGGCTCCTCGGTGTAGTAGCTCGGCAGCGCGCGCGTGGGCTTGCGCAGCGCGCCGAAATGCTTGCCGGCGAGCGCGATCGCCCGCGCTTCGTCGAAGCGCCCGGCGATGATCAGCACCGCGTTGTCCGGCTGGTACCAGGTGCGGTAGAACGCCTGCAGCTTGCCGATCGGCACCTGCTCGATGTCGGCGCGCTGGCCGATGATCGGGTTGCCGTAGTTGTGCCAGGGGAAGGCGAGCTGCTGCATGCGCTGGAACAGCACGCCGCCGGGGTTGTTCTCGCCCATCTCGAACTCGTTGCGCACCACCGTCATCTCGCTGTCGAGGTCCGCCTTGCGCACGAAGGAATTCACCATGCGGTCGGCTTCCATGCCGAGCGCCCAGTCGAGGTTCTGATCCGTAGCGGCGAACGTCTCGAAGTAGTTGGTGCGGTCGTTGGAGGTCGTACCGTTCCAGCGCGCGCCGCGCCGCGTGAACTCCTCCTTCAAATTCGGGTGGCGCTTCGAGCCCTTGAACAGCATGTGCTCGAGCAGGTGCGCCATGCCTTTCTCGCCGTAGCCCTCGTGGCGCGAGCCGACCAGGTAGACGATGTGCACGGTGATGGTGTCGGCGCCGGGATCCGGGATCGTCAGGATCTTCAGCCCGTTCGGCAGGCGCCACTCCGTGACGCCTTCAATGGAAACGCTTTTCTGCGGCGACTGCGCTCCTGCCGAAGCGCCGGCAAAGCAGAGGACGACCAAGAAGAGGCGGATCAGATTAGCCATGCGAAGAGATGGAGCGCCAGCAGCCCCGCGATTATCGTAGCGAAGGTCATGCGCCAGCGCCATGCCACCGCAATTGCGACAGCACCGGCGAGCAATTGTTCATTCCCGACCGCAATCTCGGGCGCCCAGATCGCGGTGAGCACCGCCGCGGGCACGTAGCGCAGCGCGCGGCGCAGAAGCGGCGGGGTCTCGATGCCGGGCGGCAGCACCAGGAACGAGGCGCGCAGCGCGAACGTGACCAGCGCCATGCCCAGCAACACGATCCACATGGTCATCGGGTTTTTTTCTCGAAAAACAGACCCACGGTGATGCCGACCGCGGCCGCGGCGACGATATTGAGGCGCAGCGGCAGCTCGTGGGCGGCGATCACCGCGGCGCCCGCGGCGAGCGCGGCGGCGATCATCGCGCGGTCGCGCAGGTGCGGGATGGTCATGGCGATGAAGGCGAGCGGGGCGGCGAATTCCAGCCGCCAGGAAGCCGGCACGCCGGCGCCGATCAGGATGCCGCCGAGCACCGCCACCTGCCACGCCGCCCACACCACGATGCCGGCGCCGATGAAGTACTCGAGCTTGCCCTCGTCCTGCGGGTGCTCGGAGAAGCGCCCGAGCAGCAGGCCGTAGACGTTGTCGGCGGTGAGGTAGGCGATCGCGATGCGCCAGCGCAGCGGCGCGTCGGCGAAATGCACGCGCAGCGAGGCGCTGTACATCATGAAGCGCAGGTTGATGATCAGCGTGGTGAGGACGATGAGCGCCGCCGGCGCGGCGGAGGCGAGGAGCTGCGCCGAGGCCACCATGGAGGCGCCGGCGAACACGATGAGCGACATCAGCATCGCGACCAGCGGCGGGATGCCGCTCGCCACCATCGCCACGCCGGTGATCACCCCGAACGGGACGATGCCGAGGAGCACCGGCAGCGTCGCCCGTGCTCCGGCCGCGAACGCCGGGTGGTGCAGCAGGCTAGAGATCGCCCCGCGTCAGCTTCGCGTTGCGGATCACGTGGCCCGGCAGGCGCACCTGCTCGGCGTCGCGCTCGCTGAGCGGCAGCTGGATCGACTTGATGTTGGCGACCGGGAACATGGTGAGCGCGCCGTCGGCGAGCACCATCAGGTACGGGCTCTTGAGGAACTCCTCGAGCTTGAGCTGCTTGGCGGCGGCGTTGGCGCCCTGCTGCGGGAAGCCGAACGAGGCCTTGGACCCGTCCATGAAGGTGATCGTCAGTCCGCGGCTTTCTTCTTGCGACATGGGCCCTCCCGTTGCAGGAGGGCCCATTCTAAAGCTACTTCTTCGGCGTACCGCCCATCTGCTCGCGCATGCAGGAGCGCAGCGCGTCGCCTTCCTTGCCCTTGCACGCCGCGCGCGCCTTGTCGCGCTTCGCCATCCACTCCTTGGCCTGCACTTCGCACTTCGCCGGATCCTTGCTCTGCGCGCACATCTCCTTGCGCATGCAGTCGCGGCGCTCGTCGCCCTGCTTGGCTTCGCACGCCTTGCGCGCCTTGGCGTGCGTGTCGCGCGCCTTGGCGATGCGCGCTTCGCACGCCTTGGGGTCCTTGCTCTGCGCGCAGACTTCCTTGCGGATGCACGCGCGGCGCTCGTCGCCTTGCTTGCCCTCGCAGGCCTTGACCGCCTTCTCGTGCGCCTGCTTGACCTGCTCGCGCCGCGCGGCGCGGTCGGCGTCCTTGGGCTCGCCCTTGGGCGCCTGGGCGTACAGCCCGGTGCTCGCCGCCAGCAGGGCGGCGCCGATGATTGCCGAAACTCTCATGAGACGTTCTCCTTTGGGGGAATTCCCCCTGCAGAAACGCTCAGGCAGCGCCCGTGGACGACACGTGTTTGTAACCGGATATGTCAGCCGAGCTGCTTGAGCATGGTGCCGGCGTCGGACACCTCGAACTTGCCGGGGCCCTCGACGTTGAGCTGCTTCACCGTGCCGTTGTCCACCAGCATCGAGAAGCGCTGCAGGCGCGTGCCCATGCCGCGCGCGTTGAGGTCGAGCTCCAGGCCGAGCGCCTTGGCCCACTGGCCGCTGCCGTCGGCGAGGAAGCGGATCTTGCCGAGCGCCTTCTGGTCCTTGCCCCAGTGCGCCATGACGAACGCGTCGTTGGTCGCCACGCACCAGATCTCGTTCACGCCCTTCTTCTTCAGCTGGTCGTTGTTCTGCAGGTAGCCCGGCACGTGCTTCGCCGAGCAGGTCGGGGTGTAGGCGCCCGGCAGGCCGAAGATCGCGATCTTCTTGCCCTTCGCCGCGTCGGCCACGTTCACTTCCTTGGGCGGCATCGCGCACTGCGTGCCGGAATCGAATTCGGTGCTTTCCATCAGCTTGCCGTCGGGCAGGCGGTCGCCGACCTTGATAGCCATGGGATCTCCTCGATCGTCCGTGTGGGGGGGAGGCAAATGATACCTTTACAGCCATGCGCGCGGGCTCCGTGGTTTCGATGCTGCTGCTGGTCTCCGGGCTGGTGACGGGCGCGCTCGGCCTCTACATCTTCCTCACCGAGCGCGGCGTGGCGAACGAGATCAAGGGCTTCGTGCTGCTGCTGATCGCCGCGGTGCTGCTGCTCGGCGGCTTCCTGCACTGGGAGCTGCGCGCGATCCGTGACCGCCTGGACCGGAAAGATTCATAAGCACGAAACCCGGCTGCGCCTCGCACGGCTCGCCTGGCTGCTCGACAGCTCGATCCCGATTCCCGGCACGCGCCTGAGCATCGGCATCGACGCGCTGATCGGCCTGGTGCCGTTCATCGGCGATCTCGCCGGCGTGCTCGCGTCGAGCTATATCCTCGCCGAAGCCGCGCGCCTCGGCGTGAGCCGCAGCGTGCTCATGCGCATGGCGCTCAACGTCGCGCTCGAAGGCATGGTCGGAATCGTGCCGCTCGCGGGCGACGTGTTCGATGCCGCCTGGAAGGCGAACCAGCGCAACGTGCGGCTGCTCGAGCGATGGATGCAGGCGCCGCAGGGTGCGGAGCGCGCGAGCCTCGCGCTGGTCGCCGGCATCGCGCTGGCGCTGAGCGCGCTTGTGGCGGTGGCACTACTGCTCATGGTGCTGGCGCTACGCTGGCTTGTGAATTGCTGCTAGAGGGCAAATGCTGCACAAGGCAAGAGATCTGCACGGCGACGCGCTGCACGCCGAGGATGGCGAGGTCGGCTCGGTCGACGATCTCTACTTCGACGACGAAGACTGGGACGTGCGCTATCTCGTCGTCAATACGCGCGACTGGATCCCGGGACGCCAGTACCTGGTCTCGCCGATCGCGATCGACCGGGCGAGCTCGCTCGAAGGCGATCTGCGCGTCGACCTGACGCGCGCGCAGATCGCCGGCTGCCCGGTTGCCGCACCCGGTTCCAGTCTGCGCTCGAGCGCCGAGATGATCGGCTGCGGGATCGAAGCGACCGACGGCGCGGTGGGCAACGTGGCCGACCTGGTGATCGACGACGAAACGTGGGAGATCACCGATGTGCTGGTCGACTCGCGGCAGTGGCTGCCGGGCAAGCTGCTGCTGATTTCGCCGCAGGTGATCGAGCGCATCGACTGGCTGCGCAAGACGCTGCATCTGCGCCTCGCGCGCGAAGACATCCTGCAGGCGCCCGAAGTCAGTCTCTAGTTTCACCGCTTCGGGAATTCCCGGCTTCAAGAATTCCCTACGCCGCGCTGCGTATCATCGACGCAGCCGTGTCCACCGACTTCAAGCTCACGCCGCACGCCGATTACGTGCACGTGGCGCTCGCGCCGGGCTACGAGATCCGGCCGGGCGGTCTGACCGAGCTGATGATGTCGCTCTCCGACGTGTGCTCGCGGCAGGGCCAGCGGCGCGTGCTGCTCGAAGGGGCGATCGCGGCGCGCCGCATGGGCACCATGGACTCGTTCGGCGCGGGTGCGCTGGCCGGCAGCATGCTCACCGGGGTGCGCATCGCCTGCTGCTTCTACGGCTACTTGCCGGACGACCAGTCACGGTTCTTCAAGGACGTGGCGCAGAACCGCGGCGTGCGCGTCGACTTCTTCAACGACCGCGACGCCGCGCTGCGCTGGCTGGGGATCAGTTCGCAGGCTTGAGCAAAAAGGGGTATTCTTAAGCCATCGTTTCATGAAAACAGGGTAGGTCCATGAAACACCTGACTTTTTGGGTGATCGCACTCTTCGCCGCGGCGGCCCTGGCGCAGGACAAGCCTGCCGCCAAGGAAGAGATGAAACCCGAACCGGCCAAAGAAGCGGTCAAGCCCGCGCCCACCAGGAGCGCGGCGTCCTCCAAGAAAGGCCCGCGCCGGTGGAACGAGGACGCGCGTCACTGCCTCGAGAAGGCCTCGAACACCGAGGTCATCAAGTGCGCAGAAGAGTATCTCTAGCCGGCGGGCCTTTCGGTATCTCCCGCGGCACCGGTACTCCCGCCAGGTCCACCGCCACGTAGAAGTCGCTGCCGCCCCGGCGCACGAGAAAGCCGAGGCTGCCGCTGTCCTGCTGCGACAGCAGCTTGTTGAATTCCTCCAGGCTGTCCGCCTTCTTCTGGTTGATGCCGTAGATCACGTCGCCGATCTTGAGCCCGGCGCGCTCGGCCACGCCGCCGGAGCGCACCACCGCCAGGCCGAAGGACAGGCCGAGCGAGCGCAGGGTGGGCGCCGGCAGCTCGCGCAGGCTGAGGCCGGCTTCCGGACTGTCGATGATGGCGAGCTTGCCGCTTCGGGGCCCTTGGTCGCAGGCGCCGAGCAGCAGTACCACGATCAGTAAAACGTATCGCATCCTCTGTAGTCCGCTCCACGACCCTGCAAGCGCCGCGCCCGACCGCGGAGCGCTACTTGCTCTGATTGGCTCAGTCGAAGGAAGGCTCGGGAAGCGACTACAGCTCCGGTAAGACCTTCTGCGTAGTGAAACTTCTACAGGAAGGAGACGCGCTGTGATCCGAGAAACGCTGATTCCCCTTTCGGTGCTGGCGCTCGCCGCCTGTGCCACCGGCGAGCCGCCGGAGCGCGAGATAGGCGCGGCGCGAGCCATGGTGTCGCAGGCCCGGCCGGTCGCCTCCGCCGACGCGCCGCAGCAACTGGCCGAAGCTCAACTCAAGCTCGGGCGCGCCGAGGCCGCGATGCAGCAGAAGAAATACGAGGAGGCGCGCAATCTCGCCCGGCAGGCCGAGGCCGACGCAAAACTCGCGTGGAGCACGGCCGAGAGCGTGCGCGCGCAGCGCACCGCCACCGAGATGGAGGACGCGAACCGCGCACTGCGCCAGGAAATCGAAAGGAAACCCCAATGAAATTCCATCCGCGACTGACGATGATTGCGGCGCTTCTCGCCGCCGGCTGCGCGTCGCTTTCGCCCAACGCCGTCCAGCGGCTCGACGAAGCGCGCGCCGCCTATCGCAGCGCCGCCGCCGACCCGGCGGTGCAGGCGAATGCCCAGACCGAGCTGCAAAGCGCCGCGGGCGCGCTGGAGGACGCCGAGCGTGCGCTCGCGCAAGGCGGGCCGAGCGAGCTGGTCGAGCACAACGCCTACCTCGCCCAGCAGCGCACGCAGATCGCACAGCGCACCGCCGGGACGCGCAGCGCCGAAGCCGCCACCGCGGCGGCGAGCGAGGAGCGGCGCCGCATGCAGATCGAAGCGCGAGAGCGCGAGGCCGCGGCGTTACGCGAGCAGGCGCGCGTGTCCGAGGCGGCGCGGAAGGAAGCAGAGTCGCGCGCCGCGGTCCTGGAAGCCGAAAGACTGGACCGGCAGAAAGAGTCGAGTGCGTCGGCGGGCCTGAGCGCCGAGGTGAAGCGGCTCGAGACCGAGCTCGCCGACCTGCGCGCGAAGCAGACCGACCGCGGCTGGGTGCTGACGCTGAAGAACGAGCTGCTGTTCGACACCGGCGGCTCGACGCTCAAGCCCGGCGGGCAACGCGCGCTCGACAACCTGGTGCAGTTCCTGGAAAAACATCCCGACCGCTCGATCGCGATCGAGGGCTTCACCGACAGCACCGGGTCAAAGGAGCACAACCAGACGCTCTCCGAGAAGCGTGCGTGGGCGGTCAAGGCGGCGCTGGTGGCGCGCGGGATCGCTTCCAACCGTATCGACGCGCGCGGCTACGGTCCGTCGTTCCCGATCGCCGGCAACGACACGCCCGCCGGCCGGCAGCTCAACCGGCGGGTCGAGATCGTCATCGATCCAACTTAGGGGTTATCCGACCTCGACCGGCACGTACACCGTCGCCTCGCCTCGACGCACGAGGAGGGCGACGGTGTCGCCCTGCTTCTGCTTCTCGATCAGGCGCTCGAAGTCTTCCACGCTCTTGAAGGTCTCGCGGCCCACGGCGACGATCACGTCGCCGGGGCGCAGCGGGCTGCGCGCGGAATCGGCGTTCTCCACCAGCAAGCCGTAGTCGACGCCGAGCGCGCGGCGCTGGGCGCTGGGCAACTCGCTCACCACCAGGCCGAGACGGTTGGCCTTTTGTGATTTGTCGGCGGCGGGCTTGCCGGCCTTGGCCTCGGCCACCAGCTCGGCGGCGGTGAATTTCACGTCTTCCGCCTTGCCGTCGCGCCAGATGCGCAGCGTCGCGCTCTGGCCGGGCTTGGTGCCGGCCACCAGGCGCGGCAGCTTGTTCGGGTCGTCGAGCTTCTGGCCGTTGAAGCCGAGCACCACGTCGCCGGGCTTGAGCCCCGCCTTGTCGGCCGGGCTGCCGGGCTCGACGGTGGCGATCAGCGCGCCGTCGGTCTCCTGCAGCCGGAACGACTGCGCGAGCTCCCTGGTCATCGGCTGGATGCGCACGCCGAGCCGGCCGCGCGTCACCTTGCCTTCGCTGCGCAGCTGCTTGCCGACCTCGAGCGCGACCTCGATCGGGATGGCGAAGGACACGCCCATGTAGCCGCCGGTCTGGCTGTAGATCATCGAGTTCACGCCCACCACCTCGCCGGCGAGGTTGATCAGCGGCCCGCCGGAATTGCCCGGGTTGACCGCGACGTCGGTCTGGATGAACGGCACGTAGGTCTCGGCGGGCAGCGAGCGCCCGGTGGCGCTGACGATGCCGGCGGTGATCGTGTTCTCGAAGCCGAACGGCGAGCCGATCGCCGCGACCCACTCGCCGGGCTGCAGCGCGGCGGACTTGCCGAGCTTCACCGTCGGCAGGCCGGTGGCCTCGATCTTGAGCAGCGCGACGTCGGTGCGCTCGTCGGCGCCGATCACCTTCGCCTTGAACTCGCGCTTCGCGTCGGCGAGGCGCACGGTGACTTCGCCATCGCCCGCCACCACGTGCGCGTTGGTGAGCACGTAGCCGTCCTGGCTGATGATGAAGCCCGAGCCGAGGCCCATGCCCTGGCCGGGTCCGCGCTCGCGTTCGGGAGAGTCGGGCATGAATCGGCGGAAGAACTCGGCCAGCGGATCGTCCGGAGCCGAGGGGCCGGCGCCGCCGCCGCGCGACTCGTTGCGCGCCACCTTCGGGTCGCGCTTGGTGATGACATTCACCACCGCGGGCCCTTGCTGCTTCATAAGCGTCGTGAAGTCGGGCAGGTTGGCGGTGCGGCCGCCGGCGGCAGACTTCGGCGCCTGCTGGGCGGGCGCTGCAACGGCAACCGTGGAAAGAAGGACGGCGACGAGAAGGTTTCTCATGGTCTACCGCTTCTGCAAGCTTTGCGCCCGGGCCCCGGAATTGCTTCGTCCGGTCAGCTACCTCGAGGAGCCGCCATGATCTTCCGTATCGCCGCGCTCGGCATCGGCGCGCTTGCCATGTATTACTTCGACCCGGTGTCGGGAAAGCGTCGCCGCGACACGCTACGCGACCTGACCAAGGGAACCGCCAGGCGCGCGCGCCGTCGTGCGAACGGCATCGTCGCCGAGGCGCGCAGTGCGATCGAGCGTCGCGGCAGCCAGCGGCAGGAGCCCGACCGCCGCGATCCGCAGCAGCACTGGCCGGTCGACATCAACCTGTCCTCCTAGAAGCCGATGCCGAAGTCGGCGCGCAGCAGCACGTAGCCGACCGGGCTCAGCGCTTCGCGGAAGTCGATCCACTCCGCGCCCACCAGCGCGCGGACGAAGCCCTGCTTGCGCGGCAGCTCGTAGCGCAGGCCGGCGCCGACGGCATAGGTCAGCCGCGTGAGCGCGGTCTTCGGCGCCTTGTCGCTGCACACTTCGCCGTACCACGGGTAGACCCAGCAGGCGTTCGCCGGTGGATCGCTGTTGAGGTTGGTGTCGAGGAACATGACGCCGGCGCTGGCGGTGAGGAAAGGGGTGAGCGGGCGCGCGAGCAGGTTCCAGGTCAGGTGCGCGCGCAGGGCGCCGGTTTCCATGTCGCCGTCGGTCTCGAAGCTTCCTGCACTGCCCGAAACCGTTGCCCGGTAGTTGAACTCGCTGAGCGACGCGTCCAGGCCAAAAGCAAAGTAATCGTTCAGGTTGTGCGTCACGGTGAGGGCGATGCCCGCGCCGCCGTCGTTGCGCACCGTCGCGCCACCCTCGAATGCGTAGTGCCGGGGGCCGATGGCGAAAAAGCCGAGGCTCCATTCGTCGGTGCCGGCCCGCGGCTGTGCCCACGCCGGCGCGCTCAGCGCCATCAGCAGCCAGACCAGCCGTTTCATGCCAGCGCGGCCTGGCGCCCGCGTTCGATGTCGATGCCGCGCAGAAGGATCAGGCCGACCACGAAGTAGATGCCGGTGGCGAAGATGCCCAGGCGGTGGTTGCCGGCGAACATCCAGGTCACCAGGCCGTAGGTGAGCGGGCCGAAGATCGATGCCGCCTTCACCGCGAGCCCCCACAGGCCGAAGAATTCCGCGAGCCGAGCCGGCGGCGCGAGATAGCCGACCACCGCGCGGCCGGCGGCCTGCGACGAGCCCATGCACAGGCCGGCAAGGTTCGCGGCCAGCCAGAAAGAGCCGGCGGTTTGGGAAAAGCCGGCAATCAGCACCATCACGATCCAGCCGAACAGGGTGAGCGCCACCGCTCTGACATGGCCGATCGCGTCCTGCAGGTAGCCGAAGGCGAACGCGCCGATCGCGGCGGTGACGTTCACCACCAGGATCAGGGTGATGGTCTGCTGCATGGTGAACTTCATCGCCTGCTCGGCGTAGATCGCAGCGAGCGCCACCACCGCGGTGATGCCCGCCTGGTAGAACACCAGGCAGACCAGGAAGCGCCGCAGGTCGCGAAACTGGCGCGCGTGGCGCAGCGTGTCGCGCACCCGCGCCCAGGGGCTGTCCATGCGCGGCTGCGGCGTGGCGCGCTCGCGCAGGAACAGGAAGGTGGGCAGCGCGGCCACGGCGAAGAACGCGGCGGTGATCAGCATGGTGACCGGTACGGCCTCGCTGGCGGGCTTGCCCGAATTTGAAGTGATGTAGAGCAAGCACAAGCCCAGGGCGGCGAGCCCGCCCAGGTAACCGAAGCTCCAGCCCCAGCCCGACACCCGCCCCATGGCCTGCGAAGACGCGAGCTCGGGCAGGAAGGCGGCGATCAGGTTCTCGCCCGCGCCGAAGAAATAGTTAGAAAGGATCAGAAGAGCGAGGGACAGAGCGACGGCGCCGGGACCCGCGTAGTAGAGCGCCGCCGTGAATATTACACACCCGACCGTGGTGGCCAGCAGCAGCTCCTTCTTTGCTGCGTGTGCGTCTGCCCACGCGCCCACAAGTGGACCGGTGATGAGGATTGCGGCGTAAGACGCTGAGAGAGCAGCGGTCCACGCGAACGTGGCCCAGGCTTTTCCTTCCGCCACCACGCCGACGAAGTACGCGCCGAACACCGCGGTGATGACGACCGTGGTGTAGGCGGAGTTTGCAAAGTCATACATGCTCCACGCCCACACTTCACGCAATTTGACCTCGGGCGCGAGCGCAGCCATGCCAGCATTCTATTCGGGGATGCGTGTGGCCTACTCAAGCGCAGGAGGAACGGCAGCAGTCGCGGTGGCGGCGCCGGCGAACGACGTCGGCAGCGCGCTCGGCTGCACGCTGTCGAGCCAGTTCCAGCCGATCTTCAGCCTCGCGCACCGCCGCCCGGTCGGCTACGAAGGCCTGATCCGCGCGCGCGACGCCGCCGGCGCGGTGGTCACGCCCGCCGAGCTGTTCCGCCGCGCGCCGCGCGGCGCGCCGCGCATCGATCTCGACCGCCGCTGCCGCAGCCTGCACGTGCAGAATTTCCAGCAGGCGGGCGAGTCGCGCGGCTGGCTGTTCCTGAACGTCGACCCCTCCGTCGCGATCGAAGGCCCGCGCTACGGCTCGTTCTTCGCGCACATGCTGCACGAGAACGGCCTCGCGCCGCACCGCGTGGCGGTCGAGCTGATCGAATCCCAGGTGATGAGCGAGGCCAGCCTGGCCGCCGCGGTCGAGTACTACCGCGAGATGGGCTGCGTCATCGTGATCGACGATTTCGGCGCCGGCTACTCGAACTTCGACCGCATCTGGCGGCTGCGCCCGAACATCGTGAAGATCGACCGCGAGATGACGCGCCGCATCGGCGTCGAAGCGCGCGTGCGCTACATGTTCTCCGGCATCGTCTCGGTACTCCACCAGGCGGGCGCGCTGGTGTGCGTGGAAGGCATCGAGACCGAGCACGAAGCGCTGTGCGCGCTCGACGCCGGCGCCGACCTGGTGCAGGGGCGCCTGTTCGCGCCGCCCGCGCCCCAGCTGATCGACGAGCACGCCTGCGGCGAGCTGTTCTCGCGCCTGTTCGCGCAGTTCGGCGAGGAGAGCGCCGAGTACCGCGTGCGCCGCCGCGCGAGCCTGCAGGAATATTCGTCCGCGCTGGAGCGCGCCGCCGGGCGCTTGGCGCGCGGCTCGCTGCACGACTTCAGCGGCGCGATGCAGCCGCTGCTGCAACTGCGCTGCACGCAGCGCTGCTACCTGATCGGCGGCGACGGCACCCAGCTCGGCGCCAACCTCGAGGCCGAGCGCAGCCCGTTCGGCCGCGACCGGCGGCTCGAGCCGATGCGCCCGGGCGCAGGAACTAATTGGCAGGCGAAACCTTATTTCCGCCGCGCGGCCGAGGCGCCGGGCGAGGTGCAGGTGTCCCGGCCGTACCTTTCGGTGACCGGGCCGCGGCTGTGCGTGACGATTTCCCTCGGCTGCATCGTGCAGGGCGCGCTCGTGGTCGCGTGCGTGGATATCGACTACGAATCGCTCGCGGGAGATGACCTGTCTTTCGGCGTGGGGGTCGCGGACAGGGTATAGTCCTGATTTGATGCAACAAGTGGCGAACACGGGGGGGAAGGCGGCGGTTGCGCCCGCTGAAGGCCGTCTCACCCTGGCGGAAATCCTCGACTGGCTGCTCGAGGACAAGCTGGTCGGCGCCGAGCTGATCGAGAAGTTCAAGAAAGAGCGCCGCCACTACCGCGGCGCCACGCACCCGCTGGTCCTGGTCGCCGATCAGAAGTGGAAGAACGGCACCCACACCCTCACGCTCGATGCGCTCACCGAGTGGCTCGCCAAGCGCGTCGGCATGGAATACCTGCACGTCGATCCGCTCAAGATCGACTTCGCCGCGGTCACCGAGATGATGTCCTCGGCCTACGCAACGCGCTTCCGCATCCTGCCGGTCGGGCTGACCACCAAGGAGGCGATCGTGGCGACGGCCGAGCCGCGCCTGCGCGACTGGGAGCCCGAGCTCGCGCGCATGCTGAAGCGCGAGATCAAGCGCGTGATCGCCAACCCGCTCGACATCGAGCGCTACCAGGTCGAGTTCTACAACCTCGCCAAGTCGATCAAGGGCGCGAGCAAGACCGCGGGGGGCGCTTCGAGCCTGTCGAACTTCGAGCAGCTGGTCGAGCTCGGCAAGTCGGAGAAGCAGCTCGACGCCAACGACGCGCACGTGGTGCGCGTGGTCGACTGGCTGTGGCAATACGCCTTCGAGCAGCGCGCGAGCGACATCCACATCGAGCCGCGCCGCGACCAGGGCGTGGTGCGCTTCCGCATCGACGGCGTGCTGCACCAGGTCTACCAGATTCCCTCCGGCGTGCTCACCGCGATGACCAGCCGCATCAAGATCCTCGCGCGCATGGACGTGGTGGAGAAGCGCCGCCCGCAGGACGGGCGCATCAAGACGCGCACCACGTCACAAGATATAGAGCTGCGCATCTCGACCCTGCCGACCGCGTTCGGCGAGAAGCTGGTGATGCGCATCTTCGACCCGGAAGTGCTGGTGCGCGATTTCGCCGAGCTGGGCTTCGCCGAGGACGACACCAAGCGCTGGAAGGAGATGACCGAGCGGCCGAACGGCATCGTGCTGGTCACCGGCCCGACCGGCTCGGGCAAGACCACCACGCTCTACTCGACGCTGAAGACGCTCGCGACCACCGAGGTGAACGTCTGCACCATCGAGGACCCGATCGAGATGATCGAGCCGGCGTTCAACCAGATGCAGGTGCAGACGCAGATCGAGCTCGGCTTCGCCGAGGGCGTGCGCGCGCTGATGCGCCAGGATCCGGACATCATCATGGTGGGCGAGATCCGCGACCTGGAAACCGCCGAGATGGCGGTGCAGTCCGCGCTCACCGGGCACCTGGTGCTCTCCACGCTGCACACCAACGACGCGCCGAGCGCGGTCGCGCGCCTGCTCGAGCTCGGCGTGGCGCCGTACCTGCTCAACGCCACGCTCAACGGCATCATGGCGCAGCGCCTGGTGCGCACCCTGTGCCCGCACTGCAAGCAGACCGTCGAGCTCAACCGCGCCGAGGACCAGAGCGTGTGGGACGCGCTGGTCGCGCCGTGGAAATCCAAGCACCCGGCCAAGCTCTACAAGCCGGTCGGCTGCCTCGAGTGCCGCATGACCGGCTTCATGGGCCGCATCGGCATCTACGAGACGCTGCTGTTCACCTCGGCGATGAAGGGCCTGGTGTCGCAGAACGCCGATCTGTCCGCGCTGCGCGAGCTGGCGTTCAAGGAGGGCATGAAGCCGCTGCGCATCTCCGGCGCGATGAAGGTCGGCGCCGGCCTCACCACCATCGACGAAGTGCTCAAGGTCGCGCCGCCGGTGCGCGACGGCGCGCGCTAGGCCGCGGTGCTCGACCTCCTGCTGCTGGTCGCGTTTTCCGGTGGCGTGGTGTACCTGGTCATGTATCTGCTGGCGCGCCGGCAGATCGAGGACCTCAAGCAGGCGCAGAAGGACCACGCGCGTTTCCGCGCCCTCACCGAGCTCACCGCGGACTGGTTCTGGGAGACCGACGCCGAGCACCGCATCCGCTGGCTGTCCGGCGGCGGGCCGATCGCCACGTTCTTCGGCCAGACGCCGACCTACGGCAAGCGCTTCTGGGAAATTCCCGGGGTGGAGGTCGAGCCGGCCGCGCTCGACGCGCTGCAGCGCAACCTCGAGCGCCAGCTGCCGTTCGACCTGGAGCTGGCGCGTTCGGACGAGCGCGGCGCGCGCCAGGTGCACATCATCTCCGGGATGGTGCGCCATGACGAGGACGGCGGCTTCCTCGGCTACCGCGGCGTCGGGCGCGACATCACCGAGCAGCGCAACGCCGAGCGCGCGCTGTTCCGCGCCAAGGAGCGCCTCGAGCTCGCGCTCGACGGCGGCAACCTCGCCGAGTTCCACTTCGACGCCGAGCGCGGCGAGCTCTCGGCGGGCGACGGCTGGGTGCGCTTCCTCGGCCACGACACCTCGCCGCACGTCACGCTCGGCGCCGAGCTGATTTCGATGATGCATCCCGACGACCGCCTCGGCTACACCGAGGACCTGGTGCGCGCGCTGAAGGGCGAGGTCGAGGAGTTCGACTCCAAGTTCCGCATCCCGCGCAAGAGCGGCGAGTGGAAATGGCTGCAGGCGCGCGGCCGCGTCACCGAGCGCACCGAGGACGGCCGGGCGCGCCGCGTGTCGGGCACCGTGGCCGACATCGACGATCACAAGCGCGCCGAAGCCGCGCTCGCCGAGCGCGAGCAGCGCTTCCGCGACGTGGTCGAGGCTTCCGGCGAGTACGTCTGGGAAACCGACGCCGAATGGCGCTACACCTATCTCTCGGAGCGTGTCGAGGCGGTGCTCGGCTATGCGCGCGCCGAGCTGCTCGGGCGCAAGCCCAAGGACTTCATGCCGCTCGGCGAGCCGCGCGCGGTCGACGACTGGTTCGCCGGCCGCGCCGCCGAAGGCCGGCCGTTCCGCGACCTGCTGCACCGCATGATCACCAAGTCGGGCGGCGTGATCTGGCTGTCGGTGAGCGGCGTGCCGGTGCGCGACAACCACGGCCGGCTGATCGGCTGGCGCGGCACCGGCGCCGACGTCAGCGCGCGCAAGCACGCCGAGGCGCGCATCGAGCAGCTCACCACGCGCGACGCGCTCACCGGGCTGCCCAACTCGACGCTGCTTGCCGACCGCGCCAGCCAGGCGATCCTGACCGCGGCGCGCAACCGCGCGCAGCTCGCGCTGCTCTGCATCGACCTCGACCGCTTCAAGCTGGTGAACGACTCGCTCGGCCACCGCGCCGGCGACGCGCTGCTGCGCGCGGTCGCCGAGCGCCTCGGCAACCTGCTGCACGGCGACGACACGCTCGCGCGCCTGGGCGGCGACGACTTCGTGCTGATCCAGTCGATCCGCTCGGTGGACGATGCCGCGGCGCTCGCGCAGCGCCTGCTCGGCGTGCTGGCGCGGCCGTTCACGGTCGAGGGCCGCCAATTGAGCGTCGCCGCGTCGATCGGCATCAGCATCTATCCGAACGACGGGCGCGACTTCCTCGAGCTGCTCAAGAACGCCGACGCCGCGCTGTACCACGCGAAGGAGAGCGCCAAGGGCACCTGGCGGCTGTTCGCGCCGGCGCTCAACGCGCGCGCCGAGGCGCGCCTGCGGCTGGAGAACGAGCTGCGCGGCGCGCTGGTGCGCGGCGAGCTGGTGCTGCACTGGCAGCCGGTGGTGCGCGGCTGGCCGCCCGACCAGCGCGCCAACCCGACGCACTGGCGCGGGCGCGTGGTGGGCGCGGAGGCGCTGGTGCGCTGGCAGCACCCGGCGCGCGGCCTGCTCGGCCCCGAGCACTTCGTGCCGCTGGCCGAAGACTGCGGCATGATCCGCGCCATCGGCGAGTGGACGCTCGAGCACGCGCTCGCGCAGGCCGGCGCCTGGCAGCGCACCCTGGGCAGGAAGCTGTGGTTCTCGGTCAACGTGTCCGCGCCCGAGCTGCAGCAGGGCCGCACCTACATCGAGAAGCTGCGCGCCATCCTGCACGAGAACCAGCTCGACGGCCGCCAGGTCGAGCTCGAAGTCACCGAGCGCGTGCTGATGTCGAGCCTGGCCGAGAACGTGGCGACGCTGAAGGCGATCGGCGAGCTCGGCGTGCGCTTCGCGATCGACGACTTCGGCACCGGCTACTCGAGCCTCGCCTACCTGCGCCAGCTGCCGATCGACAAGCTCAAGATCGACCGCACTTTCCTGCGCAGCATCGACACGCAGGCCGCGGACGCCGCCATCGTGCGCGCCATCACTGCGCTCGCCGCGACCCTCGGGATCCAGGTGGCCGCCGAGGGCGTGGAGCGCGCGCCGCAGCTCGAGCGCCTGCTAACGCTCGGCTGCGAGGAGTGGCAGGGCCACTACTTCAGCCCGCCGGTCGACGCCGCGGGATTCGAGGATCTTTTTTCGTCGGAAACGCGCTCCGAGCGCACCGCGCGCAGATCCGAGGCCTGAATCAGGCCTTCGGCCGCGGCGTGCGCCGCCGCGGCTTCCGCTTCCGGCGCGAGCACCAGCTGGCAGCCGGTCCTGGCAACTTCGGAAATCAGTGACTGCAGGGACGCGAGGCGTGCCCGCTTGCGATGCACGGTACGGATGTAGACCGCGAGGATCCGATCCGGGAATCGCCTTACGATGTCCGCGTAGATCTCCGGGTCCTGCTCGCCGCTGTCGCCGCTGAGGATGAACTTCAGGGCAGGATAGGTCCGCAGGATCTGCTCGATCGCCCTGGTCTTGTGGTTCTTGTCGGAGAACAAGCCAAAGTCGCGCAGCAGCACCGGCCCGTCCGGCAGCCCCTGCACCTCGAGGTACTCGACGATCGGCGCGAACAGGTTCCACGGGCTCTTGGAGACGTAGAACACCGGGTTCACGCCCGCGTGCAGCGCGCGGTAGAACGCCGCCACGCCCTTGAACGGCTTGCGCGTGCGCGCGTTGCTGAACGCCGCGGCGAGGATCATCCGCAGCTTGCGCGTGACGTTGCTGTAGACCACGGTATCGTCGATGTCGCTGATCAGGCCGAAGCTGGCTTTGGGCGAGGGCACCAGCACGCGCGCGGTGGCCTTCGCCCGGGACGGACTGATGAGCTCGAGCGGCACCTTGTGCCAACCGGGCCGGAACGCGCCCTCGAGCTCGAG
>Ga0310892_10000110_pt1 | contig 19350 bp, 21 predicted proteins | sample C0D1metaG_FD_203747 | JGI IMG/M metagenome (GOLD analysis project Ga0310892, IMG submission 203747) | Lab incubated soil microbial communities from West Virginia University Organic Research Farm, Morgantown, WV, United States - C8D2 | ecosystem: Environmental > Terrestrial > Soil > Agricultural...
TCAAATACTCCAGGAACAAAACAAACATAGGTTATTTTTGATGAAAATTCCTTTGCATATTTCTTAGCCTCACTTAGCATGGCAAGGGTTATTTCATTGTTAAATTCTGATACGACAATCCCAATTCTTATTTTCATCTTTGTTTTTCAAATGATTCTGCATATGTTATCAAATCTTTTGCCTCTATGATTACTAGATTGTTTTCCTTTGCATATTCGACTGCATCTTTATATGATAGGGCTTTGTAACTGTGAGGATCTAACATCTCACAAATAGTTGTGACGTTTGTCATATTGGCAATTTTTGTAAGGAAGATTGACATCTCTGTGTGTCCTTTTCTTTCATTAAGTAATCCTTTTGAAGAAATTAATATAGGTACGTGTCCGGGTGTCCTAAAGTTGCTTCGGAACTTTTCAATCGTGGCTTTCTGATCCTTCTGATAATCGCTCAAATCATCACAAATATTTGCTAGTGATGAAATGGTTAAAGCCCTGTCTCGATCAGTTATCCCAGTGTAAGTGTTAATGTGGTTTAGCGTAATAGAAAAAGATGGTCTGTCACCATATGGTGAGCTGTTACTATTAATAGAAGAAATGGTTTGATTCGTGGGTCCAAAAATATTTAGTACATCATAAATAAATGGTAACCCCAATTTTGTGGCTATTTCCTTTGATATTGCAGTGCAGATCAACCCACCAGCATCCTTTCTCATCGTAGCAATATGTTTCGGAGATATGTTTTTAGAAGATACAACCATGTCAACTTCATCTTCACGACCATCATCATCATGAATCAAAACAAAGTTTCCATTTTTTAAAGAAGTTATGGCTTCAGATATCCTTGTCAATTATATTTTTTTATACTTTAATGTTAATATATCTTACTATTTTTCTTGTTGTTACCAGAAAATTGGTAGATATTGGATATATATCTTGACAAAATGTCTACTTCTATGTTAACCGCATCCCCTGTCTTTTTGATTCCCAGTGTTGTGTTCTCCAAAGTATGAGGGATCAGTGCTATTTCAACGATACTTTTTCTAACGGTTACGACAGTAAGACTTATTCCGTCTATTGCTATAGAGCCCTTTTGTGCAATAAGAGGCAATAAATCTTTGTTTAATATTTCTATCTTAATTCTACTTCCAAAGCTCCCTCTTTCTAATTTTTTGATTCTGCCTATGCCATCTATGTGCCCTAGAACAAAGTGTCCTTCCAATTTACCTCCAATGCTTAGGCTCCTTTCGACATTTACTTTGTCTCCTATCTTTAAATCGACAAAATTAGTCCTATTGATGGTTTCATCGATGACTTGAAAAGTGGCTTTGGCATGATTTAACTTTGAAACAGTCAGACATACTCCATTTATTGACACACTATCTCCAATTTTGATATCTTTTGATTCTGGTAAAGCTAGGGTAATTTCAGTGTGGTGATTTGCTTTAATTTCGTTCTTTTTAGTCTTTTTACTTTTGTTTTTTTTGATGTTTTCAATTTCACCTAAATATTCTGTAATTCCGGTAAACACACTTGGTAATAAACTAAAATATAATTTGAAGATTGTTGAGATCCATCATCAGAGCTCTGATGATCTTGATTTATTGCTTTTTACATCGAGTCTAAAATTCTTTTAGCCTGTTTGTAATGTACCGCGTCTATCATCTTTCCTTCTAACTTTACTGCACCTGTGTTATTGTTTTTCGCGCTGTCTAAGGCTTGTACTACTTTCTTTGCCCATTCGATATCCTGGGTTGAAGCACTAAATGCATTGTGTACATGCTCAATTTGGGATGGATGAATGATGCATTTTCCATTATAACCCATCTTTTTACCCAGATCAAGATCTTTTATCAAGCCATTATGATCATGAATGTCTTGCCAGATGGAATCAATAGAGTCTATGCCTGCAGCTCTGGCATCTACAGGTACTTTTGCCCGACCATACATGAAACTAGTAATAGTTTCTATATCCTGATTATCAATTTTCATGTCGTGTAAGAAATCAAAAATACCAAATACCAAAGTGGTAATTCTTTGATCTGATTTAGCTATATTATATGCGTTAACTACTCCTAACGCAGATTCAATTGAAGGAATTATTTTAATGATCCCACTTTGAATGTTTTTTGCGTTCTCTTCTTTTTCAATTATTCTTGAAATTTCTGCTATTTGTTTGTCATCATCTACCTTTGGAATTACAATTGCATCAATTCCTGGGGTAATTACTTTTTTCAAATCCGTAACCATCTGATCTGATGTTGGAGAATTGATTCTTACCGCCAGGATTCGCTCCTTATTAGCATCATCAATCTTGTTAATCGTTTGAATTGCGCTTCTTACACTTTCTCTTGCAGTCTCTTTTTCTTCTTGAGGTACAGAATCTTCTAAATCATAACATATTATGTCTGAATTTATTGTTCTAGACTTTTCTAAAAATCTCTGATTATTTCCAGGAATAAAGATTAGACTTCTTGATCTTCCCACAATTACCAGTATTTACAACTGGATATAAAAAAATTAAAGTTTTTGGGGAGTGGTTAATATCTTTCCTATTTGTTCGGCCCCAGCCATCATTACATGACCTTCCACCATATTTGAAAAAGGCAATGTAGTGGCAATAAGGGGCTTTATTTTATTTTTGCTTACCCAGTAAATTACCTGCTCTAATTCTGCTTTTGTCCCTTGAGTGGAACCAAGCAAGTTGGTACCTTTGAAGAATAAGAATCTCAAATCTAAGGTGGAATCATAGCCTGTTGTAGCTCCTGTAGCAACGAGTGTGCCTCCCATTTTTAACAGGCTAACTTCTTGAGGGAAAACGTTTTTTCCAATGTGCTCAAACACCACATCTACACCTTCTTTCTTGGTAATTTCTCTTACTTTTTTATTCCAATCCGCCTCTCTATGGTTTACAACGTTGTCTGCGCCAAGTTCCAGACATTTATCCATTTTTTGTTGATTTCCTGCTGTAGCAATGACATTACAATTATACAACTTTGCTATTTGAATACCTGCCATTCCTACACCACTTGTTCCACCCATTATCAATACCGTTTGACCTGGAATTATTCTTGCCCGTCCAACAAGCATGTGCCATGCTGTCATTCCTACCATTGAAATGGCCGCAGCATCCTCAAATGAGACATTTTCTGGTAGTTTTGCCACATTTACTTCTGGCAGGTGTGTGTATTGAGCAAAACCTCCCCACAGTGGACCTGTTTGAAATCCCCATATGTTTCTATCTTTACAATCATACTCTCTTCCTGCTGTACATTGTTCACATATTCTACAGCTCATATTAGAATGAGATACGACTCTGTCGCCAACCTTGAACTTTGATACATCCTCTCCTATCTCAACTACCGTTCCTGCAACATCACTTCCTGATATGTGAGGAAGCGGTGTTTTAACCGGCTCTCCCCATATTGCCCATAAGTCGTTATAATTATAAGATGCCGACTCAACTTTTATCAAAACTTCATTTGCTTTTATTTTTGGTACGTCGATGTCTTCAATTTTTACTACTTTAGTAGGATCTTTGTTATACTCTCTAAATACAGCTGCCTTCATGGGGAGAAGATATTTTAAAAGCTTAATATAGTTAACTCAAAACCAGAGGTTACTAAATAATAACCTTTAAAACCTAAACAAAAAATATAGAATTTATTACAAATCTTACGTTATCTTCTATTGATTTTAAAATCCCTTTTTGGTTGTTGAATTGTAGAAAGTATTTGTTTTAATTCATCGTCTGTTATTGCTCTGTTTAATCTTCCAGTAGTAGCTGCATTTAATAGGTAATTTTCAACAGCTGAAGCAAGTTCTGGCTTGACCATCTTCACATTCATAAGTCTTTGTCTTGCCTCGACATCCAATAACATAGATAGGGCTTTTTGCTTCATTGCCTCAGCTTCAGCCTGTTGCCTTCTAATTTCATCATCAGAAGGCTGATGAGATTGTGGGGGGGGCCCAGACATGCCAGATCCTCTATGCGTATCTTTCTAAATCTTTATTAAGTTTAGATATCTCTTTGAAAATTTCAGTGGCTAGTCTGTCAACTCTTTTCATACCTTCGCTTGATATTGATCTGCCTTTGCTCTTTTTTTCTACATATCCTGAAGCTTCTAATTGTTGTAAGGCATTTCTAATGATTGCGCCACCGGCATCTTTATGGTGATCTAAATTATATCCGATTCTTTTTCTTCCTCCATAATAACTTTTTAAATCCGATATTCCTATTGGGCCATGTAAGTACACCTTTCTTACTAAAGATGCACATCTGGTATACCACCAGTCTCTGTTTTGAGGAATTTTTTCTGCATGAGTACCGGTTTTTACATAACTGGCCCATTCTGGTGGATTTATTTTCTTATCTTTTTTAAGTTGATCTGATAATTTTGATATCAAGTCATCTGCTGGAACATCAAAAACCTTTGCCATTTAATATTACAAATTTCTTTCATTAATTTTCCCTTATAATCCTTATTCTTTATCTTGCTAGCTGCATACCCAAAAAAATAAAATATCAGGTTTGGTTGGGTTTTTCAATAATTTTTCTATAAGTGTGGCCACATAGTTTGCAGGTTATCCTTAATGCCTTTGTATTCGATCTACCTGTCCTAATGATTGAATCCCTACCTGGAATGATAAATTTTTTACAATGCTTACAAAAAAGAATCTTATATTCAAAAGGTATTTTTAGTTTATACTTTAGGATAATTTTTTTAGCAATTACAATATGGTGATCAGAGAATTCATCTCTTGAATATAGTGCTCTATCAATCAAAATCTTTACTCTTTGCATTGCTATTTGTTTTAATGCACTCTTCTTCATGACATACCTTTTTGTGATTGACTTGCTGTTTGTTGCATTATATATCTTTAAATAATGATTATTTCCCCTTAAATCCGTATCATTTGTTAAATTTGATCATAGCAGATACTTCTCTTGAAATTATACCTATCAATGTTTTCAAACATCAATCCCTTAAAAAAATCCGTAATAGTGGAAAAAAGCCAGAAGAAATCTTGTTAGACAGATCTCTCCACCATTTTGCTATGATGTCTGCTAAATTGGATGAGGATTATAAGAGGGGGAGGCCTGATATTCTTCACATTGCATTGCTTAATGCATTAGCTACGCCTCTATACATACAAAACCATCTTAGGGTGTTTATTCATACGTTTGATAACAACGTTATTTTAGTAGGGAAGAATGTGAGATTTCCCAAGTCTTATTTTCGATTCGAGGGTCTGATGTTAAATCTTTTTAGAGATAAGAAAATAGTTTCAGAAGACGGACAGTTGTTATTAGAACTTCGACCTAATACTAATTTTGGAGATCTACTAAAGGTGTTTGTTAAGCCTGAAATAGTTTTGGGTTTTTCAACTACTGGTACTTTTAAGCGCCTTGAATCGATAGGTGCTGATCTGGCCTCATATTCAAATGGATGTGTTGTTATAGGCGGCTTCCCAAAGGGACATTTTTCTAAAAACATTGAATCCTATTTTGACAAAAAGTTATCCGTCTCAGACATGGGATTAGAATCCCAGATAGTTATCTCTCGATTATTATATGAATTTGAAAAAAATATTCTAGTCTAAAAAAATTTTATGGGCTTATCTAGCCCTTCTGGCCATTGATGCGATTGCATAAACTAGACCGATCCCTAAACCGACTGCTAACGGTACCCAAACTCCAAAAGCTTCAGGGTTTATCACAACTTGTAAGAACTGCAACATTGAGGGTTATAGATCATGGATGTATATAAGGTTTGTATGCCTTGTAATTTGTTCTCAATACGACATTGTTGAACAGGAAGCAATCGATATATTACGCATTTATCTTGTAAACGGACATAATCTTTTTAGTTTACTTGCCAAATCGTGGATTCTAATTAGATATGTATATTTACTTTAAATTACCCTATCGAACTGATTTTATATATGAAGATGCAGAAAGAGCTGCGCAAATTTTGTCCAAAATGTAAAACTCATACTACTCAAGCTGTTTCTACTTATAAAAAGGGTAAAGATAGAAAAGGCGCTCAGGGTGCCAGGCGTCACGCAGAAGATAAAAAAGGCTATGGTGGCCAAAAATTCCCTGAATTAAAAAGGACTGCAAAGACTACTAAAAAAGTAACCCTGAGATATACTTGCAAAACTTGTCAAAGAAAGACGATGAAACAGGGGATGCGAATTAGGAAATTGGAGATCCAAGCTTAGTTGGAGTGAATGATTGTGAAAAAACATAACATTATGATCCCAAAACCTCGTAGTCACTTTGTAAAAGTTGAATGCGATTCATGCAAAAATATTAAAGTCCTGTATACTTTCAGTACAAAACCTATATCATGTCCGTCTTGTAATGCTGAACTATTGATAAATACCGGCGGCCAGGCTGAAATATTGGGCAATATTTTGGAAACTTTGGATTAATCATGCTTGATGATGGCAACAAACTTACAATCCAATAAATTTTTCTGCTTTTTTCAAGTCGCCAACAGTGTTTATGTTATAAACTAATTCCAGGTTATTCATTATCATTGGTACTTCTCTGATTTGGTCTATTTGCTCCAATGCTGTAATAGTATGAAAATCTAATACCGAAATCCCAGTGTAACAATAATCAACTTTACTAATTTCTGTTACGAAAGGTGAGGGAATGAAATTATTCTGAACAAACAAATTCTTGTCTACCACTATTGCGATACTGGGACTACTCTGATACAAATCTGTGATTTCGTCTATGGTTTTGGATGATATCAACGGAAGATCAATAGGTAAAAACAAAATTTTATTATTACCAAAATCTTGAATTCTATTTTTTTCTTTGTTTTCCTTATCTTTGAAGAATTGGAGTACTACTAGGTAATCATTTGAAAATCCGCTACCAGTTGTCTCTATCAATGTTATATCATTACTGTATCTACTTTTTAGGAAGTCTTTTGTTTTTTCTGTATTCTTACTCACTGCAGCATATATCTTGAATTTCTTTTTTGAATTCTGTACTGCATCTATCATATGTTCTATCAGTGATCTATTCTTTAATTCTAATAGTGGTTTTTCTACTTTGACTGTTGGATCTGTATTTAGTCTACTTCCTTTTCCTCCACACATTAGAACGCAACTAATCATTTCTCTTTTTTTGTCAATTTGATTTTGTTGATTTAACAACTAATAAAATTTGCTCCATAATCATGACACTCTTTCATTGAATTCCCAGTTAATTTTATTATTCTTACTATCTTGATATTTTTTCAGGTAACTAATAAATCCATCCATTTATTATATTTTTAATTCGTTAAATTTCCACTTCATGCATATCCTTATTCGATGGATTGTAGTTGATCTAAATATTACTATCTACATATGCTTTCCTGTATTAGATTTAATAAAATAAATATTGGCTAGAGTTTTATTCTCTTATTTTATTTATAGAATCCGCCTGTATTTTGATCTGCAAAAAAAATTTCAAATTTTCATGACAAAGATAAGAGTGAACACAGTCTTACTAGCTCATTTGTCGCTCCCATTACATCTCCAGTAATTCCTCCGAAGTTCTTTTTTGAAATATAAATGACTATAAAGCAACAAATAATTCCTACAATAAATATTTGTAATCCAATTACACTCATATTTGAAATGAAAACGATCAAAACTATCAAAACTATAGTAATTATTGTTGCTATTGCTATTTTCTTTTTTGATTTCATATTTTTTGTAAACAATGAACTATATCCGTCCCAAGCTGATTCACAATAATGCGATTGCAATACCATAGAATATTTCGACATGATTTCAGAGAGAATTATTGCAACCATTAATCTATCCAAACTTGTGATTGAAGAAATTGCTATTACCATTCCAATAACATATCCTGAAATCGCTACGGTTCCAGCTGCTCCAATTCTTGGGTCATGCATTACGTTGTATTTCTTTTCTTTGTTTCCTCTTACCATGATACCATCGGCAAAATCTGCGAGGGCGTCAGTATGATGGATGCCTGTTAAGACTATTATAAATATTGTTACTATGAATGCCGATACAAATTGATTAAATAAATAAAAGGAAATTAATACCACAGGAATAGTTAAAAGTCCTATTAATAGTCCAATAAAAGGGAACAGGAACATTTTTTTTGAAATATTATCTAAACTGTCACTCTTACCAAATTTTCCTATCGGTATTATTGTTAAAAATGATATGATTTCTAGGATGCTCTTAAATACCAAATAATATTGTCCACCAATCAAAATAGTTCAAAATCATGATAATAGGAATTAAAAAACTGAATATAAATATCAGTGTCGCTATCTTGGTTATTTTTATTGATGTTTTGCATTTTTGGATAGTAAGTTGTTCTTTCATATCTCCTAATTTATAATGATCAATCTTCTCTAACTGAATATTCAATCCTCCAGCCATAATTGACATAGGTACACCTGCATTGAAACTTTCGGTATTTTGGTAGTCTCTTTTACATATTTTAATGGAGTTTTTCCAATCTTGCCCGGAAACCATCATGGAGACGATCAAAAAAACCGGTGATAATCGTGCAGGTATGGCATTTATTATGGTATCAAGTTTAGCTGACATCCATCCCACTTTATTATGATATTCATCCTTGTAACCGATCATGGAATCTAATGTGTTAATGGTTCTATACATCATAGAACCTGGAACGCTCAAAAGACCATAATAGAATAGGGGCGAGAGTATACCATCGACAAAGCTTTCAGCTACACATTCGATACAAGCTGATATAATTCGGGCCTCTGATAGATTTTGTGTGTCTCTGCTGACAATTTTTGATAAATTTCTGCGGGCTTCATCCAAATTATTTCTGTCCAATTCCACCAAGATCTCTTTGATATGATGGTCCATAGCTCTTATCGAAAATGTTGTTTTTAACAATGTTGCCGACACTATGACAAAAAAAATGGTACCCAGCAAAAAAAGTGATTGCATGCTAACGTAATAAACTACCAAACTAACCGTGGCTGTTAATCCTATTGCTAATATCGATCCCATTACCTTTTCAAAATTGTCTTTATCTTTCCTATATCTGGAAGCATTCTTTATCATTTTAGTAAAGAAGTTTATAATTCTGCCAATCATTACAACAGGGTGTATCCTATTTGGTGGTTCGCCTAAGATGATGTCTATCAAAATCGCAACAAATATGATTGATATGATTTCTGTTACGATTTCAAGGGGCATGGCTTGATTCTTTTATCCAATTATTTTTTTTAGGATATGATCCATGTTGATTGATGATTCTACTTTTTCTGCAAACCTACTAATCTCTTTGTCTATGTCTATGTCTGACTGGTCTGTCGCCTCTTGATGATCGTTTGTCTTGTCGTTTTTCTTGATTGACTGTGGATATGTTCTCTTGTTTTTGTTTTCCCTTTCTCTTTCCCTTTCCTTCTGACCTTGCCTTATTTCATTGTCATTGCTATCTCTGTCAAGGGAGTCCTCTTTAGGTATATTGTGATCTATTTTAGGAATGATACCTAAAAATGGTTTTGATATTTTTGACTCGATCTTTTTTATTGCGGGGAATAATATTGTATTGTCTCCACGAAATTTGTTAATAATAATTCCTTTTACTAATCGTTGATGTGATGGATTTAGCAGCATCATTGTTCCTAAAATGCTAGCAAAACATCCTCCACGCTCAATATCTGAAACCAAGATTACTGGTGCATTTACTTTTTTTGCAAAAATCATGTTGGCAACGTCATATTTTTGTATATTTATTTCAGCAGGTGAGCCTGCTCCTTCCAATATTATTATTTCGTATTTCCTTCTTAATTCTCCAAATGCGTCTAAAGCTATTCTCAAACCTTTATCGAGAACAAAATCTGAATAGTAATCTTTAGCTTCCATTACCGACAAGAATTCACCGTTTGTATATATTCTGCTCTTGCTGTTACCTATGGGTTTTAATAATATTGGATTCATGTTAGAGTCAGGAGTTGCTCTACATGCCAGAGCTTGAATCGCTTGAGCATTTGCTATCACTTTATCTGTATTTTCTATTTTATATGTAAATGAGGACATGTTTTGGGACTTGAAGGGAGCTACTTTGAATCCCTTGTTGGTCAAAATTCTGCACAGTGCAGTAACAAGCATACTTTTGCCAGCTCCCGAAGACGTCCCCTGAATCATTAACAGCCTTGATTTCAAATTGCTTCTTCCAACGATTCTAAAAGGACATTATTCTCTTTTGGAGTTTTGATGGCTACTCTAATAAATTTGTCATTCATACTTCTAAAACTCTTGCAATCTCTCACGAGGATTCCGTTCTTTGTTAATAATTTGCTGGTTAGTTCTGTGGATGTTTTCTCATTTAGTATTTCAACCAAGTAAAAATTGACATCAGTTGAGATCGCCCTTATTTTTCTGTTTTTTTTAATTAATTTGAAAACTCTTTTCTTTTCATAAATGTTGTTTTTCCTTGCGGCTTTAATGTAAGATTTGTCTTTTAGTGCTTCTATGGCTGCAATCTGGGCTAACCCATTTACATTCCAGCTAATCAAGTTGTTATTTAATTTTTGAATATTCTCTTTGGTTGATAGCGCATAGCCTACTCTTAAACCTGCTAGGCCGAATGTTTTTGTAAGCGATCTCAAGATCACCAAATTATTGGAATCTCTTATTTGATTAATAAAATAGTTATTGTCTTTTTCCTTTTTGATATCGGTAAATTCGATGAAGGATTCATCTAAAAGGATGTGGATCTTTTTATCAATCTTTTCTAGTATTTCTAATATTTCTTTTCTGAAAAATTTTCCTGTAGGATTATTTGGATTACATAAGAATACTGATCCTATTTCATTGTCCGGATTATTTGTTAGCTTTACAATGGAATCTGAATCAATTTGAAAGTTATTGTCAAGAGGTGGTACAAAAACTAATTTTGATTTCCTGCGTTTTGCAGCAAGCTCATATTCACAAAAGGTGGGTGTTGGAATCAGTGTTTTTTTTCGGGTAAAGGCAGCGGCGAAATAATGTATTAATTCTGTAGCGCCATTTCCCGTTATTAAATTCTCATTTGCATCAAGATCGATTTCACTATCGATATATTCTATTATCTTTTTTTTCAATTCAGAGCATTTTGGATCTGGATAAAAATAGGCGAGTTTAATGTTTGCTTTTAATTTTTCAGAAACTTCCTTGGAAATTCCAAGAGGATTTATGTTTGAACTAAAATCTATTTTTATATTCTCTTGATTATTTACAGAATAGATTCCACCATGAGCACAATGTTGTAAAGTCGTTTCAATCAGATGATTTCTTATTTTTTTTTTTGGGATGAAAAGATCTTTTCACCTATTGTATAATAGTCTTAGTTTTTTTACGTTTTAAAAAGGATTATTAATTGTTTTATTTCTAACCATTTCAATATGTTAAAAGTAGCGTTAATCGGTTCAACTGGTGCTGTTGGTCAGGAATTTGTAGTTGCACTTGACAAGCATCCTTGGTTTAATTTAACTCATATTGTCTCTTCTGAAAGATCGGCTGGCAAAAAATATGTGGACGCAATCAGAGATCCTCAGTCAGGTATACTAAAGTGGCATAATCGAGAACAAATCCCAGAATATGTTAGAGACAAGACCATATCTAAATTTGACGACATAAATCCAAAGGATTTTGATTTGATTTTTACTGCACTGGAATCTGATGACGCACAAATAATCGAACCAAAGTTAGCAGCTCATGTTCCTGTTATTAGTACAGCTGCTGCTTTCAGATATGAAAACGATGTTCCAATTTTGATTCCTGGAATCAATGATGACCACACTGATCTTTTAAAAAAGCAGCAGGAGGAGCGTCAATGGAAAGGCTTTATCGCCCCGATGCCCAATTGCACTACTACTGGGCTCGCTATTACTCTAAAACCTTTGATAGATAGCTTTGGAGTGAAAAGTGTTTTTATGACCTCAATGCAAGCATTGTCTGGAGCAGGTAGGTCCCCTGGTGTTATTGCTTTGGATATATTAGACAATGTCATTCCATACATTCCTAAAGAGGAAGAAAAAGTACAAATAGAAACCAAAAAAATATTGGGCAAATATGATAATGAATCTAAAGAAATCTCTGTTAATGATGTAAAGGTCAGTTGCACCTGTACTAGGGTACCAGTGTCTGATGGTCATACCGAGGTGGTCTTTGTAGAGACAATCGAGAATGCAGACCCATCGTCAGTTAAAAAGAAAATGATGGAATTTTCTGACAATGTATCAATAAAGAGACTTCCTACTGCTCCACGAGAATACATTGTAGTCAATGATGATCCTACAAGACCTCAGCCACGAGTAGACCGAGAAATCAATGATGGTATGACCACAGTGGTTGGTAGATTGCGAAAGGATTCCGTGTTTGACAATGGAATAAAGTACGTTTTATTGACTCACAATGAAAAAATGGGTTCAGCAAAAGGAGCAGTATTACTGGCAGAGTTGTTCAAAACAAAAAAAATTATATAAATTTTTTTAAAAATAAACAAACTTTATAACAAAAACAAAAATTATACATTTATTAACCACGAAAAAATAGTATATTTTGAAAATTATGGGAAGAATTGACGATCTTGATCTCAAAATATTAAGCGAGTTGTCAAAAGATGCAAGCATATCGGTTCCCAGGCTTTCAAAAAAAATCAATATCAATTCCTCTGTGGTCTATAGCAGAATCAAGCGACTTGTCAAGAGAGGTTTGATTAAGAAATTCACAATTGTAATAAATGATGAAGCCTTAGGTTTTAACGTTAAAGCATTAACTGGAATTACTATGGATTCTAAATTAAGGGATAATGTGCTTGGAGAGCTTTTTAAGATTCCCGAGGTCAGAGAAGTTGCCGAAGTTACCGGAAGATTTGACGTGCTGGTAACCATGACTGCTCGTTCTCTAGATGAAATGCATCAAATCATATCTGAGAAAGTGGGAAGGATCGAGGGAGTACAGAAAACTGAAACATTTATCGAGATGAGAAAGACTTCACGAGAAATAATATCAAATTCTGTACCTAAGTAAAAAAATTCTCTCAAGATATAAATAACTATTTTATTTATAATATGGTGGTAGGTTAATAGACTATTTGGTTTTAGAGATGAAGACAGTTGGTAACCAAGTTAAAAATTATTACGAGCTGACAAAACCAAAAATTTGGTATCTACTTGTTTTCACAGCTATAGGTGCTGCGGTATCAGCAACCTGGTTATTTGACGTTCAGGTCAGTTGGCTGACTTGGGCTTTATTGTTCTTTGCAATAGCTGCAGGCTCTGCAGCTGCGGATACACTTACGGGATATAACGATAGAGACATTGACGCGATAATGGAGAGAACAAAAGGTCGTCCGATTCCCTCAGGAAGAATTTCCCCACGTAATGCTTTAGTTTTTGGGCTCATTTTAGCAGGGGTTTCTCTAGTTTGTTCTTGGTTCATAAACATATGGGCATTTGGGTTAATGGCATTTGGCTTGTTTGATAACATCATAGTATACAGTAAATGGCTAAAACGAACCAGTCAATCTAATATTATATTGGGTGGATTTTCTGGCGGTGCCCCAGCATTGATTGGCTATATAGCAATAACATTTCAACATGTGGAAATAGGTATTGCAATGGCCGGCCTTGTCTTTTTCTGGATTCCTACACACATCTGGAGTTTGGCATTACACGTAAAAGAGGATTACAAAAAGGCCAATGTCCCGATGCTTCCTGTCGTATCAAGCGAGTCTAAATCTGTGAGAATAATAGCACTAACAACTTTGATGATGGTTGTATTTAGTGTACTGCCATTTTTCTTTAATCTATTTGGTTTGATATATCTTTTGACTGCTACCGTATTTGGTATTGTGATGATAATTTTGTCTGTGTGGTTATTGCTAAAACCAAGTGAAAAAACTTCTTGGTTGGTATTTAAATTTAGCAGTCCATATTTGGCGGCATTATTTATTGCTTTTATGGTAGATGCGTTCTTTCACTAGAATGCTTTCTTATTTTTTTCCAACTCGCAACAAATCAACTCTGGATGGATGTTTGCTCATCTTTTTTGAAATTCATCTAGTCTTTTTACCTTCAAGTCGAACTTTTCTTTGAATTTGGGAATATTGATTATGAACCTTTCATGCTTTCCCTCCCCTATCTGTTCTAAATTGTCTTCTGTAGATACTTTGAACTGAACTCTTCTTCCATCCACTCCTATGATTTCGGCTTTCAGAATTATCTCCGCCCCTACAGGAGTTGCAGCAGTATGATTAATGTCTACAACGGTACCTACCGAATCCCATTCTGAATCAACCTTTAGAAATTGTTCTTTTAATAATAGTCTACAGGTTTCTTCCATTTCTGATATCATAGACGGTGTCGAGAAAACATTTTCACCTTCCCAAAGAAAACTGGTAGTCTGATTGTGGTTAACTTTAATTCTCCTTTCATTTTTGGATCCTAATTTGATTTCAAAATCCATAAGAATTATTCTGTTTGCTCTGATAAATTATTTGTTGGTCTTGATATCCCATTTTTTGGCATTTTATTTGTGAAACCTATAAAAGGGGCTTATCGAAAAATTGTACCATTCTATTAAGGTGATATGAGAACATGGCTTCAATTCAACAAACAGCTGGTGGTATGCCAGTATTAATATTAAAAGAAGGAACTAAAGAAAATAAAGGCAGAGAGGCACAAAAAAATAACATTTCTGCAGCAAAGTTAGTAGCGGAAATTGTAAGATCTAGTTTAGGACCACGTGGCATGGATAAAATGCTAGTGGATTCTTTGGGTGATGTCACTATTACCAACGACGGTGCAACTATTTTGAAAGAGATAGATGTTCAACATCCTGCAGCTAAAATAATGGTAGAGGTAGCAAAATCTGTCGATAATGAAGTCGGTGATGGGACTACCTCCTCTGTAATTTTTACGGGAGCGCTTTTAGAAAAAGCAGAACAATTGATAAGCAAGGATGTTCATCCATCTGCAATTGTAGATGGCTATACTGCAGCTTCTGAGCAAGCATTAGTCATCCTAAATAAAATAGGAATAAAAGTTAATGTCAATGACAAGGATCTTCTTATTAAAATTGCAAAAACCAGTATGGAATCTAAATTGGTATCTGATGATAGTCCAATATTGAGTGAAATTGTGGTAAGTGCTGCCAAACAAGTTGCAGAAAAAAATACCTCAGGTGACGGTTTACGAGTGGATTTAGACAATATCAAGGTTGAGAAGAAAGCAGGAGGTTCAATACGCGATACATCATTCATCCAAGGAATTGTTTTAGATAAGGAAATAGTTCATGCTGGGATGCCAAAGAGAGTCGACAACGCAAAGATTGCCCTCATAAATTCTGCTCTTGAAATCGAAAAAACAGAAATGAGCGCAGAAATTAGAATCAGTGAGCCCCAACAAATGCAAATGTTCTTAGAAGAAGAAAATAGGATGCTCAAGGATATGGTTGACAAGATAAAATCAGTTGGAGCTAACGTCGTATTATGTCAAAAGGGAATTGATGATATTGCACAACATTATTTGGCTAAGGCAAACGTACTGGCAGTAAGGCGAGTAAAAGAAAGCGATATGTTCAAACTTTCAAAGGCTACAGGTGCAAGACTGGTAAACAATCTAGATGACTTGAGTGAAAGTGATTTAGGCATCGCTAATTTAGTTGAAGAAAGAAAAGTTGAAACTGACAAGTGGGTGTTCATAGAAGGATGCAAAAATCCAAAAGCAGTAACTATTCTTGTACGTGGTGGGTCACAAAGAGTAGTTGATGAAGCTGATAGATCTTTACATGATGCATTGATGGTTATGAAGGATGTGTTGGAAAAACCATCCATAGTTGCAGGCGGTGGCTCACCTGAAGCATACATAGCCAATGAGTTAAGACAATGGTCTAGCAGTCTTGAAGGTCGATCACAATTAGCCGCTCAGAAATTTGCTGAAGCATTAGAAGTAATACCTTTAACCCTTGCAGAGAATGCTGGTATGGATCCTATTGATACCATGGCTGATTTGAAGGCAAAACAATCAAAGGGATCCAAATGGATTGGTATCAATGTAAAGACCACCACTGTCTCAGATATTTATAAAAATAATATACTCGAACCAACTGTAATTAAAGAACAAATTATAAAGTCAGCTACTGAAACCGCTTGCATGCTATTGAGAATTGATGACGTAATTGCAGCCACAAAGTCTAGAATGCCCGCTGGTCCACCTGGTGGCATGGGCGGCATGGGCGGCATGGGCGGCATGGGCGGCATGGGCGGCATGGGCGGCATGGATATGGACTAATCCATTCCATTCTGTTCCATCTGCCTATATTACAAAAAAGATTAATTATTTTTTTTTGAATATGTCCGTCGCTTTATTTTATTTATTTCTCAGGTCTTTCTGATACCATTATATTTATCAACATTCAAAATTCATACCGTGAATCCTTGGACTATTGTATCCTCTTCTCCTATCCTCAATTCTCCTAACCTATTTCCTTGCTCTCCCTCATCATCGTTTTATCATTTGTCTTTTTCATCAAAATCTTTAGAAAGAATTTTTTCTTCAACGGATAATGATTCTTTTCTACGTCCCGACCACAATCAAAACCCTCATAAAGAAAACACAAAACCGCCTGACAAAATGGTTAAAGAAGAAAATCGCAAGACTATGACAAGTCAGATTTTTGGGAATTCCCATACTCATAATATACTCAGAAATCTACTTGTCAAACTTTTAGATATTAAGAAAGATGGGAATCATCAACCTCAGGTTACCATTTTGCCCGATTTTTTTGTAGATAGGATTATCGAAGTATCGGACTATTCTCTTTTTATGAATGATATTCAAAAAAAGATTGTTGCAAGAGGTGGAAGTATGCGAGGGTATTCTAGTTTAGATATCAAAGGTGGTAACGCAGTTAATATGGCATATAGTCTAGCAAAACTCAATATTCATGTAGAGCTATTTACCATAGCAGATAAAATTGGTTCTGCTATCTTACAATCTGTATTTTTGCCCTTTAAAAAAAATGTGAATCTTCATATCATAAAAGGAAAACATGGATTATCAACAGTATTTGAATTTTCAAAATCAACCACTTCCTCCTCCTCCTCCACTTCCTCCTCCTCCTCCTCCACTCCCTCAAACGTGATGGTAAGTGATGTAGGAGATAACGACAATTTTGGTCCAGAACTTATTGAATCACAAGAAGTGAATATGATCTTGCAATCTTCAGATGCTGTGATAATGACAAATTGGGCGTCAAATCTAAGAGGAACCGACTTATTGGACTATGTCTTTACAAATTCCCCTAGATCAGTTCATTTTCTGGATCCTGCTGATATTGAGAGGAGATGTTTTGAATTCATTAATGTACTAGAAAATCGTTCCAATTTAGTAGATTTTCTAAGTATTAATGAAAATGAATATAATCTGATAATTAAGGCATTAGAGAGCATAATGGGTCAAAAAAATAGTAATCTTTTGGTCTTTGATAGCAACTTATACCCTGATAATACCAGTGCCTTTTGCGAATCAGCAAAGTTGCTTTCTAATTTTATTAATTTAACAGTATGTATACATACAACAAGGGGATCTGCAATATCTGATGGTCATGAATCGTTATTTGTAGATTCGATTGTTCCATCCAAAATTGATATTGTAAGTGGAGCAGGAGATTCATGGGATGCCGGTTTCATTTTTGGACACTTGTATGGATTCACAACTATAGAGAAAATTTGTTTTGCAAATTTATTATCCTCACTCCATGTAGGAAATCTATTTGGTGACAACCCTTCTTTATCTGAAATTATTGATTTTATCAAAACTAGTTATTTTTAAATACATTTTCATTGCCAAGAGCAAAATAATAGAGAAATATTGCTGTAACAGTTTTACAGTCTATAATTGTTCCATCATAGCAATATTTTATGGCATCATTTAATTTAACAACAAAGCTAGTAATATTTTCATCCTCATCCATTTTTTTTGGGTCGTCCAGTTTAGACATGTTTTCTGCAACGAAAAAATGCATTAATTCGGTATCATAACTTGGTGCCAAAAAACACCGAGTAAGCGGTTTTAGCTCCCCTAAATATCCTGTTTCTTCTGCTAACTCCCTTCTTGCTGCTTCATAGGGTATTTCATTATTTTCAATCTTGCCTGCAGGTATTTCAATTAAAGATTTGTTTACGGCATGTCTGAATTGCTTAATTAACAAAATCTCTTTTTTATTTACGATGGGTATTATTCCGACAGAAGGACTATGCTCAACTACCTCCTTTCTAAAGACTTTTCCATTGTAGTTGAACGTATCTATTCTTAATCTTACAGGACCTTCATGGACCACTTTTTTGCTTATGACGCTATATCCTTCTTTAGACATTCTCATTAAAAGTAATTTTTGACCAATATTTACTAATTGCGTCTATATGGTGTTGTTGGTCACCACATTTCGTTTTCCTATTCTTTCTTTTTGTTTGTATTGTGTCAATTATCATCCTATTTTTTTTGCGTGATTTGATGAGAAACAAAAAAATTAATCTCCGATAGAATTTCAATTATTAAACGGGTTATGAACTATGAATGATCAAACTGCTAAAAGAAACTTCGATTTAGGTATTGATAAGCAAACTGTTATGACTTTGGGCTCACATTGCTCGTTACAGGTATTAAAAGGAGCAAAAGACGAGGGTCTTAATACCTTGTTAGTATGTGAAGAAAAACGATTTGATATGTACAAAAGGTTCAAATTTATTGACAATATTGTATCGATCAAAAATTTTAAAGAAATCATAAATAAGAATTTCCAAGATGAACTAATTGAAAAGTATAGTCCAATCTTGATCCCTCATGGAACCTTGATTTCTACATTAAATATGGATGAACTGGAGAGTATTAGAATACCTATATTTGGTAATAAATGGATCCTAAGATGGGAATCAGACAGGATGCTAAAGCAGCAATTAATGGACGAATCAAAGTTGCCATCTCCGACTCAAATACCCTCCAAGAATGAAATTGATGGCTTGTGTATAGTGAAATTGCATGGAGCAGCTGGAGGAAAAGGATATTTCCTGGTTACTGATAAAAAGGGATTCGAAGAACAAGCACAAAAACTCATAAAATCACGAGTAATAGGATCCGAGGAAAATCTGTTTATACAAAAATATGCTAACGGAGTCCCCGTTTATTTACAATACTTTTATTCACCTATCACCAATGAGCTTGAGTTATTGGGGATAGACAGACGTTATGAAACTGATATAGATGCGATAGGGCGTATCCCATCAAAGTTTCAAATATCTTCTAACATTGAGCCGTCTTATACTGTTGTAGGAAATATA
>Ga0310892_10000111_pt1 | contig 19297 bp, 18 predicted proteins | sample C0D1metaG_FD_203747 | JGI IMG/M metagenome (GOLD analysis project Ga0310892, IMG submission 203747) | Lab incubated soil microbial communities from West Virginia University Organic Research Farm, Morgantown, WV, United States - C8D2 | ecosystem: Environmental > Terrestrial > Soil > Agricultural...
TTATTTTTATTAACCATGTTAACAAATTATTTTAATAAGTGTTTTTGTTAAATAATTAACAATTAATTTGTTAAGGTCCAAAAAAACTGCAAGCCTATTTCTACTAACTACTTTGATAGCATCGCTTTCCATCATTTTTACTTTTGCCGGATTTGATCCTTCATTAAAGGCCAATTTAGTATTTGCTCAAACCCTTGATTCTAATGCCATCCAGATTATAGGTACTTCATCTTTTATAGATGATTTGGGAAATTTTCATGTCATAGGTGAAGTAAATAATACTGCATTTGATCCTCAAACGGATATTGTAATTACCACTATTTTATCCAATACGACAAACAAGACTATAGTAGGAAATCATTCTGCATTCACATCGATAGGAACCTTGAGACATGGTGAATCCTCTCCATTTGACATATTGGTACAGGACCCTCAAATAGTAGGAAAGTTTAACTTTATTGAGTTCTCCACTAGTTCTCGACCTACGACAGAAAAACCTGCAAACCTAATTATTAATGGCAGCAGTGTATTCTTAGACAATGTTGGTAATCCTCATATCACCGGTAATATAATAAACCAAGGACCATTCCCAGAACAATTCTTGAATCTTGTTGCAACATTTTATGACAACTCTAGTCTTGGTATAGTTGGAACTCAAAGTTTTGGATTAAATGTTGCTAATTTGTCTCAGAATCAAGTGGCTCCATTTGATATTACCATTACAGACAATAAAACTAAATCTCAAGGTGCATTCTACTCACTATATGTTAAATCTGACCAAAGCTCTATGAGTTTGCCTTTTAGTTCAAAATCGTCATTTGTTTCAACTGGAGGTTCTTTTAGTGGTGCTAATGTTTTGAGTAATACTTCATCTTCAAGTAGTAGCGTTGGATTGCCAAGTAATGATAACAGTAACAATGATTTAAGTAATCCTAGGAATGATTCTGATAATGATAATCAAAATAATAATGACAATGATGATCAACGCGGGGAAAAGAAAACAGATGATAATGGGAATCCATATTATAACGATAAAAATTGCAGTGAGAAACCTGGCTCTTCTGGAGGAAATTCTTCTGAATGCCAGGATGCAGAAAATGAAGAACAAAGTGAGCAAGAAGATGAAGATTCTTCAGAAAAGGATCAAGGTCCTCCATCTAACTCAGATTCTACAGGAGATAACAATGGAGAAGATAGTGACGCTGGTAATGAAAGCGATGACGATAAAAACACAGATAGCAATGAGGAGAATGGCAGTGGCGATGATGGTGGTAACAACTAGATAGTTGCTTCCAAATTACTACAAACCTACCTTTTGTTTATTTATGCTGTCTCAAATAATCATGATAAAGTCGATTGGACCCTTTTTTTCGTCAACGTGAACCAATCAACCTAGAAAATATGGAAAAAGATTGATGCATTTATTTGGTCGATAAAGATAAAAGAAGAAATTACCCTCTTGGATCATACGTGGTTTCTAAAAAATGGCTCTCATGGTTGAAAGGCAATGATAAAATAATCATCGAGATGTTGGAAAAACAATCAGCTAATTTAGTAGATGCAACAACATCATTGGTTGAAATCATACTAGAAAGTCAGGAAAAAAACTTTAGCAAAGGAAAGATATCCAAAATCAAGGATTTAGAACACGAAGGTGATAATATAACCCATAATTTATTTACTACTTTATCTCAAACATTTGTAACTCCATTAGATCGGGAGGATATTGCTGGCCTTGCTAGTGCAATAGACGAGGTGTTGGATTATACAGATGGTATAGCAGATAGGTTTTTGCTGTTTAATATTCAAAGACCTACTTCTATTATGATCGACCTTTCTAAGATTCTTCTTGGTGCAAGCCGAGAAATACATTTTGTTACCAAAACATTACATAATATGAAGAATGCTTTTGAATTGCTACCTCATTGTCATAATATCAAAAAATATGAGCAACAAGCGGATAAATTGTACAGAAGAGCAATTGCTGAATTATTTGAAACCAACACTGATGCTATTGAAGTAATAAAATTAAAAGAAATATACGAAAATTTCGAATCTTCATTAGACAAATGTCAAGATGTAGCTGATATAATAGAAGACATAGTCCTTAAATATGGATAGTATGTCTGTGCATGTTAGTTTGGGTAATATTTAGAATTGTGTAATTGTTGGATAGAAAGATATAGTCTCTTTAATAACTTGAATATTTAACCATGGAGGAGAATTTGATGTATATCACCATCGGGGCAATATCTTCAGCCCTTTTGTTTGATTTCGTAAATGGTTTTCATGATTCAGCAAATGCAATTGCAACAGTGGTTGGAACTAGAACTCTGAAACCATTACATGCGGTGACCATGGCATCAATTACTAACTTCATAGGACCGTTTATTTTTGGAACTGCTGTGGCTGCAACTGTTGGGAAAGGAATAATTCAGCCAGAATTTGCTACTACTGAAGTAATATTGGCTGGTTTAATTGGAGCTATTGTATGGAATTTAATTACTTGGTATTTTGGTTTGCCTTCTTCTAGTAGCCATGCATTGATTGGAGGTTTAATTGGATCCGCATTAATTTCTGGAGGGATTCAAGCCATAGTATTTGAAGGATTAGAAAAAACTATTGTTTTCATGGTTGCCTCCCCAGCCTTGGGATTTTTCATGGCATTTATTCTTGCTATACTCTTGGTGTATTTTCTAAAAAGGAAAAAACCCCGATCAATCAATAAGGTGTTTGGCAAATTACAAATATGTTCATCAATTTTTTTTTCGTTGACTCATGGTGCTAACGATGGACAAAAAACGATGGGTGTAATAACAGCATTGTTGATAGCTGGAGGTTTTTTGGAGTCGACTGAATTTGTTGTACCTATTTGGGTTATATTGAGTGCGGCAATTGCGATAGGATTAGGCACCTTTTTTGGTGGATGGCGAATTGTAAAAACTATGGCATTTAAGCTTACAGATTTAAAACCCTATCAGGGATTCTGTGCAGAAACTGGGGGTGGAGTGATTCTTGCAGCTATGGCTTGGCTTGGAATACCCGTCAGCACAACACAAGCTATTTCTGGAGCAATAATGGGGGTGGGAGCGACTCGTAGGCTTTCTGCCGTGCGATGGGGTGTAGGCAAGAGAATTATTTATGCATGGATAATAACCATACCTGCTAGTGCTGCTATTGCTGCCTTAGTTTTCGTAGTTTTTAGCTTTTTTACATATATGTTATAAATATTCAACGCAGGATCAAAAAACCCTTCTTATATTATTTAATGAAATTGCAATGATTGAAATTTTATTCTTTTCTCAAATCTTCAGGAGAATATTTTGTTAGTTTATGACTTAATTATCTTACCGGTGCATCGCTCATAGAAATATGAGGTGGAATCATCTAAAAATGAAATTGTGGATCAATCTCTGATTTGGTGCGAACTGAGTAACTGTAGACTATCAAGCATAGACGTTTATTATTGTTATTAATTATTACCAACATTTGTTTTTTTTATTGTTTCATAACTTTGCTAATAATAGAAAACATTCTTTTTTAGATATGCAGATTGATTCTATTGCTAGGATGTTGTGTTTAAGAAAAACAAACCTTGGCGTTTGGTCTGTTCGCAATATGTATTAGTAACGTGCATCTACTGGGCTTAGTTGCCAAAAGATGGATCTATTAATGAGATATATCATTATAAAGTTACAACGACTGCTAACTTGGAGCTAATGCCAGACATTATTTTGAATGGTAATTCCAGATGCCTTTTTCTTATCAATCTTTTTACATTGGATTTCTAAGGCCTTTTTACAATCTTTCAATAAAACACACTTCAATGAATCTCATGCTGATAGACAGACAACAATACTTTTATTCCCTTGTTAACTTATAAATTATAATTTTATAGAACCTTAATGAGTCAGGTGAAAAAATCCCTGACGGATATCATTCTATAACCCCATATTTGATAGTAAATAATGGATCAGAAGCAATTGAGTATTACAAAAAAATATTCGGAGCAAAAGAACATGGCCGGATGATGACTCCAGATGGGAAAAGAATAGCCCTGCAGAAATTGAGATTGGTAATTCCAAATTAATGTTGGCAGAAGAATTTCCAGAAATGAATTCTCTTTCGCCAAAGACCATAGGTGGTAGTCCTGTGGGATTGTTTTTGTATGTAGACGACGTTGATAAAATCGTTAACCAAGCAGTAGCCGAGGGAGCAAAGGTGTTGATGGAAGTTGAAGATCAGTTCTGGGGAGATAGATATGGTAGCATAGAAGATCCATTTGGCCACCGATGGTCAATATCTACTCATATAAAGGATCTAACTGAAGAGGAACTAAAAAAAGCAGCAGAAGATGCCTTCGCAAAATGTCTGAAAATAAACCAAATTAATTTTTTCATTCCAATCCCTGAGACTCCCATTATGCAAAACTGATAATGATATCCTATCTCTTGATAGGTAACTAAAAATGCTGTGTAAAAATTCGTAATCTTCAAACCTGGTATAAGTACTTGGCATAGCTTATTTGCGATATGATATTCACTTTGTTTACAATTCAACTCCGCATGAAAAAGTAATGATTGAGTTAGAACCTGATTTGAGATTTAGAATCTATCTCAATATTCGTGACAACAAGATATTACTAACCTAATGGGATTCATGTGTTTTCTACAAGTTGAAAAATATATTATTAAGAAATGAATTAAGTGATTACATTCTTCCTAGTCATATAATATGAATATTTAACATATACATTTTCATACTCATTTATTTAGCATTATTTTTATTGTTTGAATGCTAAAGCATGTCTGAAGAATATGGTCCGTGAACAAGAAAATGCCTTCCAACAGCCAACGAATAAAGAGGATCAATCTGATCTAGACATACTTTTCAAGTACTTTATAAGATGTGATGCATGTTCATGGAGCACCGCCTTTTATGAAGCGTCTGGAAATATTCAGCTAAATACTGCAAAATTACTTTGCCCGACATGTTTCAAAAAGGAAGTAAGATGGTGGAAAGTCCCATTTTAAATATTTTCTAAATAGATTTTTGAATACTGTACACAATATCACAATAAAAGCTGTTTTCAAGGCACAATATACAATTTGTATCTTTGGAGGAAAAATAATATATCATAATGGTAATTCAGATCGGAATTGCTGAAAGACTATCAATGTTCAGATAGCAACGCTTAACACTGAGCATGCACAATGTACACGATGAATCTCAAGGGAAGAAAAGGGGATAGAAATTCCATGGTTACATGTAATTTATGCCATGGCGGATTAAGTATATGGACAGAAGCAGATCTAAAAATGCATGACAAAATATGGCATCAGAAAAACTCAATCAATTATTTTATTAGGCACAAAAAAGTTAATTAAACTGGATTAATTTTTTTCTTATGGTTTAAAGAACCTTTTACAAAATTATCAACTTAATGATCCTGGTTTGATGTCCTAAACATATAGAAAGGATATGGTATTCAAATTTAATGGAACTTTAAAAATCTACCTTATCTTGTCTATAGGACCTGGCTGGGAATATTGTCCATATTGATTGTAGAAAATCGAATACATACACGTACTTTTGTTATTATCCTATCTATCTCTTTTTTTGGGAAAAACACTTTCATTTAATTAAAGTTTAGGTAACAAAGACATGAATTTCTAGATAAAGGTGATGATAAGACCTGCGGAGTAATAAAGGCATCAATAGGTGTCTCGTAACCCTCCATGTTTTTGTATTGTGATATACAAGTCACTACTGACTCTATCATCACAATACTTATCACATGAATGTAGCCTTTATTACTCCACACTGGTAGGTATTCGTTCAATTGAAAGAGTGATCCTCTTCCATGAATTGGTAGGTATATAACAGAAGATTCAACGGTTATTTATAGATTGCCAATAATCTCCAATCTGACACTCTAATTTTCCAATAACAATAACAATATTAAGACTATTCGCCTTACCCAGAAATCCACCCTAGGAAAGGGTGCGAGAATGCTTATGGACTATTCTGTGCTCAAATCACTTGACTATTCTTGACATGGATGAATTATGCATAAATTGAGGATCAGATCGAGTACCATAAATGGGTAACTTACCAAAATGATTATCTACACTTTCTGGATCTATATTTATGATTATTACATTGTCATTTGATTTTTGTAAAGTAGTAGGAATATCTGTTGCGGGCCCAGCTTGCAAACTTATTGTTGACGTCCCGTTATAAAGCGTAGAGTTGTTGTCTGGATGAGACACATTTAAGAAAACAAAATCTGTCATAGTATGTGTATGCCTTGTTGTACCATCAGATTTTACCATTTCAATCGCAGCATTAAAAACATCTGAAGATTGATTATTCTGAATGGAAGTATCATTTGATATGTTTAATCTCCAATTTCCATTCATAATCCAATTAACAGCACCACTTTCATTTTCTGAAAGTCCAGAATTGGACCAAAAACAAACTGGTCATCAATAAATTGAGGGGGAATAGCCATTACAGGATTTGAGATGGATCCAATATAAACAAAATTAGAAAATATGATAGCAGAAAATAATAATGTTAATGCTTTAAAATTCTGCATATACAATAAGGAAATTCATAGGTAATAATTACGACTTATTTTATGCAAGTAGATGCAAATAATTGTGATCATCCAATATTGTCAATCTTTTTTGTTCTAAATCCAGACAAACAATACAGACTAGTAGTATTGTATGGTCTTGAGGGAACCATTATTCCAAAACGTGTAATAGAATCTACAGCACTATTCATTCTCTCTCTTAACTTATGGGTAAGAAACTCTATTACAAAGCCTAAATTCATAAATCATTCTTAAAGTATTGAAGTTAATTCATTTAAACTCTAAGAACTTTGCAAGATACTTGACTATGTAATTCAAGGTAATGCGTACATCGATTCTATGCGACATATACAATGAGCCTAGAACAAAGTTTAAAATGGTATCTTTTTAATTTGAGTTATTCAATTTGTCAACAAAGGCATTTACACCTAGAATAAGATTAGAACACGTCATCGCATTTAGTGATGCAGTATTTGCATTCGCTATAACCTTAATGGCCTTAACAATCGATATCCCTGGACTTAGTTCCAACCTTACTGAAACACAACTAGTTGAAAGTTTATTTGAAATGTCTTCCCAAGTAGAAAGCTACGTTCTTAGTTTCTTCATTATTGCCCTTTTCTGGGTTTCATATCATCAGGTATTCAATCACATTAAGGATTCGTACCTCTCTATGGTTTATCTAAACTTACTTTTTCTGCTCCTAATAACACTTTTATCAATCTCCACATCTTTGGTCATAAATTTTGATTCATATCGGGTCGCATATTTGATTTATTATGGAGTAGTGATTGCAGCAAGTACATTACTTGTTGTAATTTGGTGGTATGCAATAAGGATTAACGCCGTGGGAGAAAACCTTCATCCCCTGTTCAAGAAAGGCTTGTTTACCCAATTGTTAATTCTTCCTCTAGTATTTCTATTATCCATTGTAGTATCATTTATTAACTTAAATGTCGCACAATATTTTTGGTTGATCTTAATTCCCTTAAGTATTTATATTAGACACAAATTCAAACACTAACAGTTTTGTCCTTGGTATTGCCTTTTGATACTATGATTGATAGCAATAAATATTGTTATCAAAATCCGCATAGACTATTTCTACATATCCAATTGCCGTTATACAAGAATATACGAAAATAACGGTTCTTCCTTCTGAATTAAGAGTAATAAAACAATAAAACAATATCTGTTATTAAGTGGATTTTGAGCTCAATATTTGAACTTAGTTCTTATTTTACAACTTTTCTTGCTTGATTCGGTACTAGTCTTATTATAATATGTGCCAACTCAGTACGCGTCAAGAAAGGTTTCTCTACATTTGATGTATTTATGAGATATTCGACGGGTTGGAAATTAATGAGGGTGTATCTACTCTTACAAGTCTTTGTGATTTGATATACTTTTTTAACTGTCGGGGGGAATATATGGTATCTATAGTTATTTGATAAAAATGTATTTAAGATTAGTGCAATCAGATAAAATAGATATTTAGTAACTTTTAACAATCTATGTTAAAATGGACATGAGGACAAAGTAAGGATAAGAATTTTATCCTTATTCAAAAAACATCATAAGAAAAAGTTTTTAGTCCCCTATAATACAACCTACCACATTAGGTGCAAATACAGTTTAACATATACGGTCTTAGTTCAATTGCAGTTGTATCGTTCATCTTGTTATTGTCATTTGTGAGCAACGATTTTTTACATAATGTTGCTATGGCTTTGTCACCCACTTTTGAACTTCAAGAACTAATAAATGAAAATCGTGACTGGGTTCAAACGTATGGCAACAGTAATGCTTATCTAAAATCAAGCTACACTGACATACTGGCAGTCAATTATGTTAGCGACGGACAGGTTTTAAATACTACTATTTGGTTGTATTCTGGTTTTGGCAATTATTCTTCTACTTTTAATTCTACTGATAATCAATCCCCTAGAAAATTAAGCTATGGAATGCTTATTGATGCAGACGCCAACACAAAAACAGGATATAATGGTGCAGATTATGATTTTTATATAGAATCAGTGGCAGGAAAATTAAGTGGATATCTTTACCAATTGTCCTCGACCGGTGGTTATATGTTAATCGGATCCAAAACTAACTTTACTCAGTCCCATACCGAATCATCTGTAGGTCCTGGTTATGTTAGGTTAAACTTGGATCTGAGTTCTATAAATTCACCCAGTGAATACAATTTATTGTTCTACTCAGCAGAGTCAATCGGATCCGATGAAGTTAGACAATTTACTAATTGGGTGACCATACCTCCTCCTAATCTGGAAATTTCCACTTCACCAAGTGACATATCTATTAGGCAAGGTGAAGAACAGTTAATTCCAGCTCGGATAAAATCCACTTCTGGTTTTTCTAATGATGTTATTAATATAACTTTGGGTGGTATTAGCAGTTTTAACAGCAAAATTGACGATTACAATATTCGATCCGGTTTTAACTCAAGTGAACTTCATGTAACTATTCAAAGGAATCAACCTCCTTTGATTAAAATAGGTGTTCCTCAACAAACTCCTGTTGGCATTTACACGATCCCTTTGGTCGTTACAATAAGGGAGCCATCGATGGCCACAACAACAAAACCAACATTTACCGCTCCTCAAGGTGGGACGATAGATCCAAAGTTTGAATTATCCAAAAAGTTTCCAACTGTAGGTTATTTAACAAAGCCTGTAAACTTGACAGTAACAGTAATTCCACCCAAGGGTATCGATGATCAATTTAAAGATTTTTGGGGAACATATGGGCAGTTCATTGGAATTTTTGCAGGTGCGTTTGTAGGTGCATTTGCTAGACAAATGTTTGATAGAGCAAAGAGAAAAAAAGAAAATGAGTGATTTATCAAAGTGGGTATAGGGTAGAAAAAGTTACCATTAAAACCAAAGGATTTCTTGTTGGTAATCTCATAAGGTTAATTCTTCATCATGGGTCACTGCTTAGTATCCAATATTAACAAAGTTAGTTGAAATACCTGGTTCATCCAACTATCAATAAATCATGTTCTGGCGGTGTTCCTGCGATACCTCCGGGATTCCTATTCAATTTACATATAGTCGTCCATTCTAACTTTCATCCTATCATAGATCGTAACTGAAACATGTGGGGTTTAACCGGTATCCGTACGCATTCGCTGTCTTAAACTCCTTTTATAACTCCAACCTAGCTCGAATGTTGCCCTGCCAATCTTAAAATTGCCCAAGTTTCCTTATTCAAAGTTTATTACATTATCAGAGTCAATATTTTTGGTTGACATTATTCCTTTCAAAAGAAAATGGGATAATTTGATTATAATCAATATATCAAAATAATTTTGCAAGATTATTACTCCTTATTTATTATTCTGTACAGACTGTTTAAAGTCTACTCAATTGTTTTTCAATCCCGGCTAAAATCCTCGTCACCTATGATATACAATCCAGGAATCAAAGACAGTGAACCATATTCAAAATTGCTTTGAGGTACAGCATGATGTTGGATGTTGGATGTATGTGATGTTTGGAAACCCCTATCTCCTTTAAATAAATTTCATTTTCTAGCAATGTCTCCTCTTATTTGTCCATAAATGAACAAACTTTTTTATTTCCTGAAATGCTATTTTTAGATCATTGCACTAGAATTAATTCTAAATAAATTCTCGAAATGAGCAATACATCCTGCTTCAGATTCTTGAATAATATTAGAGGGACTGAAATTTCAGTTCTAAACTATGCATTTGTAGGCCTCAGATTCAGGCAAGTGAAGGTATTCCCCAATCACGTTTAGAACAGTCTTTCATTCCACAACTATGATGGATCTGTTTTGAGAGATAAGATGTTTACTTTGTGTTGTAATTCAGCTCTCCTGTGCTCAAGGGTTGGTATATCTTGAACATATTTACAAAATTCGACTAATTCTTCAATAGTAATTTCACCATTTTTGAGTGAATCTATAATTTGCAGTATGCGAGGTAAATAGTCCTTATAGTTTGTATAAATTGTTTCAACGGACCTCATTTCTTGAAGGCTCAAATACTGTGAGTAAATTCTCCTTATATCTTCATAATTTAGATCCAATTTAATAGCTACTTGAGTTGGTGATTTTCCCTTTAGCAACAAACTATATGCTTTGGAGGTAATAGGTTTAGTATAAAAGACTGTCTTTTCTCCTGTATATTCTTTAATTATTTTTCCAATATCCCTTGGAGATATTCTTACCATTTTTGCTATTTCTTTGTAAGTTTTTTCGTCTTTGTACAACTTAATCACTAGTTCTTTTTTTTCACTTTTTGTGAGTATTTTCATGATTGGTCTAATATGCAACTAAAATGCATAAAAGACTGATATCAGAAATTATCATTATTATCAAATTATTTCTTTGCTTTCACAAGGTTTGCAAGGTATAACCATTAAGAATGATTATTTTCACTTCACTTTAAAGCATTTTAGCATATGAAAACTTGACATGCACTGATTCTAAAATACTCTGATAATTGATCAATAAATCTCTCTTTTACAAGAAAGCATCTATTAACATAACCAAGAAAAGATATATCGCTAGAAAATACAAAAATTACATTTGATTTCCTGTATTAGGCATCGTTTGATTTTCTTTCCAATTTTTTATCATGCTTCCGGTATTGGCTAAGATGGACGTAAATTCTTTTATAATTCTTAATCAGACACTTGATTTTCAATGCAACGATGAATAAAAGATACTCTACCAAATGCAGATTTTCTGTGAGGCTATAGTGCATGGGTCTACATCAGTTGAATCCTATTAATGTCAATAATAGACTTCGATGATTGAACTAGATTAGTTATATACTTTTTTGTACACATTAGACGTAACATTGATCCATCAAATTCTAAGGAATATGGTCCATTGTTTTGGGATTTTGACACTTTTATTAATTTTAACAAATTTACAATTCCCATTTGCACGGCAGATCCCTTTGTGTTCATTTGATGGAAAAAATCATCGTATGAAGGTGGAGCGGGTCAGTGGACAAGTACCTGTTAATAATGCGACTAACTTAGAATTACTAATTATCTCTCCAAATATGAGGGGTCAGAAAAGTGCGGAAGCAGATGCCACACAACCAATTATAGGACTTGAAAATTCATTAAAAACATACAATTTGACTGAGAATAAGACTCTTGATTCAGAATTGGGACCTGCATTGTTTTTTCTTATACATGCGTATAGAGGGATTGAGTCATGATTTCAATGAAATCTTTTGTCTCTTTTTCTCTAATTATTGCTATACTTTATACATTATCGTTTGTATCGCCTATAGCTCTAGCACAAGAAGAACAGGATGACACCTTTTCTTCTGATGCATCAACCGAATCAGTAACTTCTACCTATGACGCAGTTTTAAAAGCTGTGCTAGTTATTTCACAGGTTGCACTTATTGGATTAATATTTAATCATCTCATCTTACAAAGATGTTTTCGTAACAATAAAAAAGCTCAAGAAAATAATATTAGACAATTCGTTTCTACCTCTTCCTCTCATACATCCAGGAAGTTGACGCTCCTTCTTCTGATTTGCTGTATTTCAATTATCGTGTTTTCTTCGGGAATCATCATACTTTCATCCTATGAATTGGCACAGAACTTGGAACTTGATATACCATCAGCATTTTGGATTATTTATTCAACCCCTGTTGGAGATGTTTGGATGATGAGGATTGTTACTTCTGCTGCAATAGTTGGCATCCTAATAATACATCTCATCATGATAAGAAGAAATATCAACAAGAAAAAAAGATTGAATCAAGAGCAAGGCCAAGACCCGAACCAAATTACATTTATCTACGGTAAATTGACTCAGATACTTTTGATTTCCATAGTTGTATTGAGCTCATTCAATCTTTATTCTAATAGTATGGTAAGTCATAGTAACTCATTGGATTCTTTTTCATCTTTGGCGGTTTCGGTAGATTGGATTCATTTCATGTCTGTGTCTATTTGGATAGGTGGATTATTCTACCTTACTGTTTTTTTTACAAAGAGGAATTTTATTACTATGGATCAGATCAATAGTATTGATACAAATGGTGTATCTCCTAGCTCAGATAAGAGAATTTTAGAACAAATGACTCAGAGTTTGATGTATTTCTCTTTTATCGCTGTTACTGCTATCAGTGTAATAGGTATAACCGGATTGTACTTGGCCTTTGTACACTTGCAAAATTTATCATCCTTGATTACTTCCGTTTACGGCTTAATACTTATAGTAAAACTTTCTTTGGCTTTTCCAATGATATTTATCGGTCGTTATAACCAAGTCAAGATATACAATTATGCAAAACTAATTTCATCTAATAACACCAATATTGCGCAGAATGGAGAAACCCATCCAGATTTGGACATGAAGTCAAACAGTATAGTATTCTTGAGGAAAATTAGTAAATCCTTAAAAGTAGAATCCGTATTAGGCATACTGGTCCTTATCGCGGCTTCATTTTTATCAGTAACTTCTCCACCCTCTCTAGAATCGATGGACCAAAATCTCAACCACAGTAACCTAGGTGTCCAAAGTTCAAGTGGTATTTTTACATCAACTTTGACTCTTCTATACCTTGTAATATTTTTGTCAATAATGATATCAATCTTTGGCATAATAAATTTTAAGAAGAATCAAAAACAAATTTGTGAAGTAGCATCCCCTTCTACTGCTCAAAGCGCGGAGAATGGATAGAACATGCCAATCCGATGTTACTATATTTATAACTAATTAAGAATCTAGATCTTATAGAACAACGATCTCAAAACGGGGGGTTAGCGACATCATTATCCATTATACGGATGGAAAATGTTATTGTTACCTAAAATCTTATTTCAAAGTAGTATTATTTGCAAAGTAGCCCGTCAATCATTATTTAGTTAATCATTAGACTATTCTAGACATTTGTAAAACTATCAAAACCCGTCTCAGGAAATCCTGAATTCTGATATTCTGTCTATTGTATGTCTTGGAATTAATTAAAAATAAATAAAATAGATAATATTTTGCCTTTAAAACCTATTACGATTTTATTCATAGGATTACTAAACATTATTTTATGGTTATGTAGTTGTAAAGTCATCTGTGTAGATGTTTTCACTTTTTAAATGATGAGATAAAAGATTACTGAAATAGTGTCGTCGAGTGATCGTTTATTTTTCTAATATATTAACATGTTCTATTTCTACTGAGATTCATGATACCATACTTAAATAGGTATTATGGTCATTATCATGCAAAACCATGTATAACTAGGTTTTTCCTACTCCTACTATACAATCTAAAGGTGTTTGATCCCTTGCTCCACCTAATCAAAATATTTTCGTAGATAAAATAAAGTGTCGAACTGAAATCGTTAATAGGCTAATTCTAAAAAGAATTAACCTTATAGGGTTATTTGCACAGATCTGGGACTTCTACACAGATAAGATGCTGAGTTCCATAAATTGGAGTACTTCCAAAGTGCTTATTGGTTAAATTACCTTCAACAGTAATGGCTATTGCACTATCATCTAGTAGACTTATTTGTGTTGGTATATTAGAAACTGGTCCATCCTTTAATGTTACTGTAGTAGTTCCATTATATGTAGTAGAGTTGGAATTACTGTCAATAACTGGATCTCCCGATAACTTCAAATCATATATCGAATGGGTATGTTCTGCTGTACCGTCAAGATTGATCATATAGAAAGTAGCGTTAAATGCAGGAGAGGATGCATTAACATCAGTAAATTTATACACTCCGCTAATTATCCATGCTGGTTCTGTTGTGTTACCATTATTTGAATGACCCGATATGGCTCCCTTCAAGACAGTAGGGTCGGGATTAGAAGGATTTTGAGCAAGAACGTGGTTCAAATTAAATCCTGCAATCGTAGAAACAGAAACTGCCAGCAAAAAAATTGCCGAAACCATTTTATAGATAGTTTTCATCATCCTTTCTCAAGAAACATAGTATTTAAATTTCATCAATATGAAATAATGATATTATATCGGATCTGATGTATACATACATTACATTGTATTTCTTGAATAAATAATCTTTGACTTATCTATTCTATCAGCTTATCCCAGACCTTAGTGGCGAATAAAGATATTGCAAGTTTATTTATATAACTTAAATAACTTAATCTTGATATTTTGTATATTGTCTTGATTTTTTTACTTCAATATCTCTATTAGTGATATTATTCTAAATTTAGAACAATTATTCTTCTAATAAGGCATCCAATCTCTAATAATTTGAACTAAGAGACTAATTAGCCCAGAGGACTTTAATTCCATTATATATACGGAGCTAGCTAGTCTGTTTCGTTCTTATGATTCTCTTTATATCCATTAAAATTTGGAATAGGCTTCTAGTGTCCTATTCCTAACAATAAACCTTGATCGATATTTGTCAATTAATAATAGAAAGTTATTTGCATGAATATCCAGGTATTTGCATTAGCAATCTGATTATACATTTTTTGACTGACTATGGATTTCGATTTGTTGTGTATCAACTTTTTCATAATGAATAAATTCATGAGTATGGGGATAATATTATTGGTCAGTCCCTTAATGAACGTCTTATTTTTCTCTTTGTTAACATTTACACTCATACTCACATTCTTCTCTTTACTATCACTTAACAATGAATACTTTGCAAAGGCACAACAACAAACACAGTCACAAACAAGGATAGGTGCGCCGCTAGCTATAGTCCCTGGTCTTACAGGCAATATTCTTACTGTAGTTTCTTTCCTGGTAGGAACATCGTCCTTTATTTTAGGATTGAGGATTCAAAGTGCATCTAAAACAGCAGCAGTAGCAGATCAAGGAGCTCCAACGAATCGATTAACATCATCATCTGTAATTACCAAATATTATGAATTATTGATAGTCGCACTAGTTGCCCCATCAATAGTTATCAATATTTATGGTATACTTTTAATTTCGAGCCACTTATATGTAGAAGATACTCCTTATTTGTTACTACTTTTTGTTCTTTTTATACCAATAGGGGCTATTTTGTTTTTAGTCAAAAAATTACATTGAAAGACACACCTTTGGACAAAAATATTTGATATGAGAAACACTTGTTTCTAATCTCATGATTTGTTAATCGTTCCAGTCATTTATCATGCATTGAATTCATTTTACAATAATCTCTTTATTATTGAAATTAAAGATGTTTAGGATATCGGGTATAGAAAATTCAAATGGCTATAAAATAGGAATACAAGATGATCAATCTGCTATCACTCTATATCCTATTGGGGGCATTCAATTTCGATAATCTTTGCTTATGGTCAATTGTGACCGTGAAGTTTTATATTAAGAAAATTAGTTATCAACAGATTTTTTCTATAAAATCATAAATAAATTATTAAGTTGCGATATCTTACCTTTAATAATGGTGGATTTAGTATGCGAGATGTGTTATTATAAAGGAGATAAAACTGAATTTGAGGCAAGTAGTGATTACTGCAGAGAATGTCTTTGTGATCACGCGATGTGTCCGAAATGTGGAGCCCCATATCATTCTGCTACCATTACAGACTAGAAAAAAATAAGAATGTTGTTGTTCTTATTATCACTGATTTTTCTGTATAATATTTTCTAAACTATCTCATTTTATCGAAACACAATTTCCTGTTTGTAATCCTTGTTAAGGAATATAAAGACTATATTGGAATATTACATTTAAGAAAGGATATATTAATCACATTAATAAATGATATCATACAGCGTAACGATATGTTACTACTTGCACTACTTGATTTTGTTGTACCTCTGGGTTTATTTATTAGTATTTATCTAACAAAAGAAAACTATTTAACTGAAAATAATAAAATGATATACACTCAGATATATCTTACAGGATCTTATTATTTTCTAGAAAAAATGTGACTAATTATAATTCTCAACTCACATCATGAACATCATATTGTTCTCAAAAGAAAAACAAGTCAATAAAATATTTGATATTTGCATTTATGATGGTATTGGTCGTATTTAATCTATATTGTCGTGTGGTTTAAGTTTGATTATATCACCCCTCTTTATGTCCATTAATCTATATTTTTTAGCATTGATGTTAAATTATTACTTGAGTTAAATATATACCTAATGGGAGTAACAAAGAGAATAATGGAAAAATACTTATAGTACCAACAGTAACATTCATTCGGTATAAATGTATGTCGACTGATAAAAGAAATATAATTGGTATAAAAAGTTATGGAAATGAACAAATTTTGAACTTGTTTAATGTCAATGAACGCAATTGGTTATCTGGACGTTTCATTCCTATGGTACTAGCCTTATTTGGTATTACTTTAATGACAACATTGGATTCCTATTCTCCGATGGTTTTTGGACAATCTGCATCTCAACCTCAGAATCTATCCTTTACTTATTATACTAATTGGGGTTCAGTGGGTGAGGAAGATGGGCAATTTGACGGTCAGAATGATGTTGACTATTTTAATGGAAAAGTATATGTTCCAGACTATGCAAACCACAGAATCCAAATATTTGATCCTGAAGGTAATTTCTTGTCTAAATTTGGAGAAGGTGGAGAAGGCGATGGTCAATTCCATAAGGCATCAGCACTTTCTATGGATTCAGAAGGAAATATTTACGTAGCAGACCAGTTTAACTATCGAATCCAAAAGTTCGATAATAACGGTACATTTTTGGCAAAATGGGGTTCTGAAGGCGCAGGAGACGGTCAATTTTTACATCCACACGTTCCTGCAAATGATGCTACAGGCAAGCTGTTTGTAACAGATAGAGATCATCCAAGTGTTCAGGTGTTTTCAACGGATGGTGAATTCTTATATAGATGGGGTTCTGAAGGCGAAGGCGACAGTCAACTTTCAAATCCAGAAAGTTCTATAGTAGATTCCAGTGGAAATGTGTATATAGCAGATTATGGCAACGACAGGATACAAAAGTTTAGCAATGACGGCACCTACTTATCCCAATGGGGAACAAAGGGTACAGAAAATGGCCAATTCCAAGGTCCGTCTGGTCTTTCCATAGATAGTAACGATAATATTTACGTTACAGATAAGAACAATAACCGAGTACAGGTATTTACTAAAGACGGTCAATATATTACGCAGTTTGGTGGCGGCGCTGATGCTGGAGAAGGACAATTACTTGATCCTGAGGGTGTAGGTGTTGATAAAGAATCTGGGACTGTGTATGTTGCTGATACGGGTAACACACGTATAGTTGTATTCAAACCTAATTAGCAATCCTTATCCTATTTTTTATAAATGTCTTTGAATGGCCATATTGATTTCACATTCAGGATATAATTGTGTTCGATAAATGAAAATCCCACTACTTTTTTTAATTTTCTCAATTTTGTCTTTGTTGTTTGTGGATATATTTGGAGTTATTGTTACTGCTCATAACTTTGATACAGATGACAATTCAACTTTTCTTACTTTTATGAACATGATATTGATTGAAAACCGACTCATAAACCATAGCTTAATTGATGGTTCAACTAATGCAAGCAAATCTTTGTCTAATAACAATATAGAAAACATTAATGAGATAATTGATGATATTCTCGTAAGCGAGGATTCTCTTCTTATTGATAGTGATCAATTTTATAATAACACAATTATCGCAACAATGATGGCTAATTTAGGAGATGAAGTTCTTAGAAAATATGGATATGCATTTGGTATACCTTCAAACATAATGTTGAATATGAATTTCTCATTAGCCAGCACGATAGAAATGAATGGCAGTAACGCGGTAGATACAGATAATCACTCTAGTCATGATTCAATAGAATTAGGGAATCAACCTGTTAAACTTAAAGACAAATCTCAATATGATAATGCTTTGGAAACCTCAATAATGATGATTGAAATTTATGAAAAGGAACTAAAGCCCAAAGATATAACATTCGGAGAAAATAACTCAGTTCCATTTCTCAAAGAATCATTGCATGAGCTAAAAGATAATATTGAGAATATTTCACAACCTTCAAAAATTATGGAGATCGTCCACGGAAAGGTACATCCAAATTTGCAATTGGCATTTAATCTCACTTTAAAACAGTAGAGGTCAAATGACGATATTCGTAACGTATGAACTACTATAACATTATTACCTACCGCCCCTGCGTGTTTAGTATTAGATATTTTGCGAATCTGTGTCAAAGACTTTTTGTATTAATCATGCTAAAATTTGCTTATTCCTTACTTTTGGCACTTAATTGGTGCACTTCAAAGCGATATCAGTCCTTATTGTAGATTATACTATTATGATGTTTTTTTTGAGAATTCAATGTAGAAATAGTCATTGATATTCAGACTTTACATCTTAGTTTGCATATTCATATCTGTAAAACCATTTATTCTTAAATATTTACTCAAGAATAATGGCAATTAGTCATGCCAATACACTCGACGGGTTGATATTTAATCTTCTACTAAATCTGTAGGAACGAGATTGTAAATCTGATTCATAACAATTATCTAGATCTCGTGTAATTAGTACAAACACCTTTTGAAAAGATGTGTGAATATATCGCAGGTCTCTTTATTTTAAAGATAGTACAAGAAGAAAAATTAAACGATATCTGTCTTACAAATGAGGTTGAATATGTTGACTGACCTTTTGATTTACATATAAGTCGAATCGTATATAGATATATTAAGGGAAATT
>Ga0310892_10000123_pt1 | contig 18796 bp, 13 predicted proteins | sample C0D1metaG_FD_203747 | JGI IMG/M metagenome (GOLD analysis project Ga0310892, IMG submission 203747) | Lab incubated soil microbial communities from West Virginia University Organic Research Farm, Morgantown, WV, United States - C8D2 | ecosystem: Environmental > Terrestrial > Soil > Agricultural...
AAACACGGATAAACCAAGCCACGGAAGAACACGGATGAACACGGATATACCAGCCACGGACGAACACGGATAAACACGGACATTCCAGCCACCGATGAACACGGATATGCGTGGTCGAAACGCGGCCTTGATCGAACTGTATTCTCAGGATTTGCGCACTGAATGCGGAGTTAGGACTGCAAAAAATGCGCTGCCTGCCGCACAGTTCTACATAGTCACAAAGACTTACGTAGTGGCCTGTTTGTTGCTCTTCCTTCGGGATGCACCAGCACGAAGTAGATCTTCCTCACGCTGAAATCACTGCTCCAATCATCGGCGCTTTTTACGATGTCTATCGAGAACTTGGGTACGGGTTTTCGGAACTCGTCTATCGACGAGCACTCGCCATTGCGCTTCGGCAACATGGCCTCGAGGTCGCCGAGGAGCAGATGATCTCCGTAACGTTCCGAGGCTTCACGATCGGAACCTTCTATGCGGATCTGATCGTCGGTGGAGTAATCCTGGTGGAGGTCAAGAGTTCAAGCACAATCGAGAAGTACGCCGAGGCGCAGATCCTCAACTATCTGAAGGCAGCCGGAGGAGGAGTGGGCTTGCTGCTGAATTTTGGACGCGAAGCGATCTACAAACGATTCGCGATGGGTGACAATCTGGCAGAAAGCCTCCCGGGTCTCCGTTCGCAGAGTTAGGGCGTTTTCGGCCGTAGCCGATCCCTTCCGTGGAATCCGTGTTCGTCCGTGGCCAATCCCTTCCGTGGAAATCCGTGTTCGTCCGTGGCTGAGCCTTTCCGTGTAAATCCGTGGTGTTCGTCCGTGGCCGATCCCTTCCGTGGAAATCCGTGTTCGTCCGTGGCCGATCCTTCCGTGGAAATCCGTGTTCGTCCGTGGCCGATCCCTTCCGGGTAAGTCCGTGTTCGTCCGTGGCCCTGCGAGGCTCAGTTGACTACCGGATATAGCGCTTCATTCCCGACAATGCGTCGCTACCGACAGCGACGCATCGCCACTCAGACTCAACACCGACGTTGATCCCAATCCGCGGCGTCCACGCCACATCACGCACACCAAGCCCCCGATCTTCGATTCGTAGAGCACTGGCGGTGAGATCGCTCAAGTTGTGGCGGAGTGTGATCCCGAGCGCTCGGGTCAGGTTGCCTGGCCCGCGGCACAACTCTGCGGCGGTGAAGTCGCGCGCTGTGCGGCCGGTGCCACGCGCGCGGCGCCGACGCATGAGCGCTTCGCCGTCCACCGGCTCGAGCGCGCGGATCAGGACCGCCGCAGGCGAGCCTTCCGATTCAGTGACGGCGTTCACTAAGTAGTGAACCCCGTAATTGAGGTAGACGTAGGCCATGCCTGGCGGACCGTAAAGCGGTGCGTTCCGTGCTGTCGGACCAGGAGCCGCATGACACGCCGGATCGGATTCGCCGATATATGCCTCGGCTTCGACAATGACGCCGGAGGCGAGACCGGCTGCTGTTTCGTGGACGAGCACTTTCCCGATCAGCGCGCGGGCGACATCGAGCGTCGGACGCTCATAGAACTCACGCGAGAGTACCGGCATGCTCAGAGAGACGAAGGGGACCTGGGGAGTTGGGCGCGATATTTGATCCGGTCGATGGCGCGCGTGGCCGATTGCGCGACCGTGCGATCCTTGTCCCCGGTCAACGGCTGTAGCGCTGTGACCGTCGTCGCGTCACCCAGTGCACCGAGCACCGTTGCGACGTTGCCGCGGATTGCCGGACTCGGGTCCTGCAGGTGGGACACGAGCGTCGGCGCAATTGAAGGACCGAGTTCGAGCAGGTAGTCCGCGATCTGAGACGCCATCTTCTCCGAATCCAGCGATTCGACCAGGCGGGGAATGTAGTTGCGTCCGAGTTTCTGGAGCGCGAAGGCCATTGCCGCCCGCACCATCTCTGATGAGTCGTTGCCAGCTGCGACCTGAAGCGCCGACTGCTCCGAGTTGTCTTGAGCGCGCCCAAGTCCTTCCGCCGCCGCGCGCCGAAGAAACGGATCCTTGTCGGTGAGCCGCACCTTGAAGAGCGGTACGCTCGAAGGATCGGCGATGTGCGCGAGCGCATCCAGGGCCGACCATGCGCCTTCACCCTTGCCGTAGAAGTTCAACTGTTCGGTGAGCGCCTGAATCGCGCGACGCTCGCCGAGCAGACCCAGTGATCGCATAGCCGCATAGCGCACCGGTGCTTGCGAGTCGTTGATTGCGTGGATCAGCGCATCGGCGGCACTCGATACGCTGAGCCGGCCGGTGACACGCGCCGCCGCGGCACGGATCGCCGGGTCGTAGTGATCCAGCGACTTGATCAGCACGGCGGCCTGGCTCTCGCTCAACGGCGAGCGAGCGACCGTCCCGACCGTGTAGATCGCTTCGCTTCGCACCTTCGCGTTGTCGTCGTCGATCGCCTTCAGAAGCGCATCGACCAGGTCAGGCGGCGCCAGGCGAGACTCGAGTGCCAGCGTTCCCATGTCGAAGGCCGCCTGCGCATGGGCAGGATTTCGCACTTCGACGACGTATCCCAGCCGCTTCTTCGAGGGCACGTCCTGCGTCAGGAAAAACGACAACTCGGTAGCAATCGCTTCGAGCTGAATCTGATCGACTGGATCGTTCACCAGCGGCGCAAGCGGTCCGATGGCTTCGGGGTATTTCGACTCCCGCAGCAGCTGCACCGACGCCAGCCGCACCTTCGGATCTGGATTGCGCAGGTTCCGAATCACGTCGTCGAACCGCACCTGTTGCGCCAGCGACGTCGCCGCCACGCACAGGACCACAGTCGTGCCGACGATGCGGTCCACCGCCGAGCGAAAAGAGGAAAGGACCATGCTAGTTTCTCGCCGTACCGTATGCGTTGACACGACCTACGGCGAGGACATCACGCAAGTATCGACCCGTGTGCGATCCCTCGATCTTGATGATCTGCTCGGGTGTCCCAGCAGCAACCAGACGGCCTCCTTCCTCTCCCCCTTCGGGTCCAAGGTCGATGATCCAGTCGGCGGTCTTGATCACATCGAGGTTGTGCTCGATGACGAGCAGACTGTGGCCCGCTTGAAGCAGCTTGCGAAACGCCGCCAGCAGCTTGGCGATGTCGTCGAAGTGAAGCCCGGTCGTCGGTTCGTCGAGGATATACAGCACGCGATCGCCGGTGTGCGACGAGAGGTGAGCAGCAATCTTGATCCGCTGCGCCTCGCCGCCCGACAGCGTCGTCGCAGGCTGTCCGAGGCGGAGATAACCGAGGCCGATTTCATCCAGCACCTGCAACCGACGCAGCACCTTCGGCGAGCTGCTGAAAAAGGTCAGCGCCTCGCGAACGGTCATGTCGAGCACCTGGTCGACACTGCGCCCGCGGTACTTGACCTCGAGCACCTGCGGCTTGAAGCGCTTGCCCTCGCACTGTTCGCACGGCACGAAGACGTCGGCGAGGAACTGCATTTCAACCTTGACTTCACCCTCCCCTTCGCACGCCTCGCAGCGGCCGCCCGGCACGTTGAAGGAGAAGTGACTCGCGGTCAGACCCCGTGATCGCGCATCCTTGGTGGCGGCGAACAGTTCCCGAATCGGATCGAACGCTTTCAGGTAGGTCACCGGATTGGAGCGCGGGGTTCGTCCGATGGGCGCCTGATCGACGAGCACCACGTCGGTGACAAACTCGGCCCCTTCAAGCTTCCGATGCACGCCGACGCGGCGGTCCCAGTCGCCTTTCGCCTTCTTCAGCGCCGCGTAAATGACGTCATGGACGAGTGTGCTCTTGCCGGAGCCGCTCACGCCGGTGACGCACGTGAGCACGCCGAGGGGGATCTCGACCTCAATCTCCTTGAGATTGTGTTCGGACGCACCCAGAATCCGCAGTTTCTGATTGGTCGGCTTGCGCCGGGCCGCCGGCACCGGGATCGCGAGCTCGTCGCGGAGATACTTCGCCGTGAGCGAGCGCGGCTCGGTGAGCAGCGACTGGAGCGTCCCGCTGAAGATGACGCGGCCGCCCTGTTCACCCGCACCGAGTCCCATGTCGACGACGGTGTCGGCGACACGGATCATGTCGGCGTCGTGTTCAACCACCAGCACCGTGTTCCCCTGATCGCGGAGCTGCCGGAGGATCGCAATCAGCCGTTCGTTGTCGCGCGAATGCAGGCCGATGGACGGCTCGTCGAGGACGTAGAGCGTATCGACCAAGGCGGACCCGAGCGAGGTCGCCAGATTGATGCGCTGCGACTCACCACCCGAGAGCGTCGACGACAATCGATCGAGCGTCAGATAATCGAGACCGACATCGCGAAGAAAGCCCAACCGCTTCCTGATCTCACGAAGGACCTTGTCCGCGATCGCCGCCTCTTTTTCCGAGAGCGACAATCCGGCAAAGAACGCGTCCGCTTCATGAACCGTCAGGCCGCAGATCACATCGATCGTGCGGCCGCCAACCCGGACGTCGCGTGCTTCACGGCGCAGGCGTGCACCGGCACAGTCCGGGCAGGTCAAGTATCCGCGGTAGCGGCTGAGAAAGACGCGAACGTGAACCTTGTACTTTTTCCGCTCGAGCCAACGGAAAAACCCTTTCACGCCTTCATAGCTGGCGCCGTCGCCCTCGATCACGAACCGCTTCTCGTCGTCGCTCAACTCTGACCATGGCAAATCGAGTCGCAACCCGCGGGTCTTGGCGGCGCGTTTCAGTTCGGCAAGCTGCGCGCGATAGTGCGGTTTGCTCCACGGCTCGATCGCATTCTGCGCAATCGACTTCGAGGGATCGGGAACCACCAGATCCATGTCGAGTTCGATGATGTTGCCGAAGCCGTGGCAGAGCGGGCAGGCGCCGAACGGGTTGTTGAAGGAAAAGAGGCGGGGCTGCGGCAACTCGTACGGGATGCCACACTCACGGCACTCGAATCGTTCGCTGAAACGAACCGTGACCGCCGCTGCCTCAGGCTCTCCGGCGGGAATCTGGATCGCGAACGCTGCACCGCCACCTTCCGTATAGGCGGTCTCGATCGAGTCGGTCAAACGCGCGCGCAGGTCCCCTTCGACCTTGACGCGATCGACGATCACCTGCAGCGTGGTCCGGTCCTTGAGCGACGATGGCTCGACGTCCTCGAGTGAGATCGCGCGTCGGTCGAGGTACAGCCGGCCGAAACCCTTCCGTCGGAGCGCCGCAATAGTCTCCGCGACGGGATCGACCAGGCCCGGAAGATCGGGCTGCGGCAAATCGTCGCTGCCCTGCTCTGCGGCCGTCGCATCCTCGTCTTCCGGTTCGGGGGGAGGACTGATCGCGGGAGCGGTCACGACCGGCATGTCGAACCCGATCAGCAGCCGTGTACCTTCCGGCAATTCCGTGAACCGCCGAGCGACGACTTCCGCGGTCTCGCGAATGACCTCGCGTCCGCAATTGCGGCAGTAGGTCCGTCCGACGCGCGCATAGAGCAGCCGCAGGTAATCATGAATCTCGGTTGTGGTGCCGACGGTCGATCGCGGGTTCCTGATGCTGTTTTTTTGCCGAATCGCAATCGCGGGACAAATGCCTTCAATCGCATCGACGTCCGGCTTTTCCATCCGTTCGAGGAACTGCCGTGCGTAGGCCGAAAGCGACTCGACGTAGCGACGCTGCCCTTCGGCGTAAATCGTATCGAACGCGAGCGACGACTTTCCCGATCCGCTGACTCCGGTCATCACGACCAGTGAGCGCGGCGGCAGCGTAAGATCGACGTTTTTCAGGTTATGGGTACGCGCGCCACGAATGATGATCTGGCCGCGCGGCTGAGTCTTGCCGGTAGTATCCATTTTCTCAATGGCTGAGCGCTCGGAAATTGGGGGTCCGCCGTAGTCCCCGGCCTGCCGGGCCCCGCCCGAGAGCGTTCTGCCTGCTGTCTCTTTTTAGAAATCCCGAACAGTCCATGGTACAGCAGGGCCGAGGAATCCCTCAACCTCGACGGCAACCATTTGTGCTATTTTGTTTGGGCTTTGCCGGTGGGGATCACGGGGTAGTCCTGTCCGTCTCTACGCGGCACGGAACCAAGAGGGGGCTGTGCCAGTTCGTCTGTTTATAGGCAACCTGCCGTACGCGGCATCCGAGGCAGAGTTACGCGAGCATCTATCCGGTGTCGGTGAACCCACCCAGATTGTTCTCCCAGTCGACCGTGAAACAGGGCGGCCTCGAGGCTTCGCCTTCGTGGATTATGCCGATCGCGCGGTAGCCGAAGCCGCCATCAGCCGGTTCGATCAACAGCCATTCAAAGGACGTCCTCTCGCGGTCAGTGAGGCACGTCCGCGCGAAGAACGGGGCCCCGGCGCCCCTCGCCCTGGAGGATATGGCGGGCCTCGTCCTGCCGGTGGCGCCCCCGGTGGTGGCGGATTCGCACCGCGACCGAGCGGATGGGCGCCGCGTCCCGAAGGCGGGGGCGCCCCTGGCGGCGGACCGCGCAATCGCAATTTCGGACCCGACGCGCCGCCGAAAAACAAGCGCAAGCAGATGCGGAAGGATTCGGATCGCGGTCCCCGAGGTCCGATTAAAGAGCGTCCCGTGAGTCGCCTCTATGAGAACGACGAGGACTGGCGCAACGAAGCTGACGACGATCTCGGCATCGACGATATCGCCAAGAGCGCGCCGCACGACGACGAGCCCAAAGACGACGAGTGAAACAACATGCAGACGCACGTGAAGGTGCTTGGCGTCGTTTACCTGGCGGTCGGTGGCTGCATGCTTCTCGCCGCGCTATTTCTCTTCCTCACCCTGGGTGGAGTTGCCGGAATCGTGGGAGCGACCGCCGAGCCACAGGATGCGGCGATTGCGATTCCAGTTCTCGGATTCGCCGGCACGGCCCTCGCAGCATTTTTCACGCTATTCTCACTGCCCAGCCTGATCACCGGTTACGGCCTTCTCAACTACAAGCCGTGGGCGCGGGTTGTGGGAATCGTGCTCTCCGCGATCAGCCTGATCAATATTCCTATCGGCACCGTGGTGGGCGCTTACGGCCTTTGGGTATTGCTGAACCAGGAAACTGAACGCCTCTTCAATAATCTGCCCGTTGCTGCACCGCCAGCGTAAACCTCGTCAGAAGCACATCTCTTGCATGAAAAGAGATCGTGCCTGATACGGGAGTGCCAACCGGCGACGCACCTGTCGCGCATCTTGCGACGCCGCAATGGCAGAGCTTTGAAATCCGGATGCGCGCTCGAAAGGCTGACCGCTGCTTGCAGCGCGCCGCCGCGGCGCTAGCCGATGGTTCGATTGCTGAGGCGGGTGCGGCGCTGGAAGAAGCGCGGCAGCTTGCGCCTCTCCATCCTCGACTCGAGGAACTCTCAGCAAGACTGGACGCGTTAACGCAGCCGGCGCCTTCGGCGGTGGCGGCGTCCGCCCACGGGTATGTGTGGACGAGTGCCGCGATTTTCGCGGGTCTCGTGGTTTTCGGTGCGGCGAGCTGGCAGGGGTGGGTTCACAGAGATCAGATTGCGCTGCTCGTTCCTAAAGCGCACCCGGACATGGACACGAGTACGGGGCTGGCCAATCCCACACCTGGGAACGCTGCTGCCACAGATGTGAATCTCGCAGCCGCGCCGGCGAGCGACGCGCCAGCATCCTCGGCCGATACGATTGTGCAGACCACGCTGGTGCATCCGGACCATGTCATTGAAACGCCGGCGACGTCCCCGCAATCACCACCGTCGAACGAACCGACCGCAATCGCGACGGCCGGCATGACGCCGCGAAATGAGCCGAAAGTCGATGCGGCCAGAACTCTGCTTACAGCGAATGCGTCGGACCTGACTTCCCGTACGCAACGTGAGGCACTACCGGCACCTGCATCGCCACCTGTCGAATCGAAGCCGGCCGTGTCCCTGCCGATGCCGTCTACACCGGCGCCGCCGCCCAACTTTATTCCGTCGGTTGTGGGGCCGGCGGCAGAACCATCGCGTTCGATAAATGCGACGACATCTGCGGCAGCGACGAGCGCAGCGGCCGATGCGACACCGACACCGTCTGACACGACGGCACCTGCACTGTCGCCATCTGCGACGCCGCCCGCCGCGGTGCCCGCGTCACTATCCCCTGCACGCGACGACCGTGTTGCGGTGCGCGCCGCACTCAACCGTTATGAATCGGCCTACAACCGGCTCGATGTCGATGCGGTTCGTTCGATCTGGCCCTCGCTCGATCAGCGGGCACTGGCTCGCGCATTCGACAACCTCACCTCGCAACGCGTGGCGCTGCAAAACTGCAACGTCGATGTCAGTGGAGCCAGCGCCCGCGCCAGTTGTTCAGGCAACGCTTCGTGGACGCCGAAGGTTGGTGGCGGGGAGCGCAGCGCCAGCCGCAGCTGGACGTTCGATTTGAGAGAGTCGAACGGTGCCTGGCGGATCGTCCACGTGCAGGCACGATAGGGCTCGAGGCTCAGGCCCTAAAGCCCTAAGCCTCAGAACGCATACTCGAGCGCAACGGTCGGCGTCAGCGGCGCCGTCAGTCCGCCGCGAGACAATGGAAAGTTCAGGTGCCCACCGATCACGAGTGTGTGGGTTACGTTCCACTTTACCCCGGTCACAATTGAGGCGAGCGTTTCGGCACCGAGCGACGGAGCGAGTCGGAACGTATCGACGCCAAGCAACGCCGGGTGTGGCGCCGACACGAGCTCGAGGCTGTGCAACTCGGTCACCTTCCGGATCAGCGTCTCGCCTGAGATTGTCACTCTTGGATCGACAGCGATTGAGAGTGCGCCGCTGAAGTCGTACTCGGAGGAGATTCCTCCCCTGACGAGGGCCGCGTTGCCATGAAGCGCAACGGCCCCGCGCTCCAGCGAACCGATCCCCATGAGGCGAAGCGACGACTTCCCGGCACCGAGCAGGTTCGTGGCATCGCCTGTAGGCAGTCGAACCTCGCCGGCGACCGCCACGCCTCCCGCGCGTACCGCCACCAGATTGACTTTCCCGCGCAGCGCCATGTCCGCTATTCCGCTCGCGGTCGCATTACCGGACGCCTGAATCAGCGTTGACCCTCGGTAGTTGTTGATGCGTTGACCGTCGAGCGTCAGCTGCACGAATGGCACGGCCGCGCCGACCTCGACGCGGTTGCCAATTCCGACGCTGCCAAAGACCGTCATCATGCTGCTGCGGAGGTGCAGGATCAGCGACTCGGTGTCGAACGGCGCCGCTTCGTCGCGAAATTGATTCGCGATGGTGACGAGCGCGCCGTCACGCAGACTTCGACCGTCGAAGTGATCGAAAGACGCGGTGGAGGTCGACACACCAAACGAGGCGTGACCGTTTCCCGGTGTGAGCGCGCGCTCGACGAAGAATCCGCCAAAGCTCTCCGTTGCCCGCTCGACGGTGCCGAGCTCGGGGTTCAGGCGATACAAGAAGCCACTCGATGCAGTCGCCAGAGGCACAGACGTGAGATCGAGCAGAAGCGACTTGGCAATCGCGTCGCGGGCGGCCTCAGCCGCCGCGCGATCTTTTTGAAAATCGCCGGTCGGCACGGCCTGGTTCGTGACGAGGAAGCCAATGACGTCGTTGACAGTGCCCTGCGCCGCAACCGGCCCACAGGCTGTCAGCACGCCCGCGAGAATGAGCGCTGCGAATTTGACGGTTCGAATTGTGAGAGATCGGATCATTTTCGTTTGACCTCGTCGGCGCGGATTCGACCGTCCGACATCTCCATGCCTTTGATCTCGAGGTCCGTGCCCTTGTCGATGCGATCGCATGACGTTCGCTCGAACACCGTGAGCGGAGTCGTGTAGATAAGTCGCTCTTTGATGACGAATGCGATAACCGGACACGCGCCCACGACTTGATTCGCTTTTCCCGACAGTTGGATATCGCGCACGGGAACCGGTGTGGGAGTCGGGGTTGGCGCCGGCGTCGGACTCGGTGTCGGCGCGGGTGCGGGTCCAGGCGCTGGGGTTGGTGCCGGTGTTGGTGACGGCGTGCCCGCCGCCTGAGTCGCATTCACGGCGGTTCCGGCGACGGTCACGGACACGGGTCGCGCAGCTCCTGAATTCGCCGTCACGATCACACGCACCGCCGCATCGCCGCGGCCGGACGCCGGCGTGACGGAGGCCCATGCCACTGCACTGCTCGCAGACCACGCACACGCGGAATTGGTGTGAACCGTGACCGTCAGTTCTCCTCCCAGCTGGTGGACGGCAGCGCTGCTCGACGCCACCTCGTAGCGACAGGGAGCCGCTTCCTGCGCGATGGAGAGATGTCGATCGGCAACATCGATGGTGGCCGTCCGCGTGACCGGTTCCGCGTTGGCGGAGACGCGATACCCGACTGATCCGTCCCCCTGTCCGTTCGCAGACGACGTGAACCCAATCCACGGCGACTGTGTCGTCACATTCCAGGTGCAATCGCGTTCCACCGTTATCGAGACGGTTCCCGTGCCGCCAGTCGAACCAAAGGACCCTGTCGAAGAGGAGACGTTTGGCTGGCATCGAGCTGTCGTCGTGCTCGATGGCGCGGCGACACTGGTAGTCGCCGAACTACCGCAGGCAATCGTGAGTAAAAGCACGCAGGCTGACGTCGCGCCCGCGAAGAAATCCAGGAGGAGGATCTTCAGGCGAGGCGGACACAGCAGAGGTGTGCGGCGCACGCTTCAGCTGTCATGCAGGAAAGTCGCCAGCGATTCGTCTGGTCCGTGTTATACTGAAGTCACTCCAGCGGAACATTTTTAGATGAAGTCCTGGCGAACCGGCCGTTCGGGCCGGCGCTGCTATTCCTTTTTTTACCTGTTGTTGGTCACCGGCGCCTCACAGGCGTGTGTCGCCGGCGCCTCTCTCGCGGCACGTCCAACGGTCGAGCTGTCTGCCACCGATGCGAAGCATGAAGTCGCGTGGTTCGCGCCGCTCGTCGATCGCGATAACGTCTCGCTCAGCCGTTGGAGAAAGAGCGTCGGTCCACCGGTGATTCCATCCGCGTCACGCAGCAACGATGTCTCCGACGCGATGACGATCGTCAGCTGGAACACGGCCGTCGGCGCCGCCGATATCGTCGGGTTTGTCCGATCGCAGATCGAGACTACTCACGGGCCGCTCGTGATGCTGCTGCAGGAGGTTTACCGATCTGGCACCGAAGTGCCCTCGACGCTTGCCGCCGATTTCGCCTTCGCGGGACGATTGGGCGGCGACACTGCACGCGACGAGCGGGAGATCGAAGAGGTCGGGCGTGTCCTGGGTCTTGGCGTCTACTACGTGCCCTCAATGCGCAACGGCGGCCAGACGTCGAATGAGGATCGCGGCAACGCCATCCTCTCGAGTGTTCCGCTCACCGACTTGCAGGCCATAGAGCTGCCGTTCGAGCGTCAGCGCCGCGTCGCAATCGCGGCCACTATCGCGGGCCACACCTCAGCAGGTACTCCCTGGCGTGTGCGCGTCGTCTCCGCGCACCTCGACAACCTCGGAAGCGCGAGACGGGCCTGGATTGGATCGGAGTACGGTCGCGCTCGGCAGGCTCGCGGGCTCGCTTCCCTGTTTCGCGACCAGCAACCGACGATTCTCGCGGGGGACTTCAATACGTGGTTCGGATTCTCGGATCAGGCGTATCTGGAGACTGCCCGTGAATTCCCGGAAACTCGCGTCGCGGATCGGCGTCCGACCTTCCGCGGTCTCCTGCGGCTCGACCACGTGTTCTATCGGTTACCGAGCGAATGGCGACTCGATATTCGTCGCGGCGACTCGCGGTTCGGCTCGGATCATTTTCCGTTGATGGGTTCGCTCCAGTTCAATTGATATAATCACGGCCTCTCGTCGGCCTCGCCGGTTGAACCGCGGACCTCGACGAATCCTTTGAACCCATGTCACTTCCGGAAGGCGCAAGTGTCGGACCGTACCGCGTCCTGAGCCAGCTCGGCGCTGGCGGCATGGGAGAAGTGTATCGCGCGCACGACCCGCGTCTCGGCCGCGACATTGCGTTGAAAGTCATTCGACACGCGCTCGTCGCCGATTCCAAGGGACCCGACGACGCGATCGAGCGACTGCTCCGCGAAGCCACGCTCGCGTCGGCGCTCAATCACCCCAACATCGTCACGATTCACGAGACCGGAACCGTTGACAACGATCGCTACATCGCGATGGAACTGGTCGAGGGCCGGACCCTCCGCGACCTGGCGACCGAAGGCCTGCCACTCGAGCGCACTGTTGCCATCGCGCGGCAGATAGCGGAAGCGCTCGCCGTTGCCCACACCGCGCAGATCGTTCATCGGGACATCAAGCCCGATAACGTCATGGTGCGGCCCGACGGCTACATCAAGCTGCTCGACTTCGGTCTCGCGCGCGTGCACCATGCGGCAATCAGCGCCGGGCCAACCGGCATCGTCACCGAGCCGGGTCTCATCATCGGAACCGTTGGCTACATGTCTCCGGAACAGGCACGTGGAGAGAGTGTGCCACCGGAGGCCGACATCTTCGCGTTTGGCACGGTGTTGTATGAGTTGGCTACGGGACGCCATCCGTTCATGGCGGCGTCTCATCTCGGCACTCTGCACGCATTGATGTGGGAGATGCCTGAGCCCCCCTCGCTGCTGAATCCGGAGGTTCCTCGAGCTCTCGACCAGTTGATTCTCGAGATGCTTCAGAAGGACCCGCGACTGCGCCCCGGTGCGGGCGAGGTGTTGTACCGCCTCGGCCTGACGCACGATGCGTCGGTGGCGACCTCGCTCACCGCCGTGAGCGTGTCGCAGCGTACCGCGCGAGCGAGTCGGGCGGTCGTCGGCCGGGATCTGGAGATGGACGCGCTGCTGCACGAATTCGAGCGGACCGACCGCGGCCACGGTCGTCTCGTTGCGCTCTCGGCAGAGGCAGGAATCGGTAAGACGACCATCCTCGATGCGTTCCTGCGTCTGCTCGAAGATCGCGGCGAGGTCGCGCGTGTCGGACGCGGCCGATGTTCGGAACGGCTCGCCGGTGCCGAAGCGTATTTGCCGGTGCTGGAAGTTCTCGACAGTCTGCAACGCAGCGAGAAACACGGCAGCCTGTCGCGCCTGCTCCGCGCGCTCGCGCCAAGCTGGTACGTGCAGATTACCCCGCTCGCGGAAAACGACTCCTCCGCCGCGCGCCTCGCCGCCGACGTCGCCGTCGGATCACAGGAGCGGCTCAAGCGCGAAATCTCCTCACTGCTCGAAGAGATCACGCGGATGCATCCGGTCGTCCTCTGCTTTGACGACGTGCACTGGGCCGATCCATCGACCACCGATCTCATCGGCTATCTCGCCCGGCGGGTCGACACGATGCGTCTGCTGATCATCACGACCTACCGGCCGTCGGAACTGGCTCAGACGAAGCACCCGTTCATGTCGTTGAAGCTCGATCTCGTCGCGCGAGGAGCGTGCCGGGAAATTACGCCCGGTCCCCTCGACGAGGCGGCAATCGGCCGGTACCTCGCGCTCCAGTTTGTCGACCACGCGTTCCCGCGCGGTTTCGCCGCGCTCATTCATCAACGAACGGAAGGACATCCGCTGTTCGTTGTCGATCTGCTTCGCGATCTTCGACGGCGCCAGGTGGTGCGACAGCAGGACGGCAAGTGGATTATCGGCGAGGATCTTCCGTCGCTCGAGAGAGCACTCCCGGAATCCGTTCGCAGCCTCGTACAGCGGAAGATAGACGCGCTCGATGATGCGGACCGGCGGTTGCTCGGCGCCGCCAGCGTGCAGGGGCTGGATTTCGATTCCTCGGTTGTCGCCGGCGTCCTCGACCGCGATCAAGACGAAGTCGAGGACTGCCTCGAACGGCTCGAGCGCGAGCACGCGCTCGTGCGCTTCGTTGATGAGCACGAAACAGACAATCGGGAACTGACGCTCCGGTATCGGTTCGCTCATCACATTTATCACAACGCATTCGACGCCTCTCTGCGCGCGACGCGCCGGGCGACACTCAGTCGCGCCATTGCGCAGCGTTTGATCGCGCGACTCGGCGGCAAGCCGTGCGACTGTGCGGCGGATATCGCGCTGCTGCTCGAATCGGCGCGCGACAATATCCGCGCCGCCGAATACTGGAACCAGGCGGCGCAGGTGGCGGCGCGACTGTACGCGCACGATGAAACCGAGCGCCTTGCGCTTCGCGGACTGAAGCTGCTCGAAGGAGAACCGGACTCTGCCCAGAAGGACGCCGCCGAACTGGGACTGCAGATGACCTATGGCTTGTGCATGAAGACAAGCAAGGGTTACGCGGTTGCCGAAGTCGGGCGCGCCTACGCCCGTGCCCGCGAGCTCTCGCGACATCTCGACGATCCGGCACGAGTCGTCCCAGTTCTCATTGGCCTCGGGGCGCATCATATTGTGTCGGGCGAACTGATGACCGCCCGCGACGTCGCGCTCGAGATGCTGGACTTGTTCAATCGATTGGGCGATCCGAATCTACAAATGATCGGCCAGTGGAATCTTGGCGCATCGCTCTTTCATCTCGGCGAACTCGAGGTCGCGCACGATCACCTGCAGCGTGGACTCGAGCTATATCAGCCGGCGTTTCATAAGCCGCGCGTGTGGGAAACCGGGATCGATCCGGGCATCTTCTGCCGCTGCGAGCTGTCGCGAACCCTGATGATGAGGGGCTTTCCCGACCAGGGTCTGCGGATGGTGCGCGACGCGGTGACTGAGGCGCGCGCACTCGAGCATCCGCAGCCACTCGCGTTCGCTCTGCTGTTCAGCACTATCGTCCACCTCGCTCGACGCGAGCCGGAACAGGTGTGCCGTGTCTACGATGAACTCGCGGCGCTGTGTCGCGCACATGGCATCGCACAGGAGCTCAACTGGGGAGCCCCGCTTCGCGGCCGCGCGCTCATCGAGCTCGGTCAAATCGAGCGCGGCATGGACGAACTCCTGGCCGGGATGGAGACGCACACGCTGACGCGATCGGCCTTGCTCCGCCCGTACTATCTCGTGCTCGTCGCCGGCGGATGGCTGCGCGCCCGCAAGCTCGATGAGGCGCAGGCAGCGCTGACCGAGTCGCGCCATGTAGCCGAGGAGACCGGACAGCACTCGTACGACGCCGAACACCGGCGGCTGCAGGCAGAGGTCTTCCTCGCCCAGGGAGATCACCAAAGCACCGAACGCACGTACCTCGAGTCGCTCGAGATCGCAAAGGCACAGGGTGCGCAGTGGTACATCCTTCGATCCTCGCGCGGCTATGCGAGCTTTCTGCTTGGCGTCGGCCGCGCGAAGGAAGCCCGGGAGGCGCTCTCGATCTGCGACTCAATCGTCGAAGGACGCGATACCTACGATTTCATCTACGCCGACGCGCTGCTCCGCACAATCGAAACAGAGGTCGCGCGATAGTTTGCCGGAAGCTGTTGTACGATGCCCGGCATGCTTCCGATTGTCCTTGCACTTGGGCTGACCTCACTTTCAACTCCGCCGCTCGCATCGACGTCACTCGTCATGGCGAAGGCAGGGGACGCGATCGTCACGATCACCATTGACGACTCGCAGTTTCCGGCGGCAACCGCACTCGATATCGCCGTCGACGGAGAGATCAACACGACGGTGCTCGTGTTCGGGAAGATTGGACATCCCGCCTACACGGCACTTCTTCATACCCTCTCGCCCGGACGCCACGAGATCACCGCGCTGCGCTCGCCGTTTTGGAGCTGGCCCGCGACGGCCGGGGTGCCGACACTCACCGCCTCAACCGCCCCCGACTCGGTCGCCGTTTCACGCGCGCCCGCGCTGTGGCTGCGTGCAGACACGGTCGGGACGTCAACCGACCTGCCGTTGGTGCTGTACGCCGAAGATCTGCGCGTCAACGGCACTGGCGTTCTTCGCTACAGCTACATCTTCTCGAACGAGGACGGCGGCACGGCGACGCCGGCGCTTCTGGCGCGCTGGGGACGGACAACCGATATCGAAATGGCGTATGAGGAGGAGTGGAAAGACGGGCGAGTTGTTGCCTCCCGCTACCAGGCGCCCGATCATCACGTGCTCGCATATGCCGGGCCGCGACAGGCGGATCATCCGTCGCTGCTCGATGCCACATTGAATAACGTGTTCCTCGATCGCGGCCGCTCGGGCGTTCGCGTCACGATGGTGCCGTTGCTCGTCGATTTGCAGTCGGCCACGCGCGAGTCGGTCATGGACAAGAACGCGTGGGTCTATCGGCGAATGGCAAACGAGCTGGCCGAGGAAGGCAAAGCGACCGTTTACGGCGACGTGCGCGAGTATCTCTACGTCGATGCGAGGCTGACCCTGTCGGAAAGCGCCGTCGCCGCTGTCGCGCGAGGCGCCGATGGGACCTGGCGCGCGTCGGACCGCGGCATCAAGGATCTCGCCGTCGATCGCAACGGCTGGGTACGAATTGCGATTCCGAATTCGCGCAATGCGACCGATGTCGGGTTCGTGTGCTATCCCAGCAAGCCGGGTGCCGGCCGCTGCCGGGTGGAGATCAGTCGCGTGCTGTCCCTGGACGACGGTTACAAGCCAGGACCTGACAAAGGCACCGGCACGCTCGAACTCGTCGCCGGAGAGATGCGGTCGATTGCTCTGAAGTAGGGCCGCGAGCCGGCCCTATTCCTCTTTCATGAACGGGTAGGTGTAATCGCGCGGCGGAACGAACGTTTCCTTAATCGTCCGCGCACTCACCCATCGCACCAGGTTCAGCATCGACCCCGCCTTGTCGTTCGTGCCGGACGCTCGCGCACCACCGAACGGCTGCTGGCCGACAACCGCACCGGTCGGCTTGTCGTTGATGTAGAAATTGCCGGCCGAGTTGCGTAACGCCGTCATCGCTTCGCGAATCGCCGCACGATCCCTGCTGAACACGGCACCCGTCAACGCGTACGGCGACGTGCGATCGACGATGCCGAGCGTCTCGCGCCATTCGTTATCCGGATACACATATGCGGTGACGACCGGTCCGAAGATCTCTTCGCACAGCGATCGATAGGCCGGCTCGCTTGTCTCGATCAGCGTCGGCTGAATGAAATACCCCTCGTCACCGGTCGCCGTCCCGCCCGCCACAATCCTGGCGTTGCGCTTTGCATCGTCAAGGTAGCCGCTGATCTTGGTGAACGCTTTCTGATCGATCACCGCCCCCATGAAATTGCGGAAGTCGGCGACGTCGCCGACCTTGATCTCTTTCATCATCGCGACGGTCCGATCGCGGACGTCGTTCCACATCGATCGCGGGATATAGACGCGGCTCGCGGCCGAACATTTCTGCCCCTGGTATTCGAATCCACCGCGCGCAATCGCCACTGCGACCTCGACCGGATCCGCGGATGGATGCGCGACGATGAAGTCCTTGCCGCCGGTCTCGCCAACGAGGCGCGGATAGCCGCGATAGCGACCGACGTTCTCACCGATCTTCTTCCACATGGCGTTGAACACTTCGGTGCTGCCGGTGAAGTGGATGCCGGCGAGCTCGGGCGAATCGAGCAACTGGTTGCTGATCTCGCGCGCGTCGCCGGGAACGAAGTTGATCACGCCAGGCGGTAAGCCGGCAGCCTCGAGCACCTTGAGCGTGTAATACCCGCTCAGCATCGCGCTCGATGCCGGCTTCCAGACAACCGTGTTTCCCATCAACGCGGGCGCGGTCGTGAGATTGCCGCCGATCGCCGTGAAGTTGAACGGCGAGATCGCGTAGACAAACCCTTCGAGCGGGCGATACTCCATCTGGTTCCAAACTCCGGGCCCGCTGGTCGGCTGCTGACCGTAAAGCTCCTGTGCGAAGAACGCGTTGAAGCGCCAGAAGTCGATCATCTCCGACGCCGAATCGATCTCGGCCTGGAACACGGTTTTCGACTGCCCGAGCATGGTCGCCGCGTTGATCGTCGCGCGCCAAGTCGTCGCGAGGAGCTCCGCCGCCCGGAGCAGCACTGCCGCCCGATCCTCCCACGGCCAGCTTCCCCACTCTCGGCGGCCCTCGGCGGCAGCCGCTATGGCCGCCTCCACGTGCTCAGGGCCGGCGAGATGGTAGTCGGCCAGTACGTGCTTGTGATTGTGCGGCATCACCGCCTGCGCGGTCCGCCCGGTTCTGACTTCCTTGCCGCCGATCACCAGCGGAATCTCAATCCGTTCAGAGGCCATCTGTTTGAGACGCGCCTTCAGTTCCGCGCGCTCGGGTGAGCCAGGCGCATACGACCTGTTTGGCTCGTTGATCGGTTGCGGCACCCGGCGGATTCCGCCAAACGCGGCAAGCGTGGCGGTATCCGACGAGTTGGGCTTCGTCGATGTTTCTGCCGGCGTCGGAATGGTCGAAGTCGGTGTGGACATAGTGGCTCTCTGAGAAACGGTCAAAAAGCCATTCTACTCTCAGGCCGACAGGAATTGCCGTGCCACCTCCATCCACGACGAACCGTGAGGAACAGCGGCGGGCCCATCATCGAGCCACCGCTGCGCTTTCCGGCTCAGGAGACGCCACTGATCTTCCTCATTGGCGGCGTGGAGTCGTAGCCAGGCCATCGCCAGCGCTGTTGCCCACGCGCGATGAACGTCGATCCCACTCGCTCCGTTCAGCGCCGCCTTGATCTCCGCCAATTCGCGACCAAGAATGTCGGCCAACTCGCGCGTCAACTCCCAGTAACCATCGGCTCGTTGCAGCGCGACCAGCGCGTGCATGTCCGGTGGTGCTGCCGCCGAGTCGTGTCGACCGCGCCGGAATGTGCGTGAAAGCCATGACGATCCGGTGAGGCGCGCGGCACGCTCGACGCGTGGCGCTTGTGGCAGCGACGCCCGACGAAGAGCGAACACTCCCGTGTCACCCGTGTCAGCAATTCTCCCGGTTGGCACCGCCGAGAGCGAACCAAACGCGATGCCGCCGGCCCGACGCTCGATTGCGCCCCACCCATCCGTCAGCGCAATCGGCACGCGTCGAAGTTGCATGTCGCCGGTCACTGG
>Ga0310892_10000124_pt1 | contig 18786 bp, 16 predicted proteins | sample C0D1metaG_FD_203747 | JGI IMG/M metagenome (GOLD analysis project Ga0310892, IMG submission 203747) | Lab incubated soil microbial communities from West Virginia University Organic Research Farm, Morgantown, WV, United States - C8D2 | ecosystem: Environmental > Terrestrial > Soil > Agricultural...
GTCCAGTAGACGCGCGCCAGCGACAGATCGCCGGTGACTTTGGCGCGCGTGACGGTGACGAGGCCGACGCCCGGATCGCGGACCTCGGTGGCGAGCATCTGACTGACTTCTTCGCGAACCTGTTCCTGGATGCGCTCTACTCGGTGTGACAGAGCCATTGCGGCCCTCGCTGTTGTCCGCCAAGGCGGAGCTCAGGGCCGTTCCATCGGAACGGCCTCTGGGCTGCCTGGCGTGATTGCCGTTAAGCGGGCTGGGCGACGCGTTCCATCTGGAACACTTCGATCACGTCGCCCACCTTGACGTCGTTGAAATTCTGCAGGCCGAGGCCGCACTCGAAGCCGCTCTTGACCTCGGACACGTCGTCCTTGAAGCGCTTGAGCGACGCCAGCTTGCCTTCCCACACCACGACGTTGTCGCGGAGCAGGCGCGCCTGAGCGTCGCCCTGGCGCGTGATGCGGCCGTCGGTGACCATGCAGCCGGCAATGGTGCCGACCTTCGGGACCTTGAACGTCTCGCGGACCTGCGCAATGCCGATGCGCTGCTCCTTGAACGTCGGCTCGAGCAGGCCGGTCATCGCCTTCTTGATCTCGTCGGTGACGTGGTAGATGACCGAGTGCTGGCGGATGTCGACCTTCTCCCGCTCCGCGACCTCGGCGGCGTTGCGATCGGGCCGCACGTTGAAGCCGATGATGATCGCGTTCGACGCGGTGGCGAGCAGCACGTCGCTTTCGTTGATCGCGCCGACCGCCGAGTGGATGATCTTGATGCGCGTCTTGTCGTCCGACAGCTTGGCGAGCGTGTCGGCCAGCACTTCGGCCGAGCCCTGGACGTCGGCCTTGATGATGATCGGCAGATCCTTCGCGCCTTCCTCCGACAGCTGCGCCTGCAGCGATTCGAGCGTGAGCCTCGAGCCCTTCGCCGCGTGCGCCTTGTCCTTCGCCTGCCCTTGACGGAACGTCGCGATCTGGCGCGCCTTCGCCGCATCGGCCACTTGCTGGAAGCCGTCGCCCGGCGAGGGCAGCGATTCGAGGCCGAGCAGCTCCACCGGCGTTGACGGTCCGGCCAGCTTGAGATTACGGCCCCGATCGTCGATCAGCGCGCGTACCTTGCCGACCACAGGACCGGCGATCACGTTGTCGCCGACGCGGAGGGTGCCATCCTGGATCAGGACCGTCGCCACCGGACCGCGGCCGCGATCCAGCTTGGTTTCGATCACCGTGCCGATGGCGCTGCGCTTCGGGTTGGCCTTGAGATCGTCGATTTCGGTGACGAGCAGGATCATTTCGAGCAGCGTATCGATGCCGGTCTTCTTTTTCGCCGACACTTCGACGAACACGGTCTGGCCGCCCCAGTCTTCCGGCATCAGCCCGAGATCCGTCAGCTGGCGCTTGACCGTTTCCGGATTCGCGCCCGGCTTGTCGATCTTGTTGACCGCGACGATGATCTTCACGTTCGCGGCCTTCGCGTGATCGATCGCTTCCCTGGTCTGCGGCATGACGCCATCGTCGGCCGCAACCACGAGGACCACCACGTCGGTGATCTTCGCGCCGCGGGCGCGCATCATGGTGAACGCGGAGTGGCCGGGCGTGTCCAGGAACACGATGCTGCGGCCGCCGGACGTCGGCACCAGGTAGGCGCCGATGTGCTGCGTGATGCCGCCGGCTTCGCGTTCGGCGACGCGGGTCTCGCGGATCGAGTCGAGCAACGTCGTCTTGCCGTGATCGACGTGGCCCATGATCGTGACGACGGGCGAGCGCGTCGCGATGTCCTTCGGATCGGCGACCTTGTCGCTCTCGGCCGTGATTTCCTGTTCGAAGCTGCGCGTTTCGATCTCGGCGCCAAAGCCAGCGGCCAGCGACTTCGCGGTTTCGAGATCGATCGCGGAGTTGATGGTCATCATCAACCGGCGATCGAGCAGCGCCTTCAGCGCATCCTTCACGCGCACTTCGAGGCGATCGGCAAGATCCTTCACCGTCATGCCTTCGGAGAACGTGATCGTGCGGGTGATTGGCGGCGGCGCAGCCGGCGCGGGCGCCTGCTGACGAGGCGTCTGCAGCGCATCGCGCTTCTGGGCGGGCTTCAGGCCCGACGGGCGCTGTTGATGCTGCGGACGGAATCCCGGCCGCATCGGCGGCTGGCCCGGACGCTGCGGCATGCCCGTGGTCGGGCGCACCGGCTGCGAGGGCAGCGGGCGAGGACCACCGAGCATCGCCGCGGTGTTGCTCTGCGGCGGACGCGGCTGTCCGAACGGGCGCTGGCCCTGCGGGCGCGCGAGGTTGCCGGTCGCGGCCTGTGCCGGACGGGGCGGAGCAGGCGGCACGACGCGCGGCGGCTGCGGAACCACCTGGCGCTTCGGTTGAAGTGGCGGCGCACTCGGCGGCGCCTTGCCGGGTTCTTCGACGCGCAGGCGAATGCTCGGCGGCACGAAGCGTCCGGACTTTTCGCGCACGGCCTCGGGTTCGGCGCTGGCCGCCGCGGCAGGCTCCGCCTGCAGTGGCTCCTCGATCGGCGCCTCGGCAAAGTGGGCGGACGCCGCTTCGGCAGCGGGGTGCTCGATCGCCGGCGGCGCGGGCGCCTCGACTGGCGGGGCCACGGCGTCGTCGGGTTTTGGCTCTACCGGCCTCGCCTTCTTGATCAGGCGCGGCGGACCGAGCGTCGGTACAGCTGGCTTCGGCGGCTCGGGCGCGGGCGCAGCTGCGCCCTTCTTGCCGGGCGCGGCCTTCGCCTTCGCGGCAGTCTTGACCTGCTTGCCGGCCTGCTCCGAGAACATGTCGCCCTTCGGCAGGGTGATGCCCTTCTGCTTGGCCAGGCGCTCGACGAACTGACGGGCGACGATTTCTTCGAGCGTGCTTGACGCGCTCTTGAGCTCGATGCCGTGGTTCTTCTTCAACAGCGCCAGCACGTCGTTGCTGGTGATGTCGAGAAGCTCAGCGACCTTGTAAACCCGAACGGTGGACAAACTTGATTCCCTCGGCTTTCAGCTATCAGCTTTCAGCTGTCGCGTGATTACTTCGTCTCTTCGCCTTCGGCGGCTGCCGCGGGCTGCGGCTCGCTGTCGGCAGGCGCGTCTTCAGCGGGTGCGTCTTCGGCATTCGCCGCCTCGAGCGCGCCAAACTGCGCTTCCACTTCCTTGCGCTTTTCCTCTTCGCTCTTGATGTCGATGCGCCAGCCGGTCAGCTTGGCCGCGAGGCGCACGTTCTGGCCCTTCTTGCCGATCGCCAGCGACAGCTGGCTGTCCTCGACGACGACTTCCATGACCTTTTCCTTGTCGTCGACGATCGTGACGCGCTGCACCTTCGCCGGGCTGAGCGCGTTCATCACGAACTGCACCGGATCGTCAGAGTAGTCGACGATGTCGATCTTCTCGCCGCGCAGCTCGCGGATGATCGCCTGCACGCGCGTGCCCTTCATGCCGACGCACGCGCCGACCGGATCGACGTCGCGCTCGCGCGAGAACACCGCGACCTTGGCGCGATCGCCGGCTTCACGCACCGCGCCGCGGATCATCACGGTGCCGTCGTAAATCTCCGGCACTTCCTGCTCGAACAGCTTGATCAACAGGGCCGGATCGGTGCGCGACAGCACGATCTGCGGGCCCTTGGCGCTCTTGCTGACGCCGCGAATCACCGCGCGCACGCGATCGCCCTGCGCGTAGCTTTCCGCGCGCGACTGTTCCTTGCGCGGCAGGATCGCCTCGACGCGGCCGACCTCGACGATGATGTCGCCCTGCTCGAAGCGCTTGACCAGGCCGTTCATCACCTCGCCGACGCGCTGGTTGTATTCCGCGTAGACGTTCTCGCGCTCCGCTTCGCGGACCTTCTGGAAGATCACCTGCTTGGCGGTCTGCGCGGCGATGCGGCCGAGCACGTCGGTGCGCTTCGGGAATTCGATCTGGTAGCCGACCTCGACCTCGGCGTCCTCGCCGTAGATCTCCTTGGCTTCCGCGATCGAGATTTCCTTGCCCGGCGTGGTGACCTCATCGACGATGGTCTTCACCGCGAACAGCTCGATTTGACCGTTCTCGGGATTGAATTTCGCCTTCAGCTCTTCGTCACCCTTGTAAAACTTGCGCGACGCGGTGAGCACGGCTTCTTCCATCGCCTGAATCACGACATCCGGCTCGATGCCTTTTTCCTTGGCGAGCGCCTCGATCGTCTGCTGCAACGGATTCGTTGTCGACATAACTGCTAAAACTCCACCTCAAGGCGTGCGCGTGAGATTAGTCGCAGCGGAAGCTTCATCAGCTTTTTGCCTTCCGACTCGAACAACACGTCCTCGCCTTCGATACCCTTGACGCGGCCCGCGAACGCCGTCTGGCGCTGCACCGGCTCCGACGTCACGATCTTTGCCCAACGCCCGGCGAACCGCCGGTAGTCGTCCGCGGTGCGCAGCGGCCGATCCAATCCCGGTGACGACACCTCGAAGGTGTATTCGGTCGGGATCACGTCCTCGACGTCGAGCAGTGTGCCGAGATCTTCGGCGACCCGCGCGCAATCATCGATGCTGACGCTTTCTTCCGGCTTCGCCGCGGGTCCCGGCCGATCGACGATCACCCGCAGGACCTGCTGGCCGCCCTCGCGCTTCAACTCGACGTCGAAAATATCGAGGCCGTAGCTCGTTGCGACACGTTCCGCCAGCTCCCGGACGCGCTCCAGCGGGCCCAAGAAAACCCCCTAAAAATACAAAAAGTGGGCTGAATTACAGGCCCACTCTGGTTTCCCAGACTAGTAACCGACCTTCAATAATAGCATCCGCCCTCGGCTTTGGCTATGGCGGACGCGTTCAAATCGGCCGTGCAACGAGGTCGTACTCCTGCGACCCGACGATTTCGACGTCGATGAAGGCGCCTTTGGCCAGCGTGGAAGGGTCGCAATCGGTCAGGTAGACCACCGGATCGATCTCGGGCGCCTGGCCCGCAAGCCTTCCTTGCACAACGAGTTCGTGTTCGGGAGAGGGGCCGTCAATGACGAGGCGGGTCCGTTCGCCGAGGCGGGCCTGCTGCCGAGCTGCGACGAGGTCGCGCTGGCGCGCCATCAGGCGATCCTGCCGCTTCTTCTTCGTCGCCGCCGGCACATCATCTTTGAGCTCGTGAGCCGACGTGCCTTCTTCGTGTGAATAGGTGAACACGCCGACGTGGTCGAACCCGATCTCTTCGACGAATGATTCGAGCGCGGCGAAGTCGTCCGCCGTTTCACCGGGGAAGCCGACGATGAACGTGGTGCGCAGGGCGACGTTCGGAATCCGGGCGCGGATGTTTTCGAGCAGGCGGACATATGACTTGCGCGTGCCCGGACGCTTCATGCGCTTCAACACCGGATCGGACGCGTGCTGCAGCGGCAGATCGATGTACTTCACGACCTTGTCGAGATCGGCGATCGCCTCGATGACGTCGCTGGTGATCGTGGTCGGGTAGAGATAGAGCAGCCTGATCCACTCGATGCCGGCGACGTCGTTCAAGGCCCGTAACAGCGTCGGCAGCGCGCCGCGCTCGCCGCGATCGATGCCGTAAAAGGTCGAGTCCTGTGAGATCAGCAGCAGCTCTTTCACGCCCTGCGCGGCGAGCTGACGCGCCTCCTGCACGATCGAATCGATCGGCCGGCTGCGATAGTGGCCGCGCATCTTCGGAATGATGCAGAACGCGCACTTGTAGTCGCAGCCTTCCGCGATCTTCACGTAGGCGTAGTGGCGCGGCGTGACGCGCTTGCGGGGCGTATCGGCGTCGTAGATGTATGTAGGTAAATCGACTCCGAAGACGGGAGGCTTCGTATAGAACGGAAGCGCCTTGGCGGTTCCGGGTTCCCGGTTCCCGGTTCCGTTCATGAAGTGCGAGAGTCCGTCGACTTCGCCGGTGCCGTAGACGGCATCGATCTCCGGGATCTCTTTCTTCAGTTCGTCGCGATAACGCTCGGCGAGGCAGCCGGTGACGACGAGCTTGCGGCCCGCGGCCTGCTTCTTCAACTCGGCCATCTCGAGGATCGTGTCGATGGACTCCTGCTTCGCGCGATCGATGAACGCGCAGGTATTCACGACCAGCACGTCGGCCTGCGACGCGTCGGCGGTGATTTCGTGCCCATCCTTCTCGGCCATTCCGAGCATCACCTCGGAATCGACGAGATTCTTCGGACACCCCAAAGAGACGAATCCGATCTTCATTGGATCCATCCACTTTAACAGGAGAAAGAAGGAAGCGAGGAATTGGGAGGTCAAAAGAGACTCATCATCCTCCCTTAACTCCATTCTCTTGTTAAGGATAGATACGGTAGAGCATTCGTGGATAGGGAATCGTTTCCCGCACGTGCTCGAGGCCGCAGATCCAGCTGACGCAGCGCTCGATGCCCATTCCGAATCCGCCGTGCGGCACCGAGCCGAAACGGCGAAGGTCGAGATACCACTCGAACGCTTCCTGCGGCAGGTTATGTTCCTTGATGCGCTGCAGCAGGAGATCGAGGTCGTCGAGGCGCTGGCCGCCGCCGATGATCTCGCCGTAGCCTTCCGGCGCGAGGACATCGACGCACAGCGCCTTGTCCGGCTCGTTTGGATCGGGCTTCATGTAGAACGCCTTGATCGCGGCCGGGTAGTGCGTCACGCACACCGGGCGATCGAACTGTTCCGACAACACGGTCTCGTCGGTGCCGCCGAGATCGCCGCCGACCTGGAAGGGCAGTCCCTTGTCGAGGAGGATCTTCGCCGCCGCGTCGTAATGCAGCCGCGGAAACGGCGCCTTCACCGCTTCGAGCTTCGACGTGTTGCGCTCGAGGACCTTCAATTCCTTCGGCCGGCGATCGAGGACGCGCGCGACCACTGACGTGATCAGCCCCTCCGCCAGGGTGATGACGTCGTTGAGATCGGCATACGCCATCTCGGGCTCGACCATCCAGAACTCGGTGAGGTGGCGGCGGGTCTTGCTTTTCTCGGCGCGGAACGTCGGGCCGAACGCGTAGACCCTGCCGAGCGCCATGGCGTTGGCTTCGTTGTAGAGCTGACCGCTCTGGGTGAGAAACGCCTTCTCGTTGTCGAAATACTCGACCGGAAACAACGTCGTCGTGCCTTCGCACGCGGCCGGCGTGAAGATCGGCGTGTCGGCGAGGATGAAGCCCTGCTCGTTGAAGAAGTCGCGGACCGCGTTGATGATCTCGTGGCGCACGCGCAGGATCGCGGTCTGGCGCTCGGCGCGGATCCACAAATGCCGGCGATCCATCAGGTAATCGACGCCGTGCTCTTTCGGCGTGATCGGATAGTCGTGCGCTTCGTTGACGACCTCGAGGCCGCTGGCGACCATCTCGTAGCCGCCCATCGCGCGCTCTTCCGCCTTCACCGCGCCGGTGATGATGATCGCGCTCTCCTGGCTCAGGTGATCGGCGGTCTGGAACGTCGCTTCGTCGACGTCCTTCTTGCCCATGACCACCTGCAAGAAGCCGGTGCCGTCGCGGACGACGAGGAAGTGGATCTTGCCGCTCGAGCGGCGGTTGTGCAGCCAACCCTTGATGGTGACGGTCTGTCCAACGTGCTCGCCGATCTTGTTGATGTAGGTGTGCATTCTTGGGGTGCCTGAGGTGCCTAGGGTGACTAGGGTGCCTAGGGTGCCTGAAGTGCCTAGGGTGCCAGGGGGCTACGATTCATCAAGCCCCATCATTTCATCTCCGATGTGCAGCAGCGACTCCAGCCGCCCGCGCGCCTTCGCGGCGAGCTCGAGGATCGGCCGCCGATCGGCCGCCACCGCGAGCTCGAAGATCCACGCGCCGTCATAGCCCACTTTCTGGAACGCCAGCGTCGCCGCTTCCCAGTCGATTACGCCCTTGCCCGGCACCAGGTGATCGTCGGTGCGGCCGCGATTATCGTGAAGGTGTGTCGTGATCACGTGACCCGAGCAGGTTTCGATCGCCTCGACCACGTCGCCCATCATCCGTGCGTGCCCGACGTCCATGCAGATGCCGAGGGCGACGGCTTCGATGTCGCTTTCAATCATGTCGACGAGCGCCGTCGGTGTTGAGAGCTCGTTCGGAATCACCTCGATGGCCAGCCGCACGCCGTAGCGTTGCGCCACGGGCGACAGCTCCTCGAGACTGTGCACGAGCGCGCCGCGATGGTTGTCGCCGGCCGTCGCGTACGGCGCGGGCACACCGCAGTGCACGACGAGCACGTTGTAGGGCACGGCGGCGGCCACTTCGAGCGTCGCCAGCACCTCGTCGACGGCGGCCTTGCGGCGGCCGTCGTCGGACGAGGCCAGGCTCAATCCGTCCTTCCATGTGCCGTTGACGTACGAACCCGCGATCGGCGCGTGCATCGAATGCAGGCGCAGGCGCGTGTCGTCGAGCCATTCGGCGAGCGCGATGGCGGCCCGGCGATCGCGATAGTCGAAGTGCGCGCGCAGGGCGAACACCTCGACCGCCTCGAAGCCGTGCGCGGCTATCTCGACGAGGTGATCGCGATCGAGGCGATCGGCGACGTAGAGATGAGTGGAGACCCCGAATGACATTTCAGATCTCAGCTCTCGGATTTCGGAATTACAACCATGGCTCGAGCAGGCCCAGCAGGCGTTCGAACCGCGGATACTTCGCGAGGTTCGTTCTCACGTGCGCCAGCGTGCGCGGGATGTATTGAATATAAACCGTGTTGTTCCGTGATGTCGTCATGTACCCGAAGGTCCCAAGCGCCTTGAGGTTGCGCTGCAGGGCCATCAGGTCGAACCGGCGGCGAAACTCCCCTTCTGCCGGCACGTCGCCGCTCTTGTGTGCCAGGAAATAGGCGATCAGCCCGTCGACCTGCTGGGCGCTCAGGTCGACGTAGGAATCGCGGAGCAGCGATACCAGATCGTATGTGTCGGGGCCCATGCGCGCGTCCTGAAAGTCGATGATGTAGAGCGAGTCATCGTGCAGCATCAGGTTGCGGCTGTGATAGTCGCGATGGCACAGCACCCGCGGCTCTGCGGCCAGTTCCTCGACGATCGCCGACCATTCCTCACGCAGCGCCTCTCGCTGGACGTCGGTCAGCGCGGCGCCTTTATAGGCCTGCAGGTAATGTTTGACGAAGAATTCGAGCTCCCACGTCAGCTTCTCGACGTCGAACGCGATGCGATACGGCGGATACGCGTCGGAACGAAGCGCTTCGCCGCGTTGCTGCATGAGGGCGATGAAGCCGACCGCCTGCCGGTAGAGCGCCGCATGTTCAGTCGCGGTCGCGGCGCCGAGGTGCGCCTGGAGCGTGACGTCGCCAAGATCTTCCAATCCGAGCACGCCAAGCCGATCCGAGTGATGCAGGATTCGCGGCACCGGCACGGGAACTGCCGCGAGCAGCTTGGCGATGGCGACAAACGGCATCGACCCGAAATCGATCGGCCCCGTGTGCAGCGCGAGCACGATCGGCTTGGCGTTTTTCAGCAGCACGCGGAAGTATTGGCGATCGGACGCGTCGCCGGTGAGCGGCATGACTTGCTGCGTCTGAGCGGTGAGCTGTTGTTCGGCGAGGTATTGCTCTAACCGTGGTTCCATTAGAAAGGCGTCGCGACCACCTTATTGTCGCGCATCACGAGCGAACAGCGCGAGAATTCAGCGGCGGGCGGCACGACGACGTCGTCTGCGGCGACGCATTCAGACAGCCGCGCGCCGGATCCGACGGTGACCCGATCCCAGATGATGGTGTTGACGAGCTCCGCGCCGGTGATGGAGCAGTCGCGGCCGCGATCGAGCGGCTTGCCCTCGCGCTGTGCGATCGTGATTGCGGTCTCGAGGTAGTCGCGCGGCGATCCGATATCGAAGAACTCGACGCCGCTGTGGAAGATGCGAACGGCGCCCGGGCGTTCGGCGATCACGCCGGGATAAATGCCGTGGACGGTCTCCGACTTCACGTCAGGGCGCACGCCGGCGAATACCGATGCATTCACGATTTGGATTCCGATGAAATGGAAGGCGCCTGGTTCGCGCCCGAATCCGCGAACGATTCCAGTTGAATCGGCGATGACGCCGTTGTACCCGGGCCGGCCATCGACGACGGCCATCGTGACGAGCGCGTTGGTGTCGATGTGCTGCTTCGCCATCGCCTGCAGTTCGACGTCCGCGAGCGTGTCGCCGTTGACGATCAGGAATCGATCGGACTCGAGCAGCGGGATGGCCCGCGCGGGCCCGCCGGCTGAGCCAAGGATGTCGGTTTCCCAGGAATAACGCACTTCGAGCCCGGCGGCGGATCCATCACCCACGATCCGCGTGATCGAGTCGGCGCGGTGATGCAGATTCAACACGACGCGCCGGGTGCCGGCGTCATGCAGCCACTGGAGGATGCGGGATACGAGCGGCGTGCCGGCCACAGGCAATGCGGCCTTGGCGCGAACAGAGGAGAGTGGCTGCAGACGTGTGGCCAGGCCGGCGGTCAGCACCAGCGCCGGCCAGGCCTGAAGCGCTTGCCGCGACGTCGCGCCGCCGGCGCGACGTCGGGTCATTCGCTGGCGCCGACGGCGAACACCATGTCGGGTCCGTCGATGCCGTTCGCGTCGCGATGTTGCAGGAAGAGGAAGCGATACGAGTCGGTGATGTAGTCCGCCGGCGTGAAGCCCAGTGCCCGCGCCGTCTCGTGGATCGCGTCTTCGCCGCCCTCGATCTCGACGAACACGCCCACCGGCGTTTCATCGACCGCGATCACGACGTCGTCGTTAGTGAATTCCTCGCGGTACTTCTCGTAGCGGAACCAGCAGTGCAGGCCTAGCTCCTCGAGAATCTTGTTCAACATCGCGCCGTCAGCGACGACGGTTTCGTACTCCTGGCGGATCTTGATCAGGCTGGGAATCGCAGGGCCCTTGTAGGTCAGCAGGCTCTTACCACTCTCTGAGCGCACCCGCAGCGTCGATCGCTGCCGGCGCAGCTTCTCGTCGTCGGTGTCGAACAGGCAGTCTTCCTGGAGGCGGCGGCCGAGCAGGGGAGCGGCGCCGAGCGCGAGAATCCTCGCGCGTGCCTCTTCGGCACTGTCGAAGCGAAGCTTGATCTCGCGCTCGAGCGGCATCCGGATTATCCGTGTAATCCGCGGATGCCTATTCCTTGCGGACGGTGAAGAACTGTTCCTGACCGCCGCGGATCACGAGCAGGAACGCCGTGCCGCCCGAGGCGACCTGGCCGAGCGCGCGGCTCGCTTCCTGCGGCGTGCGGACCGGCTGCCGGTTGACGCGCGTGATGATGTCGCCGCGGACGATGCCGGCGCGGAACGCCGGGCTGCCCTGCTCGACATCCGATACGAGCACGCCCTGCACATCCGACGGCGCGCGCAGGCGGCGGGCGGTGTCGGCGGTCAGCGCCGACAGCGTGATGCCAAAGCCCTGCGACGGTTCTTCATCGGGCTCGATCGAGGTGCGCTGCTCGGCGGCGCGGGTGCCTTCCTCGTCGAGATCGAGCTCGTCAACGGTCAGCGACACGGTCTTCTCAACCTTGTCGCGCAGGATCTTCACCGGCACCGTCGAGCCGGGCTTGGTCGCCACGACCGTCGCGACGAGCTCGTCGCGGTTCTTGACCGCCTTGCCGTTGAACTCGAGGATGATGTCGCCGGGTTCGATGCCGGCCCTGGCGGCGGGCTTGCCTTTCGCCACGGTGCCGACCAGCGCGCCGCGGCGCTGCTTCAGCCCGAACTCGGCGAGCGCCTCAGGCGGAATCGGCGACACGCTGACGCCGATGACGCCGCGCGAGACGCGGCCGGTCTGCAACTGGGGAATCAGCTCGCGCACGCTGTTGATCGGGATCGCGAAGCCGATGCCGATGTTGCCCTGCTGGCGCGAGTCCGTGTAGATCGCGGTGTTGATGCCGACGACCTCGCCGCGCGCGTTGAGCAGCGGTCCGCCGGAGTTGCCCGGGTTGATCGCCGCGTCGGTCTGCAACACGTCGGCGAAGCGCTGCTCGGCGATCGGGAACGAGCGCGCCGTGGCGCTGATCACGCCGACGCTCACGGTGTGCGCGAGGCCGAACGGATTGCCGATCGCCATGACCCAGTCGCCCGGCTGCATCTGCGACGAATCGCCGAACTTCACTTCAATCAGGTTGCTGTTCTTGTCGACCAGCTGAATCAGGGCGCTGTCGGTGAGCGGATCGCGGCCGACGATCTTGGCTTCGTGGTAGACGTCGTTGTCTTCGCCGAGGAAGTTCACTTCGACCTTGGTCGCGCCTTCGACGACGTGGTTGTTGGTGAGGATGTAGCCGAGCGTCTTGTTGATGACGAAGCCGGTGCCGGCCGCCTGGGTTTCCTGTTCGCGCGGCCGCTGCGGGCGCTGCTGGCGGCCCTGGCCGCCGAAGAAGCGCTCGAGCAGGTCGTCGTTGCCGCCACCCCCGCCGCCGAAGAATTCGGTCATCTCCTGGGCGCGCTGTTTGGATGTGCTGCGGATGTTCACGACCGCGGGCGACATCGCCTTGGCGATGTTGCGGAACGTGCTCGCATCGACCGGACCGCTGAGCGGCGCGCTGTTCATCGGCGGCGCTGCCGCGATGGTGCCCTGGGCCGATGAGGCCGGGGTCAAATCCAGCCGGGACGCAATCACCATCCCGACGGCCAGCGAGGCCACCATGATCAAGAACGAATAAAACAGCGTGGTCTTTCCGGTAGACATCATTCCTCCAGCAGACACAGGATAGCCTTTTGACGCGGACCCGTCACTTCCGGTCCGTTCGCCAGCCAGACCATATTGATCTCGGTCCGAACTCCAAAATCCTTGAAATACAGCCCAGGTTCGATGGTAAAGCCGCTGCCGGGCAGCAGCCGACGTTCGTCATGGGTTTCGTAATCATCGAGGTGCGCGCCGTTGCCGTGGACGTTCTCGCCGAGGCTGTGGCCGGTGCGATGCAGGATGGCGTCTTGGTAGCCGGCGTCGATCAGAACCTGCCGCGCCGCCTTGTCGGCTTCGAAGCCGCGCACGCCGCGGCCCGCGCGCGCCGCGTCCTGCACGGTGGTGACCGCCGCGTCGCGCGCGCCGCAGATCGCGGCGAATGCTTTGGCCATGCGATCGGGGACGTTCGGCCCCGTGAATCCGATCCACGTGATGTCGGCGTACACGGAACCGGGCTTCTCGAGCTTGCCCCAGAGATCGAGCAGCAGGAGCTCGTTCTTTCGTATCACTCGATGCGCGCTCGCCGTCGCGAGGTAATGCGGATTGCCGGCGTTCTCCTGGGCCGAGACGCACGGCGCGGAATCGGCGATCAGCCCTTCGTCGTTGAACCAGCCGACCATCTTCTGCTGAATGTCGTATTCGGTGGTCGCGACACCGTCGCGCAGCCGGCGCGCGACTTCTTCGAACGCCTGATCCTTGATGCGATACAGCTTGTCGGATGCCGTCTTGTGCGTGGCAATCGCCGCGTCGTTCCAGCGAGCCTCGAACTGCTGGATCAAATCGCCGGACGACACCACGTCCACTCCGAGCGATCGTATGAGCTCGATCGTCCCGGCGTCGACGCGCGACACATACGGGATCGCGCAGTTGGGCGAGTACTCCATCGCCACGCGCTTCACGCCCGTGAGCAGCTTGGTCAGCCCCGCGTGCAGTTGCTCTCGGCCCGCGTAAACCGTTTTCGATCCCGGCAGGTGATCGAGGTTGTAGCGTTCGATGGCGTGCACGAGGGCGTGCGGCTCTCCGGATTGCGGGATGAGGTAGAACCAGCGCCGCGTCGCGAGGTGTCCGGCTTCGCCCATTCCGGCGAGCCGGTAAGATACGGGATTCGAGCCGTGAAAATCATAGAGGAGCCACGCGTCGAGTCCGTCGGCTTTGAGCGCCTTCTGGACAGCTCCAATCTCAATGGGCATATTCAATCGATTATACCGGCGGACGAACCACGGCCGCGGCGGCGGCGTCCTATAATTGGGGCTGCCGGCCAAATTGAAAGACGTGTGGAAGACCTTATGACCAAGCGATTGCTTCTTTTGCTGACCACGCTCACGGTGTCGTTCGTCACACTGCACGCGCAGGTGCAGCCCCCGCCGCCGCAGCAGCCGCCGATCACCTTCCGCGCGGAAATCAATTACGTCGAAGTCGACGCGCGGGTCCTCGACAAGGAAGGCAAGTTCATCACCGGGCTGAAGCCCGAGGACTTCCAGGTTTTCGAGGACGGCAAGCCGCAGAAGGTCACCGCGTTTTCGATGGTCAACATACCGCTCGAGCGCGCCGAGCGTCCGCTGTTCGCGTCGAAACCGATCGAGCCGGACGTCCGCAACAACATGCAGGGCGCCGACGGCCGTATCTACGTGATCATGCTTGACGACCTGCACACCGCGGCGCTGCGCTCGCAGCGCGTCAAGCTCGCGGCCAAGCAGTTCATCGAGAAGTTCGTCGGCGCCAACGATCTCGCCGCGGTCGTTCACACCAGCGGCCGTTCGAACGCCTCGCAGGAATTCACATCCAGCCAGACGCGGCTGTTGCGTGCCGTCGACCTCTTCATGGGCCAGAAGCTCAACTCGTCGACGCTCAACCAGATCGAAGACGTGCAACGCCGCGCCGGCACGCCAATGGCGAGCGATCCCGCCTCGGACATCGACGACAAGGAGCGCGGTTTCCACGCCCGCAACGCGCTCGAATCGATTCGCAACGTCGCGCAGTATCTCGGCGACATCCGCGGCCGCCGCAAGGCCATCGTCTATTTCAGCGAAGGCATCGACTACGACATCAACAACATGTTCAGCAGCCAGATCACCGAGGCGCAGTCGGTGATGGACGCGACCCGCGACATGATCGCCGCGGCGACGCGCGCCAACGTCGTGGTGTATGCGGTCGATCCGCGCGGCCTCGGCGCCGAGTTCCAGGACATGGCCGCGATCCAGTCCTTCCCGGACGACACTTCGCTCGGCCTCGGCATGTCGTCGATCTTCAACGAGGTGCGCCTGTCGCAGGACAGCCTGCGCGTGATGGGCGATGAGACCGGCGGCTTCGCCATCGTCAACAGGAACGACTTCCGCGACGCCTTCCAGCGCATCGTCGACGACAACAGCTCGTACTACGTGATGGGGTACTACTCGACCAACGATCGGCGCGACGGCCGGTTCCGCAAGATCGAGGTGCGCCTGCCGGACCGGCCCGGGCTGACGGTGCGCGCGCGCAAAGGTTACGTCGCGCCGCGAGGCAAGGCGCCGGAGCCTGCCAAGACGACGGCCAATAGTCCGTCGCCCGAATTGAAGGACGCGATGGACAGCCCGTTGCCGTTGACCGGACTGCCGCTGGCGCTCGCGGTGGCGGTGTTCAAGGGCCCCGCGCCCAAGGGCTCGGTGGTGATTTCGACGTTCGTCGCCGGCAGCATGCTGCCGTTCGTCGAGAACGCCGGCATGATGAAGAACGACCTCGAGGTCCTCGGCGTCGCGACCGATGACAAGGGCAAGTCGTTCTCGACCGATCGCTCGACGGTGACCTTGAACATGAAGCCCGATACCGCGAAGCGCGTGACCGCTACCGGACTGCGCGTCATTCAATCGCTCGAGCTCGCTCCGGGCCGCTACAACCTTCGCGTCGCCGTCCGTGAAGGCAACACGCGCAAGGCTGGATCGGTGACGTTCGATCTGGACGTCCCGGACTTTTCGAAACAACCGCTGACGATGAGCGACATCGCCCTGACGTCGTCGTTGAGCGGCGTCGCGCCGACCATCCGCCCGAAGGACCCGCTCGAGAAGCTGCTGCCCGGACCGTTGAGCAGCTACCGCGAGTTCGCGCCGATCGACGAGATCGCGCTCTTCACGGAGATTTACGACAACGTCAAGCAGGCGCACAAGGTGGAGATCGCGGCGACCGTCAAAGCCGAAGGCGGCCAGACGGTGTTCCAGGCGCGCGAGGAGCACGACAGCTCCGAGCTGGCCGGTTCCGCAGGCGGTTACGGATTCCAGACGCGCATTCCGCTCAAGACCTTCGAGCCCGGTCTGTATGTGCTTCGCATCGAAGCGATCACGCGCGTCGGCGATCGCCCGACCACGGCGAAAGAAATCGTGTTCCGCGTGTCGCCCGCATCGCCAGGAGCGCAGTAAGAATGTTGCTGGGACTCGTTCTCGCCTTTGCCATGCAGACCGGCCCGTCCAAATCGGCGATCGCGACGATCGTCACCGACTCGATGAGCGAGGTGGACATGCCGAAGCAGGTCGCGGCCCGCACGCCCGCTGAATGGGCGGCGCTGTGGCGGCAGCACGCCGGCGACACCGCGTTGCCGAAAGTGGATTTGGCAGCGCGAACGGTCGTCGCCGTGTTCCTCGGCACGCGCTCCTCGGCCGGCTATGCCGTCGAGATCACCGGCACGCACGACGACAAGGGCGCGTTGATCGTCGAGTGGCGCGAGCGGCGGCCGGAGCCCGGCACCGTGTCGGCGCAAGTCCTCACCAGCCCCGCGCACATCGCCACCATTCCCAAGTTCGCCGGCGTAATCCGGTTCGAAAAGGTCGAGCGGTGACCAGCTCCACGAGCACGGGCGTCGACGCGCGGCTGGCGTCGATGCTGTGTTACGCGGGATGGTGGGTCACGGGATTGATCTTCCTGTTTGCCGAGCGGAAGCACCCTGACGTTCGTTTCCATGCCGCGCAATCGCTCGTCGTGTTCGGCGTGCTGTCGGTGGTGCTGTTCCTCTGCGGCGGCGCGAGCGCGATCGCATTCTTCGTCGTCCCGCCGACCTTCCAGATTATCCAGGCGTTCGGCAACGTGCTGTGGTTTGGCGCGGTGCTGCTGTGGTTGCTGCTCCTGCTGAGGACCTGGCGGGGTGAAACGTGGCGGCTGCCACTCGCCGGCGACCTTGCGGTGAAGATCGCCGGCGTGTGATTTTCAAGACCTCAAGACCTCAAATTAATTCGTCTTCGGCACATCAATCTTCGGCACCAGCTTCGGCTTCACCGTGCCGTTGGCGTGGATGAAGTTGTAGCTGTTGCTCTGCATCCGCGTGTTGAACGGCGTCGTCAATGTGACGTTGATCACTTCACCGGGCATGAGCGGCCGCGGATGGCGATAGACATCGCCGCCGGCGAGGTTGCCGGTCTTGTCGGACCAGCTCTCTTCGAGCCGGAAACCCGCGAGCGGGCCGGGCGAGACGTTCTTGATCGTCATTGTCGTGACGATGTTCGCACCGGCGCGCTTCGAGACCGCCTTGGTGTACTCGACGGTCGCATCGCCGCGGAACGGCGAAATCAGTTTGCGAGGGGCCGCCGGTGCGGCCGGAGCGGCAGGCGCGGGGGTCTGCGCGAATGCCAACGGGGCGAGTAGGAACCCGAGGGCCGCAGCCAAGGCCACAGTCCGCTGGTGCAATTTCATACGATGAACCTCCAGGGGCCGGATTATTTCACATTTCACCGTTCCAGTCCTCGGGCTCGGCAGCCGTCGACCGGAACACTTCGAGATGCCACTTGCCGCCGCCCCAGGGCTCGATGACCTCGGTGGCGACGACGTCGACGAGCAGCTCGGCGAACGTCCGGCCTTCCGGATCGCCGTCGAGGCTGTAGGCGGGCTCGTCCCACGCGAAGTTCGGATAGATCGTCATCGTCAGGAACAGGTCGTAGCCGTCGTCGACGACAATGATCTGGCCGATCGGACGCTTCTGCGTGGAGTGATACACGAGATACTTTTCGGCACTGTGGGCGCGGATGTAGCGCTTCAGCGCGAAATCGCGGGCGACGATTTCTTCAACGGCAATTTTCTTGTCCCAGCATTCGCGGCAGTAGCGTTCTTCGCCGCGGGGCTCCGAGACTTCCTTGGCGCCGCACAAGGCGCAGCCCTTCTTGTTGCCAATCGACTTACGTGACATATATCTATCGAATATTACTTCAAGCAGGTGACATGACGAGACCCCTACGGCTGTGCGCATTCATGGTGTTCCTCGGAGTGCCCGTGGCTGCGCAAGTCGCGCCGCATCTGCCGCCGCTGGATCGCGCGCTGCCGCCTCGGGCGGAATCGATTTACGGGCAGCTCGCGCCGACCACTGACGCCAAGGTGGCGATGGACGTGGTCACGTTCATGGCGCCGCTGTGGCGGCTCGCCGGCAATCCCGCGTTCGACCGGTCACAGCAACTGATCTTCGATCGGCTCGCGGCGGTGGGCCTGCAGCCGAAGTACGAGACGTTCGCCAACTCGAACGGCGGCTGGGAGCACACGACAGGCACGCTCCGTCTTGGCGGTCCGGCCGGCGAGATCCTGCTGTCGCGCGAGACGCATCGCGTGGCGCTCGCGATCAATTCGTATAGCACGCCTTCCGGCGGCGTGACGCTGCCGCTGATCGATGTCGGCGCCGGCACCAACGCGGCGGCGTATGAGGGCAAGACGGTGAAGGGCGCGATCGTGCTCGCAACCGGATCGATCGGCCAGGTGTTCGCGCAAGCCGTGCGATCGCGTGGCGCGGCCGGCGTGATTTCATCGGACCTGGCGCAGTACACGCGGCCTGCCGAGACTCCCGACGTTCTGCAATGGGGAGCGATTCCGGCCGACGACACCCTGCGATCGTTTGGCTTCAAGGCCACGCCGCGTGCCGCGACACGCCTGCGAGACGAGCTCGCGAAGCGTGCCGTCAACGTGCACGTCGAGATCGACAGCACGTTTCATCGCGGCGTAAATCGAACGCTCGCCGTCGAGATACCCGGCCGCGTCCATCCTGACGAGCGCATCGTCCTTGCGGCACACGTGCAGGAGCCGGGCGCCAACGACAACGCCAGCGGTTGCGGCACGCTGCTCGCCGCGGCGCTCGCGATGCACGACGCCATCCGGCGCGGCGTGTTGCCGGCGCCGGCCCGCACGATTACCTTTCTCTGGGTCGATGAGATTCGCGGCAGCGAGCAGTGGCTCCGGGACCACGCGGATCTGGTCAAGGGCGTGGTGGCGATGCT
>Ga0310892_10000134_pt1 | contig 18412 bp, 18 predicted proteins | sample C0D1metaG_FD_203747 | JGI IMG/M metagenome (GOLD analysis project Ga0310892, IMG submission 203747) | Lab incubated soil microbial communities from West Virginia University Organic Research Farm, Morgantown, WV, United States - C8D2 | ecosystem: Environmental > Terrestrial > Soil > Agricultural...
AGTCGATATAGATATTGAATATTGTGGAATCTGTCATAGCGATTTACACATGCTCAAGAATGAATGGGGGATCACAAAATATCCATTTGTCCCAGGACATGAAATCGTTGGAAAAATTTCAGCCGTTGGAAAAATGGTAACTCATCTAAAAAAAGGTCAACGAGTTGGAGTCGGATGGAGATCTCGTTCATGTCAGACATGTGAACAATGTTTGAGTGGTTATCATAACCGATGTTTAATTGGAGAAGATGTAATTGTGGGTAGACATGGCGGATTTGGAAACAAGGTTCGCTGTCAAGCCTTATGGGCTTTTCCACTCCCAGATAACCTAGATATCAAAACAGCAGGTCCACTCTTTTGTGGCGGTATCACAGTATTTAACCCCATAGTTCAAAATGGGATCAAGGCTACAGATCACGTTGCTGTGGTAGGAATAGGAGGGCTTGGTCATATGGCGCTCCTTTTTCTCAATGCATGGGGATGTGAAGTTACGGCTTTCTCTACTAATCCTAAAAAAGAGAAAGAAGCTAGGAATTTTGGGGCACATCATTTCATAAATTCAAATAATGTTGATAATTTAAATTCATTGGCAAATAAATTTAAGATGATTCTTGTAACTGCAAATGTTGAGTTAGATTGGGACGCCTATATCAATACTCTTGCCCCAGGAGGAAAATTGCATATAGTTGGAGCCGTCCCCCAGGTAAAGGCTACGATGTCTCCATTGATTTCTCATGAAAGATCGATAGGAGCTTCTCCTACGGGGGGCCCTGCGGTTATCTTGAGTATGCTCGAATTTTGCACACGACATCAGATAGGGCCACTTGTTGAGGAATATCCATTGTCTAAAGTTAATGAAGCCCTTGAGCATCTAGATGCGGGAAAAGCAAGATATCGTATAGTTCTAAGGAATGATCTTGCCTAGTCAATGGGGGAACAAATCTCATTTTTATCTTCGGTATTGTTATTCTATTCCAATCAAAGTTTAACCCACTCTAATACATTATAGTCAATTTATTAAAATAATAATGTATGCGAAACAGCAAGTCCTACAATTTGTTATAATTCATCTGAGTCTTAGGCGAAATTTCCATGAATTGGCTTAAGCAAAATTCAATAGGAACAGATTATTTGCTTGTATGTTAACCATAATTTCTTGATAATAATGTAAATTATGAAGTTATTAATTGTCTGTTGATGGTAAAGTAAGCGTAAACTTTGATCCTTCAATCTTGTTATTTCCATCGTAACAATTTTCAGCCCATATCTTTCCCTCATGTGTCTCGATTATTTTTTTAGAAATGTACAAACCCAATCCGGTTCCTTTGCGTGATTTTGATACGAACTTGGTGAATAAATTAGGTAAAATTTCAGGATCTATCCCGCGCCCTGAATCACTAATGGTTAATAGAATCTCATGGGTCGACCTGTTCTCATTTAATCGCAGAGTAATTGTCCCCCTATCTGTAAATTCAACCGCATTTTCTAAGATGTTCGCAATAACCTGAATTATTCGTGTTCTATCCGCAAATACATGTCCAAAATTTCTCCTGTTTTCAGAATTAGTATGATTGCAATCAATGGGTCTGGGCTCGTACCGGATTTCTAATTGATTTTTATTTAAAAGATGTATATTATTATTGTATTCTCTTACAATTTCTTCTACAAGTTTCTCTAAACTAAAATATTCTTTATTTAGTATCAACAATTCATTTTCTAATTGGGTAACATTCAATACTTTATCAATTAACCTTGCAAGCCTCTTTGTACTCTGATTTATAGTTACTATAAACTTGCTATAGTTTTCGATATTTCCTGTGGTATTGATCAAGATATCAGAGTATCCTAACAATGATTGCACCGGATTTCTAAGTTCATGTGCAGCAATATTAATAAATTCTTTTTGTAGTCTGTCCTGTAACTTTAATTTATCGTATAGTTCAGCTTGATTCCAGAGAGCTTCAAATATGGATGCATATGATTTAGAAATCCGGCGACTATTCGAATAGGATGAAAGTCCAATAGACTCGATCATATCAATCGAAGGAATGTTCTTTGATTCGATTATCAAAGATTTATTCTTATCAACAATTAAGAATCCTATCTCACTAAATAACTTGCTGTTTAGAATTTTCAATTTGAAATTTTCTATACCTTTGAATTTAAATTCCAGTGGGATCTCATCAGAGTTAGAACTACTAGGAATCTTCCCATTAAATTTGTCAAATATTGTCAAAATCTGGTGTTGTATTTCATTATCAGTTTCCTCTACGATAAGGATTCTGATATTTACATTCTTTTTTGATAGAGAGACATATTTCATAAACTCCATCATTCCCGATTCGACTTGTCTTAAAAATGAATTAAAATTAGGAAGTATAGCCAAAATTTCATATTTAGCGGATGATATCAAAGTACGAACTAATTTCACTGACTCCTCAGGATCATCGATGGTTTCTATAAACGATAATTCAGTCTCCTCTTCTAATGATTTTATGACTCTTTCTGGATCCTTGCCACTCTTCCACAGCTCTTCAAAAACATTTGCGAAATGATCTAAATATGATGGATCATTACTGTACAGTATACTGTCGCTAGGAGCGTTTTTTTCTGTTCTTTTAACGGCTATAATAAGATCCGAATTAGTGACAGTGTAGTCAATAGAAGATATATCCTTGATATGTCGAATTTGTATTCCTAAATCTAGTAATTCTTTAACTATCTCTAGATTATCCCTAGTTATCTCAACAAGGATTCTTATTCGTTTATGAGTATTTATCCGCTCATTTGTTAATGCATTCGTTATGGATTCTATAAGATGATTCTTGTTAATCCTTAAACCGTCAATAGATGTACAAACATCAATTTCAGAAGAATTCCGTACCACTCGCTCAAACTCAGTTTCTATCAAATAATCACTAGATTCGGTGATTAATCTTGTTTCATAAGATTTGATCCCTTCTTTTAATTCTTTGATCTTCTTTTGTGCAGGTGTAGCATTTTTCCATAAAGTATCAAAAATAAATTGCCCCTGAGCTACAACTTCGTCTACATTGCTGTAGATTACTTCGGTCAATGGCTGTGCTTCTTGAAGGACTGTAGTAGCCATATACTCAGTTTCATTAATAGCTATTCCCCCTTTAAGACCATCCAAATGTCTTAATTCAGTAACAGTTTTCACGAGTTTCTCGCAATATTGCAGATTTTCTTTTGTAATTACGGTGATACATCTAATTTTTCCTCCCCTTTTTAGAATATCATCGTAGCCATTATAGTATTGTGGGATTTCAATTACTATTGAAGGAGCTCTCTGATCAAATGTAATATCCATCTTATGTCTAACATTTTTCATAAATTCTACGCCTTTTCCTACCGCTTTTTCAGCTCCATATAATAACTGCGTATTCTTATGCAGATGAAGACCATGATGAGGTAATGATTTTTCATCATATTTACCTGAAGCCATGGTTATACGAAAAATTAGTAAGAACGCATATAAAACCTATTTGTATAGCTCATAAAAATCATACCAGTATTTTAGAAATTAAGCACTAAAGAAATATAACACGATTAGCCAAATATACATGATTTTTTATAAATGAATATGATAATTGATGCCAATTGGTTGGCTTCACATCTAGACGATGAAAATGTGATAATAATTGATTCCAGGGGAATTATGCCCTTTAGATTCAGCCATATTAAGAATGCTATGCCATTGGGTGTGGAAAAGGTGATATCAACAGATGAAAATGGGTCTTATTTGGTAATTGCACCCCAAGTGGCTGAACAAATATTTACTAGCATGGGTATTGATGACACCAAAGTAGTTATAGTATATGGTGAATACCCAGACCCTTCACTTGCAAGAATAGTTTGGACACTCATTTATTTTGGTCACAGCAATGTAAAGATCCTAGACATTGGTTTTGAAAACTGGTTACAAAGTGGATACCCCGTTACAAAAGATTTTGAAACTAAGAATGCAGCGACAAAACCAGACAGAGGATTTGTTGCGCATGTTAGAACAACTGAGAGAGCTGATGCACAATTCATTTATCAAGAGAAAGACAAGCCTGAAACTACAATTATAGATGCTCGCACCCCTCAAGAGCATCTACATGCAAGAATTCCTGGATCAATCCTACACAATTATGAAGAGGGCATAGGAGACATGGGAAAAATGATCAAGGATGTTGAAGTGTTAAAACAAGATTTTGAAAAATTAGGTATTACCCGGGACAAACAAATAGTCTGCTACTGTCACTCTGGAATTCGAGCCGCACATACCTATTTGCAACTAAAACAAGCAGGTTTTGTTAATGTAAGGCTGTATGATGGATCTATCATAGACTGGGCTAAGCGTAAATATCCTTTAGGATAAAAACTATCATTAGATTCGATACAGGTTCTTGATAATTACTGGGCTTTTTGAAACTCATAGAGGTAACCAAGTAAATAACGACTTGAAAAATATCATGACGGATTAATAAATAAGTGATTTAAGAATCTATTATTGACTCGAACTCATCATTTTTTTGTCTTCTTGTAGCTTTCAAAGATTTATGTGGATATGTATTTATTTTCGAGTTAAATCATCAACAGGTCAATAATTGATTTATATGTTCTTAACTATTAGAAGTGTCCCTATGCCTTGGTCTCGATAATCGATTTTGCCTTTTCAAATATTTGAATCCACATGGGCCACGTTAAGGTCCCAGTATTGGTATTTCTCCTGCTTGGATGATACGAAACGATCAAAGTCTTTGTAGAATCTAGTTGGTAAACACTATTGTGTTTAAAGAACAATCCCTTTACTTCACTCAATTTGCAAAAGGTATCAAAAGCCATTTTGCCTAAAGTTATGACTACGACCACACTACTTTTTAACAGATCTAACTCGCTTCTTAAAAATGATGAACAATTAGAAATTTCAGAATTAATGGGTTTATTCATTGGAGGCGCGCACTTGACTATAGAGGTAACGTATGCGTCAGACAGGAGCAGCCCGTCATCAATAGATACACTGTTTGGGCTATTAGCAAAACTAGTTTCATACATTGCTTTCATCAACCATTCCCCGGAGCTATCTCCTGTAAACATTCTTCCTGTTCTATTACCACCATGTGCTGCCGGTGCTAAACCAATTATCAATAATCTCGCTTTAGGATCACCGAAGGACGGTACAGGTCTTGCCCAATATGTTTGGTCGCTATATCTTTGCGGCCTATTGTCCCTAACCTTACGAATGTGTTGTAGGAGACGAGGACACTGGCTGCATGAAGTGATTTGTTCATTAACTTTATCTAACGACAAATAATATTCATCCGCCGCCTTTCCTTTTTTCATTTTAGTAAGATTTAATATTAAATATAGTTCTTTATTTATGATCTGAGCATAGTTTCTATTTCTAAAGTATCTACAATTATGATGCCAACGCATCTTATTAAAACCGGAACAATAAAATCAACCGACATTGACACAGATTATTTATTGACAAATTTGGTAATAGGATGAAAATTTCATAAAGGATTTTGTAATTTGGATCCGAATTTCAAATTGGATTTTTTTTATTTCCAATTGTAAATTAAATTAAGAATCAAAACATAAAACAGAAGTGTTAAATATCGAAATTTATTATACCTAGTATGCACCCACTAATTGAATTCCAATACTGGACAGTTACTGAATTTGTAAGACAGTTGATTGAAGGCAATGTAATTTCGACGATTGGAGATAAGGAAGTAGATGATTTAGATAAGAAAGTACTTCAATGGATAGAACGAAGCTATGAAAAAGACTTTAATGTACACGAGGATGAAAAGTTACAAGATCTTACTAAAGAAATATTCGATCAAGTTGTTTTGCTTAGACTTACAGGATTATTATCTGGGATTTTGTCTATACACAAGTTTGGCAAATCTTAATTACCAAAGATAATAAAATAGTATCTTTGAATCTAGACCATCTATCAAAAATCACACCTAGATTCAAAGTATAAGGTTCAATATCCTTTGAGAACGAAGGTGAGAATTGGAATAAGACGTACAGTATATCGGTTGTCGGATTCCAAAACTTTTTTTTAAGTTCTAGTAGTTAAAAAAAGTGTACGATGTTATAGGAACATATTCTGGATTAATAAAGTTTTTGTCTTGGATATCATTTTGGTTATCATTTTGGTTATCATCAAGAGTCTGGGCATAAACAACCATAGTCAAGATTTTGTTTTTTGTGTTTAAAGTATCTGGAAGTTGGAATTCCAAGTCAATATTATTCTTACTCAAGTCCCACTTTTTTGCTTCTATTATCTTGTAGGAATCATCTTTTTTTTCCTGAATATATTGCAAATCTGATGGTAAGGGCTTAGATATCATTAATTTAAGATCTCCAAAATCGTAACTATTCTTGTCTCTATTTTTTTCATAATTCAGTTTAGTCGGGAACTCATCTAAGAAAAACGAGACATGATTTATGACAAAATTAAACTTATTTTGATCATTGATTTTAGCTTCCAATATTATGTCTTCATTGTTTTTTAGGATTTTAAGATCGGAGCTTAGATAGTGATTTTCAAAATTCTGTACCATGACAAAATAATATTTATTAAATGCGATCCCAATGCTCACGTGGGTATGAAATTTGTTTAAAATATTGTTCTTGTGTCCGTTATTGCAACAAACCTCATCATTATTCATCATTGAGTATTCCAAATCATTAATTGCTTTGTATTGATCAATGACTGGACAGTAAAACCGCTTGAAATCATAACATAAATCAGATGCTTTGGAGTAATTTTGGCCTTCGTTTGAAATTACATAACTTATTTGACCTATGTTTTGCTGAACATAGCCAGTACCGTTATACAAAGAATATAGCATGTATGGCTTAAATCCATCCATGGTCAGGTGAGAAATAGTTTTTGTTTGTAATAATTCATTTGCGTGAATTTGAGCAGCTGTATTATTACTTTGTAATAATGGCGAAAGTCCATGCTTTACACGATCCTCATTTATCTTGGATAAAGCAAAATTCTTTAACTCTTGCATTGTATTGGAGGAATCCTTAGGATTAATCATAGAAATGGGATTTGATGCATGTGATAAAGACACATTAGCAATAAATAAAGAAAAAATCAAAAAGGAACCAACTAACAAGGGTTGGTATTTACGAGGCATATACAAAGAATTTTCATAGAAAATAATATTTTTATTTTTTGTATTATTCATACAGTAAAATCTTCCTAATTTTTTCACTATTTCGAACATATTCACTAGTTGTCTATTTACATATTCTAATTGGAAATAAGGCTACTCGCCAGCAGATTTTTTCGATAATATGTTCACAGTTTGAATTTTCCTAAATTCAAAAATTTTCTTTAAATTACTTTCTACATATCCTTCCATTAATTTTCCTAAAAAGAAAAAAGGTAATTCGAATTCAATCTTGTCTGTAACAACTGATTGATTTTTTCCAATATCTGAAAATAGGTGTATATGTTTCCATTTTTTGAATGGTCCGTGTAACATTTCATCTATATACATGTGTTTGGTTATATCAACCAAAGATATTGTTGAATTCCATTTGCTGTTATAAAGAACTAACCTCCCAGATATGGTCATTCTGAGCCCTTCTACAATTTGTTTATTGGAGGTTTCAATAATTTGTAATTTCAGATCAGGTGGCGTAATTATTTCTAAATGCTTAATATCAGTATAAAACTTCCAAACTTTATCTATACTGCAATTGACCTTGAATGATTGTTCAAAAAATTTCATTTTTCAATGTATTACCGGATAAGTCAATTTTTATGCTTTTCTAGAATTAGAAATTCATTTCCATCGACATCTTTAAACATCGCATGAATTCCTAGAATAGACTTTAAAGGATTGCGAGAAAAAGTAACACCTTTTGCTTTTAGATTGTTAAATGTACTATAGATATCATCAGTCCTAAAAAATATCACTGGCATTGGTTTAAGATCTTTTTTAGAAATTAGAGATTTTGGATACAGATTGATCGAGGAATTCGATGACCTTGGGGCAATTTCCACCCATCTAAAGTTTGATTCCAATTCGATATCACATATAACATCAAAGCCTATCTTTTCGACCCAAAAAGTCAAAGATTCCTGCTGATCTTTTACAAATATGGATGTTGAAGCAATTCCAGTTATCGCCATTTATCTAATTAATTCACATTCATCCCGCTTTCCTTTTAAGGTTTCATGGAGCACTTAATAGGAAGTTGGCTACAGAGATGTGTATGAGATTGATTGTTCTAATTTTATAGCCATTCATCTTTTACTATATGATATATCTTCTTTCTTATGTCATCTAGATTAGTCTTTTCAACTATTAGTCCTTGGTCTTTTAGTTCCTCCAACCCTGTTTGAACGGTTCTACGAGGTAAATTAGTAATATTAATTAATTCGCTCTGTTCCATAGAATTTCTAGTGCGAATGATATAATAAATAAACTTTGTAGCTGGACTACCTTTGGCTATTTTTTTCATGCTGGAAATTCCATAACTCGCTCTGGATAAGAATCCCTTTCTTTGCGATTCAATGGATATTACGTTCTCCAAATTTGTCTCACTAAGATTTACTCTTTGACCAAATTCAGCAATCATTGCTGACTGTTGAATTTCCAAAGGAGTTTCAAATATGATCTTATTTGGAGATATTTTCGAGGTCACCGCACCAACTATATTCCATTTAATATTTCCTCTTTCGTCGTATATGCCTACAGCATATCCCAGATTACCTTCAAGGAGAATTTTTTCTGAACCTACTTCTATTGCCTCATTAATTTTAGTAATTAATTGATCAAACGAAAGTTGCCTTCTTGGATCTTTCTTTCCTACTTTCCATAGTGCTACCAAGTCTTTAGACTTTAATTTGGCTGCAATCTGTTTCTTTTTTTCTAAGGATAATTCAATATTATTTTCACCTATTTCGATAATGTCAAACCCAAGCTTTGAGGCATCTTCAATGTATTTATCAAATGATTTTTCTAACAACGCATATTCTGTTAATGTACTTCCAACGGAAACCAATATGTCATGTTCATGGTAGAAATTTATCCGGTCCATAAGTTGATCGTTTGAAATCAAGAGGGGCAGTGGACCATAAATTTTTACAATGTCTATTAGCGGAGAAATTATCTTGAAATTTGCACTATCAAATCCTTGGAATTTATCTACGATATATGTAATTCCTTCCTTCCTCGGTTTCTGCCAATCAATCCTTTTGGTAGATAGATGGTCGAGCATTAGGATCAATAGGAAAAGAGGTATATTGAACTATACCGCTTACACAAATCCAAAAAAATCGTTAAAATCTCATAGAGTGTTAGAGTACATGGTTTATTTACGTCTTGGAAATCAGAATGTCTTTACACAATATATCTAATGAGAAAGAAGAAATTAATGTAGTAATAGCCTCGTCAAAAAAATCATTTGATTGTATATATAGATTCTTAATCAAATTACTTCGATAGATTCTCTAGGATAACCCTTGGTCAACAAAAATTCAGTTACCTTCGATCTATGATCCCCTTGCAACACAATCATCCCATTTTTTGCGGTTCCACCTGTACCTATAGTCTTTTTTAATTCATGAGCAATTGATTCCATTTTTTCTTGATCGGTAAACCCCTTGATGTTTGTTACCCGTTTACCTCGTTTAATTACATAGAGTTGAACAATTATTTTAATCTCATCTTCATCGAGTTTCTTTAGTAAATCGTCAAAAGAATTCTCGTCTGCCACTGCAAATGGTTCTATTCTATTTTTCTTAGAACTTACCGGTTTCTCTTTTTTTATCTCTGATATACTGATTACTATCTAGTGATGATATTTATTTTTTGTTATCAATTACGTTTTAATTGGTGATTACTCTTGAATATAGTAATCAACTATCAATTATGATTGAGGTCCTCTGTCGTAAAGATATTGAATGATTTTGATATTCGTGATTATCTTTATGATCTTTTCAAATACCCCCGGAATCCAACTTGTGTGATAAAGTCGACAATAAAATATCAAACTTGTACTGCAATTACAACATAATTTCCTTTATGTATACTAAGTAGGCTTGCCATCTTTGCTTTGATACCATATTTTTTATCTCTCATCTCTAGAATATTGCTTTTCTCCTGTGCTCCAACAAAATGTGCCGTGCCAGTCACCCACGTTCCCTTTGATACTCCCCTATAATTGCATGGAGCCACCCTCACAATATTATTATTTTTTAGACGTTTCACTTTTCCAGTCTTTTCTTTTGTTACTATAAAAATATCATTATCATTTAAGATGAACCATACGGGTGTAACTATTGGTTGATTATTTTTTCTATAAGTTTCAAGATTCAGATAGGATTCATTTTCAAATTGTTGGGTATTTGCAGGCATGATATTTTTGACTGTCTGCTAGTTATAAAGAATGTCGGTAGCAGGTCCGTTAATTGAAAAAGTAGATTTTACAATACGGAAAGGGAATAGAAATAATAAAAACCGATTATTAAATTTATCAGACATAGGATATTTTCATAATCTAAATATCTAAACAATTAAAATACAATATCTAATTGCCGAATACGAGATATATTATTACCGAACAAAGAGAAAACACTAGAATAATCAAAATTAATAGACCAGAGGTATATAATGCGATTAATTTCGATTTGGTTACTGAATTAAAGCGGGAGATTTGCCTATGTGAAACCAACGAGAAAATTTGTGCTGTAATCCTAACAGGAGAAGGATTAAACTCTTTCAGTGCTGGAGGGGATTTGAAAAACGTTATTAAGATGTCTCCTAATGATGCAATACAATACGCAAATCATGTTCATGAACTATTAAACCTTATTGAGGGGCTAGCCAAGCCTGTGCTCGCTGCGATCAATGGTTATGCCTTGGGCGGTGGATGTCAAATCGCTCTGGCCTGTGATTTGAGAATTGCATCCAGTAATGCAAAAATAGGGCAACCAGAAGTTAAGATAGGAATTTCACCTGGGTGGGGAGGTACTCAGAGATTATCAAGAATAGTAGGCATCTCAAAAGCAAAAGAATTGATTTATACTGGAAAAATAATTGATGCCAACGAAGCATATAATATAAAACTCATCAATAAAATAGTCAGATTAAACGACGATGAAAAACAAAAGGATAATCCGATAGTCGAAAACTTGATTTTATTAAAAGAAAAACTATTAAGGGAATGCGTTTCCATCGCAGAATCCATTAATAATGGTTATCCTATAGTGACGAAAACTTGCAAAGTCCTCATAAACAAGGCAAGAGATGCAGATAGCGACACCGGCTTACTCCTTGAGTATCTTGCCTTCAGATACTGTTTGAGGGATCTGATAAAAAAACGACAAGATCTGATGGAAAAATAACAATAATCCATAACTGAGTTTAGGATTCTAACATGATTTCTCTTTCAATGATTTATTGTTTCTGAGCAATCTTATTGAATCGCTAACTCCATCTATTGCAATTTAGGTCGGTTTTTTGTCAACTGATGTATTCTAAAAAAGGTTTTGAATTGATGACCGTTAACCAGATTTTAGTAATTCATGAATGATGTCTTATCATCCCAAAGTCGTATAATGATCTAAGATGGCGTGGAAAAAATTGAATTTTCCGTTAACATATATACTTATTTTTGTCGAAATTAATATAGATTCATGCCCTCGTTTAATTTTTTTAAGAAAAGAGATAAAGATATTTCAAAACTAAGTAGTAAAAAGAGTGGTGCTGGAGCTGGTACTTCAAATTCAACAATACCGATAGTTCAGGCCCAAGACAATAAAATTACTATTGAGGACGCTATAAAAGAGTTAGAAAAGAGTGAAGGAAGGATCTCGAAGAATCTTTTGACTAATTTGGAAAAGACATTTGAGGACACGAATCTAGCCTTTCAACGCATTAATATTATTGCAGAGGAGTTGGACGCTGAAGTTATTGATACGGAAGAGGAAAAGCTGATGCCCTTGGTGCAGAATACAAAAAATACCATTGTAAGGGCATTGAAACGTGAATCTTCCAACATTCTACCCATTCCCAAGACCTTTGAAGATTTCATAAAATACAAAGATTCAGTGGATGCATCAATAAACAGGTTCGGCGAAGTTACAAGCTCGCATAGCAGAATCGTCAATACCTTTATGAAAAAACATGCAAATAGTTTAAGGGGAGAATTAAAAAGAATAAGTGATAGTTCTGAAAAATTAAACGACGAATATGAACAGATAACTGATGAAAGAAAAATGATAGAACAATGTAGATCTAGCCTCTTAGGTATGCATTCCAAAATAGATGAGATTAACAGAACTAATATTGCAATAAAAAATCTTGATCAAAAGATTAGACAACTTCAAGAAGGAAAAGATAGGAGAGAAAAGGAAATTAATTCAATAAAATCCTCTTCAGACTATAGTAAATGTTTAAAATACCTACAGGAAAAGGAAGAAATTGACAAGAGGAGAAAGAAATCTATTAATGAACTCTACGAAATTTCCAGCCATTTGACAAAAGCAGCAAATAAATATTCTTATGGACTATCAAGAGGAACGGTAGAAAAAATAGATACAATTGTAAATAAACCTTCAGAAATAGTTTCCAAAACAAATATGTCAGAATACATAACACTACTAAAAGATATCAAAGAATCTGTAAGGAGTAACAAAATTGTATTAAAAGATTCTAAAAAGGTATTACAATACTTTGACATGCTAATGGACGAATTACCCAAATTTAAATCTGAGATCAAAGAGTTAGATTCAAGAGTAGATCGACTAAAGGATAAAGACAAAATAGCAGTCCTAGACGAATTAAAGAGAAAAGAAGCGGAAAGAAAAGAAGCGGAAAGAATGATCATGTCTGAAAATCAAAGGAAAGATGAGACTAGTAAGCAAAAAACAGGACTAGAGGAGCAAATGATATCTACAACAAAAGATATCGAAGAGCAAATCCACAAACTATGTAGAAAGAAATACAAAATAAGTATATCATCAGAATAAAGGCTATCCATTAAAATCGAATAAACTGTTTAAGATTTTGGTAGATCGTCTAATTGATATAATGCCGTAAATGCAATGAGTAACATTTACCATTAATATCACGTATATTATGAGATCATCTTAGCTGCCTAATAAAAAAATAGAATTTTGATATTGGTTTCATTGTTTTGAAAATCTTTCTATGAGTTCCTGATGTTGGGGATACTGGAGTAGTAATTTATCCTTTTTACCTAATTCAAAATCTTCAAAATCAAATCCTGGAGAAACGGTACAACCCATCAGTGCAAAGGATGTCTTGTTGTTTATTTCGGCACAAAACCAAGTATCCTTTGTTACTACGTAATGAATATTTTCTCCTTTTTCAAGATTATTGCCAAGTTGAATTATTGGATTAATACGATCATCGTTAATTATATGAATGGTAACAGGACTACCCAAATAGAAATGCCAAATTTCATCGCTCCGGACCCTATGAATAGCAGAGTATTGATTTCCAACCAACAAATAATATATTAAAGTTGAAGCAGGACGCATTTTTTCTGGACAAGGTGTCTCTTTAGAAATCTCATGTTCGTATTTCTTCTTATGAAATCCATTATTAGATATCATATCAAGGGAACGATATGATTCTTTAAAATATCCACCCTCAGAGACATGCATATCTAAGCCTAGTTTTTTAATAATATACTCTGCATCCATCATCACCAAGAGAATAATTCTATAAATATTAAGAATTACTCTATCATTGGTATTACCTTTAGTTATAACCAACATAGGGTGACTGGATTATGAAAAGGGATCATCAGTCCTTAACATCATTGATGAGGTAAATTATACATAATTTGACCAAAACCATCTAACTTAATAATTTCGGCTGGTTGTTTAGTGATTCTTGAGAAATAGTTTGCCTTGAGAGCTTAAATTGTAACCAGTGTCCTTACGCATTCATCCAGTGTCCTTACGCATTCATCCACCATCGTCCTTTCAAGTGTTGAATACTATGTGTTACTTCTCTATGTTTAATATTGCAACATCATGGACACCTTTGGGTATCGACAAATCTATTGATGTTTTATTGTTGGTGTTTTTCAGATTTGTAGCCTGGTAAGGCGATCCGTCCATCATGATGGAAATAGGACTATTTTGGACAGGCATCAACTCTACCGATAGTGATCCGGGGTATGGATAAATATTATTTATCGCAAAATTAAACTGTTTACTGCTATCATTATAATTCATCGAATCGATTTGAACTAGTGCTGAAAATTTATATCCCAATATTTTTGTAGCAGATATATTGACAATTTTGAATTCATCAATTTTCATATCATCGATGTCACCTCCAACACAACTATAAAAATAAACTCTATCCTTTATAGCAGGGTCGGGTGTAAATGAAAACTGCACTTGTTCAAAGGGTTTTAAAACAGGTATAAAGGTCCGTGCAGAGTCAATTTGTATGCTATTTCTGTCATTTACAATTGCAAACAAGGTGATGTTATTGATTGTTACAGGACTAGTGTTAGTTATGTTGCCAAATAATTCCTTATTTTTACCTTGTGGGATCGCAGGATAATCCAATTTGATCGTATTTAGTTTAGTGGTAGGCATACTGACGTTTTCACTCTTAAGAATAAACGGCTCTGCTTCTGCCGCTAAAGGAAAAATGGTAGAATTTAATTTAAATTTGAATGGAAATGGCTCATTATTTTTAGACAATATTGTATTGTAAGGTTTTTCAGCAATGATTTCATCGCTTGCTGTAATATTGTTATATGTTAAGATACCTACTGTAACATTTTGGGGGTAAATCTGATAATCAGACTTTGCAACGGAACCAATAATTATGGTGTTATTGTCAGCATCAAGATAGGATGAATAATTTTTGACATAGGCCCTTGGATTACCGGTTGTATTGGGGTCGGGGTGGTCCACGGCATAGGATAAATTGAAAGAGACTAGTAAAAGTATTATACATGCAAGAATGCCGGTCACAGAGTAGGCGACAGAAATGTGATTGTAGGTTCTTGACAATCACAAGATTGTTATTGAAAATTGAATATAAGTCTTATTATCTGGAAAGTGTACCACGTAAATCAAGTGTCAGATATAAAATGTAATTAATAAATTCAAAAAGTGTTAAATTATTTTTTTTGAGATTCATCTAACAACCGACTGTTATTTTTGATAAACGAACATCTAATGTTAAATATTGAATCGAGATCATTGAAAAAATAGTTTTATGTTCGAAAATGTTTTCATAGATGAACTTGAATAATAATATATTTAGTAAGATTTTGATCCCTGTAGATGGTTCTCCAAATTCTATGAAAGCCATTAATTATGCTATAGACCTAGCGGATAAATACAAAAGTGAGCTATTAGCGTTGCATGTCTTGTATTCACAATCAGGATTTGCTTTTCACAAAGAAACAGTAGCTGGGGCTATTACATCAAGCTCTTTAAATGATCTAAACCTTGACGCAAAGCAAGAAGCAGAAAAATGGTTTGAAGAAATAAACAAGAGAGCTGAGGAAAAAAAGGTACAAATTAAAACTGAAGTGGTGTTTACGGTAATATCAATAGTAGAAGGTATCCTAACATATGCTGAGAAGGAAAATATTAATTTAATAATTATTGGATCCAAAGGCAAATCCGGATGGAAAAAACTAATAGTAGGAAGCGTAGCCTCCGGAATTTCTACCTATGCCCATTGTCCCATCCTGATAGTAAAATAAAATTATCATCAAATAAGTAGGAAAGAGGAATTTTGCAATGTATTATTAAATACCAACAAGTAAAGCAACGTAGAATTTACAGTTCTAAAGTCTGATGTCATCTAAAATATGATCGCAGAGGCAATGAACATTGATACCAAGGCAGTAGTAAGAAAACCGAACATGATATAAGGTATAAATCTAGTCAATTTTAACACTTTATGCAACTTTGATGCCACTGAATTGGGCTTTGATCCAGACAAGACATGATAATATACTATTAGAGACAAAGAACCGCTAAATAAAATGACGTTACCCTTTGTTGTATGAATCAAATCCTCAAATTGGAAATTTGAATTGAGGCCAAATAGGCCAAATCCACTTATGATAGAAATAGTAGAGGTAAATATCACAAGTTTACGAACACGCGGCAAGATTATGGACAGATTGCCCCCTCCGTTTAAAGGTCTAATAATAGTGACAACAATTAAGGTAACACTCCACCATAAAATTGATGAAATCGAATGAATACTTTGAATTAGTATATTGTATTCGCCAATCAAGACAACACAAACTATCTCTTTTTAATACAAATTTCTAAATGTTTCTAATATATTCGATTATAAAATAGTTGCAGAAACCCATATATAATTCACAATATTGCAAGTAGTAAAAAAGTTAAGCATTATGATAAGTGCGCCTTATTTCTATTAATATTCTATCTTTATGAATCAGGATTTTTTCTCACATTCGGATGATTGCGAACAAGTTTATTGGCTGGAATGGGTAGCATACCAAATTAAGATCTTGATAATTTGTATTCCCTTCGGTAAGGTTCATCGTAAAAATAGACAAATCAAGATAAACATTAGACGGATCTTGTTTCAACTTAGAATATCCTTAGTTATACAAGACTATGGAGAGAACAAAAGGAAATAGCAAATAAGATCACTGGGTTTAGAAATTAATTCTTCCTTCTTAAATTTATGGCTGGTTAATGAATCAATTTGCCATTATTTGTTTATTAAAGGTATTATTCAGGTAGGAACTAAATCGAACTATTTCTTCTGGAGACAATTTTATCAGTTTATTTTTTCCAAACCCATTATGATCAAAACTGTTTAAATCTTGGGCATAATTCTTTCTAAAATAATTGACTATAAATGAGGTAGTCTTTTTCCTAAAGGACAACAAGAAGTGAATGTCCTTAATGACTTTATTTGTCAAGGGTAATGTTTTTGGACTTATCTCGATCAAGACCGAGTCAACTTTTGGCATTGGTGAAAATGACGTACGAGGAACATCAAGTAATTTATTGATTGAGAACCTATACTGAGACAATATAGAAATAGCCCTATAATTCTTCTCTCCAGGCTTTGAGAGAAGTTTCTTAACAAATTCACGTTGTAACAGGATTATTCCCCTTTTAAAATTTTTTTGACATAGCCATGTTACTGCGTTTCGACTCTCATAATAAGGCAAACTGGAGAAAAAAATATCAAAGGGAATGGTCAGATTTTCATTAAAACCATCCAAATGATTTAATGCCAAATTCGCATGTTTCAAATTTTTCTTACAATGAGAGTACAGAGCAGAATCCAGTTCAAATGAATGAACAAATTTCGAAATTTTACATAGCTCTGTAGTAAGTATGCCCTTTCCTGTTCCAACTTCGTATATCACATCATCTATATTGATTCTAGATTCCTGAATTATTTTTCTTGTTATAGTATGATCTATGAGAAAATTTTGTCCTAATTTGGTCGATTTTTTCAATGTGAGTCGAGAAATGTTGTGACCTTATTTCTTTGGATTAATTATTGTGAAAATTCTGGAATAAAAATTATCCCTATTTTCTCACAAAGATATTCATGCGCGTTTCGCCAGAAATTTCATCATATATTCTTTTTGCAATTAATTTTGTTACATCTCGTAATCCAGTCCTATTTTGTAAATCTGAAAATGATTCGAATTTTCGCTTATCCCTTTCATCCAATATCGACTTCATGTATGTTTTACCTATTCCAGGGATAAGCTCAAGGGAATGAACCCTTGGTGTCATTGGCTGAGCAGAATTGAAATAATCTATAAATCGTTTTTCATTTACATTCACTATTTTTTCAATTACAATTGGTAATTCATTTTTTGCGGATTGAGAAATATGATTATAATCAAGTCTGCCCAATACGCTAATAATTTTCTCGCGTCCATCTTTACCGATATAAACACGTTCACCAATACTAAATTTTTCGTTACTAATTCCTAATAATTCTAATAACGTTAAATGCTCTTCACCTATTGCATGAATAATTACTCCTTCTCTCATTCTCACTATTGAGGATTTTCCATTTTGGATATAGTCTAAAATATAAGCATATTCTTCGAATTTTCGTGGAGAAAAAGTATCACCATGTCTACTATAATTATCTCTGTTTGAATTATACCTTGACAAAATTTGTTTTACCTTTACAAATATATAAGTAATGACTTTTTATTTAACTTTCAACTTGGGATTGAAGTTGTTCGTCCCCATTATTCTCATTATTAGAGAGTAAAATGGATTTTATCTTTTCAAGTTTTTCTGTAACTATTAATTTTTTCCACCCAAAGGTAAAAGCCCTTAATTCTTCTATGGAACGTGGCATTACATTTACCAATTCTACAGACTCTT
>Ga0310892_10000143_pt1 | contig 18034 bp, 15 predicted proteins | sample C0D1metaG_FD_203747 | JGI IMG/M metagenome (GOLD analysis project Ga0310892, IMG submission 203747) | Lab incubated soil microbial communities from West Virginia University Organic Research Farm, Morgantown, WV, United States - C8D2 | ecosystem: Environmental > Terrestrial > Soil > Agricultural...
TCTGTAATGGCGCGGACGCTCGACGTTGGACCCAGATCTGGGACAGCCCGATTCGCGATGGCTTCGATGGCTCTCGCGGGGCCGCTCGGGACTTCCTCGTAGCCGGCGAGGCCCGGCAGGAACTCGTGAGCGAACGACGACGAAACGAGACGGCCCTTGATGCCTGGTATCGCCGCTACCACGGTAGCCACGCGAACGCAGGCCGAATCGTGACGCTCGCGGCGCTCAAGTGTTCGAGCGCCGCCATCCTGGCGTGACAGCGTGCGAGTGCCTGATGGACCAGATCACGCTGGGTTGCCGCCTCACGCTCGGCGCGACGATCGAACAGCCCTCCCTGAATGAGTTGAGCCGCCATGCGCGCATGGCGTCGCTCGATGCCGTGCGCGACGGCCCGCTCCCGCTTGAGTCCGAGCGCGGCTGCCTCACGAATCGACGTAACCAGTTTGTTGTGGCTTTGATGGAGATGGCGGGCGAGACGGTCTTCCGCGAACGTCCAACTCGACTCGAAGTGCGCGTTCTCCCCCGTGCACCCCTTCAGGGGTGCCTGATCGTCCAGTCGCGCGAGCGGTTCTGCTGTGACGCCGGCAAGCGTTTCCCACACGATCTGTCCCTCCGAATCCGCGTATTCGAGCCACAGTGCCAAGAGAGCCTCCCGCGGTACACGCCGGCCACGAGTCGCAAACGGACGCCGCGACGGAGGACGGCTGCCGTCGCCCGCTGGCGCGAGCATTCGCGCCATCCGAAGACGCACAGCTTCGGCTTCGGCCTGCTGACGCAGATCTGTGGTGACAAGTTCGGAATCGATGACGTGTGTGCGGGATGGAGCAGGGAACGGACCGTCTCCAATGACGTACGCTGCGGTCTCCGCTTCAGCTGGTGCGCCCGAGGAGACAACGTCCAGGGCTGCGGCGGCGCGCAGGGTGCGGCGAGCGACGTCCGCGACACGTGATTCTTCGACGGTATCCCTGGCAACGAAGACGATTTGATGGACAGTCCGTGACTGGCCAATCCGATCGACACGCCCGACACGCTGCTCGATGCGTGTGGGCGTCCACGGAACTTCGAGGTGAACAACGAGACGGCAACGCGCCTGCAGATTGAGCCCCTCGCTGGCGGCGTCAGTCGCCAGGAGAATCCGGCAGTCACCTGCAGTGAAGCGTCGAATCACGCTGGCCCGCTCGGCGTTCGTAAGGCCACCGTGCAGCTGGCATGTCCCCAGCCCGGTGAGCTCACGTTCGAGCGTCGCCAGCGTGTCGCGGTATTCAGTGAAGACGATTGCCGATTCGCCTGAGCGGCTCAGCAGCCGCCGGAGTGCGCGAAGCTTGCACTCCGCTCCGCGCGCGCGCATCGCGAGCGTGTGAATCTCCTCGAGCGCCCGCCGCTCCGCGTTCGCATTGTCGAGACCGGGCGCTCCGATCTCCGCGCCGGGCTCGGCGTCGTCAGAACCCGGCATCTCGAGAGGCAGGGCGAGCTGCGCCTCTTCGGAAGCATCCGTGAACAGGAGCGCCAGGCGCCGCTCCACCGTCCGCGCCAGTGCCGATGCGCTACTGCACGCGCGGCGCGTCAGCACGATCATCGCGAGAATTGCGGCCGGATTGGCCGGACGCCGCCAGACTCGCTGCACGTACGCCATGAGGGCGCGATGCATTTCCAGCTCGGCCGTCGAGAGCCGAGTCATCAGCCAGCGCGTGCGCCTCCCGGTTGAGCCGGACACCGTTTCGCGCCTGCGTCGAAACACGAACAGCGGGAACGCCGACTCGAGATCGCCGATCGACGCGAGACGGCCGAAGGCCTCGTCGTTGCCCGAATGGGGAGTTGCCGTCAGCATGACGACCGTGCGTGCCCGCTGTGCCAGCAGCGCTGCTGCGGCATGTCGATCGGATGGGCCCGCGATCCCGTGGGCCTCGTCAACGATCAGCAGGTCCCACACCAACGGCTCGAGCGCCCTCACGACTTCCGGCCGCTTGATGTAGTCCGTGGAGGTGAGGACGAGCGGATGGGCGCTCCATGGGTTGACCCCGTCGGGCGAGGATTGTTGAAGCGAGGCGGAATCGAGCGTCACTGGCGCGAGGTGGAAGCGATCGATCAATTCGGACCGCCACTGCTCACGCAGTGCCGCCGGGCATAGCACCAGGACGCGGGCATCACCTCGACGCTTCAGCACCTCGGCGACGATCAGCCCTGCCTGGATCGTCTTGCCAAGCCCGACGTCGTCGGCGATCAGAATCCGCGCGGCCAGTCCGGCGACGACCGAAAGAGCCGGCTCGAGCTGATACGGAAGTATCGAGATGTCGGAGTCGGCCGCGGCTTGCAGCGACAGAAACGAAGGTGTCACTCGTGCGAGCGTTTCGCGTACCCGTCGCCTCCAGCGCACTGGCGAAACGATTTGTGTCGTGCCGACAAACGGCAGGCGCTCGAATGGCTCGAACGGGAGCAGGTAACGCGCACGCGTTCCTCGATTTGAGCGATCGCAGCCGATTGCCGTGATGAGCGTGGTGTTCTGATAGGGCGTGGATTCCGCGACAGCCCATCGCTCGTCGCGTATCCGGAGGACGTCGCCTCGTCGTGGTGGCGCGGCACTCATGCGAACCAACGACGTGCACGGGGTGTTCCGCGCGGAAATCGGGCTGTTTCAGGTCGAATGGCGCGCTGGTGTTGCGGAATCTGCGATGTGCCGGCGGCGGACGCCGCGCAGGATCTGCGTACGGGCGCCTCCCGCTACTCGCGCAGCCGGGCGACGGTCGCGCCGAGATGCGTCTCCGTGGCATCCCAGAACTCGACGACCAGAGGATGCCGATCGAGCGCCTGCTGCACGATGCCGCGCTGGATGCCCTTGCCGCGGCCGTGAATAAGCCGGACCTCACGCAGTCCTGCCTCGTGCGCGGCGGTCACGTATTCCTCGACAACCGACGCGACCTCACGCGGCGCGAACGGGTGCAGGTCGATCTGATCCTCGATGGGAACGCGGTGGCTCACCGCAACTCCGCTATGTGCCGGATGGGTACGACGCGGTGACGACCGTCTTGATTCCGCCGCGGACGGAGAAGTCGCCGACGACGGTCATGCGGCGCGGCGCGCAGGCGGCGACGAGATCGTCCAGTATCTGGTTGGTCACCGCCTCGTAGAAAATGCCGCGATTCCGGAACTCGATCAGGTAGTACTTGAGCGACTTCAGCTCGATACAGCGGTCGCCGGGCACGTAGGTGATGCGGATTTCGCCGAAGTCTGGGAGCCCGGTCTTCGGGCACACGGAGGTGAACTCGGGACAGTCGATGGTGATCTCGAAGTCGCGCTCGGGCCGTGGATTCGGAAAGGTCTCCAGCGATCCCGTGCTTGACATCGGAGCCAAATTCTAGCACTTTGCTAAGGAAATCCACGTATCCGTGGCGCGTGTTCGTTGACAGTGGATAGTGTGCGCGCTAGGATTACGCGATTTCACTAAGGTTTTCCGCGGCAGTTCAGACGCGCGCGCAACTGCCACGCGGCCGATCGTCGGCGCGCATCAAGATTGGGGGGACGTGATGGCAGACGCCCGCAGAATGGGCAAATCAGAGTTGTTCTCGCACTTCGCCGAGCGGTTCGAGGTGAAGCGCACGCAGGCGCGTGAGTTCTTCGATGCGCTGACGGAACTCTCCGAGAAGGAACTGAAGCGGTCGGGTGAGTTCGTGCTGCCCGGCATGGTTAAGCTCGTTGTCCAGAAGCGCAAGGCGCGCATGGGCCGCAATCCGGCCACTGGCGAGGCCATCAAGATCCCCGCGAAGACTGTCGTCAAGGCGCGGATTGCGAAGCAGCTGAAGGACGCGGTCCTTCCGAAGAAATAGACGGGGGACCCCACGGGGCGGTGGCGCTCCGCGAGTCCCCCCGGACGGCCGCGATGCCGTGTCCCGTGTCTGCCCGGCTGCCAATGGCGCCGGGCATTTTTCTGTACGGCCTGCTTAGACCGCCGCGATCTGCGCCGGCCGCGCGGCGGTCAGCGGGAAGCGCACGGTGAACGTGCTGCCGACGCCAACCTGGCTCGTCACCGCAATCGTCCCGCCCAGCTGTTCCACCACTTTCTTCGAGATCGCGAGTCCCAGGCCGAGACCGCGGCGCTTGGTGGTGACGTAGTCGTCGAAGATGGTCTCCAGGCGATCGGCGGGGATTCCGCATCCCGTGTCGGCGACTTCGACAATGGCGTGGCCCTGCTGCGTGAAGGTGCGGACGAGGATGCGTCCGCGCGGCGGCGTGGCCTGCACGGCGTTGCTGATCAGGTTTCGATAGATGCGGTTCAGCGCGAAGAGGTCGCCTTCGATGTAGATGGTGTCGGCCGTCAGCTCCGTCGTCATGGCGACGCCGGCGTTCTCCGCCGTCGTCATCATCGAGTCGACCAGATCGGCGACGCACTTGTTTATGTCGATGGGGAAGCGCTCGACCGGCGTCGGCTTGGCGATGTTGCGCAGGTCGTCGAGCACGCGCCGCACCAGCGAGAGCTCGCGCTCCAGCGTACGCCGGAAGACTTCGCGGTACTGCGGGTCGTCCCACATCTGCAGCATGAGCTTCGAGCTGTTGCCCACGTTCTGAATGGGATGAGACAGGTCGTGTACGAGGCCGATGGCGATGCGGCCGAACATCGCGTGCCGCTCTTTCTTGCGGACGTCCTCCTGCAGCTCGACGAGCCGGTCGGCCATCGTGTTGAAGGCGGTTCCGAGCTGGCCGAGCTCGTCGGTCGACGTGATGGCGACGCGCGTATCGAGCTGGCCCTCTGCCAGGGCGCGCGTGCCGCGGGTTAGGCGGAGGATCGGCTCGATGAACCGCCGGCCCCAGAGCGCGCCGACGAGGAGCATTGCGAAGAGCGCGACGGTGATTGAGATGATGAGCTGGCGCTGAAGCGATATCGGGATGGCAAAAGCCTCGCGCGTCGGTTGCTCGACAATCACCTTCCATGGCAGTTGCGGTACGTCAGCGCCGACGGCGAGCAAGGCGGTGTCGTTGGAGACGTACTCGGCTGACGGCTCACGATCCTTGCGCATGGCGTCGAGCACCGCATGTTCACGCAAGCTCTCGCCTCGTGCCACCATCGACTTGACGCCATGGGCCAGCAGCAGTCCATCGTTGGTGACGACGAGGGCATAGCCCGTAGTTCCGACCCCGATGCCGTCGACCCTTGTCCAGAGTTGCTCGAGCCGCAGCCTGGCAACCAGCCAGCCATCGCCGTCGGACAGCTGGACGGCTGCGACAGCGGTGGGGAGCAAATCTTCGTCGAGTGTGAACCGGGAGATCATGGCGTTTTCGATCTTCACGCTGTCAGGATGATCTGGCAGTGGTGTCTCTGGCGGTTCGAGACTGCTCGACGCGATCGGGTTTCCGTGGTTATCGAGCAGCGTCAGTTCTGCAAATTCAGGAAAGCGTGCCCGAAAGTTCTGGAGGATCCGGATCTGTTGCCACTGAGCCAGGTCGGTCCGCTGCATGTCGGCAGCGACGGCGTTCAGGATGCGTACGGTGGTGACGACGTACTGTTCAACTTGTTCGCCGACCCGCCGGGCCACGTCCTTATTGCCCTGGATCACCGCCTGCTCGGCGCCGTCGCGTACGGACCATATCGACGCCGCTCCGTACGCCAGCAACGGCACGACAGCGGCGGCCGCCATCATCAACGCGAAGCGGGTCGAAATCTTCTTCACTGGGTTGATGTCACCCTGGAATCAGAAGCGAGCGTCCATTTCCACAGCGAGAACATGGGGTCCCCGTCTGCCGGCCACTTGAAGCGCCGGCTGATGGCACGCGCGCGTTTGTCCCAGGCGATGAATATCGCCGGCGGATCGTCGTAGAAGACTTTCTGGAGTTTTGAGCTCGCCGACCGGATCGCGGCGTCGTTCGTCGATCGAAGCAGCACCTGGAACTGCCGTTCGGCTTCTTCGTTCTCGTAGCCAAAAACGTTATTGCCCTTGAACCGGCGAGCGGACCTCCACCAGATGTACGGGCGGGACGGCGTAGGACCGCTGATCATGCTGCCGAACACCGCTTCGAACTGTCCGTTCTCAATGCGTTTCCCGAACTCGTCTGGATCGAGAACCTTGAACTGCATGTCAACGCCGATCGCGACCAAATCGCGTTGTACTTCCAACGCTACCCGCTCCCAGACCGTGAAGTTCTTTGGAAGCAGGCACGTAAATCGAAACCGCGAGGGGGCCGCCGAAGGGCTGGTGCGGGTGACGCGATACCCCGCCGCGTCCAGCAGCGTCGAGGCGGTTGCCGGGTCGAATGAATACTTCGGCAGTCCCGAATCATACGCCCAGTACTTCGGATAAAGCGGCCCTGCCGATGCCTCTCCTCCCCCGTGGAGAACCCTTTCTATGAGCGAGGCCCGATCCACCGCCATATTCAGCGCTTTTCGCACCAGCGGAGACTTGAACGGACCTCCGCGCGAGTTGAATGTCAGTTGGTACTGGTACGCGCGAGGGATGGATACCACCTCGACATTCTCGTTTCGGATGAATTCAATGGCATCAGCAGGCACGTCGTACACCATGTCCAGTTCGCCTCGAAGCAGAGCCGCCCAGGCGGTTCTCGGCGTGTCGAAGGCCTTGATTGTGACGCCGGGGATTCCCGGGACACCCTGGTAATAGCTGTCGAAACGCCTGAATTCGATCGCTGAGTCCGACTCCGTGACGACCTGATACGGCCCGGCAGCGATGTCGAGAAGAACGGTCAGATCTTCTGGCAGCCGAGGAGATGGTGTGCGCAGTTCCAGGACTAGTTCGGAGTCGCCCACAGGTATGACGTCGCGCACGTCTTGCAACGCCGGGTATTGGGCACGATTGGCGTCGTCGGCAGCCGCGTTCGTCAACGCCTTGGCCGCACTCTGAGCGTCGAGGCGCCGCCCGTCGTGCAGCATCACGTTCGGTCGAAGCTTGAGTCGAAGGCGGGTGTCGTTCTCGCTCGCCCAGCTCTCCGCGAGGCGTGGCAGGGCGCGCCCGTCAGCAGAGAGTTGAGTGAGTCCCTCGAGAGTGATGGCGCGAGCGAGTTGTCCTTTGCCCTGCTGGCTGTTCTCAGCACTACTCTCGGCCACGCCGATCGTCAGTACAACATCTGCGGACGCGTTCTCGGCCCTGTTCGGGGCGCACGCAACAAGCAGACACGTGAGAAGAGCGCCGCTCGCACACAGATATCCTGCGGAGCGGCGCTCGACGTTCGAGAGTCGCGCCCACGCGCGCCCTGAATCTACTTCTGCGGTGCACCGCCGTCGTCGATAGCCCAAGGGCAGAAGTTCTGGGGTTTACGGGTTGCCGAGGCCTTCTTTACAACCGTGATCTTCATGAGAGTCTACTCCGCTTCTGTTAGAGGGCCGCCTGGCCGGTTGAGTGAAATGACGCAGCCGTCCGCTGCGCCAGACTGATGACCGCAGCGTCCATCGCGCCCTTGTGGCACGACGGCTGATGCATGTCGCCGAGCTCCGTGTGCGCCGCCATCGAGCAGCCTCCTCCACACACGGGAATGAAGGAGCAATCACCGCATTCGTCTTTGCGAGGGCTCAGACGATCGAAGCGCGCGGCTGCCGCGAGCCGCAGTTCGTCGTCACGGCCGTCGATGTGTCCGGTGGACTCGCTGGCCTCACCGGTGAAGCCGGGGCACGCGTAGAGCGAGCCCTCGGGGCCGATCGTGTAGGCATGCTGCCGATGGATCTCGCAGGGCCCCATGTGCACGCCGTCGAGCGTGTAGAAGCCCGCGTTGCGCGTCTCCTCGCGCAGGAACGACATCTTCTCGTCCATGAAGTGGCAGGTATCGCACGGGCCGGACGAAGCGCGGCCGGCACCGGCGCCGGCGGAGGTCATGCACGTCCCCGCGAGCGGCTTGTTGTTCGCCCCGACCACGGTGAGCGGGATGAACCCGGCCGGCAGGTCGGGCTCGGGCGCCTTGATGATCGGCTTGAAGTTGATCTTGACGATGCGGTCGGCGAACTCCTGTTCCTTCAGAAACCGCAGGAGCGCCGGATAGCTGTCCCAGCTCGTCTCGTCGAAGTTGCCGCCGATCGTGATATCGACCTTCGGCGCGACACGGCGGATGTTCTCGATGATTCGATCGAAGGTGCCCTGGCGTCCGCGCAGCGGCCGCATCCGGTTGTGCGTGTCGCGATCGCCGTCGAGCGTGATCTTCACGCCGTACAGGCCGTACTGCAGGAGGCGGTCGACGACCTCCGGCGTGAGCAGGAGGCCGTTGGTAATGACAGACAGCGACTGCGGGATCCCGCGCTCCGCGCACAGCGCGTGCACGCGCTCGGCAAGGTAGTACCCGACAGGGAGATTGAGCAGCGGCTCGCCGCCGAAGAGCGTGAGATGAAACTTCTCGGGCCTGACCTCGTCGAGGCGGCGCTCGATCCAGAGCGCAACCTGCCGCGCCGTGTCGAGGCTCATCTTCGCGGCGAACTTGTTGTAGTCGCCGTGATCTCCCTGAAAGCAGTAGTCGCACGCGAAGTTGCACTGCAGCGTGGTCAGTACCGTCACCTTCATCTGCTCTGCGTCTTCACGCATGTTGATGAAGTACTGGTCGAGCGAGTCGCGTTCCTTGTCCCGGCTCTCCACGACGAAGCCGTTCTCGACGAGCGTGTCGATGGTCTCCAGCTCATCGAGGCTGAACCCGGTGTCACCTCGCCCGATGCGCGCGAGCAGATCAGAGACATCGGTCGAGACGAGAAGCTGGGCATCCGAGAGCGTGTTCATCAGGAACACCTCCGCGGTGTCCCGCACCGGTACCTGGACGTTGAACATCGAAGGCTGCATGGGTCCGTCCTCAGGGCACACGTCGCCCCACTTCGGCGTTTGACTTGTTCTGGAAGCAGCGAAACCGCGCGAGCCCGCGGTTCAACGGCGAGGTGAGCAACGCGTGTGCCCGTCCGGCGCGTTGCACGGTTTTTGCGGCTGAGCTCAGAATTTGCGAAAGAAACCTGCCCTTTCGGCAAGGAACTCGCAAATGACAGGAAGGATGCGCCGCCGGCTAAGACCTTAGCCGGCGCGCGGACGAATCGCCCAAACCCGTGTGATCGTCACGAGATGCACTGGGGGCCAATTTCTTGGCCGGCCGGCCAGATAGTTGTTAGTTGCCCCGAATCTTCTTGGCCAGCTCGCGGATTTCGAGCTTGTCCATCTTGAACTTGAGGGTGCTGAGGGGGATCCCAAGGGAGCGGGCGGTGCCGGTCACGTTCCAGGCGGACTTTTCAAGCGCGCGGATGATGAAGTTGCGCTCGAAGGTCGAGACGGCGCGGTCCAGCAGGTTTTCCGTGGCCGGTCCGCTGGTATCGAGCTGAGCGACGTGCAGCTCGTAGGGCAGGTCTTCGTCACTAATCCAGTCCTTGTCGGAGACGGCAACGAGCCGTTCGATCAGGTTCTCCAGCTCGCGGATGTTCCCCGGCCACCAGTACGAGCCGAGGATCTGCAGCGTGGAGTCCGCGATGCCCTGGATGTTCTTGCGGAACTTGATGTTGTAGCGCCGCAGGAAGAACTGCGCGAGCGCCGGCAGGTCTTCGATCCGGTCCCGCAGCGCTGGCATGCGGATCGGGATCACCTTCAAGCGGTAGTAGAGATCCTCGCGGAAGCGGCCTTCCTTGACCGCCTTGTCCAGGTCGATGTTCGTGGCGGCGATCAGGCGAAGGTTGGTCTTGATGGGGTGGGTCCCGCCGACGCGTTCGATTTCGCTCTCCTGGATCGCCCTCAGCAGCTTGGCCTGGAGGTCGTAACGCAGATCGCCCACTTCGTCGAGAAACAGCGTGCCGTTGCTCGCCAGCTCGAACTTGCCGAGCTGCTGGCGCACCGCACCGGTGAACGACCCCTTCTCGTGACCGAAGAGCGTGCTCTCCACGAGCTCGCGCGGGATCGCCGCGAGGTTGACCGCAACGAAAGGCGAGTTTGCCTGGCCGGACTCCCGATGAATCAGACGTGCCAGCAGTTCCTTACCCGTCCCGCTCTCGCCAAGAATCAACACCGTCGCGGAGAGCTTCGCGACCTTCTGGACGAGCTCGAGGATCTCTCTGGTCGAGCGGCTCGCCCCGGCGACGAACTCGCGATCGTTCTGCTGCTCGGCCACCTCCGCACTGAGGCGCAGCACGTCGCGGTTCAGATCCTGCCGATCGCTCGCGTTGGCGACCAGCGTGCGCACGCTCTCGAGGTCGAAGTCCTTGGAGATGTAGTGATACGCGCCGTAGCGCATCGCCTCGATCGCCACGTCGAGCTCTTTGATCACTGAGATGACGATCGTTTCGATGTACGGATAGTTCTCGCGGACGATCTTCAGCACCTCGAAGCCGCTGATGCCCGGCAGGCGAACATCGAGGAGCATCAGATCGACGTCCTCCTTCTCGAGGATCTGAAGCGCGAACTCGCCGGTTGCGGCGCGCAGCACACGGTAGTCGCGCCGCAGCATCGCGGTCAGCGTTTCCCGCATCCCCTCATCGTCGTCAACGATGAGGATCGTCTTCCGGCGATCTGACATTCGAGGTGGTTATACTAAGCGATTGTGCCGTCCAATTCGTACGATGTCGTAGTGATCGGCGCCGGGACAGGCGGGTACGTCGCGGCGATTCGGGCCGCGCAGCTCGGGCAGTCGGTCGCGGTCGTCGAGAAACAGAAAGCACTCGGTGGAACCTGTCTGATCTGGGGATGCATTCCCACCAAGGCGCTCCTCGAGCACGCTCACGCGCTGAAGGTCGTGCAGAACGCGAAGGAATGGGGCGTTGTCATTCCCGAAGGTTCGCCGTCGATCGACATGACGCAAGTGCATGCCCGGAAGGACAAGATCGTCACCGGACTCACGAAGGGCGTCGAGTTCCTGTTCAAGAAAAACAAGATCACATGGATCAAGGGCACGGCACAGCTTGCCGGCGGCGGCACGGTCCATGTGACCGACGGTGAGAAGCAGACGCTGCAGGCGCGCGAGATCATCGTCGCCACCGGTTCAGCGCCGCGAAGCGTGCCGGGCATCGAGATCGATCACCAGCGCATCATCACCAGCGACGAAGCGATCCACCTGCCGCGCGTGCCGAAGTCACTGATCATCATGGGCAGCGGTGCGGTTGGCGTCGAGTTCGCGTCCATCTACCGCCGCTTCGGCAGCGAGGTGACGATCATCGAGCTGCTGCCGCGCCTGGTGCCGGTCGAAGACGAGGCGATCTCCGCCGAGCTCGAGAAGTCGTTCCGCAAGCAGGGCATAAAGTGCCTGACCGCAACGAAGGTAACGAAGGCGGCCGCGGTCGCCAGCGGCGTCGAGCTCGAGGCGCAGGGCGCCGATGGCAAGACACAGAAACTCTCCGCGGAGATTCTCCTGGTAGCGACGGGTCGCGGTCCGGTGACCGCCGGGCTTGGTTGCGAGACAGTCGGCCTTGCGCTGGACCGCGGGTACATCAAGGTCGACCCGCTCTACCGCACGTCAGTTCCTCACGTGTCGGCCATCGGCGATGTGATCACTCTGGCTTCCGGCACGCACCCGCAGCTGGCGCACGTGTCATCCATGGAGGGGATCATCGTCGCTGAGCGTCTGGCCGGCCGGGACGTTCTTCCCCTGAACTACGACCACGTTCCGGGCTGCACCTACTGCGATCCCGAGATTGGCAGCGTCGGCCTGACCGAAAACGAGGCGAAGCGGCGGGGCTACGACGTGCGTGTCGGCTCGTTTCCGTTCGGGGTGCTCGGCCGGGCGAAGATGGCCGGCGAGACCGAGGGGTTCGTGAAAATCGTGGCCGACCGAAAGTACGATGAAGTGCTGGGCGTGCACATGATTGGTCCCCGCTCAACTGAGCTCGTCGCTGAGGCGGTTCTGGCTCTGCGCCTCGAATGCACCGTTGAGGAGCTGATCAGGACGATTCACGCTCACCCGACGTTTTCGGAAGCGGTTGGAGAAGCGGCCCATGCCACGCACGGGGCCGCGATACATGCGTAAACTTCCAACCCCCAACTTCCAACTCCCAACTTCCACATCGGAATCGCGCGTTGGGAGTTGGGTGTTGGGAGTTGGGATTTGAATATGCCAACCCCAGTCGTCATGCCCCAGATGGGCGAATCGATCGCGGAAGGCACCATCGTCCGTTGGCTCAAGAAGGTCGGCGACACCGTTGACCGTGACGAGCCACTGTTCGAGATTTCCACCGACAAGGTGGACGCGGAGATTCCGTCGCCCGCGGCGGGCGTGCTGACCGAGATCACTGCTCACGAGGGCGAGACCGTCGCCGTGAATTCCGTCGTCGCCAACATCGCGGCGGACGGCGAGACCGCGGCACCAGCGCCTCCCAGTGCGCCGGCGACCGCGACGCAGCCGAAAAAGGGGGCGGAGAAGGCCGCAGCGTCTACACAGGCGCAGGCTGATGGCGCCGGACCTCAGGAGAGGCCGTCCCGCGGATCCAACGGGAGTGAAGAGAGCACCGGCGCTTCACAGCTCTCGAAAGAGGATCTTCGCCGGCAGAAGTCGTCGCCGCTCGTGCGGCGCATCGCGCGCGAGCACAACGTCGACATCACCCAGATTCCCGGGTCCGGCATCGGCGGCCGCGTCACCAAGCACGACATCCTCGGCTTCATCGAAACCGCCCCGGCCGCGTCGCCTGGTCCCAGTCCTTCGCGGGACACGGCCTACAGCGATCCCGTAGGGCGGGTTCCGCCGAGCAGTCCGGCCATGCGAGGCGGACCCGCCGGCAACGTCGAGATTCAACCACTCTCGGTGATGCGCAAGAAGATCGCCGAGCACATGGTGACGAGCCGGCGCACGTCGGCGCACGTCCACTCGGTCTTCCACGTGAACTTTTCGACGATCGAGAAGATCCGGCAGGAGAAGAAGAGCGAGTACGAGCGTACCGGCGCGAAGCTGACGTACATGGCGTTTATTGCCAAGGCGATCGTCGACGCGCTGCGCCGCTATCCAATCGTCAACGCGTCGATCGACGGAGACAACGTCGTCTACAAGAAGGACATCAACCTCGGAATTGCCGTCGCGCTGGAAAGCGGCCTGATCGTCCCGGTGCTCAAGCACGCGGACGAGAAGAATCTCCTCGGCCTCAGCCGAGGCATCTCCGATCTCGCCGAGCGCGCCCGCGCGAAGCAGCTGAAGCCCGAAGAGGTCCACGACGGCACCTTCACGATCACGAACCCGGGCCAGTTCGGCGCGCAGTTTGGAATGCCGATCATCAACCAGCCGCAGGTGGCGATTCTGGGTGTCGGCACGATCGAGAAGCGTCCGGTCGTCGTTGACGACGCGATCGCGATCAGAACGATGGCGTATCTGACGCTCGGCTTCGACCATCGCCTGATCGACGGGGCGGTCGCCGACGAGTTCATGGCCTTCGTGAAGAATCAGCTCGAGACCTTCGACGCCAGTCAGGTGTAGCGTGCGCACCATCGAGGTGCGGCGTCTCGGGATGGTTCCATACGCGGATGCGCTCGCGCTTCAGCGCGAGCTCGTCGAGGAGCGCCGCGCCGCTCGAGTCCCCGACCTCCTTCTTCTGCTCCAGCATCCGCGAGTCATCACGTTCGGCGTGAAAGGCGATGGCGGCCGGTCGAACGTGCGTGCCACGGACGAGCGCCTCGTCGAGCTGGGAGTGGAGCTCTCCGAAACCGGCCGTGGCGGCGACGTGACGTATCACGGCCCAGGCCAGATCGTCGGCTACCCGATACTCAACCTGGATCCGGATCGGCGGGATGTACATCGGTACGTCCGCGATCTGGAGGAGGTGATGATTCGTGTCTGCACCGACTATGGCGTGACGGCCGGACGAATCAAGGGGCTGACCGGGGCCTGGGTGGGCGATGAAAAGATCGGCGCGATCGGCGTGCGGATCTCACGCTGGATCACGAGCCACGGCTTTGCATTCAACGTGAACACGAACCTCGCCGATTTCCAGCTGATCGTTCCCTGCGGCATCACCGACCACGGCGTGACCTCGCTCGAGAGAGCCGCGGGGCGGGTGATATCGATGACCGACGTTCAGGACCGCATCGTCAGCCGGTTTGCCGAGGTCTTCGACGCGGCCGTGAGTTAGTCACTCGCTCCTGCTCAGCTCAGCGTCGGCCACTCCGAGACCAGCCACCGTTCTGACTTCGACGCGCACGCCGTTCCAGAGGACCACGTCGCCAACGGCGGCTGGCCGACCCAGCTCCTCCAGCACGAGCCCGCTCACCGACCGCGCATCCGGATGCTCGAGCGTGACGCCGAGCGCCCGGCCAGCGTCCTTGAGCCGGACCGTTCCCCGCACGATCAGATGTCCGTCCCCATCGCGCACGATCGGTGCCCGTTCGCGCCCCTCTTCGATCTCGCCCACCACTTCCTCGAAGAGGTCTTCGATCGTCACCAGGCCGGCGGTGCCGCCATATTCGTCCATGACGACTGCCATCTGCGCACGATGACGCCGCATCGCGGCGACCACGTCGTCGATCGAGGTGGCCATCGGCACATGAGGGACAGGGCGGGCGTCGCGTGCCGTAACGGGCCGCCCGGCGATGAAGTGGCGCAGCAGCGCCTTGATGTGCACGCTGCCGACGATGTGATCGAAATCGCCGTCATAGACCGGATAGCGCGTGTGCGGATTCGTCCGGACAAGCTGCCGCAACTCGTCGATCTCGGTTCCTACCGGAATGCCGACCAACCGGACTCGCGGCACCATCGCGTCACCGGCGGTCAGATCGCCGAATTCGAAGAGGTCGCGGAGGATCCTGCCTGTTTCGCCCCGCAGCATCCCGCCTTCGTGGCTTTCCTTGACGATGAATTCGAGCTCCGCAGGAGTGTGATACCGCTCAGCCTCGACCTCCTGCCGGTGGATACCGACCAGGCGCAGCAGCGCGTTGCCCGACGCGTTCAACGCAACGACAAGCGGCTTGATCGCCAGCTCGAGTGCTTCGATGACCGGCGACACGTACAGCACGGTCGTGTCGGCGCTCTGCAGTGCCAGTGCCTTCGGCACCATCTCGCCGAGCACGATGTGGAGATAGGTGAGGATCGCGACGGCGATACCGCTCGCCAGCGCATGCGCAGCGATCCAACGGTTGAGGTCGAGAGGCTCGAGCCACGGGACGATCAGTTCGGCCAGAACATGCTCGCCGTACATGCCGAGGCCCACGCTCGCGACCGTGATGCCGATCTGCGTGGTCGCGATGTAGCGATCCTGCCGCCTCGGGTCTTCGAGCACCTGTGCCACGCGCTGGGCCAGGCGGTGGCCCTGCGACGCCTGATGGTCGATCGACGTCCTGCTCGCGCCGACGATCGCAAACTCGGCGGCGACGAAGAGGCCGTTTGCCAGCACGAGGACCAGAATGACGGTGACGACGAACAGCACGTCAGCTCGCCTCCGCCCCGTCGTCGGTGCGCATCCGCCGTGTGACGACCGTTTCAACGGCGCGTTCGGCGACCCGCTCGACTTCGATCTCGTAATCGCCAATCCGGACCGTCTCACCGGAGATCGGCAGGTGGCCGAGCGCGGCCGTGACCAGGCCGCCGACAGTCGCGGCGTCCGTCTCCCACACGGTTCGGAGCACGGCCGCTGCATCGTCAACGGGCATCCCTCCGGGCAGCCGCATGCGTCCGTCCGGAAGCTCCTCTGCGACCGGATCGGCAGGCTTGAACTCGTCGCCGACGTCACCGACGAGCTCCGACAACACGTCATCGAGCGTGAGCAGCCCGGCCGTGCCGCCGAATTCATCAACCACCAGCGCCTGTTGGGATCGCCGTTCGCGCAGTTCCCGCAGGATCCGATCGGCCGTGACGCTTTCGTGAACACTTGCGATCGGCCGCATTAACGACGCCAGGGAACCGTTGGCTCCGCCCGAGACGAGCCAGAGAACGAGATCCTTCGTGTGGACGCTGCCGACGATGTTGTCGATCGAATCGCGATAGACGGGCAGGCGTGAGTAGGGGCTCTGTGCGACGGCTGTGATGACTTCGTTGAGCGGCGTGTCGATGCTCAGCGCCGAGATCTTCGTGCGCGGCACCATCAACTGCCTCGCCTGGCGAAGATTCAGCCGCAGTGCCCGCCGTAGCCGCCTGTGCTCGTCGGCTTCGAGGAGTCCGCCGTCGCGGCTCTCGGCGATCAGCAGCTCGATCTCCTCAGGCGAATGAATGTGCCGGTGACCCTGTGGCGACGCGCCGATGACGCGAAGGATGAGCAGACCGGTTCCATTGAGCCACTTGATGAACGGACGGTAGATCCAGAGCGACGGCAGCATCGCCACCAGGCTGTACAGCGCCGTCCGCGTCGGGTGTTGAAGCGCAAGCGACTTCGGGACGAGCTCGCCGAAGATCACTTGGCCGACCGTCAGCACCAGCAGAACGACGACCGTGGCCGTCGAACGCGCGGCCACTTCCTGAAGGCCGCCCACCGAAGCAAAGTACGGAGCCAGCCAGACCGCGAACGTCGACTGCGCGTATGCGCCGAGGATCAGGCTCGACAGGGTGATGCCAATCTGGCAGGCGGCAATGTACCGATCGAGCGCGGCAGGCGACTCCAGGACCGGCAGCAGCCAGGAGGCGAGAGTGCTTCCCTCGGTCGCCATCTGCTGAATCCGGGCGCGCCGGACGCTGACCGCCGCGAACTCGGCAGCGACGTACACCGCGTTGACGAGGATCAGGGCCGTGACGACGAGGATGGCAACCAGAGCCAAGGGTCCCTGTATTTAACACGTTCAGGCCCATTGGGCCTGCCGCGCCGTAGCCTTTGGCGAAGGCCGGCGGGAATAGGACTGAATAGGTCGGGGTTCTAGAGAGTAAAAGGACACGATTCCATGGACAGGACCTACGACAGGCAGCTCATCAGTCGTCTGCAAATGGGCGACGAGGAGGCACTTAGGGAATTGGCGGATCGCTACAGCCACCGGATTTTCACGATGGCACTCCGCCACATGAAGAACCGCGAGGACGCCGAGGAAGTCACTCAGGACGTCCTGATGAAGGTTTACCGGAAGATCGACAAGTTCCGGGGCGACGCGGCCCTTTCTTCCTGGATTTATCGAATTACGTTCAACACGGCGATGTCTCGCCTGCGGACCCACCGGGCCGAGCGGGCTGCGAGCGCGGAGCGTGACCGCGCGTCCGCACAGGGCCACGAACCGGTGGATGCCCGATCACCGCGCCAGCCGGCCGACTGGTCGCACATGCCGGACGAGGAGCTTCTTCGCCATCAGTTGCGGCAGGCAGTCGCGGACGCCCTTCCGAAACTGCCGGAGATCTACCGCGTGCCGGTAGTCCTGCGCGACATCGAGGGCCTGACGACCGAGGAGGCGAGCACACGGCTTCGCGTGAAGGATCAGACGTTGAAGTCCCGCCTGCATCGCGGCCGGCTGATGCTGAGGCGCCAGCTCGGTGCATTTACATCGGGTCTGGAGCTTCACCGCGAGGCTGCGTAACGGTTCGAACGTTTTACCGTTTCGGCGGGACGAACTCAGGGCGTTCCGGACGCGCGGCGAGCCGTGCCGCCAACTCGAGCGCGAGAGACGCGACGCGGCTCACGCCGCGCGCGTCGATCTTCTCCCAGTCGTCACCAGGCCGGTGATAGTCGGTATGGAACCCGGTGAAGAAGTTGATCGCCGGGACTCGCTTCGCGATGAACGACGAATCGTCACTGCGACCCGCGCCTGGGCCCTCCCGGCGGATTCGCAGCTCGTTGCCGCTCGCTGCGGACGCAGCCGCGAGGTCTGCCTCCATCGATGGCGACAGCTCCAGGCCGCTGATATCGACGCTGCCGTTGGCGCGCCCCACCATATCCAGGTTCAGCATCCCGATCGTGTTCGCCATCGGGATCGGCGGCGTGGTGGTGTAGTGCGCCGATCCCAGCAGTCCGCGCTCCTCACCAGCGAACGTCGCGAAGACCAGGGTTCGTGGAAAACGCGCGCGCTGAGCGACGGCTGCTCGCGCCATCTCCATGACTGCCGAGGTGCCAGACGCGTTGTCGTCAGCGCCATTATGAATCTCGGTGACGTCTGGCGTGACCGAGAGGCGGCCGCCCATCCCGACGTGGTCGTAGTGGGCGCCGATGACGACCGCTTCCTTTGATTTCTGCGGATCGCTTCCAGGAAGAACTCCGACGACGTTGCGGACG
>Ga0310892_10000153_pt1 | contig 17544 bp, 18 predicted proteins | sample C0D1metaG_FD_203747 | JGI IMG/M metagenome (GOLD analysis project Ga0310892, IMG submission 203747) | Lab incubated soil microbial communities from West Virginia University Organic Research Farm, Morgantown, WV, United States - C8D2 | ecosystem: Environmental > Terrestrial > Soil > Agricultural...
CAACCGAAGGGTCTTCGATTTCATCAAATCGCCAAATATCACTTTCTTCTACAAGCCATCGCTTTATTCTCAGCGATATTTCGTGTTGAGACAATGACATCTTAATTAATTTAAAATTGCCTCTATATAATCATATAATGGTAAAAATATATGAGAATAAAGACATCACTCCCAAAAGCACCATGAAAATTAAGATGTTATTTTATAATAAACAGGTCAACTACTAGACCTAACTCGCCTATACATGTGTTGGTGATGAAAGTTTGTCGTTAGGTATTAACCCAAAAATTAGATTGACATGTGGATATATTTTAACCTGGGGTTTGATGAAGTATTCAATAGAACTGGGCACTGGATCCAACTTCAATCAACCAATGTAAGGGCTCTTCTGTTGCTAGTACTCGTCTCAAGGGCCCAGATGTATTTTTTGTTCATGGTATCGGGCATCACTGGATACCAAAGGAAGGGGTCTCTTTTTAAGATGAAAATACCAATACAGAATATCTAAATGTCCAAATTTACCCGAAATCAAAATTCAAAGTTAAGAGAATCAAACTTGATGGCTTTACAAATACTCTGACTCTACGTAGAGATATTCTTGAAATCAAATTGTCATAGACTGATACACCCTTCATATCCATGGATAAAGTTCTTTCCAAGGGCCGCTATGGATGAACCTTCACAAATCCAACCTGTACATAATCAAATCACCGTTAGTCTATGAATCGGGTTAGTATGGTGAGATAATAAATCTGTAGTGAGATTTAATAAGACATGAAATTCTCTAGCTGGTCTCGAATTAAACCGTACGTATGACAACATTTGAGCATTCAACCTTTTCCAAATGATATAACCATAAATGAATCACTCGAGTAAGAAAAAAATGGATCTAAAAAATGATGATAAACAGTCTAGTTGCTTGTTAGATAATTATTGCTATTTCCTATTTTTTGACAAAACAAAATTTCAACAGATCTAAAATTTTTTCCTTAACAAGTTCTGTAGTAATTTCATCTAAAGTGAATGTTCCTTCACGACCTGCTGTACCCTCTTCTTGCATCATCTTTTGCATGTAGAGAGTTACCTTATTTGGCTCTTCAATAAAGAATGTTAAAGAAGGATGTCTGTCTTGAGCTGACGAAATATCCTTATAAGGATATATATCTAGTTTCATTTCGGTCACGAATCTTCCTTGTATTTTGTCTATTATGTCACACCTGATATCGTGCAAAATGAGCTTATTCTTAATTTCCTTAAAGACGGGAAAGATAACTGTATGAACTTTTTTGGAAAATCCTTCAGTAAATTCATCAAGATTTTCTCTAGATGGGTCATCTGAATCTTGGTTTTCTCTAGTTGAAGCGACATAACTATCAATAACCTTGTCAATTTCATCGTCAATGTTCATTTTTATTGGATATTCTCTTTGCATATGAGTAACACCATATATAAATTTGAAACAAAATTATGGCAAATGCATAAAGAAACGTTAACCCAATGATGCTTCAAATATATATTAAGCTCAACTATGGGCATAAAATAGCCTAATATCCATACCCACAATATGCATTGGCCCAGTTGGCTAGGATCATGCTAATATTCATTAGGCTACTTCATTATTGGCCTGAATGAAGAAGGAATAACCCCGGGATTTATTGTCGATGTAGACAATAATACAGTAAAAGGACAGGTGATTTTAAAGTATGTTTAGGAGGCTCTCATGGTTAATTATTTAACAATCCGCGTTATTCCATTCAGAGAGTTTAAGAGCATAATAGTCATTTATCATTTTTGCTCTAAGGGCCGTTAGCTACTGATTTAACTTTGAAACTAACTTAAATAATTCAAAGCTTTCGATAACTATTGAGTCAAAGTAAAAAAAATTTCAATTCACTTCCAAACGCAGTCATCGTTTAGGATTGAAACTAAAATTAGACTTGTTAGTCGACAATCAAATATCTTTCAATAGTTTCTAATGATATTCAGATTGTATGGGTCTGAAACAGGCCATAAAAAGAGAAAGTTGTATGTGATTTTAACTTCTCGAATCAACGAGAAGTAACTGTTGAAAATAGCAATCAGGCAATTTGATTTCTAAGGCCTTACTAGAAACTTTATTTTAACTTTTGCTGTTATTACATCATGTTTTTGTCAAAATTTGGATTTTAACTATTTGCTCATTTCCAAATATTTCTGTACTTGAAATTTATTTCTAGATTTAGTATCTAATATGACAAGATAGTAACTATTTCCATTGTTTCTTTAATCTACCGGCTCATCCGAGTTTCTGATAAAATGACGAAATTGCTAGTTAGGCCATACAGTCAATATCATGGACTATTAACGTAATGGGTTGTCTACACTTTTAGATATTGATAAGTAATCCTTGTCTGAAGCATTTCTTTTAATTTGCCACAGCAGATTTAAGGTTTTCGAAAGAATCTTGCCGTTAAATTCATTCGTTTTCTACGTTTTCTGTCACGATCATAGACAAAACAGAGCGAATTTTATCCAAATTTTTGATTTTCCAAGCAATAATTTCCTTTATAGTTTCCTTATCGTTGGTAGAAAATTTTACGATAATATCATAAACTCCAAATACTCTATATACTTCAACAACTTCTGGAATTTTCCTAATTTTCTCGATCACTTCATTCTCCGATCCTAGCTCGCAGTTTATCAGTACATAGGCTAATGGCACACTATAATAAAACCATACAAAAATAAAAAAATGTTTCTGCCTAGTTAACTATTAAATTCATTCTAAAATTTGAACAGAAAAATGAACCAAGTAAGCAATTTTAGAATTTTAAGATTCGATTCATGATAGTCATAATTCAGTGTAAGAAAGGGTGGACAATTTAAGAAACAGAGGATGACATATGATAACGAGTAAAATATTAAAAATTGTGGAAGGTAATTGCAATCATAGTCTAGCAATGTCATGGTAATTATAGATCGAGCTATGATATTTCTCCAGCTAAACTTTTGGCGAATAATTATCATACAATTCATTTTAGTGTTTAACTAACACAAACTGTGTACGGTCAAGTTTAATCAATTCAGAAGAATTGAGCCAAGATTTGATCTTTTGTATTTCCAAGTTAGTTCCCACTAGATAAATTGCATGTTAGATAATTACATGGGGTCTACAATCTAATACTAGAAATATACCGCCCCCAAGATAAACAAGTAAGGCAATCGCAAAAGTCATTGAACACTCCCCCTCCTATGTCAAGATTTTCGTTTATCCATTGCTACGTTTGACTCCTTGTCTGAATTATTTCACCAATACCTATCAAGACTCATGTTTAACCTTAGTTTGGAAAGATAGGAACGATTCAGAAGACTAGAGCCAAGCCATCAAGCTGAAAAATGATTGTATAATTGATACTATTAAGGGGTAATACATCTAGATGATAGGCTTCGGTGAGTCCTCTGCAAATTTCAGATTGTTTCACTAGTATCACTATCTGCTTCATTCGATCATAATTCAGAAATATCAAAAAGGACATGCAATATCTCAAATCCGATTAATTTTTTAATGGTTCATGGATGGTAGCAGCAGATCCAAAATATATGATATAGGTGGGAAATTAAATCTGATTGTTGTTTTAACCAAAAATAACTTAATTCATCTCCAAGAAATTCTTTTATAGGACAATAAACACTAATTGACGATGAAACAAACTTTCACCTATAATAAGTCGATTTTTGCTATAGTAGTTGCACTGAGCGCTATTGTTACTCTGTTGTCGTCCGGAGTAGCTCAGGGTCAAGATAGTAATTTATCTCAGAATGAACCATTAAAATCAACCGATAATTCTACAAACGGAGGGAACGATATCACTTTCATTAGTATTCCTGTTGAAAAAGGCTATGTCAATGGAAATTTATCATATTTCATAAGTACGGATGCATCTGAGGAAAGGATTGTATCCTCAGTTACCAATACGACCAAATTTGACGTTAACTATGCTCCGACTCTCAGTAATACATCGGAAATTGCTCGTCAACAGGGTTTTGTATTTACAAATGGAATATTAGGGAACGGTACATTTGACCATCAACTTCCAGTCGCATCAGCAACTTCCGGAGATGAAGGGTATAGTCCTTTATTCGAAATTAATTATGTGAAATGGAATAATGAATCTCAAGCAAGAATCTTAAAATCTGCAGCTGACATAATGGATGCACAAGCAAAAGGTGAACTATCTATAGAAAAATCAAATGTAATAATAAATAGTCCGGCTGTGAAGATAAAATAATTCCATTATTTTTTATTTGGGGAAACAGCCTGGAATTTTAACTTTTGTAACAAAAAGGCATGTTCTCATCTATACAATTTCCGGTTAAATAATTTTTCCGAATATTAATACTTGTTTAATAGTCCACTAGGAATATGAAGGTTTGAAGGTTTTAAAAAACTATAGTCGATAAATGATCCCAATCTAAATCAAGCATTAGATGGATAAGAATTTAAGATTTGATTGCTAAATTAGGTGATCTCTCTGCGATGAAATGAAAATTCATTTAAAAGTTTAATAGGCCTTTTAACCATCCAAAGAAAAAGAGAATCATTGCGGCCTTTGTATTTTTTTGTGGCTTTGTTATCTGCAATAGCAATTGCAAACCTTGTAATCATCCTTGCAGATTCAGACAGCAGAATGATTTATTCGAGTTGGATGTTGATTATTAATTCATCTATCGCTGCAGGATTATCCTTGATAGCCCTAGTAAAGGATAGATCCAACATAAAAAGGGACAGGACGGCGATACATCTTACCGTCGGTCTTGTATTCTGGTTTATCGCAAACATAATTTGGGGGTACTATGAAATAGTCCTTGATATAGTATCTCCGGTACCCTCATTAGCTGATTTGTTCTTGTTGTCTGCTTATGGTTTTTTAATATACAGGTTACTGGTAACTTACAAGAAACTCGGAGAAATAACGAACAAAAAAATAATATATATCGTATCAATTGGAACAGGCTTTTTCCTTATTTACATTCTAAATTTGATGCTTAGCCTTACGGAAATTTCTAACTTCAGAGGGCTGATGTTGTTTTTAGTTACGATAGCTTACCCAATTTTGAACTCTATCCTTACAGTTCTAGCACTAACTATTCTTCTCAATATCAAAAATGAAAAACACCATTTTATTCCATGGATATGCGAGCTAATTGGCCTATTGGCTATTGTTATTGGAGATAGCTGGTTTGCCATTATAGTATTAACGGCTTTTGTGGAACAAATTTGGATTTCAGCGATATTGCTCTCGGCCCACTATTTACTGATTGCAGGAGGCTTGGTATGGTATCTACGCCACTATAGTAATTGGGAACTTAGGATATCAGACAACTCAATAACAAAAAACGTTAGAAAAATATTTTCTACTAAAGTAGTATTTTTATTCATCATTCCAACAGCTTTTGTTGTTATTATTATTTTGTATCTGCCAATAAATTTTGCAACGTTAGCAAATCAAGTAGGAGTACCATGGATTTATCCAGCATATCATGAACCACTTCAATCAAATAGTATCTATCAAGAGTACATAGTTGGTGCAATCGTCCCGCAATCTGGTTCGTTGTCCTCAATAGGAAAACCTGTTCTTGCTTCACTAGAAAAGGCCGAAAACGACGTTAATGGATATTTTGAATCACATAATATATCATCTAGAGTCAAATTATTAGTATCAGACTCAAAAACTAGTCCAGAGGAATCACTTGCGGCAATTAAGAAGTTATATTCGTCTGGAGCTAGGGTGGTTGTGGGTCCTGCTACGAGCACGGCTGTTTCTGCTGTCCTTGATTTCGCAAATGAAAATAATATTACCTTATTAAGCTATGCTAGCACTTCCCCAAAGCTGTCTATAGCTGGTGATAATCTTTTCAGATTGGTACCAGACGATAAAAGCCAAGGTAAAGTTATTGCTAAAAAGATGATGGAAGATGGAATTAAAGTTGTAGTTCCTTTTTGGAGATCCGATATCTATGGCAACGAGTTGGCCAACGCTACCAAACATTATTTTGAAAAACTGGGAGGCAGGGTAGAGGAAGGAGTAAGTTACAAGCCACATACTGGAAAATTTGCTACCAGTCTTCACAGGATTAATTTTATCATGTGGAATCAAGAACTCAAAAAGATGAACACTATGGTATCTGATGCCATAACAAAGTACGGTAAGGAATCAGTAGGTGTTTACGTGATCTCTTACGATGAGATCACACCGATATTGATCCAAGCCCAATTGTTTGATAATCTTGGCAAGGTAAGGTGGTATGGTAGTGATAGTGTAGCTGAGAACCACCATCTCACCAAAAATATCGATTCAGCGGACTTTGCTATCCAGACTGGATTCATAAACCCATTATTTTCTGTTGAAAACGATAACCAAACAGCACATGAGATAGAGAATGATTCAGGCGGCGATGGTGTCGGAGCACATGATAGTTCCATGACCTATGCAGCTACTGCATACGACTCATTCTGGATTGCTTCAAAAAGTTTGGAAAAAAATTTTACCATGGAGATAAATAATAAAGAAATGAACAGGAACGACTTTAATGATATTTTAGCAGAAACTGCCGAATCATATGATGGGACTACTGGTAAAATAGATTTAAACTTGGCTGGGGATCGAATAAGCGAAAACTATGACTTTTGGTACGTTGTCAAAGACAATTCTACTGGTGGGTTCAAGTGGGAGACAGCATCCAAAACCCTTGAACCTCATCACTAAACAGACCACTAGAATTCAATTTGGCTTAAGTCACGTAATTATAGAAGTAGGTTTCCCCGAACAGGGTCGATGCCCCAGTGTTCTTATATATCTGAATCTTGTATATATCCAGTTATGATGTCAAATATTATGAAATGTAAATGCGGTACAAGAGACATTATAAAAGCAAAAAACAATGAATCGGTGGAACATTTCATGCTAAGCAAGAGATGTCCAAGATGTGGGACTGTAGGTGCCTGGAAACAACTGTCTCAAGATGAATATATGTGGGAAAAAGCCAAGAGTTAAACAGATTTATCTACAGCTGCAACCGTTATTACAACGTTATAGAATTTATTAATTATATGATTAGTATATAGCCAGATATATTTTGGCATTAAACTTTTAAAAAAAGAGAATACCAAATGGGTATATTTATTTTTTATAAGAGTGATTTTTTCGTATGTGATCCTTAAGTTTATCCATATCGGAAAATTTGTCTCCGCAGTTAGAACAGTCATAAGATTGATTGTTAGAATGAAACAAAAGTTGGTGATGCATTGCATCTTCGACTTTTCGAAATCTCCTTCCACAGATATCACACCTGTGCTTTTTAAACAAAGCCGAAAAATCCATGTTATCTAGTATCCAACTAGCTAATTATGTAATAATTATTTTACCTTTGCTTTTAAGATATATATTTCTGAGTATTATCTGCATTTTTCAGTGGGAAGACAAAAAATAATGAATATGTTTTTTGTTTGTGCGAGAACAAACAGGTTCAGTTAGGTCTCTAATTCTAATGAGTTCAATGACTACAAATCTTTCTGCATACTAATAGAAATATTGTATTATAAAAAATTGGATTTATTGGTTATAGCTGATAATTCCAAATGTTAATTCAGTTCTTATTCAATGATAAGATAATATGCTCAACGGCCTGACTTGAGTTTAACATTCCATTTTTCTTGGCGTAATCTTCAAGTAATTTTATTTGTCCAGGTGTAAAGCATATTGGCATCGAACGCCTTTCGTTATCCATTTATTTTATTGTTAATCACCCTGATATTAAAATTTTGTTGCAAAATCAAATCATTCCGTTTCTGCAACCTTTCATGTTTTCATATCAATCCAGATGACAATATCCTACCTTTTGAGTATATTAATTATTAATGACTCACCCACTTGAGGCCTTCCATATGTCTCGTAATTTCGTTTGGGCATCGTAATTATGATGCTGGTTTGAGGGTAAGATTGTATCAAGGTCTGTGGTTGTGCTCTCAACATGGCTTCCATTATTGGTTGCAGTTGATCTTTCATCTCTTTATCTGGGATTGCTCTATTTATGGCTTCTAGCATCATCTGTTGCTGTGAAACCGGCTCAAGTTCGATATCCTCCACTAGTGTGAGAGTAACAGAAACTCCATTATCACTCAAATTCTTAATTTTATAAACATTCTCACGAATTTCCATTTAAGATCAATAATTCACCTTTTTATTTAATCTTAATTATAAGGCAATTTCAAAGTTGATACCTAGATAGAACAAGGATGATATAGAATCTGTCTTTACCTAACGAGGAGGGGCTTGACAAAATTCTACAAGGACGCCATTAAGAGATTTCGGATGGATGAAAGTAATTTTGCGTCCATACGATCCAGTTCTCAATTCGCCCAAGAATCGCATACCATTCTCTTTGGCATGATTAACATCATTCTCTATCTCATCAGCAGTAATCGCTATATGATGAATACCCTCACCTCTTTCCTTTAGGAATTTACTGATCGGGCTGGAATCTTCTAAAGGTTCAATCAATTCGAGCCGAGTGTCTTCTAAATTCAACATTACTACTTTTACCTTCTCATTTGGAACTTCTTCTACATCAATATTATCAATTTTCAAGATTTTTTTGTAATTCTCAAGAGCTTTATTTGCATCATTAACAGCTATAGCAATGTGATCCACACGCATATGAAGACATAATAAAAAAAGTAGTATATATTATAACCAGTATATTTTATTAATTGATCATCCAGAATGGTTAATTTCTTGAAAATGCGGTTTAGAAATAACAAATAGTGGCTTTTATTCGATTAGGCCACTTTGCCTTACTTTGAAGAAATTTAGTTTGAAGATTCCAATTTAAAGACTATTCTGGATTAATCGCATTTTACTTTTGAAACTGTGGATTAAGAAAAAGTAATCAATAATATTATTAAATAAAAAATCCAAATGGGCAGAGCAAAGACAGCGTGTTTTGTAATTATAAAAATGGAATAATTGCAATTTTTTGAATTAATTCATAGTAAAACCTAATGAATTTGATAATAAAAATTCCATTTAAGTATTCTTTGGGCTTCTAGCGTTTCAGATTATCGGACAAAAGATAGTCTGGAAGTTACAAGCATGGTGTAAATTCAATTTACATTTTGGATAACAAAAAAAATCTAGATTAGACATGGGAAAAGAGAGAACTGTTGCTTTAAACAACCAACTAGCTATCCGCAACATCCGTTTTGGGAAAAAACAAATTTATCTAATAATGAAGAGTAGCTAGTGATATGAACAGCGGAGCGATGCATTTCCTTGTATTTACGTTTTTTGCTTCAATTTTAATGACCTTGTCTGTAGCTCAGACTAGTCACTCCTTAGGTAACATCTCTAAACCTTTTCTGGCAAATTCAACGATTCTTCCAGGATACATCAACTGTCTGATAGAATATACAACGAAACAGTGTAGTGACTGTCCACCTAACTGTATTACATATAAGACTAGTAATTTTATCATTGATAACAAAGATTTGGCTTCCAATGTGGACAATATTTTTGAAAAATCATTAAGACAAATATCAATTATTAAGTCAGCAGACATTAATACCAATCACACAAAAACCGCTATCATTTACTTGCAAAGTCTTTTACTAAAAAACAATATCAAACCCTCCGAATTAACTCTAATTACTGACATATTCAATAGTATTAATCAGACAAATTCGACTACAACACTAGGAAAAACTCTTCATGATAAAATTAAAGAATTGGCAGCAATAAAAGATTCTAGTCCGATCGCTATTTCCATCGTAAATCTAACTTCAAAAAGTGTCGATTTGTTAGTAAATTCAGATAGTATCGTACACAGAATTCAAGGATATCCTGACCTTCCGTATGACATTAATGAGCAAAAAGAATGGATTAATGGTATTCTCTCCGGTACTATCGTAGGATGTGAGATCTCTGGTGTGTTAGGTTGCCTAATGGCGTCTATATTAACTTCAGGAATAGTTTAGTTAGGATCAATTCATACGTATGTAGACAAAGGTATTGAAAAGTAAATGATTTTTTTTGGTCTAATCTTTAATATTACTCTTGTTTCGTCTGGTTTACTTATCGGATACTTATCTAGATTCAAATATTTTTTTGATAATTTATTGAAATGATGGTCCGCCCCTTCGGTCGTCTTATCGATCACGTTCCCCATAATTGAAGCACTTTCGTAAGGGTTTGCCATGCTAAATACCGACAAACTTACCTTATCGTTAATAACTGTATTCTTATCCTTTGTCCTTCCCAAGGCTGTGTTTACCAATAAATCATGATTATCATCATAATCTATCCAAATTGGAGTGACTTGAGGATAACCATTAGGCATTATAGTGGCAAAAGATGCAAAGTTTTTTCCATTCAAGAGGTTTAACACTTGATGACTAATCATAGTTTCTATCTAACAGATAAAAATATAACTTTTGCAATTAAGAGTTCGGACCAAATATACTATTTATAGTAATGAGAAGGAAATTAAATAACAATGAGATTAAACCGGGCACGAGAAATGTATAAATTTACATAAAAACTTTATAATTCTGAATTACATAATTAAGATATAATTGGGGATTATTTTAACTCTAATCCTGATAGCAATAATAGGGCTTGTAATTTTGGGTATAGGATGGACAAATTTTTTTTCTGCATTGTTGAAAGGCACAGATAAAGTAACAGAAATTCCAGTGGTTAAAAACATAACTGATACTGCCCATGTTGAGTTGAAAAAGATTCTGAATAACGTTTCAAGCAACGTACTAAACAATATTGGAAATTAGAATTTCCTTATAGGTTTTCACTTTGAAATAGAAAATGTTTGACTATTAGACCTTTAAACTAATGTATTTTTATTAGTAATATATCTAAAAAAATTATTTAATGGCTATGACCACATCCACAGCCTGCATGGCCACCACCGCTGGTATTCTGTTGTTGTTGCTCTACACAAGTAGGGCATTTAGATTGTTGAGTTTCTGACATAAACGTAGTTCCACATGAAGAACATTTCATTTTTTGAATTCCTTCCATAACAGAATTCGGTTCTCAAACTAATTAATAGTTATCTATGAACAATCAGGTCTGGATATAAAAAAAATTATTTCTGTATTTGGGTGGAATATTGATTATGGGTATATCTACGTCTAAATCCAAAAGGCTTAAACGGCTTTCCATTTCCGTGATAGAATTTTGAGAAAAATTCCACATACAGCAACCTAGCTCCCTGAATGCCCGGTTCAAATACACCTAAAATAATATTGAACAGATGTCCTACCACCAGGATTACGATTCCTATTATCAACCACATTATTCCATTATCAGAGACCCTGATGAATACATGATCTATTACGTCAGCCAAGATGATTGAAGCCATCATTATGCCTATAAGCCTAGTAAAAGACAGTATATGACTTATTATTGATGGTAATTCCATCATAGCTCTGCTTCCTTCGCCATAAAACATTAGCCCAATACCACCAAATATCAGTGCAAAATACACTGCTCCTTGTACACTGGCAGTAGGATTGATATTTTCATGGCCTATTAACGCTAAACCAATTAACGCAACACCCCATCCAAACATGAGCCAACCGACTTTCCCAATTGCATGTCTCTTATTTCCGTGATTAATGTTATTTATGATACCAAGAATGAATCCAAAAGAGACCATACCCAGTCCTATGTATCCACTTAAAAGCAATAATTTGCGTAGTCCCCATGTTGATATAGGATCAAATATAGTGCCATCTTCTGGCAGGTGAAAACCGCCAATACTATTAAGGAAATCAAATAAATATTGATTCAAATGGAAACCAAAATAAAGGTTAAAGCAGAAGCCTAGCACAATTGCTACTATACACCCGGGAGTAATAGCCTTGGCAATCTTGACCATTTGAACAGGTTTCAGTATTGTCAAACCGAATTTCCTAATAGGTTTAGGCATAATAGTAAAGCCTCTATGTCCTCCCTCAATTCGCCAGATTACCCATCTTGAAACGAATAGAATCACAATTGCGTAACCTACATCAGCAAACATCATCCCGTAAAATACTGGAAAGACAAGAGCAAACACAAGTGTAGGATCAAATTCATTGCCCGATGGCAGGGAGTAAAATCTTATGAATGATTCGTACACCCTTGTGCGCTTTGGGTTTTTCTGCAGAGTAGGCGGAACTTCATTTGTTTTTAATACAAACATAACGGTTCCTTTGCTGTGCTTCTCAATCGTAGCCTTCGTCTCGTCAATCAGGGATTGGGGAATCCAACCTTCTAAAGTAAAAGTGTCATGGGTGACCCCAATATTATCGATTACTTCTAGTTTTTTATGTTCAATATCCAGTTGTTCCTCTAATCCTTTTAACAAAGAGTAATTTGTCTGCGAAATTGCCAATAATTGATTGTCTATTTCTCCTAATTTCTTTTCAAGTGCCTCAAGATCATGCTTTAGCTTTTCTATTACTTCATTGGGTTTACCCTTTAGTGGTGGAACAGCCTCCATGTGAACGTTATAAAGATTAATAATTGATGCCAATGCATTTGATGGGTAATGGGGTAAAACAACCAAAACAAATTCAGTAATTTTTTCACCCCCTTTTGAATAGAGTATTATATCTTGATTATTAGATTCAAGTTTTTTCTTAAATTCAGAATATTTTTCACTAGCAATACGTCCAAAAAACGAACGGGCAGATTTGAGATGCAAGACATCTAAATCGGCTGGAAAAAATGAAAATTCTCCTACTAGCTTTATATTGTTTTGTGCATTTCTTATCTCAGTTAGTATATTTTCTTTATCTCTTTCAAGCGTAGCTACACTATTATCAATATCAAGACGTAGTAACGTATTTTCCATTTCATCTATAGATAAAAATCTGATTTTTTCTCCCAAGGAAGTGGGAGGAAGAGTACTAAGCAATCCTCTTATTCTAATTAATTGATCAGCAATATGTCTATGAGATTCACTCTCTTTCTCAGGTCTCAAGTACGCCGATATTTCTTTAGAAATTTGTTCAATTTGAATAACGCTCATTTCTTGCAAAATTGATACAACTTGCTGTCTATATTTTTTCAAACCTAAGACAGCTATCTTTGACATAGCTTCTGGTCTTAATAAAGTCAAGGCAAGGGCTCCATATTACTTAATTCCTGAAAGTAAAATTTCCATTATTTCTTTCATCATTGTTTGATAGTAATGAAAAGAAATGTTCTTTGCCTTAGTTTCGGCCTCAGAAATAGTTTTTTGTGCTTCTTCGTTTGCTTTCATTCTGGCCTTTTCGATGCTAGATTCAACCAGTAATACTCCTTCATTTTCAGCATTTGCAATAGTATCTTCTAGATCTGCTTCAATGGCCTTGATTTGATTTTGCACTTCTTCTTTACGCTCATTGATTTCCTTTTGGACGGCTTCTTCAATTTGCTTGATTTGTTCTAATGACTTAATATATTGTTCCTGATCTTGAATATCAGACACTTTCTAGTTCACTCCAATTAAATATTGTATAATAAATATCAACAAAATAACTGTTGCAATAATATTTCCAATTTTTATTGCCCTAGTAATTCGATAAAATTTTCTTTGCTTGTCATTTGAAAAGCCTCTAAAATCATTCCCATTCATATCTTTATACATTTAACTCTGGTTCGACCTCTCTTAATTCTTGCATCTCTCTTTCACCCATCTTTCTTTTTACTGTTTTTAACATTATAAATGTGTCACGCTCTATTTCTTCTAATCTAAATGTAATAAATCTAACAGCATCCACCAATCTTGGAATAAAAACGTTCTCTATAGCATTTGATTTACGTTTTGTCCTCTCAATTTCATGCAGGAGTTTCCTTAATGCAGTTTCTTTTTCTGCAACATCCAATACAATCTTATGAATTCTATTGAAAGAACTAATAGCTTCGTTGATGGAAGCGGGCAACTCCAACAGATATTCCTCATATACCTTATTTTGGCCACCTTCAAGTTTAGGAATATGCACACCCATTATGCTTTTGGATTTCACATTAAGCTTGCCCATCATAGGTAACTTCATTGATTCATTTTCTAATCTCATTGACCCAGCTAATATTTCTGCCATCCTGATTGACTCGTATCCCTTTATAAGCTCGGTTTGTAAATTCTCCCGCAAAGCCGCAGCAGTTTTGCTTGTATTAAAAAATTCCAATATAAGCGCCTGACGTTTTAGTTTTAACAATTTCAATCCTTTTCTTGCTATTAAAATCCTCTTTTTTGTGCGTATGTACTCTAATCTTGTGGGCCTAATATCGGAAATAGAGGGCATTTCTTTCTATTGCTCCTCTATTTCTTTATCTTCTAGGGTTATGGATTTTTTCCTATATTTTGCGATAAATTCTGGCTTAATACGTTTCATTTCTGATTCTGGAAGTTCCGACAAAAGTTCCCAACCGATAGAAAGGGTTTGTTCAATAGATCTATTTTCATCGATACCCTGATTAACGAACTTTCTCTCAAAATTATTTGCAATTGCCAGGAACTTTCTATCTATCTCGCTTAACGCCTCCTCTCCAACGATTGCAGTGAGGGCACGAGCATCTTTACCTTGTGCATAAGCTGCATACAATTGGTCGGCCAGGTTCCTATGATCTTCTCGAGTTCTCCCGCTTCCAATCCCTTGATTCATTAACCTGGATAAGCTGGTAAGAACATCCACTGGAGGCTGTATATTTAATCTATGCAATTCCCTGCTCATGACTATTTGGCCCTCCGTGATGTATCCGGTCAGGTCAGGGATCGGATGAGTAATATCATCAGCAGGCATAGCCAAAATTGGAATTTGGGTTACTGAACCTTTTCTCCCCTTAATTTTTCCAGCCCTTTCATAGATTGAAGCAAGATCTGTATACATGTACCCTGGGTATCCTCTTCTACCGGGAACTTCTTCCCTGGCTGCAGATATTTCTCTTAATGCTTCGCAATAGTTAGTCATATCAGTCAAAATTACAAGTACATGCATTTCCCTTTCGTATGCGAGAAATTCAGCGGTAGTCAATGCTAATCGAGGTGTGAGAATACGCTCCATAGATGGATCAGAAGACAAATTAAGGAATAATACACTCCTTCCCAAAGCACCACTTTCCTCAAATTGCTTTATAAAGAAATTAGATTCTTCACTTGTGATTCCTATTGCAGCAAATACAACAGAGAAGGATTCTGAAGAACCAAGGACTTTGGCTTGTCTAGCTATTTGAGAGGCCAGTAAATTATGAGGCAAGCCAGCACCTGAGAAAATTGGAAGTTTTTGACCTCGTACTAGAGTATTCATACCATCAATATTAGACATGCCGGTTTGGATGAATTCAGATGGTTCTTCTCTGGAATAAGGATTGATTCCTGATCCCACAAGATCATATCTTTCTTTAGAAATAATTTTTGGACCACTATCTCTAGGATTACCTAACCCATCAAACGTCCTTCCTAGCATCTCATCAGAAACAGAAATCATAGCAGTTTCGCCTGTAAATCTAGTCGACGTATTATCAGTTCCTAGTCCATAAGTTTGGCCAAATACTTGGACTACGGCAAGTCCTTCCCTCGTATCCAACACTTGTCCCAAACGTCTCTCTCCATTGGCTAATTTTATATCAACCATTTCACCATAAGCAGCATCTTTGACCCCCTCAATGAAGATTAAAGGACCAGCTATTTTTGAAAGATTCTTATAGGCTATTTTAGACATTTTAATGAGAGACCTCCATCACCAATTCTTTAAACTGGTTCTTCATATTTATCTTGATTTCCTCAACCTGTTGTTCAACTCCGTCTTCCTTTGTCCATTTTATCATAGACAGGTCTTTTCGTGTCCCGATTGAACTTATTTTCGTGGACGTTACACCTTTCTTTATAGCATCTGCCTCCAATCGGCCAAACTCCAATATGGTTGATAACATCAAGAACTGTTTCTTTATCGATGTATATGTGTCGACCTCGTCGTACGCACTTTGTTGCAAATAATCTTCTCTAATAGAACGGGCTGTATCTAAAATACCTTTTTCAGGTTCGGGGAGTGCATCATATCCTATTAATTGAACGATTTCCTGTAACTCGGATTCTCGCTGCAAAATACCTAGCGCCTCTTTCCTCAACGTAGTCCATAGCGGTGAAATATTATGTTTGTACCATTCATCCATATCGTCGGCGTATAAAGAGTAACTTGTTAACCAATTTATGGACGGAAAGTGTCTTCTTGAAGCCAAATTAGCGTCTAATCCCCAAAACACACGTGTAACTCTTAGAGTATTTTGGGAAACAGGTTCAGAAAAATCTCCACCAGGTGGGGAAACTGCACCAACTAAGGTCAAAGATCCCACTCTTTTTTCTGGGGAAATAACAACGGCCTTTCCACCTCTCTCATAAAATTCAGCCAGACGCCTACCGAGATAAGCTGGATATCCCTCCTCGCCGGGCATTTCCTCAAGTCTACCTGAAATCTCTCTCAATGCTTCAGCCCATCTTGATGTACTGTCGGCCATTAGAGCAACATCGTACCCCATATCTCGGTAATATTCCCCCATGGTTATACCCGTGTAGATACTAGCCTCTCGTGCAGCCACTGGCATGTTCGAAGTATTAGCAACCAAAATCGTCCTCTCCATTAAAGGCCTTTTTGATTTTGGATCTTCGAGTTCAGGGAAAGTAGTAAGAATTTCCGTCATTTCATTTCCTCTTTCTCCGCAACCAATGTAAACAATAACGCTGCTATCAGCCCATTTGGCTAGTTGCTGCTGGGTGACTGTTTTTCCACTACCGAATGGACCTGGTATTGCAGCAGTTCCACCCTTAGCAACAGGGAAGAATGTATCTAATACTCTTTGTCCTGTAAGTAACGGTGATTCGGGGGGCAACTTTCTAAAAACCGGTCTTGGAGTTCTAACCATCCACCAGCTAGATAAGCCCACAACTGATTTCCCGTTCGTTGTTTTTATTTCAGCTACATTCTCATTTACAGTATATTTACCCTCACTTATTTCAGATATTTTACCATTAACTCCAAACGGCACCATTATTTTATGATTAATTAATGGTGTTTCCTGGACCTCACCTATTATTTCTCCCTCTTGGACTTCATCATTTTTGTTTTTATTTGGAATAAATTCCCATTTAATATGTTGATCTAATGCTGGGATTGTGACACCCCTCCCTATGAAATCTCCACTCTTTTCCCTCAAAATATCTAGAGGACGTTGAATCCCATCATAAATAGATTTTAGCAATCCTGGTCCTAACTGCATAGACAAAGCTCTTTTAGTATTGATTACTTTTTCACCTGGCCTAATTCCTGTAGTATCTTCATAAACCTGGATAGTAGCCTTATTGCCTTCCAGACGAATAATCTCCCCTAATAATCCTAATTCTCCAATGCGTACAACATGATACATCTCTGCATCCTCTACATCAGTAGCCACAACTACTGACCCTGAAATACGTGACACAATTGAATTTGACATGTTTCCCTACTTTCCCTTTTATTTTCCCGTT
>Ga0310892_10000164_pt1 | contig 16944 bp, 13 predicted proteins | sample C0D1metaG_FD_203747 | JGI IMG/M metagenome (GOLD analysis project Ga0310892, IMG submission 203747) | Lab incubated soil microbial communities from West Virginia University Organic Research Farm, Morgantown, WV, United States - C8D2 | ecosystem: Environmental > Terrestrial > Soil > Agricultural...
GTCTGCACGTCGAGAATCAACTTGAAACCGGCCGCTCTCGCCGCGCGCAACATGCCGTCGATCACCTGGTAGCTTTCGCGGCGGCGATAGCCGCCATCGCGGCCGGGTTGCGGTTGACCAATGATCGTGACGAGCTCGTAGGCCGGAATGACATGCTTCTTGGTGACCACCGCGTAGGCCGAAGCCTGCTTCTTCAACCCGTCGGCAAGAGCCTTGTCTTCGAGGCGTCCGAGAATGCCCATCCGCTCCGACCACGGGTTCCCGTACCACGTGACCAGAAGGTTGTTCTCCAGGAAAGACGATTGATCGCCGGGGGGATCCGGCGCGACGTCCTTGACAGGAAGACGAGGGGCTGGTGGCGGCGAAGGCGCCGAACCGGAAGCCGCCGCGGCAATGACCGTGATGGAAAGCAGTGCGAGAACCGCGACTGATAAGAGGGCCCGACGCATCCGTCGTCGATGGGGCAAGGTCTGTTCCCACCCACGACGGCATCGACTAATTAGAGATGCGCCGGGATTTGCCGCCTTGTGCGCCCTTTGGCGTTCGCAGGTCGGTTAACGCTATTCACAAAAGCGTTGGGCGATTACGTCCTCGTAATCTCAATCAACTCCGTCGATTCGTCATCAATGTTGCAGCGCCGGTCGCACGATCCCGAGCTTCCGCATGCGGAACTGCAACGTCGATCGCTTGACGCCCAGTCGCGCCGCCGCACCGTTCGGGCCGGCGATGACCCAGTTCGCCTTTTCGAGAGCCGCAATGATGTGCCGCCGATCCGCCGCGGCAAGCGTCCCATCGTCGTGCGGGCTCTGTTCAGGAGCGGCGACCGGTGTCGACAAATCCTGCGAACTGCTCAACGCTTCCATCGGCACGCGGAGCGTGGATCCGGTCGATAGAATGACCGCGCGTTCGATCAGGTTCTGCAGTTCGCGAATGTTGCCGGGCCAGTCGTACCGCGTCAACGACTCCATCGTCTCGCTCGGAATGTCCTCGATGTTCTTCTTCATCCGTCGCGCGAACTGCTGCGCGAAATGCCGGACCAGCATTGGAATGTCTTCGCGCCGGTCGCGCAGCGGCGGGACGGTGATGGGGAAGACGTTCAGGCGATAGAAGAGGTCCTGTCGGAACTTCTGTTCACTCGCAAGTGCAGCGAGATCGCGATTGGTGGCGGCGATCAACCGCGCGTCGGTGCGAAGTGTACGGGTGCTGCCCAGTCGCTCGAACTCGCGTTCCTGCAGCACGCGCAGAAGCTTCGGCTGAAGCTCGAGAGGAATCTCGCCAATCTCGTCGAGGAACACCGTGCCGCGATTCGCCAGCTCGAATCGGCCAATTCGCTGGCTGATCGCGCCGGTGAATGCTCCTCTCTCGTGTCCGAACAACTCGCTTTCGAGAAGTCCGGTTGGGATCGCCGCGCAATTCAACTTGACGAAGGCATGCCCATTGCGGCCGCTCAATTGGTGAATGGCACGGGCGACGAGCTCCTTACCGGATCCGGTTTCGCCGGCGATCAACACCGTGGAATCGGTCGGCGCGACAGTTTGAATCTCCCTAAGTACGCGAGCGAGCGCTGGACTTCGGCCGATGATTTCATCGAACTGATAGTCGCTTCTGATCTCGTCTTCGAGGTACAGCTTTTCCCGGGCCAGTTGGGCGTTCAACTCTTCGATCTGCTCGTACGAGACGGCATTGCGCACCGCGATCGCGATCTGGCCGGCAACGCGTGTCAGAAGAGGAAACTGATCATCGGAGAACGCGTCGTGGCTGAATGCTCCGAGATTCAGGGTTCCCAGGATGCCGTGCGCGGTCGCGAGCGGGACGGCACACGCCGAGTTGATGCCGCGGGCGCGGATGAAAGCGCTCTCGGGAAAGCTGTCGAGATCAGACGGCGAAAACACGCGCGGCTTACCGGTCTTGAACACGTACCCGGACGCCGACCCGTCCAGCGTACTCTCTGTCGCCATCGGCACTCTTGAACGCTCGCAGAAGTCGTCCGGCGCATCACACACGTGATGACGCAGAACGCCGGCCTGCGGATCGTAGAGGCTCAATGCGGCGACGTCGGCGCTGACACAGCGGCGTAACGCCGGTGCAACGGCACGGAAGAGTTCCCGCGTGTCCAGATGCGTGACGACAGCGTTGGTCACATCAAGAAGCAGGTCCAGCTGATCGCGCTCACGGACCAGCACCGCGAGCAGATCGGTCAACTCGGCATTGGACGCAAGAACCGTGGCCACATCGACGACGCGCGACGCGCGTTCATCGAACACGTCGAATTCATCACTCACGTTCTTCATAACGCTTTGTCCAGACATCAACGCCCACTGAACTAAGACGCAAACGGGCTGTGAAAGGTGCCAACCGACTGGCAGTGCCAAAATCCGGGCGGGTCATCGGTTGGCACTTACCGGTTGTAACCCGCCTGGGTACGGGCTGCAAGTGCCATTGAGTGATGACCTTAACGATTGGTCTCCTGCTCGGTCGAGCCTCGGCACGATCGTCGCTGTCCCACAGGCGTCGGCCACGGATGAACACGGGCCGCGGATGCACACGGATTAACACGAGCCACGGAAGAACACGGATTAACACGGATCGGGCCACGGGCCACGGATCAACACGGATTAACACGAGCCACGGAAGAACACGGATTAACACGGATTAACACGGATAAGGGTTATTGCAATGTTCCGAATTACAACACGCGGCGCGGATGGCGAGCTGGTGTTGACCCTCGAGGGCAATCTCACAGGCCCCTGGGTCGATGAACTGAACACCTGCTGGCAAACCGTCGCCGCGACGGCACCGGGGGCGAGGCTGAGTGTCGATCTTTCGGGTCTCTGCCGTGTAGATAGCGACGGCCGCGAACTTCTGAGCGCGATGCACCGGTCGGGTGCCCGTCTGGTCGCGCGAGGATGTGTGATGCCGGTGCTCGTGCGAGAGATTGCCGAAGCCGAGCAGGAAGCGGTGCTGGTCAAGACGAACGCGAAATCGGAAGGAGTACAGAGGTGGTGAGCTTCTCTCGTGTCCTCATCGTCGCGCTGGCTGCATCGGTCGCAACCGCGTGCACGCTGGGACGGAATTACGAACGGCCGTCGATCCAGACGCCGTCCACATATCGATCGTCGTCCGGACAGCCGACTGCCGCGTCGCTCGCCGATCTGCAATGGTTCGAGCTGTTCCGCGACGACACACTGAACGGACTCATCAAGACCGCGCTTCAAGAGAACTTCGAGCTGCGGATTGCGGCACAGCGAGTCCTGCAGGCACGCGCCGCGTATGGGATCACACGCGCCGCACAATGGCCCACCGTTGATGCGTCGGCCGACGTGATCACGGCGCGGTCGTCCCAGGTCGGCGCGAATCGCGGCATCCCGGCGGGGACGGATACCGATGTCAGCTATGCGCAGGCGGGATTCAGTCTTGCGTGGGAGTTGGACGTGTGGGGACGCTTGCGCCGAATGAACGAGGCCGGACGCGCGCAGTACCTCGCAACCGAAGAAGCGCGCCGTGGCGTGATCACCACGCTGGTGGCGGACGTGAGCCAGACGTACCTGGCGCTGCGCGCGCTCGACTTCCAGTCGGAGGTGGCAAAACGCACGCGCGATATTGCGAACGACAACCTGCGCCTCGTCCAGGCTCGTCGCGCGAGTGGTGTCGCCAGCGGTCTCGACGTGCGCCAGGCCGAGCAACTGCTCTACACAACAACGGGACAGATTGCCAGCATCGACCGTGAGATTGCCTTGGCCGAGAACGCGTTGAGTCTGCTGCTGGGACATGCTCCCGAGGCCATCCCGCGTGGCCGTCCGCTGGATGCGATGCAGGCACCGCCGACGGTTCCGGCAGGACTTCCGTCTTCGTTGCTCGAACGACGGCCCGACATACGAGCGGCCGAACAGCAGTTGATTGCCGCCAATGCGCAGATCGGCGTGGCGAAGGCGGATTACTTTCCCCGGATCACCTTGACCGGTTTCTTCGGTGCGCAGAGCCGCCAGCTGTCGGATCTATTAAGCGGCCCCGCGGTGTTGGCCAGCGCAGGGCTCGGCGCGGCGGTGCCGTTGTTCAATGCCGGCCGCACGCGCAATAACGTTCGGCTCGCTGAAGCGATCCACGGCGAAGCGCTGGTGAATTACCAGCGGGCGATCTATGCGGCATTCCGCGATGTCTCCGATGGACTTGCGGGATACGCGAAGACCAACGAGCAGCGCATCGAGCAGGAACACCTTGTCGAAGCGCTGACCGCGTCGGCCCAGCTGGCCACGCAGCGATATCAGGGCGGTCTCGACAGCTACCTGCCCGTTCTCGACGCGCAGAGAAATCTGTTCCAGGGTGAGCTCGATCTCGTGCGGCTGCGACAGCAGGAACTGGGATCGCTCGTTCAACTCTACCGGGCACTCGGCGGGGGCTGGACACCGAACAGTTAATTGATACATCGGGAACCTAATCAACGGTTGGATCTATACGTGTGAGGCAGAAATGGCGAAGCGAATGATTCTGATGGTGGTTGTGATGATCGCCATCATTGCGGGTCTCGGATTTGTAAAGTTCAAGCAGTTCCAGGCGATGGCGGAGCAGTTCGCCGCGATGCAGCCGCCACCCGACGCCGTCACGACCATTGTTGCGGCAGAAGCGCAATGGCCATCGACGTTGAATGCCATCGGCACGGTTGCAGCAGTCCAGGGCGTCACCGTGAGCGCGGATCTGCCGGGGGTCGTCGATCGGATTGCGTTCGACTCTGGCAAGTCAGTTCAGAGAGGCGACGTTCTCGTGCAACTCGATACACGCCAGGAGCAGGCGCAACTGGCCGGGGCCGAGTCGCAGTTGCAGCTTGCTCGGCTGAATCACGACCGAATGAAAGGATTGGTGCAGCAGGATGCTGTCTCGCGCGCGGAGTACGACACCGCCGCGGCCGCGCTGCAGCAGGCTGAAGCCAGGCTGAGCGAGATTCGGGCGACGATCGAGCGAAAAACCATCCGCGCACCGTTCTCCGGCGTGCTTGGGATTCGACAGGTGAATCTCGGGCAGTACCTGACGGGTGGCGCGGCGGTCGTTCCGTTGCAATCACTCGATCCGATCTACGTCAACTTCACCGTGCCGCAGCAGGACGTGGCACAGATGCGGATTGGACGGACGATCCACGTCACCTCGAACGAACCAGGCAGCGGCGAGTTCGCAGGCCGGATCAGCGCGATTGATTCGGTCATCGATCAGGCGACGCGCAACGTGCAGGTTCAGGCGACGCTGCCCAACCCCGGCGCAAAGCTCCGGCCGGGGATGTTCGTGCAGACCCAGGTCATTCTCGGTGCGCCGCAGCGCGTCATCGCCCTGCCCGCCTCCGCGATCAACTACGCGCCCTATGGCGACTCGGTGTTCATCGTCGGCGACATGAAAAACGAACAGGGACACCCGTATCGCGGCGTTCGCCAGCAGGTCGTGAAGCTTGGGCCGGCGCGCGGCGATCAAATTGCGGTGCTGTCGGGAATCAAACCAGGAGAGGAAGTTGTCACGTCGGGTGTATTCAAGCTTCGCAATGGCGCACCGATTCAGGTGAACAACAGCGTGCAGCCGGGAAACAGCGCGGCTCCGAGTACTGAGGACAAATAAAAGCGCCCGCGGCCCGAGGGAGGCGCGAAGTCGCCGAGCGAGAGCGCGTGGGGGTGGGGCCCCACGCGCCGTAAGTAAAGCAGACAAGGAATTCTTCAATGCGTTTTACAGACCTGTTCATAAAGCGGCCAGTCCTGGCGATCGTCGTCAACCTGGTCATCCTCATCGCGGGACTTCAGTCGATCCGCGCGTTGAGCGTGCGGCAGTATCCGCGCAGCGACATCGCCGTCATCAGGGTGGCGACGGTATACGTCGGCGCGAACGCGGACCTCGTCCGAGGCTTCATTACGACGCCGCTCGAGCGCGTTATCGCCAGCGCCGACGGCATCGACTACATGGAATCGTCGAGCGCGCAGGGGATCAGCACGATCACCGTCCACCTGACATTGAACTACGACACCAACGCGGCGCTGACCCAGATCCAGGCCAAGGTCGCCCAGGTGCGGAACCAGTTGCCGCCCGAGGCGGAAGCGCCGGTCATCGAAATGGAAACGGCCGACGCCCAGTTCGCGGCGATGTATCTCGGTTTCTCCTCATCGGACCTGGATCAGAACCAGATTACCGACTACCTCACGAGGGTCGTGCAGCCGAAATTGAGCGCGATCAGCGGTGTGCAGCGGGCAGACATCCTCGGCGATCGCACGTTCGCGATGCGCGTCTGGTTGAAGCCCGAAAAGATGGCGGCGCTCGGCATTGCCCCCTCGGATGTGCGCGAGGCACTGGCGCGCAACAACTATCTGTCGGCCCTGGGCAAGACCAAGGGCTCGATGGTGTCGGTCAATCTCGTCGCCAATACAGACCTGCGCACGCCGGATGAATTTCGTCAGCTCGTGGTCAAAGAAGAGAACGGCGTCGTTGTCCGGCTCGGAGAAATCGCCGACGTCGTGCTCGGCTCGGAAAACTATGACCAGGAGGTGCGCTTCAACGGCGAAGCTGCGACGTTCATGGGCGTCTGGGTTCTTCCCACTGCGAACACGCTCGACGTGATCAAAAAGGTCCGCGCCGAGATCCCCGGGATACAGGTGCAATTGCCGGCGGGGATGAAAGTTGGCATTCCCTACGACTCGACCGAATACATCCAGGATGCGATCAACGAAGTGCTGCGCACCTTGACCGAAACGCTGCTCATCGTCATCGTCGTCATCTTCCTGTTCCTGGGATCGCTGCGCGCGCTGATTATTCCGGTTGTCGCGATTCCGATTTCACTCGTGGGCGCAGCCTTCCTCATGCTCGCGGCGGGATTCACCATCAATCTGCTGACACTGCTGGCCATCGTGCTTTCGGTCGGACTGGTCGTCGACGATGCGATCGTGATGGTGGAGAACGTGGAGCGGCACTTACATGAAGGCAAGAGGCCGCTTCAGGCCGCGCTTGAGGCCGCGCACGAACTCGTTGGACCGATCATTGCCATGACCATCACCCTCGCCGCGGTGTATGCGCCGGTCGGGATCCAGGGTGGTCTCACGGGTACGTTGTTTCGCGAGTTCGCATTCACGCTTGCTGCAGCGGTCATCGTCTCCGGCGTGGTGGCGCTGACGCTGTCGCCAATGATGGGGTCAAAGCTGCTGCGCGCCGGCGATACCGAGCGTGGTTTTTCTGGTTTCGTCAATCGCCGTTTCGATTCCGTGCGAACGCGATACACGCGGATGCTGGCGTCGACACTGCGCTATCGGCCGGTCGTGCTCGTGTTGTGGGCCATCGTCGCGTTGTTGATCGTGCCGTTCTACATGTTTTCGCAGCAGGAACTGGCACCCGCTGAAGATCAAGGGGTGGTCTTCGGCGTGATCCAGGCGTCGGCAAACGCCACCATCGACCAGACGACGCTGTTCACCAACAAGATCCACGAGGTGTACAAGTCGTTCCCTGAAGCCGCCAGCATCTTTCAGATCACGGGACCGAATGGCGGGTTCGGCGGAATGGTCACCAAGCCGTGGAGCGAGCGGACGAAGACTGCTCAGCAACTCCTGATGGAGTCCATGGGACCGTTGTCGCAGATTCCTGGAATTCGCGTGATCCCGTTGACGCCACCGCCACTACCTGGCGGTGGCGACTTCCCGGTGGACCTGGTGATCGCCTCTTCGGCGGAGCCGGCACAACTTCGGGATCTTGCCGGACAGCTCGTTCAGAAGGCCTTTGCCAGCGGGATGTTCATGTTCGCCGACGCCGATCTGAAGTTCGATCAACCGCAGGCGGAAGTGGTCTTCGATCGCGACAAGCTGCGGTCGCAGGGCGTCGATCTGAGCGAGGCCGGACGCGATCTCTCGGTGTTGCTCGGCGGCGACTACGTCAACCGGTTCAGCATTCAAGGACGGAGCTACAAGGTCATCCCGCAGGTCAAGCGCACGGGCCGGCTGACCCCCGACCAACTGACCGACATCTATATCACCGGTGGATCCGGAAAGCTGGTTCCATTGTCGACCTTCGCGCATCTTCAGACGAGCACCGAACCCCGTGAGCTGAAGAAGTTCCAGCAGCTCAATGCGGTTCGCATCCAGGGGGTCATTCCGCCGCCGGTGCCATTGAACCAGGCGCTGACGTTTCTCGAGGACGAGGCCCGCAAGATTCTGCCGCAAGGTTTCACGATCGACTACGCGGGAGAATCCCGTCAGCTTCGAACGGAAGGGCGAAAATTCCTCGGCGTGTTTCTCCTCTCCGCGGTGCTGATCTATCTGGTCCTCGCGGCGCAGTTCGAGAGTTTCCGCGATCCGTTCATCATCCTCGCAGGCTCGGTGCCGCTCGCACTGTCAGGTGCGCTGCTGTTCTCGTTCCTGGGATTGACGACACTGAACATCTACAGCCAGGTCGGCCTGATTACCCTCGTTGGACTCGTGGCGAAGAACGGCATTTTGATCGTGCAGTTTGCCAACCACCTGCAGGAGACTGGACTGAGCAAGCTCAACGCGGTGATCGAATCCGCCGGCACGCGGCTGCGGCCGATCCTGATGACCACGGCAGCAACCGTCGTCGGACACACGCCGCTCATCCTTGCCACCGGTCCTGGCGCGGGCGCTCGCAACAGCATCGGGATCATGCTCGTGAGCGGCATGATTATCGGGACGATGTTCACGCTCTTTGTGGTGCCGTCGATCTACGTGCTGGTTGCACGATCGCGAGTCGCGGTGCCGGTCGAGGAGGAAAAGCGGTCGCCGTCTGGCGCGGGCGAACTCGCGGGCGCTACTTCGTAGGAATGCATCTCATGGCGATGACAAATATCCATCGACACTATCTTCCGGCGGCAGGACGCGACCTGTTCCTGCCGCTCTACGATCCGTTCACGAGACTGTTCGGGCTTGACGCGTTACGGCGAGACCTGCTGGAGCAGGCGGATCTGCAGCCGGCGTATCGCGTGCTCGACATCGGCTGTGGTACCGGCACCCTGGCGACTCTCATCAAACAGGAGCACCCCACCATCACCGTGATTGGGATAGATCCAGATCCCAAGGCGCTGGCGCGAGCCGAACGCAAAGCAACCCGCGCCGAGGTGTCGGTCCACTTCGAGCGCGGTTTTGCTGATGCGCTGCCGTACGCTGACACCACATTCGATCGGGTGTTTTCATCGCTGATGTTTCACCATCTCGCGAGGAACGAGAAGGAACAATCACTCCGAGAAATTCGCCGCGTTCTGCGGCCAGGCGGACGTCTCGAGTTTCTCGATCTGGCGAGCCCGGACGCACATGCGCACGGGTTGCTGAGTCGCCTCGTTCACTCGCATGCGGAGGTGCACGACAACGTGGATCACAGGATCGTACAGATGATGCAGTCGGCGGGGTTCGTTTCGCCAAGGAAGATTCGTGAGCGCAGCCTGATTTTCGGAACGGTGGCATTCTTCCAGGCAACGAGACCGGTGTAAACAATATGGCGTCGACATTTCCAGCCGTTACGGACTCGGTCCTCCGCACGATCGGTCACACACCGATCGTTCAACTCCAACGGGTTGCTCCTGCTGGCGGCGCGGATGTGTTCGTCAAGCTCGAATACTTCAATCCGACCGGTTCGTACAAAGACCGCATGGCGCTGGCGATGATTGAAGGCGCCGAGGCGCGCGGAGCGTTGCGTCCAGGTATGCGCGTCGTCGAATACACAGGCGGCAGCACCGGATCTTCGCTGGCGATGGTCTGCGCGGTGAAGGGCTATCGGTTTGCACCGTTATCCTCGGATGCGTTCGCAATCGAGAAGATCCGAACCATGGAGGCATTCGGCGCGGAAGTGGAGATCGTGCCGAGTGAGGGTGGCAAAGTGACACCCGGACTTTTCGATCGATTCCGCGCCCGCATCGCCGTTTTGAAGGATGAACCAGACACGTTCTGGACCGACCAATTCCACAACGCCGACGCGCTGAACGGATATCGCCAGATCGGTCTCGAACTCCTGGAGCAGCTCGGATCGGTCGACGTGTTCTGTGGCGCGGTCGGAACAGCTGGCATGCTCGTCGGTGTTTCGCGGGCGCTGAAGGCAGCCGAAAGCCGGACGCGCGTCGTCGCGCTCGAACCAACCGGATCGCCGGTGTTGACGACCGGACGAGGTGGCGCGCATCGAGTCGAGGGAACTGCGCCAGGATTTGTGCCTCCACACCTGAAGCGCGACGATTATGACGACGCGCGCGCGATCGATGAGGACGAGGCCCGCGCCTTTGCTCGCCGTCTGGCGAAGGAAGAAGGAATCTTCGCCGGAGTATCGACTGGACTCAACGTCCTCGCGGCGTGTCAAATCGCGCGTCAGCTTGGACCCGGCCGTCGCGTTGCGACGGTCGCCGTCGACACGGGGTTGAAGTACCTCGCGGGCGATTTGTTTACGCGGATGTAATCGCGTCGGGATCCGGGATCCGCAATCCGCGATGTAATATCGCCGTCAGGATGCCGAACAAAGCAACACGCTACATCATTCCTCTCGCGGCCGGCCTCATCGCAGCCGGGTTGGAAACGCACGTCGCACGGGGCGACGAACTTACGTGGCAGCCTGCGATCGATCTGATCCTCACGGCGTTTGAAACTCATCCGCTCGTCGCTCTCAGCGACGGTGCCGGGCACGGGCAAACAGAGACGCGTGATTTCTTCCATGCGCTGATTCGTGACAGCCGTTTTTCTTCAACGGTCAACAGCGTCGTCATCGAATTCGGAAACGCTCGATATCAGTCGATGATCGATCGCTATGTCGCGGGCAATCCCGTCACGCGCGACGAACTGCGCCACGTCTGGGAGGACACGACTCAGGTCAGCGGCGTCTGGTCGTCGCCGATGTATGAACAGATGCTGGCCGACGTCCGTTCCGTGAACGCGCGACTGCCACCTGCACACCGTATTCGCGTCGTGCTCGGCGACCCGCCAATCGACTGGACCACCGTCACCAGCCCCGCTGACGAGGATATGAATGACTGGCGCGATGCCCATCTCGCACACGTGGTGGCGCTCGAGGTTATGCGGCGCAGGGGAAAAGCACTGATCCTGATCGGCGGCGCCCACATCAGTCGCAACGTCGTCTTTCCGAACAGCCTCATTCACCTCCTCGATTCGCGATTTCCCGATCAGACGTGGGTAGTCGGAGTGCTCGACTCGAACCGGGTCGATCCAGACATCAAGTCGCGCCTGCAACCGGAGAGCCGTCCGGCGGGAGCGCCGATTCGGCATACGTGGCTTGGAAGAACGGACGTCCGCCAAATCGGGTTCACTCTCTCGCGCGGCGTCGTTGAAGACGATGTGGATGCGCTGCTGTTGCTGCCATCGGCATCGGCGCGACTGGCTCAATCTCCGTCGCTCGACTCTGCGTACAAGATCGAGCTGGCGCGGAGGCAGGCGCTTGGTTACGCCACGCTCCCCTTTCGAGGTGCGAAGATTCGATTCGAAGAAGGCCGCACGGCGTTTGCCTCAGATGCTGATGAACCGCTGCACGCCGTGTTGCGCGAGATGATGCGCGATCGGCGGTTGAGCGTGTTGGTTAAAGCATTTTCCGATCGAAACGAAGACGATGCTGCCGCGCTTTCGACGAGACGCGCCGAACGCGTGGGCGATTGGCTCGCGAGCCGCGGAATCACACGGAGCCGTCTCGTGCCCAAAGGCTGTGGCACCCAGCGGCCGTTAACGTTCGGGAAGACAGCTGCCGACCGCGCAATGAACCGCCGGGCGGAACTCGTGCGCCTCACCGCGCAAGCTGGCTGTACGCCTCCCTGGTAACGCCTCCACGCACAACCCGGGCCGAGCAAACGCCATCAATGCGATGGACAAATAATCAGGCCCACCCTTTGTCAAGAAGTGCCGTCTTCCATTGCTCGCCGGTCTTGAGGACATCGCCGCGCGACCGGCAGACCTTATCGAGCATGACGTCAGCGCGCACACCCATCACGAGGCGCAACTCCCATCCGAACTGATGCGAGAACAACTTGCACCGTATCTCGCGGCGTCCTCGTCTCATGACGAACAGCTCACCAAGTTCAGTCGAGATCCCGTTCCAATCTGCCGGCGGTACAGCGTCGATCATCAATCGAATTCTAAACCTGAACCGCGGACTGCTAGGGAGGCACTGGGAGCACCGGAGCCGACTCTGGCTGATGAAGACTCGTAAACATTAGGCACGCGATTCAATCCGCAGCCGCCCATTCCATTTGGTCATTCGCGTCACGGAGGCGGTTCCAGCTCATCCAGTTCGAAACGATGGAACGGCGCGTACTCGAACTACGTTGTATCAAGTTTGGGTCCCATACCTCGTTTCAGCGCAGGAGGCTCGACGTGATTATCTCCGCCACTCTCGCTGTCGTTCTCGTGCTTGCCACAGAAGCGGCGCCGACGCAGCAGCCCTCATTCACGCCGTCAACCAATCCGGTTTCGGATGCGGCCCGCGCGCGCCTGGCGCGCGAGCCCAAACACCTCATCGCCGCCGCCGAACTGCTGCCTGCCGACAAGTACTCCTATCGGCCGACTCCGGCGCAGATGACCTTCGGCGATCTGATCGCACACATCGTCCAGACGAACATTTTTTTGTGCGCCGCGACGTCTGCCTCGCCGGCTCCGATGAGCCCGCCGGACGTCAAGAAGATCGCCGGCACCGACGGCAAGGATGCGCTGGTTGCAGCGATGAAGAAGTCGTTCGACTACTGTTCGGAGGGATTCGCAAAGCTACAGGACTCGGCACTCGGCGAAGAAGCGAGCCTGTTCGGGCAGAAGACCGGCATGAGCCGCGGGGGCGCGCTCGTGACCATCCTCGTCGACTGGGCCGACCACTACTCGACCGCCGCATCGTACCTGCGATTGAACGGGGTGCTGCCACCGAGCGCCGCGCCGGGCAAGTGACGAGCTGAACTGTGCGGCGACGGGAAAGTTACGCACGCCTGGCGTGGTCGTGCCCTCGGCGCAGGGCAGCGGCACCGGCGAAGGGCAGACCTGATCGCGATTCAATCCGCAGCCCTTCATTCCATTTCGCCATTCGCTCACTGCGGGCAAAGGCGCCAACCTTGAGCTGGCCGGCGTTCCAGCCCGTGGCGAGGTGCACGATCGCGACGTCTTCGGTTTCACCCGAACGGGCAGACATGATCGTCCGGTACCCCGCCTGGTGGGCGGCATCGAGGGCGAGCCGCGTCTCGGTCACGGTGCCTGCCTGATTCGGCTTCACGAGCATGCCATTGCAAGCGCCCACGGCCGCCGCATGCTTCACTCGATCCGCGCTGGTCACGAGATAGTCATCGCCGACGATCTGGATCTTGTCGCCCACCGCACGTGTGAATGCTACGAGGCCGCCTTCGTCGTCTTCCGCCAGCGGGTCTTCGATGGAGACGATTGGGTAGGTATCGATCCAGCGCACGAGCCGTTCGCACAGCGCATCCGAGTCGAGTTCCTGCTGCTCCAGCGCAAGGCGATATCGCCTGCCGTCGCCGAACTGAGAGGCGGCGATGTCCAGCGCAATCGAGACATCGGCGCCAGGCGCGAGTTTGGCGCGCTCGATCGCCTGCACCAATGTCTCGAGCGCGTCCTCATTGCGCGCGAAGTTCGGCCACCAGCCGCCTTCATCTGCGACGCCCATCGACGCCCCACGCTCGCCGAGCAGCTCGCCCGCGCACCGGTACACTTCGGCTGTCATTTCCAGCGCCTGCGAGAACGACGTCGCGCCGATGGCGACGATCATGAAGTCCTGAACGTCGACACGCCGGCCGGCGTGGACACCACCGCCGAAGATCTGAATCTGCGGCAAGGGCAAACTCACGTCGCGCCCTTCTGCGACGTATTGCCACAACGCGTTGCGGTGGGTGGCCGCCGCAGCATGCAGCACCGCCAGCGAGGTCGCGATCAACGCGTTGCCACCGAGGCGTGACTTGTTCGGCGTGCCATCGAGAGCGATGAGCATTCGGTCGATGCCAGCTTGGTCCACGGTGTCGCGTCCGACCAGCGCCGGGGCGATCTCACGCTCGATCCCCGCGATCGCGTGCTGCACGTCGAGACCCTTGAACCGATCGCCGCCATCACGCAGTTCCGCGGCCTCCCGGGTACCGCGCGACGCGCCGGCCGGGGCGATGCCGACCCCGCTTGTGCCGTCCTCGCTGACGACCTCGACCTCCACCGTCGGCCGCCCACGGGAGTCCCAGATGCGTCGCGCACTCACCTGCGTGATCTTCACGACTTCAATGCCTGACCCCAGGCGATCGCGATCTCCTCGACCGTTCGCGGCTGCTGATGAAGGAGTGTGATCGCCAGGGAGCGCGCAGCGTCGCGCGCCGGAGCGTCGAGATATTCGACTGGTGACTTGCCGTCGATGCGTGCCAGCGTGAGCCCCGGCAGCAACGACGCGACACGCGCGTCGAGCTGACTGTGCGGCTCCCAGTTGACATGTTCGAGATACGCCCGGGTCATCATCGACACGCACCGCATCAGCGCCTCCGCATGCTCTGGCATGTGCGCCGCCTTGAGGAAGAAGTGGTTCAGGCAGAATGCCACATCGAAAGCAGGATCGCCGAACCACGCGCACTCCGCATCAATGAGCACCGGTCCCTCCGGCCCAATGAGGATGTTCTTCGGACTGACGTCCCCATGCACGAGCACGCGCCTTGTCTGGGCCGTCCGCGTGACGAGCCGGAGGAGCATATCCGCCAGTTCGGTGTGCACGCGCGAGTTCTCAACGAGGTAGGGCTCGAGCCGAAGCGCGAAAAAGTTGTCGTCGGTCGCGAAGCGACGGGCAATATCAGCCCGGTCGGCGGTTGCGGAATGGATTCGGCCAAGCACATCGCCCACTTGCGTGGCGATCTCGGCATCGACGGCACCCGCAAGCAACTGTGCTTTCCAGTTGCGAAACTCGGGCCCGAAGAACTCCATCACGAAACTCTTGGTCGCCTCGTCCTGGCCAACCACGTGCGGCACGCGACCGGGCACGATCGCACTGACAGTGCGCAAGTAGTCGATTTCCGAAAATACGCGGTCGACCGGAACTCTCCAGTCCTTCGCGACCTTGAGTCGGGGCAGCGCCTGCTTGACGCAATATGAGCCGGAACGCAGGTCGACGCGGTAGATACCCGACGAAACGCCGCCTGTGAGCGGCAGTGCGTGCACCTCCTCGTGCTCTTGCGCCAGGCCTAGCGACACAAAAATACGCCGCATCGCCGCCGCGTCGGTGAAGAGGTCCACATAGGGCATACCGCGATTCTGCCATCGCTGGCCGCCCGCTTCGCCGGTAGAATGACGCCGTATGGTTCCCGGCGCCGAACCTGAACGTGGTGATCCAGATGGTGGACGGATTCCAGTAGCCAGCCAGCGATTAGTCCTTGCAGCCGACCGAATCGAGAATGACGGGTTTTGCCGGCGCTTACCGAACCACGAGCGTAAAGTCTTGGGTGTCGGATCTCCCGTTGCCGTCGGTGGCGGTCACGCTCAGTGAATAAATGCCTGCCGTTCCCGCGCCAGGCGTTCCCGCCAACAATGCTGCGTTCTCGGCGACTTGCGTAAACGTCACGCCGGGTGGAAGCGCCCCTCTCTCGGTGAACGTCACGGAACCGGCGCCTCCGGCCGCGGTTGCCTGAAACGTGCCGGGCGCTCCCACGGTGAATGTCGCATTGGCGACGCTCCTTATGCGAATGGCGGCACTGATGCCAGGAAGGGACGCGACAAAAACGCCACCTGTGAACGACGGAACGAAGGCATAGAAGCTGTGGTTCAAATACTTCAGGTCGGGGCTGAAAATCTGGACATGCGGACCACCACCCGGTCCGGCGCCGGTAATCAGCTGCGGGCGATCGGGCCGCTCTGGAAAAAACCAGTTGTACCAGACGCCGACGGAGACGCCGCCAGTGAACGCAGGGTCGTAAGCATAGAAGCTGGCCAGCTGCGAGAGGTTGGCACCACTCAAGATACGGACGTGCGGCCCGCCGCCAGGACCTGCCCCCGTCACGATGTCCGCGAGCCCGTCAGCATCGAAGTCGCCGGAGGCGACGAACACGCCGCCGTTGAAGACTGGCGCGTACGCGAAAAAGTTCGCCAGCACCGACAGGTCCTTACCGCTGAACACGTTGACATGCGGACCGCCGCCGGGCCCGGCCCCGGTGATGATGTCGGCGTGCCCGTCGCCGTTGATGTCGCCTGCCGCAACGTGGACTCCGCCGGTGAACGCCGGGTTGTAGGCGTAGAAGCTCGCCAGCACGGAGAGGTCCTTGCCGCTGAACACATTGACATGCGGACCGCCGCCAGCCCCGGCACCCGTGATAATGTCGGCGCGCCCGTCACCATCCACATCACCGGCGGCGACGAACACACCGCCGGTGAAACTCGGGCTGTAGGCGTAGAAGCTTGCTAACAACTCCGCAACACCGTGCTTGAACACTTTGACGTGTGGACCGCCACCAGGACCCGCCGCGGTAATAAGGTCAACCCACCCATCACCATCGACGTCGCCGAGCGCGACCCGCACGCCGCCGGTGAATGAGCGGTCGTACGCGGAGAAAGACCCAAAGCCATCTTCAATATTCGGGAAGCCGGTGACTGTCGACGATCCTGCGGCCGCGCCCATAATGACGTAATCCTGTGCGAAGGCTGGGGTCGCCGACATGTCAACAAGGAGGAGTCCCACAATGCACAGCCGAAGATTCATCATGACGCGCGGTGTTGCTACCTTCATCGATGACTTATTCGGACTGTCAACGTGTGTTGTTCGGCGATGAATGGTTTATTTCCACGCGCCTCGAATGTCAGGAAATGGGGCGCAGGAGTCTAGCAGAGCTCAAACTCTGCAGTCAAAATGTATTCGATGCCGCCGCACGACATGCGCGGCGCGGATCAATAGCAACGATGCGCGGATTGTGCAGAACTGACGTCGACCTCTACGCGACGGCGCAGAAGAAAAAACCCCGATCGCATCGTGAGATGCGACCGGGGTTCGTCATGC
>Ga0310892_10000165_pt1 | contig 16895 bp, 14 predicted proteins | sample C0D1metaG_FD_203747 | JGI IMG/M metagenome (GOLD analysis project Ga0310892, IMG submission 203747) | Lab incubated soil microbial communities from West Virginia University Organic Research Farm, Morgantown, WV, United States - C8D2 | ecosystem: Environmental > Terrestrial > Soil > Agricultural...
TCTGACATTTTTGAACTGGATTTGATTTTTTTCAGATTTATTTCAAGCTCGGACAATACAGTATTAAGATAAAAGATGTAAAATATTACTTTAATTGAATGATTTTAAGACGACTAATTAGTTCAAATCGGGAAATTCAAGAACAGATGAAATAAAAGAAAATGAAAATTTAGTTGAGCTGTTGATCGGTTGGTTTGTGAGAGTGTGGGTTGGTAGGTCCTGAATAAAACTGGACTATCCTGCCCTAGACCATCCTATCCCTGCGGGTATGTTATAGAATCCGAAGATAGCGATCATGTAAACCCATGCAGTGAATACAAATGGTCCCGTAAGTGCAGGTAATCCCCATTGGCCAAAGAACTTTTGGAGAGCAGGCATTACCACCACGGAACAAGTTACTGTGGCAAGAATCGCCAGTAAGAACGACTGTGGAGTAAGAGGCACAAAACTAGTTAATGCGATCATTACCAGGACCTGATTAAACCCATGCAAACCAATTCTAGTCTCATGAGTAGGTAACTTCATCACTATGGATAAAGCAGCACCAATAGCGGATCCTATTAAGGCCATAACTCCAGCAAGATATAACGGCGAATATTCATTCCATCCTGATGTATACGCGTTTGTAAATAAACCTCTGTCCTGAACACCAGCTATAAATGGGGCCAATTCAAATGCCAAAGTCAGACCTACGACCCAGAAAACACCAGTCTTCCAATTCTCCACAAAGGTAACCTGAGATACACCTTTGAGAGTAGAAATGATGAATTCTTTGGCGGTCCATTTGAAGTTCTCAGGCACTAATTGGACAGGATTATCACTTCCGGGAATTTTGTCCTCTTTAACAGCAGGAGGCGTTTCGGGCCAAACATCATGTCCATATCGTTTACTTGCATACATCATAGCCCAAGTAGTGAAGATAAACGAAGATGTAAATCCAGGGATTGCCACAGCATTAGTAACACCGGGCGCCTGTGGACTAAATATATCTCCCATAAAATGTGAGAACGCCATCCAAGCTACTGCGGTTATGACTGCTCCAAATAGCGAGAGTGTCAATGTCACCCTATTGGCTTTTACAAATGGTCCAGACCAGAAGGCCATTCCAGTTAATATGGAATTGTATCCAAACAACCCAAAGGTAACTAGTCCATAATCGGCACCCAGTAGTAACGCAGTTGCTGCACCAATTAATCCTGCTGCTACCATCATGATACCTGCTTTGCGTGAAGCTATGAGGACACCTGCAAGAATAAAAATACCAGTTACTGGCGAACTGAATAAAGGAACTTCAGAGATGCCATTAAACAGTATATAGAAGAAATCTAGAAGGGGGTCTCCTGACGAATATGTTGCTGACGCCATATTAGGATTTTGTACAGGTATAGTTTAACGATTTGTATTGAATATCGGTTTATTAATCAACATAAACCTTAGTCCCACAAATTAATTTAGTAATAATACGGGTTTGTTAGATTCAGAAAGAATTTTCCTTGTTACATGTCCAAAGTCATCAGAATTTCCTAATCCTTTTGTTCCTAGAACTATGAAGTCTACATTCAAGTCATTGGCAGTTTTAATAATTTTATTAGCAGGGTCCCCTATTTTCACAACTCTCTCACATCTTTTAGAATTCTTTATAAGGATACTAGATAACATTAGTCGTCCTTCTTTTTCAACTCTTTTCATTAGCTCAGTATCGTACTCAGTATCTTGTTCGTAGTCATCAGGCCATTCAATTATATGTACCACATAAATTATAGAGTCGGCTTGGAAAGCATGACTAGCATAATCTAATGCTCTTATTGAGGATGTGGAACCATCAACAGCGACTAGAATTCGCTTAAAACTTGTATTGACAGGATTTTCAGAGGGATTGTTTTTGGACATAGAAAATTTATGGTCATAATTTCTAATTTGAAATTTTGATCTGATAATAAACAAAAGATTTGATAAAACAATTGAAATTTCTCGTTTTGATTCAATAATAGGTTTTACTATAAGAAAACATGCTGCAGATATTGTCCAGACAATACTTAGTAAAATCCAAAACAAGAAAAACTCGTAGGAAAATATATACCCAGAAAAAAACAATGGTAATGGCCATATAACAACCAAAATGAGTGTAAAAAAGATTCCGTATTTGTACCCAAAAATAGTTCTCTTCTTTAAAAACGATTCATCATTATCTTCTTTTATCAAAGATCTGATTCTTTCCTCTACAACTATGATCCGTTGCTTCGTAATGTTGAAATTAAAGTTGTCTGGTCTAATTAAACTCCCTAAAATAACTAGAACAAATCCAGATACAAATGATGTTAAATTGCCCAACAAGAGAGGAATATCATGACTGGTAGAAGCTACCGAGATATTCCCATACAAAGAAAAAGCCGAAAAAAGCCATACAATAACACCCAGCAAAAGCCCACACAATGCTGAAAAAGAAGCAGAGATCTTGTTGGTTTTTTTCCATATCAAAGACAAGGATATAGGCCCTACGGCCGAGCCTATAAGAATACCCATTGATAAATAAATGTACTGTAGGCTCAATCCTATGTGATATAGGGATAAGGAAAGTACGCCTATGCCGAATCCAAACATCAAAACAGAATATTTTGAAACACGCATTAATTGCCTACCAGACGCCGATGGTTTGAAATAGGTTCTATAAACATCAAATGTAAATAGAGAAGAGAACGCGACAAGTTCTGCTGATCCCGCGCATGTTACTGCGGTAAATAACATAGTCAATATTAGAATACCACCTACTTCTCCTAAGAGAGTAGAGATCGTTATAGGTGCAACCAATCCATGACTAACTTCTAAAGGAGAGAGATCTAAATGCATTGCAATACCCGCGAGTCCTAAAGAAGTTGCAAGGGCAAACGGAATAGCAAACCAAGCCAGTCCACCTATGAAAAATCCTTTTATTAGAGATTTAGGTCGTGCTGCAATAGCCCTCTGCCAAAAGGCCTGATCCACAAAAACTGTTCCAAAATTTCCAATTATATTGATAATACCAAAAATAAGGGCTCCAATTGAAGCCAAAGTTAAGAATGAACCACCCGAGTTTCCTTCTACGGGATTAAGAGTACTTGCTAATTGTAGGCCTTCAAATAATCCTGTTATTCCCCCTATGTGTGGATTAAAGAAATAAATACCCACTACTAAAATCAGAATCACTATAAAAATAAATGAGGTATTTAGATAGTCTGCAAAGAAAGTGGCCTTCAAGCCTCCAAAATAAGTATACATCATTATGCTCAAAGGTATTATAAAACAAGCTATTGCAATGTCAATTCCCGTTAGAGCATTCAAGGCTACGGCCCCACCTAACACAAGCATAGCCATAACGATGGAATTGGCCAGTAATGCAAAAAGCAAGAATACCTTGTGACCAAACTTTCCTAATCTAAGGTACAGAAATTCTGTAAAAGTATGAGAAGAGGGAGCTCGCTTTTTTAACTCAAGAGCAACCACAGCAAAAAGAATGATTTGTATACTTGCTCCGGCAGCGTACCAAAATGGGCCACCTATACCATATTTGTACGCGACAGTGGATGATTCTAAAAGCGTTGCAGCCCAAATCCAGGCAGATATTACAGATGATGCCAAAAGGCCACTTTTAATACTCCTCCCGGCTGTGGAAAACCACTCAAATGTTTTTCTTGTCCCAAGCCATTTGGTATCCACAAAAATGAGCAACAATACGATAGCAGTCATTATCAGACCACCCCCGATGAAGATCAGGTAACCTGTTTCATCAGAGAGGATGAATGACAATTAATTGTTAAAATTGAAATGATTTATTTAAATTAATATTATATGGATGTATTTTTTATCAAGTCTTATAACTTAAATTGTTGTAGAATTACATTGAAATTAAAATTCTAAACTATAAATAATTAGACCAATTATTTCGTAATATTAAATCAATGATAGATCCCATAGATGAGTTAATTCTTTCTGCTTTGAGTAAGGATGCCAAACAGGATTTGAATGAAATTTGGGATTTCTTAAGAAATTATGGACATGATTTAAGTTTGGAGGAGATAGATTCCCGCATAAAAACACTCGAAGATGAAAAAATAATTTCAAGATATACAATTTCGATCGACACCAAAAAATTACGACATAGAATAATCAGAGTAGTTTTGGTAACTTTTAGGCCCTCACAGCACTTGGGAAGTCGAGTAGAAGGATTGAAGAAGTATCTTCGTGATGCGCCGTTTGTCTTATTTTCAGGAAAAACAAGGGGTGGATATGACTGGATCACAATTCAAGTATTTTCATCGCCCGAAGTTGCTGACGAGGAGAGCGATATTTACAGAAACTTGTTTGGAGACATAATCCAAACCTACGAAGTATATGATTTTTCCCCTCTAAAGGAACCTACATTTAATGCTTTTACCTATACGGATAAAGAATATAAAAAATTCTTGAATGAATGGATGCCTCCATTTCTTGGAAGATAATAGTAGGTGGAAGATTCAAATAATTATTTCGGGTTATTTTAGATATCTTGTAGGTTTAGTTATTTTTAAGTTTTTAAATCTAATTGTATCATCGATTAACGAGTGAATTTTAAGACGCAAGTCCATCAAAAAGCTTATGATATCTGTACTTTGACTTGGTTCAAAATTTAGCTGAACTTCCTCTATTATACTATCTAGTCTAGCAAGAGTAATTTTTAAAGCAAGGGAAGTTTTCTTTGTTATTTTAAGTGTTTTTATATTCTTAAAATTAATATTTTCGTTTGCAATTAATTCCAAGTCGTCACCTGATATACCTTGTTTGGAAAATACAGCTTTTACCTCTCTAATTTGTCGAATGGTTAATTCATTTTCTATAATATGATCTGTAAAATGAATAATCTGATTCGGCGAAACAGTAGTTAGTTCCAAGGCTTGACTTACACTCAACTTGTTTAGCATTATTTTTTCTTTGACATCCTGTGGAAGTTTTAAAAGTTGAATCCTGTGTGAAACATACTCCTCACTTTTACCTATTTTTTTAGCCAGTTCAGTAACACCTCCCCAGCCCAGGTCTTGGACATATTTCCTAAAAGCCTCTGCTTCCTCAAGTGCACTCATCGATTTTCTCTGAATGTTTTCCGTTAATTGAATTTCAAATGCTTGTTTGTCATTCATTTCCCTTATTTTGCACGGGATATGACGCCACCTAAGAGACTTGCATGCATAAAAGCGCCTGTGGCCAGCAACTATTTCAAAGTTATTTTGATAAGGACGTATCAAAATGGGTTGGAGTAACCCATGCTCTTTGATACTCGAAACGAGTGATTCTACTTCTTGATAATCATTAAACTTATCTCTAATTGAAAACTGTGATGGGCGAATCATTTTTATTTCAATATGTTCCACTATACTGGTATCGAAGGCATGCATAATTTAAATAAATTAATCTAATACTTATATGTTTTTATCTCATCTACTTAAATCTTATACAAAATCTAAAAAAAATTGTAAATACCATAATTTTGTGATTAATGCTATAAATTATTTATATACACATGTATGCCACAAGGAATAGGTATAATAATAAAGACTTTTCTCTCTAGTGAATTTCAACCCCATTTCCTGAATAAGTATTTGGTTCTAATATATAGAGCAAGGATTAAGATTCTTCAGAGATCTTAAATCCATTAGCTGTTATTACACTTTTAATGCGATAAGATCTTACTACTACTAAGAACAAAAATCTAAAAAAAATTGTCTTAATCTATTAAAATATAATTTGATTGATCAAATTATATTCAAATTCATTGTCCAAACGGTGGGGTCATTGGATAGACACCAACCTGATCTGAATATGCTGGCTTTGGATCCTTATCGTCTTTTGGTTCCATAGTAACAAATAGATCAGTATACGTGTATGGGTAAACTTGTGTTGATTTATAGCTAAAAGTCCCATCCTCCTTGACCATGCCTACAGTCAAAGGATATTGAGATGCGCCGTAGTTTCCATCATAAAGCCATACTTCAAAAACTTTACCTTCTGGAGGAATGTAGTTCACTACTCCGTCGATATCTAGTGAATGGCCATCTGATTTAATGTCTACCAACCCAAATACATCAGCTTGACGCCCAACTATTATTCCGGATTGATCAGTGGTTAGAGCGTATCCATTTGAAACATAAACTACGCCAATTAACAATGCTACGGACATAAATAATATGGTAATTCTTAGCGAAAACATCTACCGACTAATAAATGGTTCTTGTATATAAAGATTGAATGATACTTCAAACCTATCTATTTTCTCATTTAGAAGACCAAAAGAAATACTAATCGTATTAATAGTTATTAACCTTTTATATCCATATTATCTGACAACAAACTATACTCAAAACGATATCAAAATAATAGGATGCGATTACATAATTTGAGAGTTTTTTTTCTTGTGAATTTTATACTAAAATTAAGACATTTATACTTGTTCTTATAAGAGGAGTTATGAAATCATATAGTCGGAATACAAAAAAAGCAGGGATCGCTTTTGGTATTGCCATTTTAACAGTATCCATAATGCTAGGCAATAGTGATATGTTATATCAAAATAAAGCAGTAGCACAAGTTGATAATTCTACTGTAATTCAAGAATTTAATGGAAAGCTTGATCAAATACAGGCAAAATTTAAAGAGTTTGTTGAACAGAATAAGATCAATACTACGTCACTAACTTTACCCAATAGCACTGGTATATCCGAAGCTTTACAAAAATTAAATTCAACTAAAATACTTGAAGAAGTATCTAATGCATTTAACAATGCTTTAAGCGAAGCAGGGATTACAAATGCAACTGAAGGGATGAAGCAAAAATATGGTGGAGATTTATCCATGCTCGTTCAAAAGTTTGACGAGATAAGAGGGAATTCCACAAATTAGTTTACAAAACTCTTTTTTCATAAATGTTGAGCATAATATTTTATCTCGAGAAAAGACCTTTTTAACCATATGTCCTAAATGATTGGATTTGGACATTATTTATTATTCTAATATTACTAATTGATGGGAAGAACTTGAATATTTATCCTTAAAACGCTTTTGGTAACTTATTTTCAATATTAGAAGTATTGGTAAAATGGAAATTGGAATTATAACAGCAATACCGTAATATAGAAAAGATACAACCAGAGATATGGTGTATACGATAGGGATCACACAAACCTGAATCAGGAAATATCGGCCCTTATGACCCAAAGTCCTTTGTGTTTTAATAATGTTCACCAATGTAATTAAAAGTATTCCAGCTAAGATTTGAACAATACAAGAAAAAATTAGAGAATATTTATTTCTTAATTCCACGAGCCCTATTAGAGCAACAGAAGTAAGAGTCACTGTTACCAAAAATACCAAAAACACTAGTGAAGTGAAAATGGTAACACCTTCCAAGTTCTCTGCGTAGTCTAAAAGCAGAGTAAATCTAGACCAGTAAAAAAATACAACTATGAAGCTGCATATATAAGCTATAAGAGCATGATAAAATACATCAGGTTCAAAAACTCCGGTTCGGAAGTCACTAAAGTAGCAAGATTATAAACAAGCAGTACCACACCTACAATCAACACTGAATCACTGAATGACCTTAACCTATCAGTTGTAAGAAATCCTTTCTTTACCTTGTCAATGTCCTGCTATGACCTTATTTTAATCATAATTGTAATTATATCACTACGTTTTCAAAAAATTGTTTTTACATTGAATTCATAGATCTTTTTCATCCATGGTGAGTTTGGTGAAATATCGTTAAAAATTCCTTTGGATTTTAATCAAAAGTTTTCATTATTTCATATTTTTGGCTTCCTGACAAAATATTATTTCTTGATGTATATTTAGAATAAGAGAACATAATTTGTAAAATCAAAATCCACTAAAAAACAGAATTTTATGATCCTCTTTACATATTGTTATTAGCTAACCTAAGACAAGTCATATTGTTTTCATCCTTGTCTTATACGAGATGATATATTTGGGATCAGAATACCAAAAAAGTAAGCCAAACTTACACCTAACAATGTTCCTAATACTCTTTCATCAAAGTGATATTCGATATTGGCAGATGTAGGATCACCGTACAACACAGACCAAAAAACCAAAAAAGTTGTAAATGCAGGTGAGATATACCAACGACTCGAAATTGTAGCTGATGCAGTTACTAATGATATCGCACAAAGAGATGCAATAACTACTGGTGGTAGGCTCACCCAAAAGCCAAGATGCTATCAGAGCGCCCACAAACACTGAAATTGCACGTCCTACACTGCGCAACTTTTGGACTTCTTTGCGTGGTCACATTACAAACAATGCTGCACCAACAAGCCAACCGATATGTTCAAATCCTAGTGCAAAACCCATAGTGGTTGCTGTAGCGGCCATCAGACCCAACCGTAAACCATAATTTCGCGATTGTTTGCTACTCATTAATGGTCTTTCAGCAGGTTGTTCTTGTTTATGCTCCTTAAAACATAAGGACCATCCGTAAGCAACAACTGAGCCTATGATATAGAGTAAAGACAAGGGAACTGAATTAACAAGTCCTGGATAACTGAGTCCAACACCTGCAATTGGTAAACAGATTGTTAATGCTACGATACCAATTGTTCTTCTAGACAAAAGTAGTGCTGCACCAAATGCTAGCAAGAACATACCTGGAATTGCAACTATGGCCCATTGTGCCATAAATGAACCCAGCATTAAGAATACGCCTATAAGTATTCCAATAACAATTATCTTTCGACGTTGTTTAAGAGTTGGAGGTAGACCCATAATTGAAGCAGGTAATGCCCCAAGAAGCAGTGACAATCCAGCTTCAACATGACCGGTGGCGATAATAAAAACAAGAATTGCTGCGATCACAGCAGTAAAACGAGCATTACGCCAACTCCATATGAGATTGTTACTTTTCATGGGCCGTTGTTGCTTATTTCTGAAAAAGTATATTTATTATGAGTTTCTTGCTGTAAGTCATGTTTAATACGATTTATAATAGACGTCACAGTTTTCATCTAAATGATTAATCCCAAAAATGAAATCAATATTTAAGAAGGTCATTAGATCGAGTCGTAGGATTTTCTAAACTTAACCTAATCAATTATGACTTTTTAATTACCACAGTACCTAAACTCCATCACATAATTAATCATATTAAAGGATTTTTATTTTAATTAATTTCTGTTTGCTAGAAAAAAATATAGATCTATAACAATTTACTACGTTAAAGTTAATATACAATACTGATTTTAATACTTCAATGAAAATTAATACCATCTTTTTGCTGACTGCCATTGGGGTGTTTGCAACTTTTTCATTATTGACAATGTCGACCACCACCAACTTTAATGCAGCTGCTCAATCTAATGAAACCGAAAATAATCCAAATTTCTATGCAAATTTTACAGCTCCACCAGGATCTAATTCCGAGGCAACAGGTAATGCGACCTTCACTGTTGGGGATGACCCAAATACAATGTTGTATGTAATTAGCGGGAATGGGCTAGGGAATATTTCTCAAGTTGTTATACTACAGAGTACAGGCGGCCGTACTACTGATTTGGTTCAACCGCTTTATTATGCTCCAACTTCAGGATTATATACAAAAGGTTCTGGAACTGCGGATGGGAATTTCACATCTGATAATTTCGTGAACATACTTAAAGGAAAACCGATGACAGAATTAGTCAAAAAAATTATTGATGGAGAGGTGTATCTTGCAATAAAGACAGTTGATTTTCCACTTGGTGAAATTGCAGGAAAAATAACACCAGTAAAGTAAGATAAGCTCCAAACATTTTTTTTAATTATTTACAATTTTGAGAATATCAACTACATGCTGCAGCTTGTTTACAGACGATATTGATGCGAGTTCCGCTAGTTAATTTTTTGTTAAAGGCTTGGTTTAATGTTATTTGATCTTTTTCATTTATGATTGATTTAATACTCATTTGTGAGGACATAACTCATAACCGGTTCTAGTCACAATAAATCAATTTACTGGATTTCGTTCTTTATGAACAAATTTGAAAGAGCAAAATAACTATGCAAAGTTTAAGGTTAATTTATGTTGATTAAATAGATTTGAAATTTTCAAGAATCATTTGAACTATGGTAATGGAAGTATTTTAGAGGAGTAATCGGTCAAATCTCATCATTTAATCGAAAATAAATACGCATGATGTAATAATAAAATAAACCAATTCTAAATTCTAATTCATTTTTGGTTGAGCTAAAAGTAAGTGAATGTATCAATAAACGAAATTAGTATTATTTGTTCATTATTTTCCAAAATAAAAAATTGTTGAAATCAAACGTGATTAAGCGGGTTCTCACCCACTGAATCACTTCTAATTTTATCTTTTTGACAATACTAGCCTTTTGTTGGCTTTGGTATTGATAACCTCGCACCAGTTACACCAGCGACAATAATTTGGATACCGACGACCAGTAGTGCTATAGATATCAATATGCCTGCTATAACAGCACCCCATATTGGAGACACCATAATTAATATGGCTATTATAATGCTGAATATACCTGCAATTATACCAAATATTCTTGATCCTGCATGCATACCTCTGCCAGCCAAGCTATGAACTATTCTAGCTATACCATCACAGAACAGTGCAATAGCAAGTACAAACAGGATAAATACAGTAGAGCCCAGAGGATATACCACAACAATACTTGCCACTATAAGGACAATAATCCCAAGACCGATTGTACCCCATCTAGATGATCCCGGAGATGGACTGAAAATTCCAATTAAAATTCTTTCAATTCCTACAAAGAACAGAACTATTCCAAGTATGTAAACAACAGTGAAAGTTGCGATTGCAGGGAAAAATAGAGCTATCATTGATCCGACAACAGCTATTACTCCTAAAACAATCTGTACTGCACGCATCCATCCTGGAGACTTTGTTTCAGATAACGTCATACACTATTGAATAATGTCTGCTTATATAAGGGTTAAATAACAAGTAACAATGTTAATGTTCTTTTATATTTTTTATCTCCATTGTATTGGTGTCTAACTATATAGTTGGATAGCAAATAAATAATCTTTGCTCGAGAATGTTAGCTAATTTTTTTATAATATGAATCTTGTTAGGTGATAAAATCCGTCTTTAATGCTACTTTTTTAGAATCTCACATTTAGGGTTAAAAATAAGGTAAAAAAATAACGATAAATCCCTATGGCTTCAAATTTACCTATTATCTAAATAGATTATATCAATCATCCATTTTGTCTATGATAGTCTATGATAGTCAAATAAAATCACAATCAAGATCTCAGATAATAGATTAAATCCTAGTAATATCTCTTAAAAAACTAACAGATTGAAAGGACATACTCAATAAACAGTATGATAGTAACTAAAATTCAAAACAAAGGGAAAGGATAGATATCAATATGACAAATGAAGCTATCGAAAGAGCAAAGGAATGTATTTATTAATATTCATTCCGGTTTAGAAATAAAGACAATAAGATAATCACATTAAGATAATCACATTAAAAATAATTAGATAGGAGGTATGCGATAGCAAATTGTTTATTGCACCAGTCAATCAGGTTGGGCGAATAATTCTAAAATCAAATCTATTGGTCTAATTAGTTTGGTTCATCTAAATAAATTGCACCATTTCAAATTTTCAATGTCATTGTTAGGATTCAAATAAGAAGAAAAACGATACTTAAAATATGATTGCTTAGCCTGTTTACGTTATTGATACCAATATATAGTACTATTTAAGAATAATTAGGGTATATCATACTCACCAACAATTATCCCTTTCGACTTTGTAAAATAAATATTGTTTAATAGAAGAAATAAGGATGTAATATCTTGATGGTAACTTAGATTACTAAGTATAAGATGCAATAAATTATAGAATACACTTTTCGGATTTAATCTGCAGAAAAGCAAGTTAAAAAAATCCTCACCATATTAACACGATCTTTTATTGTTTGGTATTTTAAGTCATGAAAGATCAAGAAAGAATTATCTCAACTAGAATTATAGGATAGGAAAGAAAAGACACATAGTATTTCTAAATTGTATAATTAAATAGAAAGAAGTTACCTGATTGATATTTTTGATTAGATGGATACACTGGATTTCTATTGTTAATACTTATGTATCACGAGCAAGAGTCAATAGGAATTCTTCAAATAAATATTAAATGAAAGAACATGTTTGATACAGTCCAGGGTTTATGATTAATTAAATCAAGCTATATAATTACTTGACACTAAATCATGTCGAAAGTTTTTAGTACCATCTTTTGCTTATTTCTAATATGTTTAGGGATATAAGAATCTCAATCCAACACTTCTTGGATGTAATGAAACAGTTGGAGTAATGCTTATCATCCTGTAAAAGGAATAATTAACTAAAGCAGATAGGTGAAATAGAGTTGAATAGTTTATGTTTTATTTAGAAGTAATATCAATACTTTACTCTACAGAACCAATTTTGAGGCATATTGCTTTTTATAATAAGAAGTACACTAATTAGCAGAATAACATGTTTTCTAAAATTTTAGTTGGTATAGATGGATCGGAATATTCTAGAAATGCTGTTAATTATGCTTTAGATCTTGCTGTAAAGGATGGATCGGAATTATTTCTCTTAGCGATCGTTCCTTCCAAGGTTCATCATGGTGACTCATCAGGAGTATTTGGCATGGTATCTCCATCTTATTTTGATGAATATAAGAAGGAAGCTGAAAAATGGTTTGAAGAAATAATAAATCATATAAACAAGGAAACTACAATGGACGCCAGTACTAGAGTCAAATCAGAAGTAATTACCACCCCATTCTCCACTCCGGCTTCAATTCTAAATTATGCAGAAGAGAGAGATGTCGACTTGATAGTAATCGGCACTAGGGGAAACTCGGGTTTTAAAAAAAGGTTACTTGGTAGTGTAGCTTCAGATGTTGTTACTTATGCTTATTGCCCTGTTTTGGTAGTAAAATAAGATCTATTTTTTACCTTTTATAGGAATCACGCGGGCAATAGTATAAACAAGATTAATAGTATCTATAGATATTAAAATTAAAATATTTTATTGAGAACGATACATAGAAAGGATTTACAAATCAAATCAAATCATCTTGATGTAATTTATCTAATAATGGTCTCAAACTAAGGCCAATTTCTTTTTCCCCTAAAATTATGTTGTAACCGAGGCCCAAAACTATAGATAGCATATTTCTATCTTCCCTAGCAGTGTAAATTGAACTTCCAAATATTTTGAATTCAAGATGATTGTCATGTATCCACTGCTTCCATTTTCTTGTTCTTTGAGCATTTTGATCTAACGAGTTTATCACATAATCCAAATCAATTCCCTCTTCATTATCAAGTAATTGAAGCTTGACCATAGGGAGCATAACATTTCCACCTTTCACCGATTGTTTTTCTTTATTCATTTGTTCTATGATATTATCTTCAACTTCATGAGCATCTTGTGACTCATCCTTATAATCGTCTATATTAATGTCGTAATTTGGAAAAAAATAGCCTGTCAAATTTTTATCCCAATCGTATATTTTGTACACTGTATCAATGTATTCTAATTTCCACAGTGGATTGTCTCTATTTCCCCTTCCAAACATAATAAAACAAAGTGTAAGTTGGTATTTTTATGTTGATAAAATAATGGAATCATTATTTAAGATTTTCTTGATATGAAAAATGAGAAGCTCTATATTGATTTCTACTACTTCTTGTATTGGATAATCTTAAAAATGTTAAAATCCAGAGCTCTGCTCAAGTAGAATAACATGATTCTACTTCTAGATAAACTGCAGCTGTCTGGTTCTCGTATGAATACTAAATGTTAAAAAATGGGTTTTGTCTTAGACTTTGTATGACTGTAGTTCGCTTAAGCTGATTTTTAAAAATACTTCTGCGCCATTGTATCCTTCAACTTTATCTTTTGGTAAACTATACTCCTTGCGATCTCCCTGAGATGTAATTATTACTGAATCGTCATTTACAGCATCCACATTCCCTGCATCTTCAAAGTCTTTTGATCTCACGTTTTTATGTATAATACTTTCCCAATCTTGTATTGCATCTTCCATATTAATTCAACGTAATGTCATTGACGAATTATTTAAGCATTTATTTAATAATTGTTTGAAAAAAGTATTTTTGTAATATTTGTGTAGACGATTTTCTTACGATGGATAGAATCAGCAGAAATATAGCATCACGATATTCAATCTTAAAGGACAGAAGTATGAAGGATTAAATGGATTAAATGGGGAGTGGAGATAGATAACAAAAGACCCAAATTAACTAGACAGTCATTGAAAACCCAGTGTTTTATTTTAAATGAAAATCAAAATGGTTTAATAATAAAGTTTAGTTGCTTTCATATTCTCAACCAAGAAAATTAAACCATATCATGATTCAGACAGTAATATCTCATAGTTTTCCGATTTGACACAAATCTCTATTACTCTTCCAGGTTTAATATTGTTAAGTTTCACAGGTTCACAAGTCAATTCTTGTGTTATTACCTTTGTTTCAAACACGGATTCTTCCTTTACGATTACATTTTCTTTAAGTGGTCTTTTAATTATTGTTACTTTCATGTTTTAACCCGATCTCCATTCTTTTGGTTTCCTTCTAGATTCTTTTATTATTTGTATATTTCTTCTATAGTCTTTTCAGCTATTTCTAGGTTCTTTATATTAGCAACAATACAATAATGAGTTGATATTATCATGTATTGAAGATGTGATTTAATAAAATAGCGACTAAGCTAGAAAGCAGGTAATAAAACCGTAATTAATGAACCTTGAAGGGACCAACTTTATCGTCAGACAGACTAGAAACGGAGCATTATCAGGCTAGATACTCCAAGATTAAGATCACCTTTTTAAATTACTAAAAATAAGTATGTGGATGTTTCAAGTCTCTGCTGGAAGTCAAACCTTCAACCTAGGACTCATAGTGGTTGATATGCAAAACGGCTTTGTAAGCAAAGGAGGATCTTATGATCTATTAGGAATGAATACACAAGAATATCAAAAGATCATCCCTAAAACCAAAGAGCTTATTGCCTTTTGTAGAAGCAAGGGTATACCAATATTTTATACAGAAGCTGTTAGAGAAGCAAGTGGTATAGATCTGTTAACCCGAGTTCATAGGTTGTTACCTTTAGCAAGAGAGGAGCGACTCAAAGTTCCTATAACTGTAAGAGGCACATGGGATGCTCAAACAATAGACGAAATTAAGCCTACAGAAAATGATCATATAGTCATTAAGAGAAGAGATGGCGCATTTCAAGATACAGAATTAAGAGTATGGCTTCAAAGTGAAGGGATCAATACATTGATTTTTTGTGGAGTAGATACTTCTATTTGCGTTGAAACTTCATTACGAGAAGCATTCAATAGTGGATATGACGTAATTGTTGTATCTGACGCTACTGCTTCTGGAATTCATAAACACTATGAAACAACATTAGAAAGGGTACGAGATTATTACGGTTTAGTAGTTGATGTAGAACGTTTCTATAAAATGATAACATCTCTGGAAAATATTAAATCTGGCCAAATGAGCGATAGCGATATATCAGATAAATATGGTAAATTTCTTAAAGAATTCAGTTTACTTGATATCAGAAAAGGTGAAAATTAATGTAAATAATATAGACAGGATGTAGATTTCCATGTGGTAAAAAGAAATAGAGAAGGACGAAATTAGTAGTAAATAGTAATTTTGTCTATCACGAGTTCACTTTGATGGATAAATAAATATAACTAACTTTCAAAAAATCGCCAAATAATTTTACTATCTTTAGGAAATTTTTAAGGTACTCACACGGTTATTTCCCATTACTGTACACGGTCCTTCTGATACTCCTAGAATCATATCAGATTATTAAAGACCAAATCTTATCTTCTTTTTTCTTTCTGAGAAATAACTATAATCCTGAACAATGTCTTTTTCTGGTAGAAATTAATATAGTTAAAGAAAATTTTGAGACGTCTAAATGGACCACCTCTAATTGGATGTGATCGGATCTTAGATGCCAAAATAAGATATGAATCAAAATCTTGTTATTCTAATTCCAATCTTTTTCTTTCACCTTTTATTTATTTGTGAATCCCAACAAAGTAGCAATATGACAGTGGGGGAGGGATTTGAATTGAACCTAGACGTTTATGTTGTTACCTGATCTAAGTATCTCTTCAAATAGATGAGGTGTTGTATATAGACTATTTATTACGGAGTCGGTGTTTGAGCCAGTGTTTGTTATATACATGTTCCCTTTGCAAGCTATTTCAAAATCTATCTCTAACGGGTATCGTGTCTAAAGTCCAATTTATGTCCCAATCAATCACGGAAACAATGTCGGAAAATTGGTTTGGCCACTTACATGTTACGATTGTAAGGATAAGCCCATTTTTGTAGGATAGAAGGCTAATTAATAATTGTCCGAAATAATCAAAGATGTTGAAGAATTAGATAAGATAGGTTTTACATTGAACTTATAAGGAGTTTGAGAAAATAAGAGTGCAGGGTATATTGTCAAGCGTATTACATTTTTAGGAAGATTTTTTATCCACCAGTTTTCTAGAGCAATACATTGTTCAAAATATTTATTCTTAAACAAGGTTCCTGCACAATCACATACAAATCTTATTTTTCCAGTTACAGAGAGCATTGACTCCCTTCTTAAGTATCTAACGAAATTTTCAAGTGGGGCAATGTTATCGGACAATAAATCAATATAGTGTTCTGAAAAATCTATTAACTGAAAATTGTGCTTTTTAACATTCTCCTCATAGTCAATAATTTTACTCAGAAATTGGGATGATAAGCTTTCATTTCCAATTCTTGCTGTGACG
>Ga0310892_10000166_pt1 | contig 16828 bp, 11 predicted proteins | sample C0D1metaG_FD_203747 | JGI IMG/M metagenome (GOLD analysis project Ga0310892, IMG submission 203747) | Lab incubated soil microbial communities from West Virginia University Organic Research Farm, Morgantown, WV, United States - C8D2 | ecosystem: Environmental > Terrestrial > Soil > Agricultural...
TAGATTGAGCATTTCTGTACTGAATAACGTTCTAATTATTTTATTGTTTTTTCCCTTCATAAGTTTGTATATTTTGGGAAGGAATTCCCTAGCATTAACGATCTTGTTGTAGCCATAGGGTGAAAAAACAGGACATGCATTAGGTCCTACTTCTCTATTTCCGTTAGCTCTAATTATCCAGTGTGGATCCAAAAAAGGAAATTGTTGGAATTCAGGTACTGAATAAATACTATGGTTTGTAAGTTTGTTATATTTTGGTGGTGCTATCCAATATTCACCTCTGAAAAAAAGGTCGCAATACTGATGGATTGTTTTGGTCATATCTAAAATATTAATTGAATTGCTTCCCGCGGCGCTGATCAAAAAATCACATTTAATTTCTTTTATCTTGTTTTCAAAAAGGTTGATATATTCTAGGATAATTTCAGGACTTGAATCACTTCTATTTTTAATGTTTAGAACTTTAGATCGTGTTATAAAAGTTACTTGATGATTTTCACCGCATATCTGGGTTGCTAATCTTTGGGTAATCTGGCCGTAATTTACCGAAGCATCTTTATTACATAAGATCGCCGACTGACATTTAAGATTGGGTTCAAAAATTGATATCTCCTTTTCATCCATCATGATTATCTCCTTTTCATCTAGACCATTTTTTATTCCCCATTCCAAGTGTTGTGAAAGTGTGCTTAATGCTTTTTCATCATTTGCTACTTCAATTACTCCATCCTCTACAAACAAAATATTATTTGCTTGACAATATTTTTTCCAAAAATTATAACCATATAAGGCAGCTTTGGCCCATATTTTCTTCTTTTCAGGATTATAGATAAAAGGTGCATGGACCTTGCCGGTATTTCTCGAACTAGTATGCAAACCTGCCCTTTCTTCTTGCTCAATTATAGTTATCTTTGAGCTTGACAGAGTAGAAATAGCATATGCTAAAGTTGTTCCTAGAATACCTGCACCAATAATTACAACGTGGCTATTATGTATGGTCAGACACTCTTTCCGCTATCTCGTATTATTCTTATACCCCGGTCATAGTTACTTTGCCCATAATCAGCGACTGGTTAATCTCGTTTATTTCATGACTTTTATGTTTTCTTCTTTCTATCACATACCCCGATTTAGAATGATAATATATTATCATGTCCGTTGGATAAAATGAAATTATTGAATGGTTATCAGAATCAGATGCAAGGTGTCGAAGATGGATGCTTTCCCATTCAAAGAGTTTATCTATATTGCCATCAAAATGGAAATTGCTTCCACAAGCACACTGAACATTTCTCCAGCTTTCCTTAATATTTCTCAACCATTTGTCCTTTTTTGGCCCTACTTCAACTTTTTCAATGTTGTTCTTTTTATCAATTATTTTTGAATCATTAGATAGCTGCAAATCCCTTTTCTCCGCACTCTTCAAATACAATATATGATCTTCTTATTTTAAATCTGTTTACTTTTATGAATATATGTTATCACATCTATTAGTTTTTTGCATAAAATGCCTCAAGCCAATTGAGAAACATGATCTCTTCTGAGGGCTATTTTGCGATTCACCTAAAAACATATTTGTATTGCTCAAAAAATAATTTGCTATACGGGTAAATCCCTGTTTTTCCATGTCATTTTGGCTTTCGAGTAGTCCAGACCATTCCACTCAATATGGAATCCAAGCGACGTGAGTAAATTAAGATGTATCTTTTCGGGTATTTTTTTGGAATCTAAAATATTACATGCTTCGCCCAAATTAATGATATTTTTTATATCTTTCCAAATCTTTTCAATAAACTGCGCCTTGAGGATATAATCATCAATCATTACTAGTCGTTTTTTGGATAACTCACTTTCAAATATGAATTTGAAATCATTATTCTTATCCATCAACTCCTTGAGGCTCACCTTCAAGAATGCGTCACCATTGGTGCAATGTCTCTTCAACATTTCATCCAGGTTACCTAAATACAAAAAATTTATTTCAGATTTTATAAATTCTTCTACGAGTCCTATCATATTTTGAATGATCTTATTCTGATTCTGTGTATTGAGAACACTACGACTTATGTAAATGTTTTCAATATCTTTAATATATTTTAGTATCTCTCTGAATGAAATCTTATCGTTCTTATAAGAGGTTATCAACACATTCCTATTATTTTTAATATGGGCTATCTTATCTTCTTCATTTAATTCATACGACATCAAATTTTCAAGATTGATTACAAGGATCATGAAAAATTTTTCATCATAAGTCTTTTTCTGTAATATTTCAAATATTTTAGTTATTTTCCTATCGAGATATTCTTTTGTCCAGAAACCAATAATCTCAACAAATACACTGTTGTCAAATTTTGACAAGACAAAATCTGGTATAAAAGCAGTTTTTTGTTTTGTTATAATAGGTTCCGGTTCTCGCTCGATTGTCCATCCTGTTTTAAATAGTTCAAATTTTTGAAAGAATATCTTTTCTATTTTGCTGTCAAAAAGAATCGGCACATTAGAATTATCTATCAGGTTCTCGATATTGATTTCTTGGATGTTTAAATCCTTTCTATCTTTTGAATCATATTCACTATGGGATTTCTTGTTCTTTAGAAAAGGATCTTTCTTTGATTCATTGTTCTGATAAAAGGAATTTAAGTGCATTTTAATCATTTTATCTGAAGGAAGTGAGTTTGGATAGGACTTTTCAGATATTTCAAATTCGTAAATTAGTTTCTTTCCGCTATTTGTTACCTTGAGAATGTCTGCCTGTAGGTGCCATCTTTCTGATTTCATAATATTGGGTATTATTTTTGATATCGCGGTACCATATCTATCAGTCAATTTTATTACATTTAAAGCACCTTCAATTGAACAAATTAACGTATTTTCTTTAGAATCCTGGGTAGTTACCTCTACCACCTCTAACCAGTACATTAGACCGAGCCTTTTTACTTCTCTGAGTACTTCTTTCCACCGAGTTCCTAGATTTAAGTTCGACCCCAAATCTATTCTAATTTTTAGGCAGCTAAAAAGTAGGGTCTGAATCAAAGATACATTATAAAAAAGGAGTAACTTATTGACACTGATCGGTTCATATGTATATATTATCATGTTTTCATCAAGATCAGACCACATTACTTTTGACAACATCTCATTGGATATTCCTAGTTTACTAGATATTTTCTCAAGAATTGTTTTCCTTGTTTGCTCACTAACGGCGATATTCTGGCTGGCTGATTCATCAAAAACGCTTCTTCTAATATCCATTGCAGAGAAATTTTTGAAAATTTCGATTGGCTGTTTTGAATCGTTATGATGAGGATCTTTTGAGTTAACTAGTGATATGGATCTAAACATGCATCTTTTTTCTAAAACTGCGGCTAATCCTCTAATGAGCTTATAGTCTTTATAAGATTGCTCCAGACTCTTAAGAGACTGATTCAACTTTTCTTTTATAACGCTATTTTGATAGGAATATTCAAAAACTTGTATGACTTGTTTAGCTATCTCGATGTCTTTAGAGTTCTGTTCCAGAGAACATAAAATGGGATATATTTTATAACTTTTATTATCCAATTTACATCTTAGTAAATCTGAAGATATCATTTCTTATTCACTGACCATTCTCTGATTGTCAGACTCGGACTATTAGATCTCTTCTCATTTAGTTCTCACTGATTTTATTTATCTATTAATTGTTTTTTATTGTTTATCCCTTTATTTCTTCTGTTACTAGTGAAGATTTCGCTTGTGTCGGATGAAATTATTTCAATAAGATTAGCCATGTTTTCAGCATCCTTTTTAGGTCTGAGTAATCTTCCTAGTCTTTGAACAAATTCTCTTTTGCTTCCAGTACCACTTAGTATTATGCCCATGTTGGCATCAGGTACATCTGTTCCCTCGTCCAAAACCTTGGTGGTGACAATAATTCTGTACAATCCTTTCTTGAATTTTTCTAATATTTCATTCCTTTCTTCATTCTTTGTTTTATGTGTTATGACAGGAATCAAAAATCTGTCTGAAATAATATAAGCCAGTTTAGTATGAACCGTAAAGATTATTGTTTTCTCTGTGGTATGGTGTTTTAATATCTTTTCTAATTCTACAATTTTTGCATAGCTATTTAGAGCTATATCTACAGCTTCATTTCTCAAAAGTAAAGCCTTTCTAAGATTGCTATTATTTCCAGATAGGATGATTAATCTTTCTAGTCTAATGGGATAGAAGATCTTTGCTTCCTTTAACAATTGGTTATATTGAAAAATTCTTCGTTTATATTGTAAAATTTCGTCTGGCAACATCTCTACCTTAATTTTTTTTAATCTAAATTTGGATAGATGATTATCTTGAGATAGTTCGTAAAAATCTTTACTAAACACTATCCTTCCTACTAATTTGTAAATATTCACATGTTTGCCATCTTCACGCTCTATTGTTGCTGTTAGACCCAATCGGTAAGGAGAAATAAACTGTTCTCCTATCAATGAATATTTATCAGAAGCCAGGTGATGTACTTCATCAAATATTAAGAATTCAAATTTGTTTCCTAGATATGCCGATTTGAGGTAAGCTGAATCATATGTTGTAATTGTAATGCTTTTTATGTCTTCATTGCCACCTCCAAGCTTGCCTATCTGGTTCTTCATCTTTAGGATATTTTCCATGGCTTCAAACCACTGTTCCATCAAGTTTAATGTTGGAACTATTACAAGCGTTGAGGTATTTGTTTTCAATATTGCATGTAAAGCAATTATTGTTTTGCCTGCACCCGTTGGTAGAATTATACATCCTTTCATATTGTGTGTTATCCATTTATTCCAAGCTTCTTTTTGATAGTCCCTTAATTCATTGGTTATTTTGAATTGGTTCCTATTGAGTGGAATGATGTAGTCTCGTACTTTATCTATATAATCAATTTTATTTCTTCTGAAATAGTGAATTATTTCCGGATAGTAGATACCTAGGGCCCGATATCTGTTAATTCTAGGGTCAAATACTGAATATGGGGTGTGAAAATCACCGTCTAATAGAATGGTGCCCTTATCATATCTTAGCTCAGTGACAGCATTTTTTTTATATGTGATATATCAAGAGGTTTTTTTATTTAAATCTATTTTCAATTCCCAATGGGGCTAGATCCTACGTGTTAATGTCGTTGGTCTAATGCCTATTTCAAAGTCTTTTTCTAACATTTGAATTACTAGGACAGTTCATTCTGCTCCGTCCCTTCGTGCTATATATTAAAAACTTTTGGTATATTATTCTAATTGATAAGTGAATAGATAAAATTAAAAGGATAGTGAATGAAATAATTATTGATTGCATAAATGTCAGGTGACGAAAGATTATCACAATTTCTAAAAGAAGGTAAAGATTGGGAAAGAAAACCTACCAACATAGCCGGCGTTTTTTTGTTTAAACTTCCTGAATATCGTGGCAGACCAGCAACGATAGCAATAGAAATTAATCCACTCAATTCAAATGGCACTCCAAGTAAAAAAAGAGGGATTGTAATCAAATCCCTAGAAGAGCTAAATTCCATATTGGAATTAATTAGTAATTCTAAGGTTTTACAATTAGCACAATCTATTGACAGTGTTAACCCTGAAAGGAAAACCATGGTAAAGAGTGAATCAAATGAGGTATTTGAGATCTGAATATTGATAACTTCGATCCTATACCACCATTAGTAGCCTTCTCTGATATTTTAAAATTTAACTTTGGTCAATAGCTATTTTGTTCATCCTCTATTAAGGGATGAAATGATTAAATATCGACAATACCAGGAGGATATTGTAAATAGGGCTTTATATAATAATTCATTAGTTGTGATCCCTACGTCATTAGGAAAAACAATTGTTGCCTTATTAGTTAGTCTTGACATTTTACTCAACTGGAAAAAATCAAAAGTTCTAGTTCTTGCTCCTACGCGTCCTTTGGTTTTTCAACATTTTCAATTGTTCAAAAAGAATACTTTTCTCTTAGACCAATGCATTGCCTTAACAGGTAAGATAGGACCAGAAATTAGAAAAACTATTTGGAAATCCTCTTCGTTTAGGGTGTACTTTGCTACACCCGAGTTGGTAAAGAATGATATCCGAGATGGTACACTTAATAAAGATGAATTTTACTTAATTATATTTGATGAAGCCCAAAGAGCTGTCAAGGACTATAGTTATACATCCATTTCTAGACACTTTTACAACAATTCTGATCATGGTAAGCATCCACTAATCCTAGGATTATCTGCTAGCCCCGGAGCAAAAGAAGAAAAAATCAAAGAGATTTGTTCAAATCTATTTATAGAGCAAATCATTGCCAAATCTGAACGAGATGATGATGTGTTACCATATATCTTTGATACTAACATAGAGCATTACTCCATCGAAATGAATGATTATCAGAAGGATCTATCAGCCCTGTTGAATTCCTTAATCAATGATAAAATCTTATGGCTAATCAATAACCAATTCATAAGAAAGAGGAAGGTTGAAAGTGTATATAGAAAGGATCTCTTGTCACTTGGAGACTATATAAAATCGAAACTAGATCCAAAAAATATGAATTTTTTCTTACTTCGTGCTTTAAAGGTTCAATCTCTATCTCTGATCTTGTTATACTGTCGTGATTTGGTTGAATCCCAAGGCAGCTTTGCTCTCAAAAAATTCTTAGACAACGCTAAAGATAACTTCGCAAGTAAAACTTATCAAGAACTATTTTTGGATTCACGAGTAAACGAGATAATCGAAAAATTAAAGGATCATAATAATGAACCTCCACCCAAATTAATCAAAGTGTTATCAGTAGTTAGTCAGTTTCTTGATCTAAAAGAAGACATAAAAACATCCTGGAGTTCATCTAGGGATACTGATACTTTTATTACTAAACAGGGTAATTTGAATTACAAAGACTGCAAAGACAAACTAGTACCTACTAATTATCAAAAAAAGATTTTGATTTTTTCTCAGTACCGTGATACGCTTGAAGAAATCACAAACTTTCTAAATTACAATTGTATACCCTGTCGAGGGTTCTACGGTCAATCAAATAAAAATGGACAGAGAGGCCTAAGTCAGGATAAACAATTATCCATTCTTGGTGATTTTAAAATGGGAAAATTCCCGGTCCTTGTTGCTACGTCAGTTGCAGAGGAGGGCCTTAACATCCCAAATGTTGATCTTGTACTATTTTATGAACCTGTTCCAAGCGAAATTCGGTTTATACAAAGGAAAGGTAGGACGGGTAGATTTTCCAATGGAAAGGTAGTCATTCTAATTTCTAAAAATTCTATTGATACAAAATATTTGGAGATCTCTAAAAGAAAAGTTAATCGGATGAAATCAAGTCTTCAGAATTCGAATTTTATTTTTGAGAAACATGACAAGAGAACTTTCAAGAATCCCGACAAAATGCTTGAATCTGAACTCTTTTTCCTGTACGAAAAATCCAAACAATATTCTGAATCTGTAAATGAAGATAATTACAACGAAAATATTAATCCCATTTTGGATTCCATTTCTTCAAATTCTAATAAGAAAATTAAAAGCCTTGTCAAGAAACTGTCCTACCGCCATCGTAGCTCCCATGATTCAGAACAATCTATACCTTTTACAAAAAGAAACTTGGAAGATCTTTATGAAGTCTCATTGAATCTGGATAGAAAGAAATTAGTCGAGCGAGTTCAAAGACAAATACATGACCTACTCGGAAAGGCAGGGAAAACTGGACTAGAAGTTTCATATCTAAATGAGGTAATGGGCATTGATCATGAGATTATTGGAAAGGCGATTGAAAACCTAACCAAAATGAAGCGAACTATATGGCTGAATAAGAATACAGTTGCATTAATCGAATCTATCAAGTTTATATCTGGAAGTAAATATTCTGTATCCGTTGAAAAGATTGTAATGGGCAAAGCAATTGTAATCGTTAATGAAAAGTGGTATGCTTCTTTGGAACCCCGGGATTACTTTGGTCCTAGGGCGCTATTAAAAAAAGGTAATACTTTTGATATTATTGGCGAATTATATCGACGTGCAGGGACACTTCATTTGATTGTAAAAAAAATAATCTAGCTATTGATATGGTAGATTACTAAAACCTATATTCTGATGGATAATCATACTGCAAAGGTGCGACAGTTAGATGATCATGATCATTGTCCACCAGAAACCATTATGATTATGAAACCTAGAATGAACTCCAATATGGCATCAAATACAGTTAAAGTTAGTATATTTGATTCTGAAAGCTGTACCATGTACGATATTAGAGCACCTATAAAGATGTAAATCCAGCAAACGCAGTTATTGCATTTTATTTTTCTATTATCAGTGTGATGGACTTTTGGTAATATTTCTCAGCCTAAAAGTCTTTCATTATTTCATTCTTTATTTTCTGATGGTCAAATTGTCCGTTTTGTTCTAATTATTGTTAATTTTCTACTATTTTAATAGAAAATATTTCCTTAGTATGTGACTAGTGGTAATACTATATTAAATATCTATATTTATTAGATAATCATACAATCAAGAAAATATCGTTATTTGTCTTTAATTTAAAATGCTAGTCATCCAACATCTCTAGGTTATGCCTTCGTCTCTGGCGGATTACACCATTCTGGAATAATTTGGTAAAGGTAGGTAGGTAAGACGATTCTGAGATGCTTCGCGAATGTGTTCAAATATGTGTTTGTATTCCCATGAAAGAGAATCAATATTTAACCATACATCAATCGATGACTTGGAACGTTCCCATCCTCAGATCCTCCTACTCCTCCTCCTCCAGCTGCAGCACGCTGCTCTTGTTCAGCTTTGATAATTTGTTCTAATTGTTTCTTCAATTTTTGTCCTTGTTCTCTCAATTGACTCGTCTCAATCTTTAGTTTATTGTCTTTAATAAAATTATTAAATGATTCAATCAATAAAGAAGCTCCTTCAGGATCAGGAATTCCGCTCGAAGATGGAATAAGGATTGCAGCGCATGGAATTTGATTAGATAAACAAGCAGACAACAATCCGCCTGCAATACCTCCTATGAATGTAGTATACTTCTTAGTTGAATCTTCAATCGCTTTTCTATTGAAATTACTTTGTGGGTTAGATCCATCGTCCGGGGCAAATTCGGTCTCACTTCCATTATCTTTTTTTACTTCATCATCTGTAACTTTAATTTCTTTATTTGTACTCTGTTCCATATTCTCGCTTGCCAAAATCACTGTTTTTCTATCAGAATCAGGTATGCCTTGAACAGGAATTCCATCTAAAACCATCACTTCTTCTATCGAATTTTTCATAGCCCAATCCATTACAGCATCTAGAACAAAATGTATACCATCCATCATTATGGGCGCTTCGCATACCAAAACACAAACATTTCCTTCCTTGTTTGCGTATAACCTAAATGGATGTCTTAACTTACCATCAATAAATATTACTCCGGGAGATATGTAATGAGATTCTACAAATGCAATCTGATACATTTCTAATTTGTCAATTATATAGCTTGTACTAATTGAGCCGACTAGCCCAGGTCCTGGGAATCCAGCAATAAGGATTGTTCGATCTTTTTTTAAGTTATTCAAGTCTGCAATAGTAATAATTTTTGTCGTAATCGGAGTTGTAGTTGCAGTTTCACTACCACTTGATAATGATGAAGACATAGAATTCATTAATTATCTATACCTCTCATATTTGCTTATTAATTAATATAGTTATTAATGGTTACATGGCAGAAACTTTGAACTAGATACCTTTAGGTTAACCTATCACGGAAGGACGATTTTGATTCTTCACTGTTTTATTTCAGTATCTTTGCTTTTATGTGAATAATATATTACATTCTCTGATATAGATTTCGTGTCAAACTCTTCACTAACAGATTACATCGTAATTGAATACCAATTGAAATAAGATTATATAGATATCAACTCAGTTTGATTGTATATATGAAATTAAAAAGGATTCAGTTACGCAATTTTGTTATCCCCATATATTTTCCTTGAAAGTCCATTTTTTATTAAATAAGAAATTACTAACTGATGCTATTGTGACTCCTACTAAGAGTGAAATATCATATGGAACTCCTGATTCTCTGAGCATATATATTGACAAGAACTGTATTAGGATGCCCAATGAACTACATCCAATGAACATTCCGTATTGCCTTAAGAATCGTGTCAAATTGACATTTTTGTCTTCGAAAGTCCAGAATTTATTTAGCAAGAAATTTGTGGTTACTGATACAGCTATCCCGACTGCAGTGGCTTGCAAATATCCAAAGCTCCCCAAGATACCATTTGATAAAAGAATTGATATCAAATAATTTAAAACAAAGCCGCTGAATCCTACAGTGTAGAACCTAGCCGCCTTTGAAATGAATCGAACCGATTTTCTCTTTTCTAATTGAGTGTTTTGTTTCTTAGATTTTCTTCCATAACGATAGAGTTTCCAAACTGCCTTAATATACTCCAAAATTATTGGAAAGTTGAGTTTACTCTGTCCGTATTTTCGATCCTTAAAAGTGTAGGGTATTTCTTTCACCTTGACAGTATTTTTTTTCTTTATTAAAATTTCTAACAATATTTTAAATCCATCTGTATTAAATTCCATGCCATGAAGTGTATGTTTTGGAAAAGCAAAAAACCCTGACATCGGGTCATAAACATTTTTTAAACATAATCCATGTCTGGCAATAAAATTTGCTCCTATACTAAGCAATAATCTTTTAAGAGGCATCCCATTGATAGCTCCGCCTGTAATATATCTAGAACCGATAATAATGCAGTTGGGTTCTTTCTTTAACTCTGATATCATTCTGTTTATTACCTCGGGAGGATGTGAAAAATCAGCGTCCATGATTAGGACGTTTTGGCCCTCGCTTGTACTGATTCCGTTCACAAGAGCCGAAATCAAGCCAGTTTTTTCTTTTCTATGAATTATCTTTATTGAGGTGCTTGGGTTTACCTGATCTCTATATAAAGTGCCCATTTTTTCCTTGATATATTTTTCCACTATCAGACCAGTTCCATCAGGGGAGTTATCGTCCACTATTATGATTTCTACATTCGTTCCTGCAGGTATATTTGATTGAATTTGATTAAGTAAATCCGTAATATTCCTAGATTCATTAAAAGTAGGTATGATGATAGATACAAATTTTTTATATTCTGTGGTTTTTGATATGGTATCATTTAGATTAAGCATCGTCATTAGTAATCCCTCATCTCACACCATTAATTTATTAAAATACTATATAATACATACGATTGTTTTCTAATATAATATAGGTTTGTTAGAATCAAGATTTGGTTTGCATTTAAAATTTGATTATACAATTTCATCTTTCCTACTGCATAATTTTTAGATTGGATTTTCTAATTGTTGTTTAGTGATCCTGTAATTTTATCACCAATTTGCATGAATCTAATTTATTATTTACAAGGCTGCAAATTTGCATAAATTACAATATGTGGTTTTGAGTCACCTTTTTATGATATCCTCTTTGTGATTGATTGGCTTTTGATACTTGCTGAAATCTTGACTAATTTGTTAAATTGTTGTTCTTGATTGATGATTTCTAAGATTTATTAAAGAAAATACAAAAAGTAGATTAGTCTGATTTCAAAACTCATGAATCAACAAAAATAATTAGATCTTAGTCTTAATTAGGAACTATTCTATAGAGATTACCATAGAGATGAGAAAGAACATAAAGATACCCTTCTGGGTCCTCCTTGATGTTAGTGGCGATAATCAAATGATACTATTTTTCATCAATGTTGAATTGCTTTAATAGCCTTGGACTATCAACTACAAGTTCATGAAATTTATCTATCTCAATAGTCTTAATCGGATCCATCAAAATAATTTTATCATTTGATTTGATATTACTAAGACTATCTTTTTGCTGTAACATGAGTAAATGATTTTTTATATCTGTAGTAATTTCAGTATTGCAGATTTTACTATTATTAATTACATTCAGGGATTCTTGAAGCATTCCTTGAATATGTTCATTTCCTTTATTTTCATGGAAGTGGGGATTTCTTGTTTCAACTTGAAATATTTCCACACCATGTTGTCTGATGTCCACTGATTTATTGGAAATAATACCTCCATATTTTTCTAAGATATTGATTAGTTCATATGGTTCTACGGAATATCCACTAGAGAAATCTAGGTTTTCTGCAAGCGACATAGAAAGTGAGTGTTCTCCAGCATTACCCGTTGTAATAATATCTCTCTCATATCCGGTAATGTATGAGATCAAGTCATTTAGGTATTTATTACTATATTCAGATATTCTTCCCCATTTTGGAAAATATACTTTGTTGTTTGCTATTTTTGGTTTAGAGTGCCAACATATTCTTACATTACACAGAGGAGAATTTGACATAGCAAAACCCGATGCAAAGATCTTGATATACTCATTTACTGCTCCGGGAAAATAATTGTCACTATCTACAAACCCCACATACTCTTTCTTATGCAATTTGGATAGCAAAATCCCAATTATCATTCCTTCTGCTTTGCCTTGACGAACTTGGTTATTGTGATCCAAAATTGAAGGGTAATTAATCTTGTGGAATATTCTACCAAGGTTAGGATCCGTTTGATGTATTGTGATAATCCTTTTGTTTGAAAACAGAGAATACTGTTTAACCATTTCCACTTCCATAGCGTACCTATCAACGGGATGTCTTTGGCTGTTTGATACTATGATTATTAAACATTCGTTAGGGATACCGCTTAAAACCCCTTCCAAAAGACTCAATTTTTCATCCTTAACTGGAATCACAACTGCCATGGCTTGAAATATTTGTGATAATGTGTCATTGTCAAATGCCGTGGTCAAACTGTTATATGCCTGCGAAGTGGTACCAAAATTACACCCGGAATCTATTTCATATATTTTTTGAAGTGAGTGGATCTTTACAGCACCTATGGTTTCAGTATATTTAGGTGGAAAATCTAACCTCATTTATCTTAAGGCGTATATACATAATTATTTAATAATATGATATATTCTGGAAATTAATTCCATGCTTCCCTTAGGTTCAAGTATTTAACTTTAACTATTATAATTCATCCTTCAAAATGATTTGGATTTTCTTTAGGAAATCAAATCAATCTTAATCCAAATAGGGGTGAGAATTCTAATCTAATTATTGCAACCCAATTTAGTTCTCTTTACTTGATCAGCTTTTATATCTTTTGTTTGGTAGTCTGTTACTTCATACCATACTTTATCTATGTGAACAGGATAATTACAAAGAGTAGGTCTAAAACTTGACTATTCTGTGATAAAGATTAAATGACGCACTCGGGAGTATTGAGTCTTTGTTCTGCTAATTAATTCAGAATTCAATGGAAATGATTTATCACTACCTATCATTTTTCAGTATCAGTCATTACGAAAATGATTTAACTAATTGAGACGAATTGCCTAACTTACATTGTAGGTGAAGAAATATTGTCTGATTGGTTTATTTATTTCCATATTTCTACCAACTTTTATTGTCACAAATCATGATGTTATCATATTCGAGGATTGCCATTAATCTTATATTTATTATGGTCAGACTATGAATATGAAACAATTTCTTATACCTATTCTATGTTTTGTTTATATGTTGTCGATCTTTTTTATTGCAGTTTTTTTGGTTCCTATCTTTAATCCCTCTTTAGCGGCCGCGACCCTCTCCGGAAAATCTATTTGAATGAAGGGTATGGATTTACCCAATCCGAGAACTGAGGTAACGGCAGCTAATTTGGATGACACAGTTTATGTGATAGGTGGTTTTACTTTTGATGGTAAAATTACAGATATTGTAGAAATGTATAATTCAACTGATAATACTTGGGCTCAAAACATAAAGTCATTACCTTTGCCTCTTCATCATTCTTCTTCAGACACCTATGGGGGCAAGATTTATGTGGTTGGAGGATATACGGGGAATTGGATCCCTAGTAACAACCTATTCATTTATGATCCAGCTACCAACAATTGGACCGTGGGTAATCCTATGCCTACACCACGAGGTTCGCCAAATGCAAATTTCGTTAATGGAATATTGTATGTAATTGGAGGAGATAGTTATGATCATTCTCAAGTAGTTGTAGAAGGATATGACCCGATTACCACTGAATGGATGACACTATCTTCGATGCCTATATCTAGACATCATGCTGCATCTGCCGTGGTTGATGGAAATATTTATGTGATCGGGGGTAGACTTACTGGTTCATTAGTAAATGTAGATGTAAATGAGGAATATGATCCTGATTCGGATTTATGGACTACTGATCTTGAGCCAATGCCGTCAAAAAGGAGTGGTATTGCGGCCACATCAGTAAATGGGTCAATTTATGTATTGGGAGGTGAACAAAATCAAGGAACGTTTAATAATAATGAACGTTATGATCCTGCTACTGATACTTGGAGCCAAGAATTGCCAATGCCCACTGCTCGACACGGATTGGGTGTTGCTTCATATGATGATAAGATATATGCAATTGGTGGAGGCCCACATACTGGATTGACTGTTTCGAATAAGAATGAGATCTATTATTTGAATCACGAGTGAATCTAATTATTGACTCTTCTTTAATACTTGTCAAGATTTTCACTAGGATTCAATTTTTGTGGTGGGGTCTAAGGTTATCAGAGATTAAGAAAGGCGACATTCTAGGGACATGGACTAATATTCATTACTCATTGCTATGTATTAGAGGATTCTAATTCCAATGGATAATTCCAGTTAAATTCACTGCTCTTGCAAAATATTCTTGAGAAATTCAAGATTGTTGATGATATTATTATTTTATGTGATTAATAATGAAATAATTCTGTATAGTTGAACATTAATAGATTATTACGAAACCTTAATTAATTTATGATATTTCTCTATATTATTAGACTTATCCATGTTTCATAGAACAAAACTATTGATTTCTTTTTTCGCTATATCTTTGATTTTACTTTCTACTATATCTTCTTCATATGTTCAGGTTTCTTATGGGGCTTATGCAAAAGCCCCTTTATCCCCCACCGGACCGACAGTCAATGATGATACCCTTACGGTTGAAAAAGTAGCTGATGGTCTGGAATTTCCTACTAGTATGGCTTTTCTTGGTCCTAATGACATTCTAGTCACTGAGAAAACTACAGGTAAAGTGATGCGAGTTACAAACGGTTTTGTGTTGCCTCAACCAGTACTTGATGTACCGGTAGCAAGTGCAATAGAACGCGGCTTGCTAGGTATAGCTGTGTCAAAACAAACAGACGGAAAAACTTATGTTTTTCTCTCTTATACTGAATCAGGCAATGGTGTAGACGGCAGTGATGTTGATGCTCTTGTTGATCCATTAGGAAATCGATTATATCGTTATGAATTTGTTGATGGTCGATTGATAAATCCAGTGTTATTATTGGATTTAACCGCAATTCCAGTAAATGGTAGGGGTGAGCACAATGGTGGTAAAATTCGAATTGGTCCTGATAATAATGTCTACTATTTAATAGGGGAAGTTGGGGGCCACAGAACCCAAGCCCAAAATATAATTGATGGGCCGGCCCCGAATGGTCTGGGAGGCGTACTTCGAATCACTCAAGACGGTGGTATAGTAGATCCCGGTGATCCAATATTTGGGGAAGGGCTGCCTTTGAATGTCTACTATGCAATGGGTATCCGAAATAGTTTTGGCATAGATTTCGATCCATTGACAGGGAACTTATGGGATACTGAAAATGGTCCAGTAGCGGCAGATGAAATTAATCTGGTTTTTCCTGGCTTTAATAGTGGTTGGGAACAAATCCAGGGCTATGTGGACAAGGATTTACTAGAACATGGTACCACAGAAGCAGATTTGGTATATTTTGGGAAAAGTCAGTATGCTGATCCAAAGTTTGTGTGGGATACGACAATAGGCGTGACAGCCCTTAAATTCTTAAATTCACATAGGCTTGGAGATCAATTTGCAAATAATATGTTTGTAGGTGATATCAACAATGGCTTGTTGTATAGATTTACACTGAACGAAGAACGAGATGCTATTTTCATAAATGATACTTATGTTGGTAATACAGAATTATTACAAGATAATGAAGTAGATGAGCCTAAAGAAAACCAGCCCCTGATCTTTGGACAAGGTTTCGGGGGAATAACCGATATTCAGGTAGGTCCAGATGGGTACTTGTATGTTTTAAGCTACACGGGATCAATTTATAGAATATTGCCAATATCTGATAGCATTGAATCAAAACCTCAACCTAGCTTACCTCCCACCTCACCTCCACAAAATGGCACTTTAGCATCCAAAACCGTATCTGCAGTGATTTTGGGAATAGATGGTGATAATTCCTATTCGCCAAACCCTATCGAGATTGAATCTGGACAAACAGTAACGTGGTTTAATGGAGATACCATATCTCATACGGTAACTTCTGGACAGGATGGTGACTTGGATGAGGGCAATCTATTTGATTCTGATGCTATAATTCCAAATCAGTCTTATAGTCTGACATTTGATACTCCTGGAGAATTTGATTACTATTGTATATATCATCCCACCATGGTTGGTGAAGTAATAGTGAATGGACCAGGTACATCTTCATCCACATCAGAAGATTCCTCGGACGAAGAGTCAGATGAAGAAGATTAAGAAAATTGAAAATATGGATCCCCTCGGATAACTCAAGCAACTCTTACCAAAATAACTAACTATACTTTCACTCCCCTACCCATTTTTATAACATATTGAACATATTCAGCTATGAAACAATTGATCCATGATCAAAGACTACAACTACTATTCGACTCTTTTTTGAATCTGCATAA
>Ga0310892_10000171_pt1 | contig 16721 bp, 11 predicted proteins | sample C0D1metaG_FD_203747 | JGI IMG/M metagenome (GOLD analysis project Ga0310892, IMG submission 203747) | Lab incubated soil microbial communities from West Virginia University Organic Research Farm, Morgantown, WV, United States - C8D2 | ecosystem: Environmental > Terrestrial > Soil > Agricultural...
GCCAAAATCGCGCCGGAACAGCTCGAGGGCATCTGGACGCTCGGAGTCGGCGGCCTCACGCACGAGCACCGGCGGCAGCTCGAGGCGCGGCTTACACTCGCATACGACCTGCGCGCGCGCATCGGCCCAATCGACGAACGTGCCGCAGCGGCTGCAACGGAGCACTGCGGGCTTCGCTTCCGGTGAAAAAGCGCTCATGCGGGTACTTCGCTCCTTCCCTTTCGGCTTACCCACCAGATAACGAGACCCATCACGGCCATCGCTGCCGAGAACGTGCCGCCAAACAGCCAGAGCGTACGATAGAGGATCGACTCGGTCGCCATCCGCGCTTCCATGCGCAGCGGCGTGCCGGCGAGCCGATCGCGAAGCGTCTGTTCCCACACGACGCTGTTGCCGCGCTCGACCCGCAGCGGCGAGTTGTTGAAATTGATCCGGCTCGGCAAGTGCACGCGAAACGCGACCAGTTCGTCGCCGGTCCAGCCGACATCGCGGACTTCAAGTTGCGCCGCCGGGCCGACTTCCTGCACGAACCGGAACTCCTGTTCCAGTCGATCGAGTCTGTACCGCGACCACGACAGCGGCACCAGGCGGGGAAGCTGTGCGATGTCGCTCACTTCCAGGCGTACGTGGACGAATCGTCGCCCGTGGCGCCTGAAGGCGCTCACATCCCGCACGCGAACACCCGGCCCCTCGTACAAACGGCGGAAGGCCTGACGATCGAAACGTGCCTCCGGATCGACGCTCAGTGTCGCACCTCGGAGAGCCACCAGCGCGGGAATCGAGGCGTTGACATCGACGATGGCCGAACCGTCGAGTGAAAGGTCGACGCGCTCGTCGTATTCGTACTGCTTGACGAGACCCAGCTTCTGGCAGGCCGCCGACGCCACCACGAGCAGGACTACGCCGAGAAGCCGCCCGAAAGCCATAACTCCCAATGATATACTGACTTAGATAGCTTCCGGACCGCTTGGCGAAACCCACCCTGTATCTCATCGACGGCAGCAACCAGATGTACCGCGCTTACCACGCGATACGCGGTCTTACCGGTCCGGACGGGCGGTCTACCAACGCCATCTACGGCTTCGTGACCATGCTCCGGAAACTGATCGCCGATCACAACCCGGAATGTCTCGCGGCCGCGTTCGACCTTCGCGGCCCGACATTTCGATCCGAGCTGCGCGACGACTACAAAGCCAATCGCGCGCCGATGCCATCGGACCTCGCCGAGCAGATTCCCTTCGTGCACGAGGCCTGCGAGGCGCTGGGCGTGCCGGTGCTCACATACGCGGGGTTCGAAGCCGATGACGTCATTGGCACGCTCGCGATGCGAGCCGTCGCCGACGGACGTCCCGCCGTCATCGTCACGGGCGACAAGGACTTCTTTCAGCTCGTGGACGACGACAAGAGCGTCCGCGTGTTCAACCCGCGCGATGAGGGTGCGTGGTACAACGTCGAAGGCGTCAAGACGAAGTTTGGTGTCACGCCCGAACAGGTCGTCGACGTGCTCGCGCTGATGGGAGACTCCATCGACAACATCAAGGGCGTTCCCGGTATCGGCGAGAAAGGCGCCCGGGAGCTCATTACGACCCACGGCTCGCTCGACGCGCTGCTCGAGCACGCGCCGGCGCTCACCGGGAAGAAGCGCGAGCTTCTGACCACCTATGCCGACTCGGCCCGGGAAAGCCGGACGCTGCTTCGCATTCGCACGGACGTGCCGCTGCCCGACGTCGACATGTCGTGCTTCACCTATCGCGGCGCGAATCGCCAGAAGTGCTACGAGCTGTTTTCGACGCTCGGCTTCCGGTCGCTGGTCACGGAGTACGCGCCAACCGCGGACACGGTCGATGCCGATTACAGCCTCGTCACGACCGACGAGGGTTTAGCCTCGCTCGCGGCCGAGATTCGGCGCGCCGGACGCGTCGCGATGAACGTCATCGGCGATTGCCCGGGAGGCATGCATGCCTCTCTGGTGGGCATCGCCTTTTCGACAGCGGCGCGGCGCGCCAGGTATCTGCCGATCGGGCACACCGCACTCGACGAACCTTCGGCACTCAACGGACGTACGGCCCTCGGGGCTCTGAAGGCCATCTTCGAAGACGCTTCGATCGCAAAGATCGGCCACGATCTCAAATTCGATCTCATGATGCTGCAGCACGAAGGCATCGAGCTCAAGGGACTCGAGTTCGACACGATGCTGGCCAGCTATGTGCTCGACGCCAACCGACCGAGCCATGCCATCGAGGAAATCGCGCTCGAGTATCTGGGCTACAAGGCACTGACGCAGGAGGACATCTGCGGGACGGGCCAGAAAGCCCTGGCCCTGCCGCATCTGCCGACGGCGGCGCTTCTGAGCTTCGCCGGCGAGCGCTCGGACCTTGCGTGGCAACTCCACGAGGTGCTGGAGCCGCGGCTCCGCGAGGATCGTCTGGAATTGCTCTTCCGCGACCTGGAGCTTCCGCTCGTGCCGGTCCTGGCCGACATCGAGCGTCACGGCGTACGGATCGACCTGCCCGCGCTCGCGGCGCAGTCGCGACGTATCGACGCCGACCTGGCCGCCCGCAGCAAGAAAATCTTCGAGCTCGCCGGCGAGGAATTTAACATCAACTCTCCCAAGCAGCTGTCGGCCATTCTCTTCGAGAAGCTGGAGCTCCCTACCGCGAAGCGGACCGGCAAGACGCGCGTCGCGTCGACCGCCGTTGACGTGCTCGAGGAGCTGGCGCTCACGAACGAGCTCCCAAAGCTGATCCTGGAGTGGCGGGCGCTGATGAAGTTGAAGGGCACCTACATCGACGCCCTGCCGCAGCTCGTCCACGCACGCACGACCCGCGTCCATACCTCTTTCAACCAGGCGGTCGCGGCAACCGGACGGCTCAGCAGCAGCGATCCCAACCTTCAGAACATTCCCATCCGGACCGATCTCGGCCGCGAGATCCGGCGGGCGTTCATCGCCGACCCCGGGCACGTGCTGATCTCGGCCGACTATTCGCAGATTGAGTTGCGGGTGCTCGCGCATCTCGCGCAGGATGAAGCGCTGATCGAGGCGTTCCAGCGAGGCGAAGACATTCACGATCGCACGGCGCTGAAGGTATTCGGCCCCGCGAGCGGCCTCGACAAGCACGAATTGCGGCGCCGGTCGAAGATCATCAACTACGCGCTTCTGTACGGAAAGACCGCGTTTACCCTTGCGAAAGACATCGGCGTGACACCGGCCAGGGCACAGGAGTTCATCGACGCGTACTTCGGGGGGTATCCTCGCGTCCAGACCTTCATTGACAAGACCCTCGAAGATGCGCGAAAGAATGAATACGTCGAGACGATGTTCGGACGGCGGCGCAGGATGCCCGAGCTGAACAGCCGCAACGGCACGATCCGGCAGGGCGCCGAGCGCATGGCGGTAAACTTCCCGATTCAGGGCACGGCTGCGGACATTCTGAAGCGCGCGATGCTTCGGGTACACGAGGCGCTCCGGGGAAACAAGGCGCGGATGATCCTGACGGTCCACGACGAGCTGCTCATCGAGAGCCCCGGAGAAACGGCGACCGAGGTGGGCGAACGCGTGCGCGAAGCCATGCAGGGCGCCGCGGAACTGGTCGTCCCACTGACCGTCGACGTGGGCGCCGGCCCGAACTGGCGCGAGGCGAAGTCATAACACCGATGTCCGAGCCCGTCATCATCCCGCGCAGCGACCATCCGATCTCGCGCCAGAACATCGATCCCGACGCGCTCAAAGTCCTCTATCGCCTGCGTCAGTTCAACTACATCGCGTATCTGGTCGGCGGCAGCGTGCGCGATCTGCTGCTGGGCCGCACGCCGAAGGACTTCGACATCGGCACATCGGCGCACCCTTATCAGGTCAAACGGTTGTTCAGGAACTGCTGGATCATCGGCCGCCGCTTCCGGCTGGCGCACGTCAAGTTCGGCCCGAAAGTCATCGAGGTCGCGACGTTCCGCCGCCAGATCCCCGCCGGCACCGAGGAAGAGCCGGTGGTGGTCCCTCCGGTACCGGCTCCCGTGGCCACAGCGGCGGACGATCCGGACCTCCTCATCCACCACGACAACACGTTTGGCACGCCCGAGGAGGACGCGTTCCGTCGCGACTTCACGCTCAACGCGTTGTTTTACGACATCGAAACGCACGCGATCATCGATTACGTCGGCGGCCTCAACGACATCCGTGCCGGCATCATCCGATGCATCGGCGTTCCGGAAGAACGCTTTCAGGAAGACCCCGTTCGCATGCTGAGGGCCGTTGCTCTGGCTGCCCGGCTCGATTTCAGGATCGACGAGCCGATTCTTGGCGCGATCGAGAAGTATCACGGCGAACTGGCGCGCAGCGCGCCGGCGCGCCTGATGGAGGAGATCTACAAGGTCCTGCGCGCGGGCTCCGCCGAAAACGCGTTCCACATGCTCGTGGATACCGGGCTGCTCGCCGCCATCGCGCCGGAAGTGCCCGGGCGGATTAACGCGGCCTTCTGGCAGTCGCTTGCGGCGATCGACAACTACCGGCGATCGTTCAAACGTAATCCCGAAACCCTTAGCAATGCCATCCTGCTCGGCTCGCTGCTCATTCCGCTGGGGCTGCTCGAGCAGCATCATGGCCGCGCGAAGGAGCTGGGCGCACGTTTCGGCATCCTTCCCCTTGCACGCAGAGATGTCGAGTTTCTTCGCCAGATCCTGATGCTGCAGCGGCATCTCCGCGACGCGCACGCGTCGCCGCGCCACAAGCGCGCCACCATGCACCGCACAGCGTTCCCGGCCGCATTGATGTGGCTCGAGCTCCACGGCGGCGCGCCCGAACTGGTCGAGTCCTGGCGGACGTTGCAGACCGAGTTCGCCTCCCAGATTCCAGAAGGGGAACAGCCGTCAGGCGACGCGCCGCGCCGGAGACGCAGGCGTCGAAGGCGCCGGCGTCCATTCGGCGGCGGTACGACTCACTCGTAAATTTCTTCGATGGTCTTGTAGGGAGAGGCCAGCTTCAGCGCGATCAGGAGCTTGATGACCGGCCAGGCCGGATCGATCTCGCTGGGACGCGCGCTGAACTTGGGGCTGCGTGGGCGCCCGTGGTGATTGTTGTGCAGCCCTTCGCCGCCGGTCAGCACGGCCACCCATCTGATGTTGGTTGCCGTGTTGTCGAAATTCCTGTAGCCGATGTAGTGGCACAGCCCGTTGATCGACGAGGACAGCACGAACACGTACATCACGAGGTGAAGGACCGCCGCGAGCAAGCCCCACCAGAAGCCCAGCACGAAGCAGAGGCCGACGATGCCCAGCAACGGGCCGGCGAACCCGAAGCGAAACGCCACCCGATCGAACACGTCATCCTGGATGTCGCGCGCGTAGCGCTCCAGCGTCTCCGGGTTTTTCGCTTCCTTCAGGTAGTGAAAGACGTTGCCGAATTGTACCGACCAGAATCCGTGAAGGTGAGGGCTGTGGGGATCGCCTTCGACCTCGGTGAAGGCGTGGTGCTTGAGGTGCACCGCGACCCATTCGCGCGTGCACAGACCGGTCGTAATCCACAGGCAGAGCCTGAAGATGAAGGCGACGGCGGGATGCAGCTCGAGAGCTTTATGAGTGGCGGTGCGATGGAGATAAATGGTCGTGCTGAAGACCGCGACCTGCGTCACGATGGTCGATGTGAACAGGCACCAGAACAACGGCCGTAGCACGAGCGACAGCCTACCACACGTCAGCCGTTGCGCCGTTCGAACTCCTTCATGAAATCCACCAGCGCGTCGACGCCCGCTTCGGGAAAGGCGTTGTAGATCGACGCGCGGATGCCCCCCACCGACCGGTGGCCTTTCAGGCCGTCGAGGCCGGCGCCCTCCGCTTCCTTGACGAACTGTTTCTCGAGCTCCTCGCTCGACAAGCGGAACGTCACGTTCATCAGCGACCGGCTGTCCTTCTGAGCGGTACCACGGTAGAAACCCGTGCGATCGATCTCGGCGTAGAGTCTGGCGGCTTTGCGTTCGTTCTGAGCAGCCATCGCCTCGAGCCCGCCTTGCTCGACGAGCCAGCGCATGACCAGGCCGAGCATGTAGATGGCAAACACCGGCGGCGTGTTGTAGAGCGACCCGTTCTGGGCGTGGACCGCGTAGCTCAGCATGACCGGCAGCGAGGCGGGCGAGCGCGCCAGCAGGTCTTCGCGAATCAGCACGACGGTGACCCCCGCGGGGCCCATGTTCTTTTGCGCGCCGGCGTAGATGAGCGCATGTCTGGCGACATCGATCGGGCGGCTGAACATGTCCGACGAGGTATCGCTGACGAGCGGCACGTCGCCCACATCGGGCAGGCCCTTCCATTCGGTTCCGTAGATCGTGTTGTTCGACGTCATGTGGACGTATGCGGCGCCCGGCGTCAACACGATCTCTTCGGCGCGCGGGACCCGCGTAAACTGCTCCGCTTTGGTCGTCGCCGCGATGTGCACCTTACCGATCTTCTTTGCCTCTTCGGCGGCTTTCGACGCCCATACACCGGTGACCACATAGTCGGCGGTGTTGTCGTGGGTCAGGAGGTTCATCGGCACCATCGCGAATTGCAGGCTGGCGCCGCCTTGCAGGAACAGCACTTTGTAGTGCTCCGGCACCTTTGCGAGCTGCCTGATGTCGGCTTCTGCGCGAAACAGGACGTCCTCGAACACCTTGGAACGGTGGCTCACCTCGAGGATCGACATGCCGACGCCGGGCAACGACACCAGATCCTGTTGCGCCTGCTCGAGAACCGCGACCGGCAGCACCGCCGGTCCCGCCGAAAAATTGAAGACACGCTCAGATTTCATGAATCAGCAATCCATCTCGAAGCTTGGGTTCGAACCACGTCGATTTGGGCGGCATGACGTGTCCGCCATCTGAGACCTCCATCAGCTCGACGATGCTGACGGGGTACATCGAGAACGCCGCCGCCATTCTGCCGCTGTCCACCAGTTGCTCGAGCGTCTTCGTGCCCTTTGCACCGCCAACAAAATCGATGCGCGTGTCGACACGCACGTCCTTGATACCGAGGATGGGAGCCAGCAACCGCTGCTGGAGAACGTTGCCGTCGAGCCTGTCGATGACGCTCGTGCCAGCAGTACCGCCGCTCTCCAGATCGACCGCATACCAGCGTCTTGCGAGATACATCGAGACCTCGCCCTTCCGCGCAGGCTCCGCGGATCCCGACGTCATCGCAAAATGCCTCGCCACCTCACCAAGGAAATGCTCGGGCGTCATGCCGTTCAGATCGCGCACCACCCTGTTGTACGGAAGAATCCGCAACTGATCCGACGGAAACGCGACGGCCAGGAAAAATCCGGCCTCGTCGGACTCGCGCACGGCATCGCGCGCATGTGCGGCACTCGCCGCCCGATGGTGACCATCTGCGATATACAGCGCCTCGACGGCTTCGAACGCCTGGACGAAGGCGCGTCCATCATCCGGCTTCACGTGCCAGATGGCGTGCCGCACGCCATCGAGGGCCGTGAAGTCGATGAGCGGCTCCTCGGCCGAGCGGATCCGTCGAGCCAGCTCGTCAATCGTCGGGTTCGGGCGGTGCGCCAGAAAGACCGGTCCTGTCTGGGCGCGAAGCTCCAGCATGTGGCGCGTGCGATCGTCTTCCTTGTCCCGCCGCGTGTGCTCGTGCTTCCTGATGCCGCTGGCGTCGTACTCGGCGAGCGAATAGCAGGCGGCCAGGCCCGTCTGACCATGGCCCTGATAGTCGAGGTGATAGAGATAGACCGACGGTTCCGCCTCCTGCACGAACGGCGCGTCCCGCTTGAGCGCGCGATACCGATCTGCAGCCGTTCGATACACCTGGTCGTCGTGGGGATCGGTTCCGGCGGGCAGGTCGATTTCAGCGCGCGACACATGCAGGAAGCTCAGCGCGTTGCCCGCCGCCAGCGCGCGCGCCTCCTCGGTGTCGACGACGTCGTAGGGCACGGCGGCGACACGTGGTGCTGCGTCAGGAACAGGACGTACCGCACGGAAGGGTCGGATGACAGCCATCGCGAACCTTCAATTATAGAGGGTTCCGATCCCGGAACCTTTACTAGCGTCGGAAGAATTCGATGTACTGGGCGACGCGATCGCCGCGCGTTACGTGGACCTTGAACATCTTGGGCTTGCCAGGTCCGCGCAGCTCGACTTCGTGAATACCGGCCTCGACCTTCAACGTCAGGGGCGTGACGCCGTGGGGCTGGCCGTTGACGAGCACGGCAACCCCCTGCGGGTTCGATTCGATAACGAGCGTGCCGGTCGTGGAGAACAGCCACTCGGGCGGCGGAACGTACTGCGCGGCCGTGAAGGCGCACGTCATGGTCAGGATCAGCGCCGCCATCCACAGGAATTTCCTGAACCTGGGGCTGATCGGTCCGCGCGGTGTCGAAGAGGCGGCCGCCTGCCAGTCGAGCTGACGCGGATCGACGTCGTGCGCCTGCCACGCATCGCGTCTGGGTTGCGCCACCGGCGCCGGCGCCTTGGCCGTGGACGGCAGAAGTTTCGGCAACGTCGAGGCCGCGGGTGGCGGCGATGGAGCCACCGGCCTGACGCTGCCGGCTGGTTTGAATTTGGTCACCACTGATCGGCCTCCCGCGAGCGCGTCGAGATCTCGCCGTGCCGGCCGGATGCCCGTCTCGGCGATCGCCTCGTTCAGAGCCTTTGAGGCTTCACCGGCATGAACGAACACACGGCGCGGATCCATATGCAGCGCCTTCAGCAGCCAGGAGCGTATCGGCTGGGGGACCGAAATACTCACCATCACATCGCCGAGACTCCCAAGGTGCTCGTCGTCGCGCAGCGGACGGCCGGCAAACATCGCAACGCCCATCATGGCGATCTGCGCGACATCGATCGGGCGATCGAGGCGCACGCCGCCCGCCGATGAGCTCGCGGCCACTCGCATCTCTTTCCAGTACCGCTCGGGCGTAAAGCGCAGCTGCTCGATGGCGGAGCCGAGCACGTAGTCCGCGATCCGCACATGGCGATCGGCGATCACGATACGCTCGGGCGCGAGCGCGCCGTGCGCCAGCTCGCCGCTCTGGCGATGCAACTCGGCCATCCCGTCGAGCACTTCCTTCAGCACGAACACCGCGGCTTCGACTGAGATCGAAAGCCCGCCCGATTCGGCGCGCGCCAGCACCTCGGAAAGTCGCGTGCCTCCCGTCAGATCGTGGACCAGGCTGATGGTGGTCAACTTGCCGGGTACCCGCACGATGTTGCGAACGGTGAGGAATGACGGGTGATCGAATTTCTCCACCAGCCAGATGCGCTCGTTCAGCGCGAACTCGAACGACGGGACAGAGGTCAGGTCGGGCCGAATCAGCAGCGACTCGTGGGTGGGACTACCCTGGGTATCTCGAATCAGGAGCCGGTCGCCAAGACCATCTCTGAAAATAACCTCTTCCGGGGCGGGTATCGACTTGGCGGCAGACACGTCCACAGGGCCGGTACAGCGGGATTCGTGCCCGGCGCAGTTGGGACTTTTCCGGCCAGAAACGGCGATTCTGCCAGCGGGAGACTTACAAGCCCGGCGGGCGAATCACGCTTTTGTAACGCAGCGGCGTGCCCGATGGCTCAGGGCGCTCAGCCGCCGGGCGCACTCCAAGGCCTCGGGTTCGCCGGCAAGGGCATCGACCGGCCAGGGGAGGACCCAGGTCCAGTTCTCGTCGCTGATGGTCGCCGGATGATTGATGCGATCCGCCCACCCGAAGACGTCCTGGATCGGCAGCAGAACGAGGTTCGATCCGGCGTTGTAGATGCAATCGAGCAGGCTGTCGCGGACATGCGTATCGAACCGGGCCGGGTACTCGCCGAAGCGCTCCCGCTCTTCCGGTGTCATCGACTCCCACCAGACGGCCAGCGTATCGGTGTCGTGCGTACCCGTCATGGCGACCGATGCGGCGGGATAGAGGCTGGGATCGGACGGTTCCCAGCGCAGCACCTTGTAGCCCGGCAAACCGAGCCGCGCGATCGACTCACGGACGAAATCCGGAACGGTGCCGAGATCCTCGACGCTCACGTCGGCCCCGGTGTCGATCATGATCCGCATCATCGCCTCGCCGAGCGCGGTTTGCCCGGCCTCGTCAGCCGGCATGAAGTACGCGGGCTGTTTGTCGAGCGGCCGCACGTACGTGCGGTAGAAGCCCACGAGGTGATCGACGCGAAACCCGTCGTACAAAGCGGCCTGCCGCCGTACGCGCATCCGGAGCCATGCGAAATCGTTCGCGCGCGCCTTGTCCCAGTTGTAGGGAGGAAGCCCCCACTCCTGACCGGTTTTGCTGAACGCATCCGGCGGCGTGCCCACAGACGCATCGAGCATGAACTCTTCGCGGCGGCTCCAGACATCGGCACTGTCGAGGGTCACCATGAACGGAAAGTCCCCGAGAATGTCGATGCCGGTCGTTCCCGCGCGTACGGTCTGCCACTGCCCGGCCGCGATCCACTGGACGTACTGATAGAAAAGAATCTCGCGGGATAGCTGCGTGCGCGCTCGTACTAACGCGGCGGGGTTGCGATCGCGAAGGTCGGCGGGCCAATCGGGCCACCACCGCTCGCCCGCTTTCGCGCGCAGCGCGCGATACACGCTGTATTCATCGAGCCACCACGACTCGGCCGCGACGTACGAGCGAAGTGCCGCGGCCTGATGGGTATCGGGCCGCCACTCGGTGTCAAAAAAGCGGTCGAACAACGCCCGCAGCGCCCGGTCCTTCAAATGGCGCACGGCCTTGTAGTCAACCCTCGGCTCACGCCGCACCTCTTCGATCTCACGCTTCCACGCGTCCTCGAACACCTGACCCTCGTCCATCATCCAGATGCTGATGAACTGGGGATCGATCGCCATCGCGCTCAGCGCCGAATAGGGAGAGGACTCAGACGGAGCCAGCTCGTTGAGCGGAAGAACCTGGAGGACCGATTGACAGGCGGTGCGCAGCCAGCCGGCCATGAACGGAATGTCGCCCATCTCGCCAATGCCCCATCCGCGAGTGGAACGGAGCGAGAACAGGGGCACGCTGACACCGGCTTTCCGCTGGCTCATCGAAAGCCGCCCGTCTCGGCGAAGAGTGTCCGCAGAGCCGGTTCAAACACACCAGGCTCTGGAAGGAGGCTCAGGACGAGGAACGCCTCGCGTTCGAAATCGAAGAAATAGCCGGGATGCACCAGGATGCCCGTGCGGTCGAGGAGGTCGAGCACGATCATCTCTTCGGGCTTTGTCGCCGGGACCTGCACGATCGCGTACCACCCCGCTTCGGCCGGCAGCACCGAGCAGGCTGGATTCGCCGCCGCCAGGGCTCGCAGCGACGCGACGTTCTCGCTCACCCGCCGGTGAATCTGGCCTCGAACGACGGACCCGGATCGCAGCAGGTCGGGCGCGGCCACCTGCACCGGCGTCGAGACCGACAGGTACGCATCGCAGATCGTCTCCAGGCGCTCCATCGCTGTGTCCACGAGATCGGACGGCCCACCGACACCAATCCAGCCAAGCTTCACCTGCGGGAGGCCGACAGACTTGGACAGGCCGCCGAGCGCAAAGGTCAGTGCGGCTTGCTGGCGAAGCACGCTCCCACACGATGGCGCCGAGAGCGGATAGTCGGCAAACACTTCGTCGGCGATCAGTGCCACCTCATGCTCGTGCGCAAGCGACGCAAGCGCCTCGAGCTCGGCATCCGTCACGATCGAGCCGGTCGGATTGTTCGGGCTGACGACCACGATGGCACGTACCCGTCCGTTCGCGGGCGACGACAGCTTCACGCGCAGCGCATGAATGTCGATCGTCCAGCGGCCATGAAACTCGAGGCCGTAGTGGTCCAGCGAGACCCCCTCGAGCTCCGTCAGGTGCTCGACGAGCGGATAGCTTGGTCTTGGCGCAAGGACCACGTCTCCGGGATCGCAGAGCAGCTTGAACAGCAGCGAGTACGCGTCGCTGGTGCTGGCGCTGAGCACCAGGCGATCCGGTGGCACGGTGATGCCACGCCTGGCGAAATCATCCGCAACCGCCTGCCGTGCGGACAGCAGGCCGAACGGCTCGGGCTGATAGCACAACGCCCGCGGCTGACTCATCGGTTCGAGCATGCCGGGCGGGTACGCGAAGCCCGCACGCGTGGGATTGGAGAGCGTGAGATCGACGATTGGCAGTCCCGCCGATCGACGCCGATCGAGTGCCACCGCCAGCCGATTGCGGCTGGCTGTCTGCCGCAGACGCGAGGAAAACATCAGCGACCCTGAACCGGCCCGGCCGCCGACCGGCGAAATTCCTCGCGGGTGGCGCGTGTGGCCTTCGAGTATTCGAGCATCTGCGCGGTCAGATCCTGCGGATAGCTGATCGTCACATCGCGGACGGCGCCGTCAGCGGCTCGCACCGGTTCGAGTCTGGGCTGGATGAACGCCGTGTACGACGGCAGGTTGAGCTTTTCCACCCGCGCGACGATCTCGTCGCGCAGTTTCGGATCGAAATGGATGCCGTGGCGCTCGAACAGCGCCTTCGCCGCCGCGTAGTCGCCGTTGGACTTGATTCGCTGCACTTCGGCGAGCAGGCGGCCCACTCCTTCGCGGAATGCCCCGGCATCGACGACGACGTTGTACGCCTTGCCGTCGCGGACACGCCGTTCGATCGCTTTGGTGTTGGCGATCAGCCAGTTGACGATCATCTGGCGGTTGCGCATGTGATCTTCTTCGATGGTCGTGCCCTCGCGCATGCGGCGCAACTGCACGAGCGCGGTGCGCGCGTAGTTCTCGTACTCGGCGAGCGCGACCTCGCGATGATCTTCGGGACGAATCAAGCCCATCTCGACGATCTTCGGATCGGGCAGAAAGTACAACGCCACCAGATCGGCACGCGCTTCTTCGAGCGCCGAGTACTGCTCTTTCAAATGGGTCTGCGGCGTGCACCCCAGCAGGTTGTGGTTGAGCCGGCCGGACGCGTGCCCGATGACCTCGTGCAGATCGGTCGCCAGCTCGTGCGCGGCCCCCTGCCACTGTTTCGCGCGTGCGGTCTCTTCGGGCGACCACGAAAACTCGCTCCGGTATCCTGCGTCCATGGACCGGTCGTACGCCTCGTTCACGTTCGCAATCGACACGGACTTGCTGCCGTACTTCTCGCGCACTTCCTGTTCGTTCGGCAGATTGATGCCGATGGGCGTAATCGGTCCGGCGTCGCCGGTTTCGATGACGACGTCGATGATGTTCGCCGTGACACCCTGGACGTTTTCCTTGCAGTACTGCCGATCCCAGGGCATGTGGTCCTCGAACCACTGCGCTTCGGACGCCAGCTTCTGAATGGCGGCCGTTTTCGTCCGGTTCACGTAGTACACGAGGGCTTCCCATGCGCCCTTCATGCCGCGGGCGTCGAGGTACACCTCGGTGAAGCCGTTGATCGTGTCGATCGAAGACGACGTGTCGGCAACCCAGGCAATGTCGTACGCCCGGCGGTCGCGCTCCTCGCCCGTGCGGTACCACCCAATGAGCGCGCGTAACGCCTGCGCCGTTGGATCGGGCGCGTAGGGAATCGCCGCCTCCAGATGGGTGATGATGTCGCGGATCTGCGGATCGTATCGGCCGCCGACGCGATAGACCTCTTCGACAATGCGGCCGTCGACTTTCACGACCCGGGAGTTCAACGGATATTTCTCATCAAACCCCTCGAGCTCTTTTGCCGTCACACCCGAGTACAGGTTGTTGGCGCTCGACGCGAGAATATCGCGGCCGCTCGCGGGCGTCTTGGTCGTCACCGACGGATCGAACGACGCATCGAAGAACATCGGCTTCAGCCGCGTCAGCATCTGATCGATCGTTTCGCCCGGACGCAGCGGGAACGTCGCGCCCTTTTCGGCTGCGGCGTGTACGGCCGACGCAAACTGTTCTGGCGTGCACGTCAGGACGAACTTTCTCGCGGTGAGATTGTTGTAGGGCCCGCTGTTGGCCCAGAACAGCTTCGTGTAGCGCTCGATTTCGGCGCGCACCGGCGCCTCGCCTGCGGGATGGCTGATGAGGGCCTCCACGACGTCGCGCATGTCGAGGTTGTGGGCGTAGCGCTGGTCGTAGAAGATGTCGCGGCCCGCAATCGCCGCCTGATAGAGGTGCCACGTCAGGATGCGCTCCTTGACCGGCAGGGCCGCGAATCCGTCCGCGTACAACTGCACGATGGCGGCTTCGTCCACCCGCTCCACCAGATACTTCCGACCCGCTGCCGCGGGCCCGAACGCACCGTCCGAGGAGCTCGCCGGCGACTGCTCGGTATCCGGTGCCGGTGCAGGGCCCGAGCACGCTATCGACATGGCTGCGACTGTCATGGCCAACAACCCTCTCCGCATCAACCTGTTCAGCTTAACTCCACTTGCTCGAGGTGGGCCGGGGCGTGCACATTCCAATGCAGGCGCGACTCAATTGTCGATTTCAACGCATCCATCGGGCCGGGCTCGCCGTGCACCAGGTATGTGATCGACGGCGGCGTCTTGAATCCGCCCAGCCACCGCATCGTTTCCTCCCGATCGGCATGGGCCGACATCGAGTCGAGGCGCTCGATCCGCGCGTTGACCGCCACGAGCTTCCCCCGAATCTTCACGTCCCGGGCCCCCTCGATCAACGACCGGCCCCGCGTGCCCGCGGCCTGATAGCCGACAAACAATACCGTGCTGCGCTTGTCGGGCAAGGCGGCCTGCAGGTGGTACAGCACGCGGCCGCCGGTCGCCATGCCGCTCGACGACACCACGACCGATGGAATCTTCGATCGCACGAGCTCCGATGACTGTTGCGCCGACGTCACCGGCTGGAAGCGCGCGGTGAAGAAGCGGCGCATTTCAACGGCGGCGTCGACGTCCGGGTCGAGCTCGCCCGCGCGGCTCGCGTAGTAGCGCAGCGCCTCGAGTGCCATCGGGCTGTCGAGAAACACCGGCAGCTTCGGGATCCTGCCTTCGTCCTCCAGCTTCTTGATCCAGTACAGCACTTCCTCCACGCGGCCGATGGCGAACGCGGGAATGATGAGCTTGCCGCCGCGCGCCACCGTGTCTTTGATGATCGCCGCGAGACGCTCGCCGTCATCATCCGGCTCGTGAAGACGATCGCCGTAGGTCGATTCGAGCAACAGCACCCGGGCAGGTGGTGGCGGCGATGGATCGGGCAGCACGGGCCGCGAGTAGCGCCCGAGATCTCCGCCGAAGAGGATGGTCGGTCCGTCGTGAATCGTCATCCTGATGTACGCCGATCCGAGCAGGTGACCGGCGTTGATGAACTCGATGTCCACGCCCTCCACGAGCTGAAACGTTTTGTTGAAACCGACCTGCTGCAGTTGCGAGAGCGCGCGGAACGCGTCGGACTCGCGATACAGCGGCAGTGCCGGGCTGTGCTTCGAATACATCAGCCGGTTGGCCTCTCGCGCATCTTCTTCCTGCAACCGCGCCGAGTCGGGGAGCACCAGCTTGCACAGGTCGGACGTGCCTGGCGTGCAGATCACGCGGCCATGGTAGCCCTCGGCGACCAGTCTGGGCAGATATCCCGTGTGGTCGAGATGGGCGTGCGTCAGCACCACCGCGGACAGCTCGGCCGGATCGAGCGGCAGCGGCTGCCAGTTGCGCAGGCGAAGCTCTTTCAGTCCTTGAAACAGCCCGCAATCGATCAGAATCCGGCGACCGTGAACCTCGAGCAGGTACTTCGACCCGGTCACGGTCCGCGCGGCGCCCAGAAACGTCAGCTTTGTCATAATCTGGGCGGGTATGGTACTGCGTTCCGCGCGCCCGCGCGGACTCGTGGCGGCGCTCGTCGGGCTGCTCGTTGCCGGGATCGGCGGGCAGAGCCGGCAACTCACCGTCGAAGAGCTGTACAGCTACGAAGGCTGGACGCGCTTCAACGGCAGTCAATCGGCGACGCTGAACTGGGTGCCGGATGGCGGTCCGTGGCTGGACGCAGCGCATCATCTGTGGCCGGCCGGTGAATCATCCGGGGCATCGTGGCTGCGCGTCGACGCGGCGACCGGCACCAGCCGACCGTGGTTCACTCACACGCAGGTCGAGTCGGCGCTCACCAACGCAGGCGCGCCGTCGGGCGAAGCGCGCACGGCCGCGCGGCGGCGTCCCTCGAATTTCAACGCCAGGCGCGACGCCTTCCTGCTGACGATCGCCGACGATCTATACGTGTACGAGATTGCCGCGGAGCGGGCGACGCGCCTGACTCGCTCGTCAGGCGTGAAGGCCGAAGCCACGTTCAGTCCCGACGGACGCCAGGTTGCGTTCGTCAAGCAGAACAATCTCTTCGTCACCCGGATCGATGCGCCCGAAGAAAAGGCGCTGACGTCGGATGGGACCGACACGCTCCTCAACGGTCTCCTCGATTGGGTGTATTCCGAGGAGCTCTACGGGCGCGGAAACCATCGCGCGTTCTGGTGGAGTCCCGACTCCTCACGAATCGCCTTTCTTCAATTCGACGAGACGAACGTCCCGCTGTACACGCTCATCGACGACATCCCGTATCGCCCATCGTTGAAGCGGGGGCCGTATCCCAAAGCCGGCGATCCGAACCCGAACGTCACGCTCGTGGTCGCTTCCACCTCCGGCAGCGCGCTGCAGCGCGTTGACACGACGAAGTACGCCGACTTCCTCATCGTCAACGTGGGCTGGTCGCGTGAGGGCGCTGTCGTCTTTCAGGCGCAGGATCGGCAACAGACGTGGCTCGACTTCAACCTCGCCGACGCGTCGACAGGTGCTGCGCGCACGCTCTTCAGGGAGACTACCGGGGCGTGGGTCGAGCGATGGACGGACTCGAGCG
>Ga0310892_10000174_pt1 | contig 16494 bp, 13 predicted proteins | sample C0D1metaG_FD_203747 | JGI IMG/M metagenome (GOLD analysis project Ga0310892, IMG submission 203747) | Lab incubated soil microbial communities from West Virginia University Organic Research Farm, Morgantown, WV, United States - C8D2 | ecosystem: Environmental > Terrestrial > Soil > Agricultural...
CGCATCGACCTGCCGATGACGCGAACCGACATTGGCGGCTTCCTGAATCTCAGGCTCGAAAGCGTCAGCCGCGCGTGCCGCCGGCTGGAAAATGACCGCATCGTCGAGTTCGACGAGCAGGGCGCGCGTATTATCAATCGCCGCCGCTTCGACGACCTGGTCGCGAACGTCTGACTTGATCCAAATCAATACGGGTCGCCAGCCACCTCACCTAGGATCGACGTGCTCACTGAATGCACCTGATCCACGATATACGAATTGTCCTGCTCGTCCTCGCCGAGTGCCTCGCCTCATTGCGGACGAGTCCTCTTCCCGAAACGGTGAAGCGGGAGGTGGACGCGCTCGCCCTTCTCGTCGACTCGGGTCTCGGGATGGCGAATGAGCTGCTCGTCATTAACGACGCGAAGCCGCAGGTCGAGCCGATCGACGTCAGCGACGTGATCCGGCGCGCCGGCGACGTCATCCAGGCGATCGTCGGACCAGCCGTGCGCGTGGAAACGTCACTGGCGCCGCGCCAGAGCCGCGTTTACGCGCGGCAGGTCGATCTCGATCGCATCCTGCTGAACATCGTGCGTAACGCCGCCGCGGCGATGCCATCAGGAGGTGTGTTGTTGATCGAAACCTCGCAGCAACCGCCCGACGATCGCCAGGCCCTTCCGCATCCGCCGTTCGGGCTACTCCGATTGACGATTGGCGACACCGGTCCCGGCGTGCCTTTGCGCGAAGTGGAACTGGTTCGCGACTCGACGCAGCAGCCGCGCCCGGACGGCAGCGGCATCGGCCTGTCGTCGGTCGCGCTGGTCCTGCTGCGGCTGGGCGGCCGCCTGGACGTCGTCGGCCGCGACGACGCGGGTGCCGTCATCGAAATCACGCTGCCGTTGGCGCCGCCGGCCCTCCAGCGGGTCCACTAAATCGCGGCGAGCCGCTTCGAGCGCCAATCCGGCGTATCGTAGACACGTCATGCAGAAGTTCATTCTCTGGTGCGGAGTGGCGCTCGCAGCGGCGCTCGTGTCAGCGCAGGAGCCTCGGCCGAGCGCGCGCGAGATTGGCCTGGCTCCCGGCGTATTCGCGCCCGGAACGAAAAACGCGATTACGGATGTCGCCGGCGTAGCCGTCGGCCACGCGACGCTGAATCAGGGTGATGCGATCCGCACCGGCGTGACGGTCATCGTGCCGCATCAAGGCAACCTCTTTCAGGACAAGGTGCCCGGCGCGGTGTTTGTCGGCAACGCGTTCGGCAAGCTCGCCGGATCGACGCAGGTCGACGAGCTCGGCACGATCGAAACGCCGATCGGCCTCACCAACACGCTGAGCGTCGGTGCGGTGATGGAAGGCCTCGTGCGCTGGACGCTCGATCAATCGGGCAACGACAGCGTGCGATCCGTGAACGCGCTCGTCGGCGAGACCAACGACGGCGGCCTGAACGATATTCGCGGCCAGCACGTCAGGCCGCAGCACGTGATCGACGCGTTGCAGGCCGCGACTACGGGAGCAGTGCAAGAGGGCAGCGTCGGCGCCGGCACCGGCACGCAGGCGTTCGGCTGGAAGGGCGGCATCGGCACCTCGTCGCGAAAACTCGACCCGCGCTACGGCGGCTACACCGTCGGCGTCCTGGTCCAATCGAACTACGGCGGCGTGTTGACGATGGGAGGGGCGCCGGTGGGGAAGATCCTCGGGCGCTACTCGTATCAACCGCGACCGTCGGGTCAGGACGATCATGGCGATGGCTCGTGCATGATCGTGGTCGCCACCGACGCGCCGCTCGATGCTCGCGACCTCAAGCGGCTCGCCGCCCGCGCCGTGTTCGGCCTCGCGCGCACCGGCTCGTCGTACAGCAACGGCAGCGGCGATTTCGCGATTGCGTTCTCGACGGCCGCGGATCTGCGCACGCGCTTCGGATCGAGCACCGTCCAGCCGCGCACGTTGCTGCCGACCGACGGCATTTCACCGCTGTTCCAGGCCGCGCTCGAGGCGACCGAGGAAGCTGTCTACAATTCACTGTTGAAGGCGACGCCGGTCAGCAGCCGCTTCGGCAAAGCAGAAGCTTTACCTATCGATCGCGTCAAAGAGATTCTTGGGCGTTATCCGAAACCATAACCCCTTGACGGAAATCTGGGCCGCCCTATAATCAATCCTTAGACATGAAAGGCGTCGTCATCCTCTCGTTCCGGGGCCTGCTGGGCGTACTTAGCCTTCTCGGTATTGGCCCATCGAACGACGCGGGATGATGTAGCCCAGACAGCAACAAGAGACCAAGGGCCATCACCCGCAGGGGTGATGGCCCTTTTTGCGTTAGCCTGACCCGCCGTAGCTCGCGAACGTAATGCGAGCGAAGGCGGTCGCCGATAAGGGGAATAACCATGGAACCCGGAAGTACTGCAAGAGTGTGGAAGGACGGACGCCTGCAGGAGGCGGATCGTCATGACGCCGCGTTGTCGTCGCTGTGCCAGGCGCTGGAGAAGGCGATGCGGCAGCATCCCAATGCCGGCGTCAAAGCCGTGATCCTGATGGTCGATCAGCCGGGCGCACGCCCGGAACCGGCGGTGGCGCCGGTCCCGGTGTACGTCGATGTGTTCGAGTCCGGCTTCAGCCAGGACTCAGGCTACGGGTACGGGGTCTGACGTCGGCGCGACCGACGGTTCAAGGAACGGCATCCGGGCACGCAGCTTCGCGCCCACCTGCTCGATCTGATGATCGCGCTGGCGCTCGCGCTCGGCATGGAACCAGCCGCTCTTCGTCTCACGCGATAGTTTCTCGGCGTACGCGCCTGAGCGGATCTCCGCGAGCATCTTCCGCATCACTTCCTTCGTCTCTGCGGTGACGATGCGGGGACCGCCCGTGTAGTCGCCGTGCTCGGCGGTGTCACTGACCGAGTAGCGCATGAAGCCGAGGCCGCCGCGATACATCAGGTCGACGATCAGCTTCAGCTCGTGCAGGCACTCGAAGTACGCAATCTCCGGCTGATAGCCCGCCTCGACCAGCGTCTCGAAGCCCGCCGTTACCAGCGCGCTGACGCCGCCGCACAGCACCGCCTGCTCGCCGAACAGATCCGTTTCGGTTTCTTCCGAGAACGTCGTCTCGATCACGCCCGCGCGCGTGCAGCCGATGCCCTTGGCGTAGGCGAGCGTCGCGGTCCTGGCGTTACCGGTTGCGTCGGCGTGAATCGCGACCAGGCCCGGGACACCGGCGCCTTCCTTGAACACTTCGCGGACGCGATGTCCGGGCGCCTTCGGCGCGACCATCGACACGTCGACGCCTTGCGGCGGGGTGATCCAGCCGAAGCGGATCGCGAAGCCGTGCGCGAACATCAGCATCTTGCCCGGCGTGAGGTGCGGCGCGATCTGCTGCGTGAACAGATCCGGCTGCACCAGATCCGGCACCAGCATCATGATCACGTCGGCCCACTGCGCGGCGGCCGCCGGATCGAGCGGCGCGAAGCCGTCTTTTTCCGCCGCCTTCCAGCCGCGGCTGCCCGGACGCAGGCCGACGCGGACGTCCGCGCCGCTGTCCTTCAGGTTCAACGCGTGCGCGTGGCCTTGCGAGCCGTAGCCGATCACGGCAATGCGCCGCGACAGGATCGGGTTCAGGTCAACGTCTGAGTCGTGAATCATCGTGGCCATGAGGTCTGCTACTCCGTGTCCTTTGCTTCTGATGTCCAGTCTTCGACCGCCAGCACGCCGATCTGCCGCTCGAGCAGCGACACGATGCGCGCCGCCGTCTTATCCGAGCTGTCGAACATGATCGTTGCCTGCACGGTCGCGCGATCCTGCGAGGCGACCGCGGTGAACGCTTCGGCGCGCACCCGCTGGCGGCGCAGGATGCCGGCGACGCGATCGAGCGCGTCGATCTCGTGCTCGTAGCGGACGACGATGGTGCGAGAGCGCTGCTCGTCGATCACAGCAGATCGGCTCCCGTCTCCGCGAGCGCGCTTGGTCGTTTGATCATGTCGTGGAGCGCCGCGCCGGGTGACACCATCGGGTAGACGGTGTCTTCCTGCTCGACGCGGAAGTCCATGACCACCGCGCCGGCCGAGGCGCGCGCGTGCTTCAACGCGTCGGCCATGTCTTCGCGCCGCGTGACGCGGATGCCGGGCAGGCCGTGCGCGTCGGCGAGCTTCACGTAATCCGGCGACGACATCGGCGTCGCGGAGTAGCGGCGATCGTGGAAGAACTGCTGCCACTGCCGCACCATGCCGAGGTAGCCGTTGTTGATGATCGCGATGTTGACCTTGACGTTCTCCTGCACCATCGTCTGCAGCTCGGCCTGCGTCATCTGGAAGCCGCCGTCGCCGACGATCGCCCACACTTCGCGATCGGGGCGCGCCATCTTGGCGCCGATCGCCGCGGGCACGCCGAAGCCCATCGTGCCGAGGCCGCCCGAGGTGATGAACGTGCCGGGCTCCGCGACCTTGTAATACTGCGCGGCCCACATCTGGTGCTGGCCGACGTCGGTGACGATGATCGCGCGGCCGGCAGTCGCCTTGAAGATGTCGTGAATCACGTGCGCGGCGCAGAGATGGCCGTTGTCCGGCAGCTCCTCGATGTCGCGCACCGTCGGCCCGCCCGCGAGCTCGCCGATGCGCGTGATCCAGGCTTCGTGCCTGGCGGATTCGACGAGCGGCAGCAGATCCTTCAACACCGTCTTCAGATCGCCGGCAATCGCCACGTCGGCGCGCACGTTCTTGTGCAGCTCGGACGGATCGATGTCGATGTGGATCTTCTTCGCGTTCGGCGCGTACGACGCCAGCTTGCCGGTGACGCGATCGTCGAACCGCATGCCGAGCGCGATCAGCAGGTCGGCTTCCTGGATCGCCTCGTTGACCCAGTGCTCGCCGTGCATGCCCATCATGCCGAGGTTGAGCGGGTGATCCGCCGGCATGCAGCCGATGCCGAGCAGCGTCATCGACAGGGGGATATGCGCGCGCTCGGCCAGCACGAGCACTTCTTCGCACGCGCCGCTCTTGTGGATGCCGTGGCCCGCGAGGATCACCGGATTCTTTGCTTTCGCGATCAGTTCGGCGGCCTTTGCGATCGCCGTCGCCGCGCCCTCGGCGCGGACCGCAGCCGCGGCAGGCCTGGCTACGGCCGGCTCGAACTCGGTCTCTTCCTGTTGCGCGTTCTTCGTGATGTCGACGAGCACCGGGCCCGGGCGGCCCGACGTCGCGATCGCGAACGCTTTCCGCAGCGTCGGCGCGATCTCGGCGGCGGTCGTCACGAGGAAGTTGTGCTTCGTGATCGTCAGCGTGATGCCGGTGACGTCGGTTTCCTGGAACGCGTCCGATCCGATCAGCGCCGCCGGCACCTGGCCGGTGATGCACACCAGCGGAATCGAATCCATCATCGCCGTGGCAATGCCGGTCACGAGGTTGGTCGCGCCCGGACCGGAGGTGGCGACCGCCACGCCGACCTTGCCGCTCGCCCGCGCATAGCCGTCGGCCATGTGCGTCGCGCCCTGTTCGTGCCGGACCAGGACGTGTCGAATCGGGTGATCGAGCAACGCGTCGTAGGCCGGCAGAATCGCGCCGCCGGGGTACCCGAAGACGGTGTCGACGCCCTGTTCGACCAGGACTGACCAGATGATGTGCGCTCCGCGGATCTTCATAAAGTTGGGACCACCCGCCGCTCGTACGCGGCTATGTCCGATTCGTGAGTCAGGATCAGATCGATCTCGTCCTTGCCTTCGAGCAGGCGCTGCCGCGATGGCGCGTCGATCGTGAAGGGTTCCTTCAACCCAAACCGATCGCGCACTTCGCCGCGCTCGAGATCGACCTCCACGCCGTACTGCGATTCGCGCTCCGCGCGATCGAGGATCAATTCGACCGCCGCTTCGGAGAGCGCCACCGGCAGCATGCCGTTGCCAATCGCGTTGTTACGGAAGATGTCGGCAAACGATGGGGCGATGACGACGCTGAAGCCCGCGTCCTGCAGCGCCCACGCCGCATGCTCGCGCGACGAGCCGCAGCCGAAGTTGACGCCGGCGACGAGCACCGAGGCGCCCTCGTACTGTTGCTGATTCAGGACGAACGACGGCTCGCGCTTCCAGTCGTTGAACAGGAAGGGGCCGAATCCCGTTCGCTCAATCCGCTTCAGGAACTGTTTCGGGATGATCTGATCGGTGTCGACGTGGTTGCGGCGCAACGGCGCCACCCGGCCACGGTGCACGGTGAACGGCGGTCGTGACCCTCCGCCTACGCGGCCGGAGGCCGCTACGGCGTGATCTCGCCGTAGCTCGCCGGATTGTTTGCGAGCGGAGGCGGACATCAGCGGTACTCCCAATGACGCACGTCCGTGAACCGGCCTTCGATGGCGGCCGCGGCCGCCATCGCCGGGCTCACCAGATGCGTGCGGCCGCCGCGGCCCTGGCGCCCCTCGAAATTGCGATTGCTCGTCGATGCGCACCGCTCACCCTCGCCGAGGATGTCGTCGTTCATGCCGAGGCACATCGAGCAGCCCGGCTCGCGCCATTCGAAGCCGGCCTCTGCGAAGATCCGATCGAGGCCTTCGCGCTCGGCGTCCGCCTTGACCTGCTGCGATCCCGGCACGACCAGCGCGCGCACCCGGCTGTTCACCTTGTGGCCCTTGGCGACGCTGGCGGCGGCGCGGAGATCTTCGAGGCGCGCGTTGGTGCACGATCCGATGAACACGCGATCGATCGGCAGGCTGTCGATCGCGGTGCCGGGGGTGAGCCCCATGTAGGTGAGCGCGCGTTCCATCGCGCGCGCATCGCCGTCGGAGGTCGCGGTATTCGGATCGGGGACCCGGCCCGTGACCGGTTCGACCATGTCGGGACGCGTGCCCCAGGTCACGAGCGGCGCCAGCGCGCTCACATCCATCGTGATCTCGGCGTCGAACCGCGCGCCCGGATCGCTATGCAACCGCTTCCAGCGCTCGACCGCCGCGGTCCACTCGGCGCCCTTTGGCGCATGCGGACGGCCTTCGAGAAACGCGATCGTTGTCGCATCGGGCGCGATCAACGCGCTGCGCGCGCCGGCCTCGATGCTCATGTTGCAGATCGTCATCCGCTGTTCCATCGAGAGGCTGTCGATCAGGGGACCGGCCAGCTCGAGCGCGTGCCCCGAGCCGCCACTGATCCCGAGGCGGCCCATCAACGTGAGCGCGACGTCCTTCGCGGTCACGCCCGTGCTCAACGTGCCCGTGAAGGTGACCCGCATCGCTTTCGGCTTCGCCTGCGCCAGGCACTGCGTGGCGAGCACGTGCTCGACTTCGCTGGTGCCGATGCCGAACGCCAGCGCGCCGAATGCGCCATGCGTGCTGGTGTGGCTGTCGCCGCACACGATGGTCGTGCCCGGCAGCGTCAAGCCGAGCTCGGGACCGATCACGTGGACGATGCCCTGGCGGCCGCTGTTGAAATCAAACAGCGGGACGCCGAATTCGACGACGTTGCTGCGCAGCGTTTCGACCTGCTGGCGCGCCAGCGGATCGGCGATCGGCAGGTGGCGGTTCGGCGACGTCGGCACGTTGTGATCGACGGTGGCGAAGGTGAGATCCGGACGACGAACTCGGCGGCCGCTCAGGCGCAGTCCTTCGAACGCCTGCGGTGACGTCACCTCGTGGACGAGATGCCGATCGATATAGAGCAGGGTGCGCCCGTCTTCGAGCTCGCGCACGACGTGCGCGTCCCACACCTTGTCGAGCAGGGTGCGAGGGTGCGACGGTGCGGCGTGCGAGGGTGAGAGATCAGACGGCATGATACGAGTGCCGCCGGTCTCGAATTTCGTGGAGCGCGTCTTCGATCGCCTGGCCCATCTCGCGCGTCGAGAGCGCGCGTTCGCCGGGTCCGGCGAGATCCTTGGTGCGGGCGCCGGCGGCCAGCGCGTCCTCGATCGCGTGATCGATCTCCGCCGCTTCTTGGTCCATTTTCGCGCTGAAGCGCAGCAGCATCGCCGCGCTCGCGATTGCGCCGATCGGATTGGCGAGCGCCTTGCCGGCGATGTCCGGGGCCGAGCCGTGGACCGGCTCGTAGAGATCGACGCGTCCGCCGATCGTCGCCGACGGCAGCACGCCGAGCGAACCCGCGATCGACGCCGCTTGATCGCTGAGGATGTCGCCGAACAGGTTGTCGCAGAGCATCACGTCGAAGCTGGTCGGGAACGTGGCGAGCCGCATCGCCGCCGTGTCGATGTAGACGTGCTCGAGCTCGACGTCCGGATACCCCTTCGCGACTTCGGACACGACCGCGCGCCACAAGCGCGACGTCTCGAGGACGTTGGCCTTGTCGATCGACGCGACCTTCTTGCGGCGCTCGCGAGCGCGCTCGAACGCGACCTTGGCGACGCGCTCGATCTCGTGACGCGAGTAGATCAGCGTATTGAAGGCGGTGTTGCCCGATGCTTCGAAGCCGCGCGGCTCGCCGAAATACAGGCCGCCAAGAAGCTCGCGGACGATCAGCAGGTTGGCGCCCTTGACGCGCTCGGGCTGGAACGGGGTGCGTTTGGCGAGCGACGCGTAATAGATCGCCGGGCGCAGGTTCGCAAATCCGCCGAGTGCCTGGCGCAACGCGAGCAGCGCCGCTTCGGGTCGCTCCGACGGCAGCCGGCCGTCGAACTTCGGATGGCCGACGGCGCCGAGCAGCACCGCATCCGCGCCCAGCGCCGCTTCAAGCGTCCGCTCCGGCAGGCCGGTGCCCTCGCTGTCGATCGCGACGCCGCCGATGGGATGCGTCGAGAACGACAACGCGCGGCCGGAATGCTCGGCCACGTTCTTGAGAATGCGGACCGCTTCCTCGGTGACTTCCGGACCGATGCCGTCGCCGGGCAGCAGCGCGATCTTCAGTGACATGTGGCGTCTCCGCGGCCGCTACCGGCGCCCGCGCCCACGGCCAGCGCCGCGGCCAGCTCCTCGCGAATGATCGCGGTCAGCTGCTCATCGTCGACCGTCTTGGTGCGATCGGCGAGCGCCGTGACCTTGAGATAGAGGCGTTCGAGCTGCGGCTGGCGCAGGAGATGGCCGAGCGCGCGGCAGCGCGCATCGAGACCGCGCAGGCCCGAGTGCTTGCCGAGCACCAGCCGCGTTCCGGGCGCGCCGACGGACTCAGGGCGCATGATTTCGTAGGTGAGCTCGTGCTTCAGCATCCCGTCCTGGTGGATGCCGGCTTCGTGCGCGAACGCATTGGCGCCGACGATCGCCTTGTTGGGCGGGACCGAGACGCCGACGATCGCCGACAGCGCGTTGCTGGTCGGCACCAGCGCCTGAGTGTTGATGCCCGTGCCATGCGGCAGCGCATCGGCGCGAACTTCGAGCGCCATCACAATCTCTTCGAGCGACGCGTTGCCGGCGCGCTCGCCGATGCCGTTGATGGTGCATTCGACTTGCCGCGCACCCGCCTGGACGGCGGCGAGCGAATTCGCGACCGCCAATCCGAGATCGTTGTGGCAATGCGCCGACAGGACGGCGCGCTCGCCGATGCGCTTGCCCACGGTGCTGAACATGCGCTCGATATCGGTGGGCAGCGCGTAGCCGACAGTGTCGGGCAGGTTGATCGTCGTCGCGCCGGCGTTCACCGCCGCCTCAGCGATCTCGCACAGGAAGTCCAGATTGCTGCGCGTCGCATCCTCCGCCGAGAACTCGACGTCTTCGCAATAAGCGCGCGCGTGGGCGACCGCCGTCGCGACCTGCGCCAGGCACTGCTCGCGGCTGATGCGGAGCTTGTGTTCGAGGTGAATATCCGACGTCGCGAGAAACACGTGAATGCGCGGCCGCGCCGCCTGCGAGAGCGCCGCCCACGCGCGATCGATGTCCGCGGGAATGGCGCGGGCGAGGCCGGCAATGATCGGCCGCCGCACGGCGCCGGCAATCGCGCGCACCGCCTCGAAGTCTCCATCCGACGAGATCGGGAAGCCGGCTTCGATGATGTCCACGCCAAGGCGATCGAGCTGCTGCGCAAGGCGCAGCTTTTCCGCTGCGGTCATGCTGAAGCCCGGCGCCTGCTCGCCGTCGCGAAGCGTCGTGTCGAACACCTGAATACGGGATGTGGTCGCCATCGTTGGAGTTAGCCCTGTTAGTAATATCGGGCTTGCGACCAAAATAAGTCAAAATAATAATATCTATGGCTGAGTGGGCTGTCGCTTATAGTATGGAATTCCGATGGAACTGTTTCAGTTAGAGGCCTTTCTCGCGGTCGTCCGCGAGGGGAGCTTTTCCGCCGCCGCCAAGGCCCTGTTCCGCACGCAGCCGGCGATCAGCCAGACGATCAAGAAGCTCGAGGACGAGATCGGCCGTCCGCTCTTCGATCGCTCCAGCAGGCGCGGCGTGCTGACCGACGCGGGGAGGGTGCTGGCGGATCATGCCGAGCGCCTGGTGAACCTCCGCCAGCGCGCCATGGCCGCCCTGGACGACGTGCGGCAGCTCAGGACCGGCCGCCTGACGATGGCGGCGAATGAGTTGACGTGTTTATATCTCTTGCCGATTCTGCACGAATATCGCCGGCTCTATCCGGAAGTGCACATTACGGTGCAGCGCGCCCTCGGCAGCCGCGTGCCGGCGCAGGTGCTCGACTACGGCGCCGACTTCGGCGTCATCACCTTCCGACCCGACACCGCGTCGCTCAACTCGGTTGTCGTCTATCACGACGAACTCGCGTTCGTGGTGCCGCCGTCGCATCCGCTGGCGCGGCGCTCGAAGGTCTCGATCAGCGAGCTGGCGCGCGAGTCGTTCGTCGCGCATCACGTGTCGTCGCCATATCGATTGAAAGTGATCGAGACGTTCAAGAAGAAGCGCGTCGATTTGAAGATGCCGGTCGAGATGCCGACGATCGATGCGATCAAGAAATTCGTGGCGATGGGGAATGGCGTGGCGTTGCTGCCGGCGATCACAGTCGAGCGCGAGGTGTCGCACAAGGAGTTGATCCGCGTGCAGGTGCCGGAGCTCGCGTTCGATCGCAAGCTCCGGTTGATCTATCGACGCGAGGGCACCTTGTCGCACGCCGCCGAGGCGCTGCTTGCCGTCGTCGAAGCGCAGACCGAGCTTCGGCGCGGCCGCTACGCCTTTGCCGCGGAGCGATGAGCGTCTAGCGGCGTCCGCCCTTGTTACGTAAAACTTCCCAAGCTGCGGCAGGGACCGTAATACTTGTGTGACAGTCGCTACACACGCACACTTTCTGATGAGCGCGACTGTACACGGCTTCCATGGATCCCCCGCAAATCGGGCAAACTTCAATCACATTGCACGGGCCGGGTGTCTTAGTGTCTGTAGTCACAGGCATACGGCAGAGAATAGAGCAAGAGGTTTGCCAGCTATTCGCGGACCAGCTACTTATTCTGACTTCTGGATACCGCTGCGCTTACGCCGCTGAATTTCCCAGGCCGTCGCGGGGATCGTCAGGCCTGAATGGCAATCCGTGCACACGCAGACCTGCTGCTTGAACCGGTCGTAGACGAGTTCCATCGATCCGCCGCAAATCGGGCAATGAGGACACGGCGGATCATCCCGACTGGGGGGGACGGTAGACATTTGTAGACAGTGTAGAAACGGCGGGCCCTGTTTTTCAAGAAGAAACGCCTTGTAAACTCAACCGTTGTAACGGTTTAGCTGGAGTATTGTCGCGGGCCGTTTTGTTGGTGCGGAAGAGAGGATTCCATGAGGCGACGTAGGTCCGGTGTGGTCCCGTTTGCAGCGTCGCATGGCGGCCTATTTCGTCGCGTCCCGGTCGCGGAACTTGAATACCTGTAAGACATTCGAGTAATCATCGGTCCAGAGTCCGATCGCTGGATTGACGATCGCCGGACGCCACCCCGCGCCCCCTTCTAGAAATGCCAACGCATTTCGATCCCTGGCGAGCATGACCCAATGGCTCGCCGGGCGGCGTTGCTTCAAATCGTGGCTTGGTATTCCTGAGTCGACCTTTGCCAACGCGAAGATGCCTTCCCGGTCTGCGAGCGCCCCGATGATGGGCTCCAGATTCAGATACCGGTTCGAAATGTGTACAGCGATCACGCCCCCGCTTTTCAATCGCGAGAGGTAGAGCTCGAAGGCTTCGAGCGTCAGCAGATGGACAGGGATGGCGTCGGAACTGAAGGCGTCGAGAACGATCAAATCATACTGACCAACCGCGGCCGCGTTCAGCGTGATGCGCCCGTCGCCCAAGACCACGCTCACATTGCCGGAGCTGTTCTTCAGGTGGGTGAAGTAAGCCGGGTTTCTGGCGATTTGCTCGACCATGGCGTCGATCTCGTAGAAGGTCCACCGCTGGCCTTTTTCGGCGTAACAAGCCAACCCGCCGGTGCCGAGGCCGACCACGGCGACGTCGGCGAAACGGCTGGTGGAAGGTCGCAGCAGTTGTCCGATCGGTCCGGCCACAGCATAGTAGGCGTTTGGCTCGCAAACGCTGTCGTTGGGCAGCACCTGCCAACCGTGTATCGTCGTCCCGTGCTGCAACATGCGGGTCGTGTGATCGTGCGATTCGACGATGCGATGGACGCCGAAGAAACTTCGGCCAACGAACAGCACCGTTCCCTGCGTGGTCGCTCCCATTGCTATGTAGGCTAGTGCGGCCACCAGCAGCAATGAAATGACGCGCATTGCTCCCGCCCACCCCCACCTGTTCACGATCAACGGTGTCGAAACGCCAATGGCTATCGCCAGAAGAATTCGCCCGACATCGACAGACGTCAGCTCGAGTGCCCATGTCGCGATGCAGACGAGCACCGCGGTGCCTGCGAACGCCACCCACTTCGCAGGTACTGGGCGTTCTTTCTTGAGTGATGAAGAGTGGCTCAGTAATGAAGCGACCCCGAGAAGCAGCGGGTACTCCAAGACTACAGGGAATAACTGCGGAGCCACGAGGCTATTGAACACGCCGCCCAACACGCCGCCGACGGAGAGCCATAGATAGAACTCGGTCAGGTGCGAAATGTCCGGTCGTCGATCGGCGAGACGTCCGTGGCACACCATGCTGATGCACAAGAACGTCACCAGGTGAAGCGGCAACAACTGCAAGGTTTTGATGGGAGTCGCGCACAGCGACGCGACGATCAACACCGTGACGATTGTGCCGAGCGACCGGGCCGGCACGACCTGTCGGGGCGAGAACGCTAGAACAAACGTCAGCAGGTAAATCGCGAGCGGCAAGACCCACAGCAATGGCACCGCGGCGATGTCGGAGGAGCTGTAGGTGGTGACGCCAAGCATCAGGCTCGATGGCACAAACGAGAGGAGAATCCACTCCCATCGCCGGCGCGCGGTCAAGCGCTGAATCGGCGTCCGCGTCGCATCGTCACTGGCATTTTGCGCCTGCCCGGGAGTGATTCTGCGAACGAGCCAGATGCACCCGCCAGTCATGAAGACGAGAATCGCGTAACCGATCGCCCAGATGAGGGTCTGGTGGTGGAGACCAATGGCGGGCTCGATTACAAACGGATAGCCCAGGAGCGCAATCATGCTGCCCAGGTTGCTCGCGGAGTACAGGAAGTAGGGGTCGCGCGCCGAAGCAATCGGCAGTGCTCCGAACCACCGTTGCACAAGTGGCGCGCTGGTAGAAACCACGAAGAACGGCACGCCAACTGTCGAGGCCATTGTTGCCAATAACCACGAAATGGGGTGGCCGCCCGCGCCCACATCCGATGGACCGAGCGTGAGCGGGAGAAAGAGCGCTGGCGTCAACATGACAACGAGGTGGCAAATAACCTGCCGTCTGACGTTCAGCCATTTGGTCGTGAAGTGAGCGTAGGCGTAGCCGAGGAGCAGCGTCGTCTGAAAGAACAGAACGCAGATGTTCCAGACCGCAGGACTTCCTCCGAGCCGTGGCAGGATCAGCTTTGCGAACATCGGCTGAACGAGGAACAGCAGGAAGGAGCTGACGAACGCCGTCACAGTGAATACACCAACGGCGGCTTTCAGCATCTGCAGAATGGAATTCTAAGCGTCTGTTAGCTGATCGTTAGGTGCGCGATTCCAAAAATGCAAAAAAGCCTGAAAAACCGTGCCTTTTTGATTGGTGCGGAAGAGAGACCACTCGACCCGTCTAGGCCGAGCCCGAAGGGCTAAGGCCGGCTGGCTGAGGCGCTCTTCCGCGCCATGTATGAGGCCGAAGGCTGAATGATTGGTGCGGAAGAGAGGACTCGAACCTCCACCCGGTTGCCCGGACTAGCTCCTGAGGCTAGCGCGTCTGCCAATTCCGCCACTCCCGCACTTGGAGAGGTCAATTACCCAGGCAGTAAGCAATCAGTATACGCTACCAATCTCATAGACAAAACGGGAGGTCAGCGTGCGTCAGCTTTTCTTTGTCGGCGTTTTCGTCGCGGCGGTTAGTCTGGCAGCGCAGGCGCAAGCACCGCGTCCCACAGCACGCGCGGCGGCGCCCGTGACCTTCGCGAAAGACGTCGCGCCCATCCTCTATTCGAATTGCATCTCCTGCCATCGCCCCGGCGAAGTCGCGCCGATGTCGCTGCGCAGCTACGACGAAGTGCGGCCGTGGGCGCGCTCGATCAAACAAAAGGTGCAGAGCAAGCAGATGCCGCCGTGGTTTGCGGATCCCGCCCACGGTGCGTTCAAGAACGATGCGCGGCTGACGGATCAACAGATCGACACGGTCGTGAAGTGGGTCGATGCCGGCGCGCCGCGCGGCAATCCCGCCGATGAACCGAAGCCGCCGGTGTTGACGGAAGGCTGGCAGCTGGGCGAGCCCGACTACGTGATCACGCTGCCGACGGTGAACGTTCCCGCCGAGGGCAACGACATTTTCCCGACACCGAACTTGACGATCGACATTCCGGAAGATCACTGGATTCGCGCGGTTGAGATTCGTCCGAGCAATCGCGAGGTCACGCATCACTCGGTGCTGTTCATGGCCGGAGGACTTGGCGGCGGAATGGTGGGCCAGTCGGGATTCGTCGACGTCCTCGGCGTGTGGGCCGTCGGCACGCCGCCGACGGTGTATCCCGAAGGCGTCGGCCGCTGGATTCGCAAAGGCCAGCAGCTGCGCACCAATCTGCACTATCACCCCAACGGCAAGGCGCAAACGGACACCACGCGCGTCGGCTTGTACTTCGGCCGCGGCGAGTTGAAGAAGGAAGTCGCGTCAGCCGTCGCCGGCGACATCAGCTTCAAGATTCCGGCCGGCGCCAAGAATCACGAAATGCGCGCGCTCTACGTGATCGATCAGGATATCAACATCGTTTCGTACTTCCCGCACATGCACTTCCGCGGCAAGGACATGACGCTCACCGCGACACTGCCGGGCGGGCGCAAGCAAACGCTGCTCCGCGTGCCGAATTACGATTTCAACTGGCAGCTGTATTACTTCCCACAGGAACCGGTGCCGCTGCCGCGCGGCACGGTGATCGAGGCCGTCTCGCACTACGACAACTCGGCGGACAATCCCAACAACCCGGATCCGACCAAGGACGTGACCTTCGGCGAGCAGTCCACCAACGAGATGATGTTCGGCGTCTTCGACTTCACCCCGAAGGACGGCGTGTCACCCGTGCCGACGACGGTGGACAAGCGCATGGACGTCCTGGCCTCGACGTTGCCGCCCGACTCCACCTACACGACGAGCGTTACGATCCTGAAGCCGATCCCCGCGGTGCTGCATCTGCCTCGTACCGGCGACGGCATGTTCTATCTCGGCCAGGGCCGCTTCCAGATCAACGCGATCCCGATCAAGAACATCGTCTGGACCGGCGACAACTTCCAGTTCCGCATGGACGCGCGCTTTGGCCCGAACGCCGCCTACACGTTCGACGTGAAGGGCAATGTCACCTCCGACGGCACGGTACGCGGCGAGGTCACGCCGGTCGGCGTCGAGAAGGCCCCATTCAGCCGTAGTTTCGAGGGCCGGACGGCGCGGAACTTGCTACCAAGATGAGACGTGACCGATCGCCTCACACAGACGTTCAAGAAACACCCGAAGCCGGTCTTCTGGGTCGGCTTCAGCCTGGCGATCGTCGGCCTGGTCCTTTACCTCGCGCAGGATCCGGCGACCATTCACGTTGAGAGTCCGGTAGCAGCGGCCGACTCGCGGTTCCCTGATTACGTCGCGTCGCTCGTCGGCGCTCCCGTGCACGTGGGTGATGCCTACACCGTCCTTCACAACGGCGATGAAGCGTATCCCGCCATGCTCGCCGCGATCGACGGCGCCAAGACGCGCGTCAACTTCGAAACCTACGTGTTCAACGAGGGCGAGACTGCCGATCGCTTCGTTGATGCGCTCGCGCGCGCTGCTCAGCGCGGCGTGGTGGTCCGCATCGTCCTGGATCCGGTCGGCTCCTCCCTCAAGTCGAAGGGCACCGACAAGTTGAAAGCCGCCGGTGCGAAGATGGCCTGGTTCAATCCCCTTGGCTTCTTCAGCCTCGAGGACTACAACTACCGGACCCATCGCAAGACGCTCGTCATCGACGGCGATGTCGCCTTCACTGGCGGGATGGGCGTCGCCGATCATTGGATCGGCCACGCACAGGACAAGGAACACTGGCGTGACAGCCACTTCCGGATCGTCGGTCCCGCTGTCCGCGCGCTCGAAGGGTCGTTCTACGAGAAC
>Ga0310892_10000176_pt1 | contig 16420 bp, 11 predicted proteins | sample C0D1metaG_FD_203747 | JGI IMG/M metagenome (GOLD analysis project Ga0310892, IMG submission 203747) | Lab incubated soil microbial communities from West Virginia University Organic Research Farm, Morgantown, WV, United States - C8D2 | ecosystem: Environmental > Terrestrial > Soil > Agricultural...
CACGCTGCGGCGGGAAAGTCTGCTCTGGGCGGCTACGTGCTCGAGCGCGACAAGGACGTCGCGAAGAACGAGCCCGGCACGCACAATGGCGGCGGAGAAACGATCGGGTATTCGTTTTTCAGCAAGACGCCGAACCTCAAGCTGGTGTTCCGCAAACGCGCGTTCAAGCCGGGCTCGGCAATCGGCTATCACGAGCAGCACGAGGACGAGATCTACTACGTGCTCAGCGGCCGCGGGATGATGAAGATCGACGGCAAGGAGTTCGAGGTCGGTCCCGGTGATGCCGTCCTGACGCGCCCGGGCAGCTCGCACGGCTTGAAGCAGGTCGGCAAAGAAGATCTCGTCATTCTGATCAACTACGAACAGACCCCCAAATAAGCATCGCGAAGATCACGCAGAAAAGCGACCACACACGATCACGAAGAAACAAATTTGGCTGCTTCGTGATCGTGTCTTCGGCCTTTCTTTGTGATCTTCGTGATCCTGTACCATGACACGGTGCAGTCCGATCCGCATCAGCCGCTTCGCGATGATGTGCGCACGCTTGGAGAAATCCTCGGCCGCGTGCTCCGGCATCACGGGGGTGATGAGCTGTTCGAGCACGTCGAGCGGGTGCGCGAAGCCGCCAAGCGGTCACGAACCGAACTGGGTGCGTCAGGCCTGTCCGCCGTAGCGTTGGGCGACGCCGGCGCGAAGGCGGATGCGGCAGGTGCAGATCGGCTCCTCGGTGAGATGCCCATCGCTTCGGCGCTGACCGTCGCCCGTGCCTTTGCGCACTTCCTGACCCTCGCCAACATCGCCGAGCAGCACCATCGCGTGCACCGGAGGCGCGATCACGCCCGCGATCCGCACGGTCAGCCGCAACGGGGGTCGTGCGCCGAGACGTTTCGGCGGTTGTGCGGTGCCGGCGTGTCTCCCGACACGCTGGTGGCGGCTATCCGATCGATGCGGGTGGAGCTCGTGTTCACCGCCCATCCAACCGAGATCGTCCGGCGCACGCTTCTGCAGAAGCACAACCGGATTGCCGAGATGCTCGCCGTCCGCGACCGTCCCGACCTGACGCCGGCCGAGCGCGAGCAGGCGCTCGATGATCTCCATCGCGAGATCGCGGCGGCGTGGCAGACCGACGAAGTGCGGCGCGCCCGCGTCACTCCCCTCGACGAGGTGCGTGCCGGCCTCGTGGTCTTCGAGCAGAGCCTGTGGGAAGCCATCCCGCAATACCTCCGGGCGGTCGAACGTGCGCTGCAGGAGGTGTCCGGCACGCCGCTCGCGCACGAGGTGACGCCGATCCGGTTCGGTTCGTGGATGGGAGGCGATCGCGATGGCAACGCCAGCGTCACGCCCGAGGTGACGCGCCAGGCCACATGGCTGGCACGCTGGCAGGCAGCCGACCTGTACTTGAAGGAAATTGTCGCGCTGCGCAGCGAGCTCTCGCTGTCCTCGTCGCATGCAAGTGAGGAGCTTCGAGCCCGTGTCGGTCCCGTGCACGAACCGTATCGTGCGCTCCTGGCCGAGGTCCGCGATCGGCTTGCAGCCACGCGTGCGCTCGCGGAGGAGGCGCTCGACGAGTCCGAGCCGAATCTGACCGGTGCAGTGCCGTACCTTTCGGCGGCCGAGCTCGCCGAACCTCTGGAGCTGTGCCATCGATCGCTCACCGCAACCGGAAACGAGATGATTGCGGCCGGCCGGCTGACCGACGTGCTGCGCCGGGTCGCCACGTTCGGCGTCACGCTGGCGCGATTGGATCTCCGGCAGGAAGCCGGTCGGCACGCAGAGGCTGTCGACTGGGTTGCGGCGGCGGCCGGCATCGGACGGTACGCCCCGCTCGACGAGCACGCACGTCAGACGATGCTCGTGGATCAACTGACCAGAGGCGACGTGCGGCTCGACGAACTTCCGATCACGACCGCCCCCGAGAACGTGCGGGATGTGCTCGACACGTTTCGCACAGCCGCGAACATCCATCCCGAGTCACTCGGCGCCTACGTCATCACCATGGCGAGCGCGCCGTCAGACGTGCTCGCCGTCGAGTTTCTTCAGATGGCGGCCGGCACGCATCATCCGCAACGCGTCGCGCCGCTCTTCGAGACCGCCCGCGATCTCGAGCGGGCGGGGTCGATCATGGCCGATCTGTTCGCGCTTCCCTGGTACCGCGCCCGGATTGGGAATCAGCAGGAAGTCATGATCGGCTACTCCGATTCCGCCAAAGACGCGGGGCGTTTGAGCGCCGACTGGGCGCTCTACCGTGCGCAGGAAGAGGTCGTGGCCGCCTGCGCACGCGCAGGGGTGCACCTGACGCTCTTTCACGGGCGCGGGGGCAGCATCGGCCGCGGCGGCGGCCCGACGTATCTCGCCATTCAGTCGCAGCCGCCCGGATCGATTCGCGGGACGCTGCGGGCCACCGAGCAAGGGGAGATGATTCAGGCCAAGTTCGGCCTCGTCGACATCGCCATCCGCACGCTCGAGGTGTACACGACCGCTACGCTCGAAGCCGCGGTTTCGCCTCGAGAGGCGCCGAAGCCCGAATGGCGTGCGTGCATGGATCAGGTCGCCGCTCGAGCCCGGGCGACGTATCGCTCGATCGTCTACGAAGAGCCGCGCTTTATTCCGTACTTTCGAACCGCCACACCCGAGCCCGAGCTGACCCAGGTCGTCATCGGCAGCCGTCCTGCGCGCCGCACGCCTGGTGGCGGCGTCGAGAGCCTGAGGGCGATTCCATGGCAGTTCGCCTGGACGCAGACGCGATTGATGCTGCCCTCGTGGCTCGGCATCGAAGACGCGCTGATGTCCAGCGGCGACGGCATACTGCGCGAGATGTACACGAACTGGCCATTTTTTGCCTCGACGATCGATCTCATGGAGATGACCCTGGCGAAAGCCGATGGCCGCATTGCCGCGCACTACGATTCGCTCGCAGCCGAAGAATTGCGTCCGCTCGGCGCGGAGCTGCGTGCGCGGCTCGCGCGCGCCATCGATGCGGTGCTGGCAGTGACGGGCCACCACGTACTGCTCGAAGCCAACCCGGTCCTGCGGCGGTCGATCGACGTCCGTAATCCCTACGTCGATCCCATCAACCTCGTGCAGGTAGAGCTGCTTCGCCGATTGCGCGAGTCTGACGCGGATGCGTCGCTGTTCGATGCTTTCGTCGTGACGGTAAATGGGATTGCCGCCGGGATGCGGAACACGGGGTGAACGAAGCTGGCGGGCCGTCTTCGCTTCGCCGGCATCGGCGATTTCGGCGTTGGCGTGAGAAAAAATCTACTGCGCCTGAGCCAGTTCGATCGCGTGCGGAACTGGGCGCTCGCTATACGAGCGGTTGTTCATCTGTGTGATCTCGAAGCCCGTGGAGGACCACTCGAGCGACGATACCGACGCCGGATCGATTCTGAACGAGTCGAGCCGGTCCAGCGGCACGTCCATGACCTTGGCCACGACCGACCGCAGCACGTCGTGGTGGCTGACGACGGCGATGGCCGCGCCGTGGTGCGCGCGTTGCAGCCGGCCGATCGCGCGCCAGGCACGCATCTGAACGTTGAGCATCCACTCTCCGCCGGGAATCGGGCTCCGTGCGCGGTGGCGCATGAACGCGATCCACTCGTATTGGCGCTCGAGCTGGTTGTAGGGCAGTCCGGTCCACTCCCCGAAATCGATTTCGTTGAGCTCGTCGACGATCGTCACGTGCCCGGGGCGGTCCGTCAGGGCATCGGCTGTTTCTCGGGCCCGCTCGAGCGGGCTGCTGTACACGGCGGTAAGGGGTATCTGACGCAGTGCGGTACCGAGCGCCGCCGCCTGGCGCCGTCCCTCTTCGTTGAGATGGACGCCGGGCATGCGGCCCGGAAGAAATCGACCGTGGGCATCGACCATCGCGTGGCGTATCAGGAGAATCATGCGTCGCGTCGAGCCTCAAAAAAAAGCGGCTCGGGCCTGGCACCTAGGTGCTCGGCCCGAGCCCGTTCGATCCAGTCAGCCTGAACGCGATTACTTGCAGCCTTCGGCTGTCTTGATGGTCGCAACCGTGAACGTTCTGTTCAAGGCCGCTTTCGCATCGTCGGGTCCCGCAGCCGGTCTTCCGGCGGCTTCCGGAGCAAGGACGCCGGCCACTTCGACGCACTGGTTGGCCATCGAGGCCAGGTCCACTTTCGAACCGTCCGCCGCCACGATCGAGTAGGTCACGGCGTCGGCGCCGCCAGCCGTTGCGGTAGCACCCGCTGTGGTCGAAGAGCCGCTGCGAATCGGCGCCAACGTCCAGCCAGTCGTGGCGGAGCCTTTAAGGACGCCCTTGTACGTGGTCGTCTGGCTTCGGGGCGCCGCCGCGCGCGGTTCGGCCGGCTGAGCCTGTCCGGCTGCCGGTTGCGCTGGTGCTGGTGTCGGAGCTTGTGCGGCGGGTGGAGTCTGAGAGCTTGCAATCGAGGCGCCGAGCACGAGCGCGGCGACTGTACAACTGAAAATCTGTTTCATTACGTATTCTCCTTGGGTGAACTAGGGGCTTGGTGTGAGGGATGGCTGCAGGAAGCGCGCCATCCAACGTTCAGCGGGTTTCACCGCTGAATAGCACGTAATTCACGCAGGAGGGTCGTGATCGGCTGTTAGGATCTCGTTCTGCGACGGTAAAAATTACGCTGTAAAAACTAAATGACTCTGTGATCTATCGTACGGGCGCGTTTGGATTCGCCGCGAGATCGTAAATGCGATCGACACCGCGCACGTCGACGCCTGGATTTTTCGCCGCTTCGATCGCCTTGGCGTGCTTCGTGAGATCCATGCGCTTGGCGGCTTCCTCCGGCGGCACTCCCTGCTTGCGGAACGCCGTCGCCTGCTGGTAGAAGTCACGCCAGTACGCCTGTAGATTGCGAAGGTGGTCCTTGCCCTTGAACACGTTGCCGTGTCCGGGCAGCACCGTGTCGAAGTCGAGCGACATCACGCCCTCGATCGTGGCCGGCCATTCCTCGACGAACGCGTCGCCTGTGTACGAAAGCGCGCTGGTGATCATGTCGCCGGTCGCCACAATCCGTTCCTTCGGCAGAAAGATGACGATGTCGCCGTCGGTGTGCGCTCGGCCGAAAAACCGGATCTGGATTTCCCGGCTGCCGCGGTGCAGTGTCATATCGCGCGATAGCGTCGAATTGGGCGGAGTCGGCCGGATCTTCGCCTGTTCGTCGGCGTACTGTTGATGGATGGTCTGCTGACGCTGGAAGATCGCGCGCTGCTGCGGGTCCTTCGCTTCCGAAATCTGCTGCTTCAACGTCGCGAAGCGCGTCGCAATCGCGGCTGTGCCGTTGGTCAGATAGGTCCGTTCCTTCAGCGAGCCTGGCCCGTTCAGCCGTCTCCAGGTCGTGTCGTGGCCGATGATCGTCACGTCGGGCCCGAACACCTGGTTACCGAACGCATGGTCGTAGTGGTAGTGCGTGTCCACGACGTACTTGATGGGCTTCGGCGTCAGCGTCTTGACGTCGGCGATGAGAGTCATCGCGGCGGCTGGCGTGATGCCAGGATCGACCACGAGGACGTCGGCGTCGTTCACGATGACGACGACGTTGCTGCCGACGGTGACAGATCCCGTGGCTGTTCCGTAGTACACCCCTTCGGCCACCTTCTCGAATTTATGCGCGGGCAGCGAGCCCGGCTCGGGCGGCATCGTCATGGCGCCCCCGCCGCGTTGCGCCTGCGCGAGCAGCGCATAGGCGAGGACGAGCAGGGCAAGGACGGGGAAGAAGAGTTTGCGCATCGAAGCTCCTTCGACGATGGACGATGGACGATCGACGATGGCCGATCGACTATTTGACTCCAATCACCTGACGTATGACGCCGTCCGTCTTGCTGTACACCACCAGCTCGCCAGACGCGTCGAGCGCGAACCGCGCGTCCGCTCGTTTCGAGCCCGACACCGTACCGCGGCCGGGCAGATCGGGATCCTGCCCACCGCGCGCCTGATACGCAGCTTGCGTGATCGACGTAAAGGTGTCGTGCACCTGGGCGTTCCAGAACAACTTCACCTCGTGCATCGGCGCCATCGTCGCGGGATTGGCGTCGTCGGCCGCAAGCATCTCCGCGAAATCGGCGTACCACACGCGTCCGGTCGACAGGTCCGTGAAGATGTACTTTCCCCGCAGAGCCGGCAGCGCCTTGCCGGTGTACACATATCCGCTCCCGATACCATCGCCGCCGGTTGGCACATGCCCGTACTGGACGACCGGATACGTCGGCACCACGACTTCGTCGGTCACCGTGTCGCCGACCTGGATGGCAATCTTGTCGACCTCCGGCAGCGACGTGGTGGCGTTGTCGGGCTTCAGTTGCTGGTTGCCCTCACGCTGCGGATATCCGAAATTCGCGCCCTTGCGGATGATGTCGATCGTTTCCCAGGTTCGCAGGCCGACGACGGCGGCAATCAGATGGTAGGTCCGCGGGTTTTTCGGGTCGGCAGCCCAGCTCAGCCGGTGAGGGTTGCGAAGACCGTAGGCCCATATCTCTTTCCGGGCGCCTGGCTTCGACGCAAACGGGTTGTCGTTCGGGATACGGTAGCGGCCGTTCTCGCTCAGCGTACTGGTGTCGGCATGTTCCGCGGGATCGGGAATGATGCGCAGAATCTTGCCGACGAGAGTGTCGAGGCGCTGCGGGTTTGGGCGCGCCATCGTACGCATCTCGCCGGACCCGCTGTCGCCGTGACCGATGTACATGACGCGCCATTCGGGATCGCCGCGCCTGGCAGCCGGGTGAAACACCACCTCGCCCATTGGGTGAATCCGATGGTTCAGCTGCACGCGCATCACCTCGCGTGCCGTGCCTTCGAACGTCGTGTTCCGCGGATTGGTGTCCGTCCATTCGACGAGCACCGATTCGTACACAATCGGACCGGGTGTCGCGATCGCCGCCGTCGGCTCGTAACCGAACGGACCGAACGTCAATCCCGGAACACTGGTCGCATCGGGCCGCTGCGATCCCGGCGTGGGGCTCTCCATGTGCACCGTGTAGAACTTGCCGTTGCGGCCGTAGTCCGGATCGAACTGAAGCTGGCTGATGCCGCTGCTGTAACCGGGATCGGGGAAAAAGCGATCGAACAGGCCCTTCCGCTCGTCGCGTCCGTCGAAGTCGAGATAGGTGGTGAGCGCCTTGGACTTCTTGTCGAGGATATAGACCGGGCCGTTCATGTCGACGACGAAGAAGCGCCCGCTTCCGCCCGGCTCTTCGCGAATCGAGTTCACGCGCGCCAGCATGCCGTCCACCTGTCCGGTGCCGTCCAGCTTGCCGGTGATGGGCAGCGTCGCAAAGTCGCGCAGCTCGAGCGTCAGCGGCGCGCCGCTCTCGGGCGGCGCGGCCATCACCGCCATCGTTGCGATGAGCACGAAGAGTGGCGCGATCAGTCGCGACAAACTGATGACTGAGAACTGATAACTGACAACTGATGACTTATTTCACCGAGCCCACGATCTGGCGAATCATGCCGTCGCTCTTGCTGTAGATGTAGAGCTCGCCGCTGCCGTCGACCGCCAGGCGGGCATCGGCACGTCCCTGATTGGCGACGCGCTGCCGCGAAGCAAGGTGCTCTTCCTTCCCGCCGCGATGGTGATAGGTCCATTCGTTGATGGGGAACATCGTGTCGAAGATCTGCCTGCCGGTGTCGGGCGCGTCGTTCGGGTTGTCCCACGCGAATTTCACCGGATAGGTCTTGGCCTGCGTCGCCGGATTTTTGTCGCCATCCGCCGACAGCATCTCTTTGTAGTCTGCGTACCAGAACCGCCCCGTCGTGATGTCCCCAAAGATGTACTTGCCGCGCAGCTCGGGAATGAGCTTGCCCGAGTAGACGTAGCCGCTGCCGATGGCATCGCCGCCATTCTCGTCGTGGGGATATTCAATCACCGGATATTTCGGCACCACGACCTCGTCGGTCACCTCGTTGCCGATCTGGATGTTGATCTTGTCCACGGCAGGAAGCGGCGCATGCGTCTGTTCGGCGGTCAGAACATGGACACCCTCACGCAGGGGCCATCCGTGATTGGCCCCGCGTTCGATGATGTTGACGGTTTCGTACGTCCGAAACCCGACCGAGTTGGCGATGAGCCGCGTATTCGCCGGATTCGACGGATCGACGGCAAACGTCAGCCGGTGTGGATTGCGCAAGCCGTACGCCCAGATTTCGGGCCGCGCCCCCTTCACCTTGACGAACGGATTGTCGTTCGGAATCCGGTAGCGCCCGTTCTCGCTCACGACGCTCGTCTTGGTGTGCTCGTTGAGGTCGGGGATGATGCGAATGATCTTGCCGACGAGGTTGTCGAGTCGCTGCGGATTGGGCCGGATCGCGACGATGCGCGACTCGCCCGACGCGCCATCACCGACTTCGCAGTAGAGCACGCGCCAGTCGGCATCGCCCGGACGCGCGGTCGGATTGAAGACGACCTCGCCCATGGGATGGCTGCGCGTGTTGAGCCGCACGCGCATCAGCTCGCGCGCGGTACCTTCGAAAGTCGTATTCGACGTGTTGGTATCGGTCCATTCGATGAGCACGCCTTCGTTGACCGTATCGCCGGGCGTGGCAATGGTTTCCGTCGTGGTGTAGCCGTCGAGCTTCAGCCCCGGGTGACCCTTGGCATCGGGCATGTTCGGCACCGTCAGGAGCGGGTCCTCCATGTGGACGGTGTAGAACTTGCCGTTGCGCCGGTAGTCGGGATCGAAGTGAAACCCGTTGAGGCCGTTGCCGTACCCGGTTGTCATGAAGAACCGGTGGAAGAGCCCCGGCCGGTCGTCCCGTCCGTCGAAATCGAGATACTTCGTGAACTGCTTCGTCTTCTTGTCGAGGATGTAGAGCGGTCCGTTCATGTCGGTCACGAACAGCCGCGTCGCGCCGCCTGGCTCCTCGCGAATGACGTTGACCCGGGCGAGCAGCATCTCGTTGGACGCTTTGCCGAGCGGGGCCCCTGTCTGGGGCATGGTCGCGAAGTCTTTCAGTTCGAGCGTCAGGTTCTGCTGGGCGGACGCCACGGCAGAGAGACCGACCACTGCGAGAAGGCACCAAACTCTCCGCATATCTCACCTCGATTAGGGAATTAGCGCGGATATTTTATCCGAGAAACGGTGTTGTGGCGCTGTTCTTGCTCTCGAAGAAGCCGGAGGAGCAACTAATCAATGCCGACACAGGATTCGAAGAACGCATCCGACCTTTCCGAGCAGGCGATGGCGCTTGCCGAACAACTTGGCCGGGCCGCCGGCACTATCCAGGGCACGGCCGAAACGTGGCTGACCCGTCAGAAGCTGGCCGAAGAGCTGACTCGTGTGCGCGATGCCGCGGCGGAGATGCTTGAGACCCTTGGCGCCGGCGCTGCCAAAGCGCGCTCCGCGGTACGCGGCAAGCCAGTGAAGCGTGTCTCCGCAGCGGTCACCCGGCCCGCCGATCCCGCGCACGCGCCCGGGAAACGGCACCGCAAACCGGTCGCGTCGAAGCGGGGGGTGAAGAAATCGAACACGGTGATCCCCAAGATGCGTACGGCGCGTGCCGTCCGGCAGCGTCGAAAAAGCTACGCCTGAGTGGCGCGCTGAAGCGCCTGGCGCAGCATCTCGCGTCCGAACGGCTTGGTCACATAGTCGACCGCGCCCTGCTTGCGCATGCGCATCACGGTCTCCATATCGAGTGCGCTGCTGGCCATGATGACCGCCGTCTCGGGCCAGCGCGCATGCACCTGTTCGGTCAGCCAGATGCCGTCGTGGACGGGCATTTTCACGTCGCACAGAACGATGGCTGCCGGCTCGCTCGTCATCTGCGCGATGGCTTCGTCGGCGCTCGCGGCCTGCCTCGCGTCGTAACCCCAACCGGTCAACCAGCGCGTCAGGAGTGTCCGAATCGACTCTTCGTCGTCGACGACGAGCACGTAGGGCATGGCTGCGGGATCATAGTATTATCCCGCCCCATGAGGAAAATCCCGGCGATCGGGCTCGCCATGGCCGTCGTCGCGACCCGCCTGATGGCGCAGGGCTCTACGACTCCCGAGATGCAGGTCCCCGCGATTCGCGAGCCTCATCATTTCGTCAAGCTCGACAACAAGTACGCGCGCGTCCTGGACGTCACGGTCGAGCCGTTCAGCGGCACGCTGTATCACATTCACGAAAACCCGTACTTCTGGATTTCCATCGGGGCCGCGACGCTGCGCGGGCAGAGCCTCGGCGCGAAAGAGATCATCAACATCGAGCCGGTCGACGGCGAGGTGAGATATTCGCCCGCCCTCACGCATCGTGTGGGCAACATCGCTGCGACAACATTTCGAAACATCACCGTCCAGATTCAGTCGCGAGACGACGTGTCGCCTGGCACATCGTTCCACGCGACGCCAAAGCCGGCCGGATATCAGGCCAAGCCGGTCCTCGACAACGAGCTCGTCTACGTCGAGCGGCTGATCCTCGAGCCAGGCCAGTCAACCGGACGCTACACGCTTCCAAAGTCGGGAATGTATATCGCCGCGCACGACGGCATCATCACGGTCGAGCGTCCCGGAAGCCAGCCGCACCGCATCGAGATCAAGGCGGGCGAATTTGAATGGCACACGGGTCCCACGACGCACACCATCACCAATGTCGGCAAAACGCGCTTCGAGGCCATCGAAGCCGTCTGGAAGTGATCGGGGCGGTTCTGCATTAGGAACCTAGAACCGCAGATGTTCAAGTCCCTCCCGAGCTCGCACGCCCATGCGCGCGAACGATTCGCGGGCGCCGACACCCTCGAGCGCGCGCTGAAGCTGGCGGTGCGCGGCGAGGTCCGTTTCGATGACGGCGCGCGGGCCCTCTACGCCACCGACTCGTCGAACTACCGTCAGGTCCCCATTGGCCTGGTCATCCCGCTCGACGATGCCGACGTTGCCGCGACCATTCGCGCGTGCCGCGACGCCGGCGCACCCATCGTGGCGCGCGGCGCCGGCACCAGCCTCGCCGGCCAGTGCTGCAACGTCGCGGTCGTCATGGACTTTTCGAAATACCTCAACCGCATCATCGCGCTCGATCCGGGGGCGCAGGTGGCGCGGGTCCAGCCCGGCATCGTGCTCGATCGCGTACGCGACGCCGCCGAGCGGCATCACCTGACGTTTGCGCCCGACCCCGCCACGCACAGCCGTTGCACCCTGGGCGGCATGATCGGCAACAACTCGTGCGGCGTCCACGCGCTGATGGGCGGCAAGACCGTCGACAACATCCACGCACTCGACGTGATGCTGTACGACGGCACGCGCATGACGGTCGGAAAGACGAGCGACGGAGAGCTCGAAGCCATCATCGGGGCAGGCGGGCGGAAGGGAGAGATCTACGCCGGGCTCAAGAGCATCCGCGATCGCTTCGCGCCGCTGATTCGCGCGAAATTTCCCCGGATCCCGCGTCGGGTTTCCGGCTACAACCTCGACGAGCTGCTGCCCGAGAACGGCTTCAACGTCGCGCGTGCGCTCGTCGGCAGCGAAGGCACCTGCGTCACGGTGCTCGAAGCGACGCTCCGACTCACCGCAAGCCCCCCGTTCCGCCGTCTCGTGTGCCTCGGCTTTCCGGACGCGTTCATCGCGGCCGACCACGTGCCCGCGATCCTGACCCACAAGCCGATCGGCCTCGAAGGGTTCGACAACGCGATCTCCGATTCGCTTCGTGCCAAGGGGATGCGGCTCGACGAAATCAAGCTGCTGCCGCTTGGAAAGGGTACGCTGCTCGTCGAGTTCGGTGCGTGGACCGCCGAAGAGGCCGACGCGCAGGCAGAGCGGTTTGGTGAATGGGCATCCACGCTCAATGCCCGTCCGAACTTCATCGTCTGCAATCCGCACGAGGCCGCCGCCATCTGGCACGTGCGCGAGTCGGCGCTCGGGGCCGTGGCGATTCAGCCGGGCAAGAAGCACGGGTGGGAGGGATGGGAGGATGCGGCGGTGCCCCCCGATCGCCTCGGCTCGTACCTGCGCGCGATTTGGACGTTGATGGCCGAGTACGGGTACGAGAGCCCGTTGTACGGGCACTTCGGCGAGGGATGCGTGCACATGCGCATCAACTTCGATCTCGAGACCGAGCACGGCATCCTGCAGTTCCGCGAGTTCATCGATCGCGCGGCCGACGTCGTCATCGAGCATGGCGGATCGATCTCGGGCGAACATGGCGACGGCCAGTCGCGCGGCGCGCTGCTGCCCAAGATGTTCGGGCCGGAGTTGATGGGGGCGTTTCGCGAGTTCAAGCGCCTCTGGGATCCCGACAACAGGATGAATCCCGGGAAGCTGATCGATGCGCGCGAGCCGCACGCCGACCTTCGATTGGGCGCCGATTACAGACCGAGACCGGTCGAGACGCATTTCCGCTTCCCCCACGACAACGGTTCGCTCGCCAACGCGACGCTGCGCTGCGTGGGGGTGGGTGCGTGCCGCAAAGAGGACGCCGGCACGATGTGCCCCAGTTACATGGCGACGCGGGAGGAGAAGCATTCCACGCGCGGCCGGGCGCATCTCTTGTGGGAGTTGCTGCAGGGCGAGGTGCTCGAAGGGGGTTGGCAGAACGACGAGGTGAAGGATGCGCTCGATCTGTGCCTGTCGTGCAAGGCCTGCAAGAGCGAGTGTCCGACGAACGTCGATCTCGCGACCTATAAAGCCGAGTTCTTATCTCACTACTACGAAGGACGGTCGCGTCCGCTCCAGACTTACGCGTTCGGCATGATCGATCGATGGGCGCGCCTGGCGTCGCACGCGCCGCGCCTTGCAAACGCGCTCGGCCGGTTCAGGCCGGCTCGCAGCCTCGTCGCGAGTTTGTTGCATATCCATCCGTCACGCCGGCTCCCGGAGTTTGCGACGAAGACCTTCCGGGCCCGAGCCGCGGACCTTCAACAGCGATCGGCTGACCTTCAGCGGCGATCGGCGGACCTTCAACCGCGATCAGAGGTAGGGCGGAACTTCAGTTCCGCCAACTTCAGTTCCGCCGGTACTGTGTTACTGTGGGCTGACACTTTCACGAACTACTTCCAGCCCCACATCGCTGAGGCGGCCCACCAGGTGCTTTCGGATGCGGGTTTCAACGTCAAGGTCCTGCAGCGCCATGTTTGCTGCGGGCGGCCTCTGTACGACTTCGGCATGCTCGACAAGGCGAAGGCGTATCTGTCCGGGGCCCTCGACGCCCTGGCGGAAGAATTATCTGCTGGAACGCCGATCGTGGTACTCGAACCGAGCTGCGCGAGCGTATTCAAGGATGAGGCGCAGAACCTGATGCCGGACGACCCGCGCACGGCGAAGCTGAAGCAGCAGACGATGCTCCTGAGCGAGTTTCTCACCAGGCACGCGCCGGGATACGCGCCAGCACCGACCGATCGCACGATGCTGGTGCATCTGCACTGCCACCATCGTTCCCTGTTCAATATGAAGGACGAGACGGCGGTACTCCAGGCGACTGGCGGGCAGGTGAAGATGCTCGATTCGGGCTGCTGCGGCATGGCCGGGCCGTTCGGTTTCGAGAAGAAGAGCTACGGCGTGTCACAGATACTCGGCGAGCGCGTCCTGTTGCCCGCGGTCCGCGCCGCGGAGGCCGGCACGCTCATCGTGACGGATGGATTCAGTTGCCGCGAGCAGGTGGCGCAGAACACGGATCGGCGCGCGGTGCATGTTGCGGAAGTCCTGGCAGGGAGGATTTGACGAGGCCCATGGAGTACAGCGAAGCGATCACCGGGACCGATTCAGACGCGCACTCGCCCGAGCAATGGCTGCCCGTGCTGTTGCTGTTGTTCGTGGGCAGCGGCGCCGCGGCGCTCATCTACGAAATCGTGTGGTTCCAGATGCTGGAGCTCTTCGTCGGCTCCTCATCGGTGTCGATCGGCGTGCTGCTCGGGACGTTCATGGGAGGCATGTGCCTCGGAAGCTTCCTGCTGCCGCGCTATATTCCGCCCTCGCGCCATCCGCTCAGGGTGTACGCGCTGCTCGAGATCACCATCGGCGTCATCGGCCTGCTGCTGCTCGTCGTGCTGCCGCTGGTCGGCCACGTGTACACCGCGTGGGGTGGATACGGCGTGACCGGGTATCTCTTGCGCGGGCTCGTCGCCAGCATCTGCCTGTTGCCGCCCACGCTCGCGATGGGCGCCACGCTTCCCGCCGTCGCGCGCTGGGTGCAGACGTCGCCGGCTGGCGTGTCGTGGCTCGGATTTTTCTACGCGGGCAACATCGCCGGCGCGGTGATGGGGACGCTGCTCGCGGGGTTCTACCTGCTGCGCGTCTTCGACATGAACACGGCCACCTATGTCGCCGTGGCGATCAACTTCGCCGTCGGTGGACTCGGCTTGCTCGTCGCTGCGAGAACTCCGGCGACAGCGGGCGTGACGGATTCAGATCCTAATCCCCAATCCCAAATCACTAATCCCGACAGCAGGGCATCTGCCGATCGCACTCTCGTTTACGTGGCGATCGGTCTGTCAGGCTTTTGCGCATTGGCCGCACAGGTCATCTGGACGCGCATCCTCAGTCTTCTGTTCGGCGCGTCCACGTACACCTTCTCGCTGATTCTCGCGGTCTTTCTCATCGGGCTCGGCATCGGCAGCAGCCTCGGATCGGTCATAGCGAAGAGTGTCGCGCGCCCGCGCGTGGCGCTGGGATGGTGCCAGTTGCTGAACGTGGGCGCCATGGCCTGGAGCGCGTGCATCCTGCTGAAGTCGCTGCCCTACTGGCCCATCAACGCGTCGATCACGACGAGCATCTGGTACAACTTCCAGCTCGATTTCGTCCGCGCGTTCTGGGCGGTCCTGCCCGGCCCGATTCTCTGGGGCGCCAGCTTCCCGCTGGCCCTGGCGGCCGTCGCCAGAAAAGGTGAGGATCCCGGCCGGCTCGTTGGCGGCGTCTATGCCGCGAACACCGTCGGCGCGATTTTCGGATCGGTCATCGCCAGTCTCGTCCTCGTCTACTGGTTCGGCTCGCAGCGCGCGCAGCAGGTGCTCATGATCGTGTCGGGCGTGTCCGGCCTGCTGCTGCTCGCGCCGGCCGAGCTGGGCGCCTCGACCAGTAAAAGGCCGTTGCGCTGGATGGCACCGGCGGCGCTGGTCGTGTCGCTTGGCGTGGCCGCGTTCCTCATTCGAACGGTGCCGACCATTCCCGGCATCCTCGTCGCATACGGCAGGTACGCCGCGACGTGGCTCGGACAGGAAGGCGACATCTTCTACGTGGGCGAGGGGCTGAGCTCGTCGGTCGCCGTGTCGCGCTACGGCGAGGTCATGAACTATCACAACGCCGGCAAGGTGCAGGCGTCCAGCCAGCCTCAGGACATGCGCCTTCAGCGCATGCTGGGGCATTTCACGACGCTCGTGCCGAAGTCGCCGAAGAAGGTGTTGGTCATCGGCTGCGGCGCAGGCGCGACGGCGGGCGCGGTGAGCATCGACCAGAACGTCGAGTCGCTCATCATCGCCGAAATCGAGCCGCTGGTGCCCCGCGTCGTCTCAGAGCATTTCGGCGAGCACAATTTTCACGTCGTCCGGAATCCGAAGACTCACGTCGTCATCGACGACGCGCGCCATTACCTGCTGACGACCGAAGAGAAGTTCGATGCGATTACCTCGGACCCGCTCGACCCGTGGGTGAAGGGCGCCGCCACGCTCTATACGAAAGAGTTTTTCGAACTGGCGAAGTCGAAGTTGAACCCGGGCGGTACGGTCACGCTGTTCGTGCAGCTCTACGAGAGCACGCCTGAGGCGGTGAAGAGCGAGATTGGCACGTTCTTCGACGTGTTCCCGAACGGGGTCATCTGGGGCAATACGCACCAGGGACGGGGCTACGACACCGTGCTGATGGGCACGGTCGATCCCCCGCAGTTCAACGTGGACGAGTGGGAAGCGCGGCTCAACAGCCCGCAATACGCGGCGGTCAAAGAATCGCTGCGCGAAATCAGCATCTACTCGGCCGTGGACTTGTTCGCCAACTATGCCGGCCGCGCGTCAGAGATGAAGGCCTACCTCGCGGACGCGCAAATCAACCACGACCGCGATCTGCGCCTGCAGTACCTGGCGGGGCTCGGACTGAATCTCTATCAGAGCGGACCGATCTACGCGGAGATCCTGCGGCACAAGAAGTATCCGGAAGGGCTGTTCACCGGCTCACCCGAGACGATGCAACGGCTGCGGGCGGCCATCGCGAGCGCGCCGGGCGGGGATGCTCAGACGCAATAAAACTGCGCACTATTCGCAGATTGGGAGATTCGCAGATTGGAAGATAAGGGCATTCCGTGAACCACGGAATCTCCCAATCTACCAATCTTCCAATCTGCGAATACTAGAGTCGCCCGTACACCTCGTCGTCAAACCGTCCCAGGAACTTGGCTTCCACGAGCGAGCGCAGCACGGTCTCGCAGACCCCCCTCTCGAGGGTGAACAGACGCTGAGCCTGATCGAGCCGCAGCCGCAAACCGGGCATTTCGATGAATTCACTTCGGACGCGGTTGAGTAGGTGACTGGATGGGCTCA